>ERZ795054.697-NODE-697-length-38470-cov-11.101679_pt1 | contig 38470 bp, 49 predicted proteins | sample MGYA00375138_ERZ795054 | MGnify/ENA primary metagenome ERZ795054 (study PRJEB30183, sample SAMN05720215) | anaerobic digester metagenome | isolation source: active sludge of municipal wastewater-treating anaerobic digesters | place: USA | collected 2014-12-23 ... | reverse complement strand
TTATTAAACCTCAATATCTTGCGGTATTTATTGAGGATTTGTAATGAGTAATCATAATCTTCTTTAAGCCCCAAAGTCTCGTCAAACCTGACCCCTTTGTCTTTGACAACTCCGAAGCAAGGACCGAGAACCACAGAGCTCAAAGAAAATGGTGAATACTCCCGATAAAACTTTTTATCAAATTGTAAATTCAAACCCCATAACCTAGTCCCTGCCTCTCTGGTCATTTTAAAAGCCATTCTAGCAAAAGCATAAAACTCTTTATCAGATAATAAATATTGCTCATTCCCCTCGTAATAACCAAATGCCTGAATATCATCATCAAGCATTAAAATTTCCTCATCTTTGAAATTATCCAATATCCAATTCCTAATTACCGCCATACCCTGACCTCTCAAATCATCAGGTATTGACTTTATTTCATTTTTGTTGTGTTTCTTATATTCCTCAACCTCAAACTCGTGGCAACAAATTACCCCCTTGGAGAATTGCTGGGCGGTGATACAATTATCAGCCCGTTTATAGCTTGGAATAGCGATTATCATATTATTTCAATTCTGTCAGTAATTGTTTACCACTCAAAACTCTCCCGACCCCTTTCCGCATATACTCATCTTCACTATCCAACGCTTTAACCGTCTTCAACCCGAATTTGTCCTCAATAACCTGCCAATCCAAAACACTATCAAAGACAAAGACCAAATAGTTATTTTCTTCCAATATCTCGGTGGTGAACTCCACCTCACCCTCAACCTTGTCATCTTTGACCAATTCCTCATCAGTAAAACCAGTCAAATTTCGCATTTCCTCATCAAAATCTTTCAACTCATCAATCACCAAATCCATTTCCCAACCGCTCTCATTCAACTTATTATCAGCAAGGCGGTATAATTTAATCTCATCATCAGTCAAATCCTCAATAGACATCACGGGGATAAATAACTCACCCTTTTTAGCCATTGGCTCTTTTCTGACCTCTTTAATCCCCAACATTTCCGCCGCCATAACCCTGCCGTGTCCGACAATAATCGTGTTATCTTTATCAATCAAAACTGGCTGGCGAAAGCCAAAGTTTTTAATGCTCTCGGCTATTTTCTTGACCTGAACTTTATTATGCTTTTTAGCATTCTTTTCATAAAACTTTAAATCCTTGATGTCCATATTAAAAAATTTCACTTAATATTCCCCAAAATAAACAAAGCATTCCGACCGCCGTTAACGCTAAACCTAAAATAGACCGCCCAACAACTTCACTGAATAAACCCCACAAACCAAAACCAAAACCAGCAATCAAAAAGATTGACCCGATAAAAACTTTGAACGCATTATCTTCCCACATATAAGTTTAATAATAATCAGGCAACTCAACCTCATTCGGCAAAGGGATAATCACCCCGAACTCTTGGTTAGCCCATACCCTGACCTTTTCAAGGTATTCTTCAAACTCGCTGGTATTGAGGGAAGTGGTTGAGCGACTGCTAATTACTTTCATTATACCAAAATCTAACTCTTTTGGCAACAAGGTTGATTTTAGCACCTCGTGAATTTCCAACGGCAGGTAGCCAAAGTTCTCCGATAAAATTTTAATCACCACTCCCCAATAATACCGATTTTGCTTTTCCGACCTGTCATTTTTCATTTCCTTGATTGAAAAAACATACTCCCCGTCAGGCATATTCGCCAGCATTTTGTCCAACGCTGGTCGGTTGCGGATTAGCATTTTTCCGTCTTTGACATCACACACATATTTTATAATTAAATCAGCCATAGTTTAAAATATTCTTGATAATTTTATCTGCCTCAAGGTGGATTGATTTGTATTCCCAATCCTTTAACCTATCCTCGTAAGGCAGAGTATCTTTGACCTTTTTTATTTTATCCAAAATCAATCCCAGTTTGTTCCTCTCCCTATCCACCAACGGAATTGACTTGAATTGAAAATCTCTGAAAATCCTGTTTGGCATAAGTATAAATTAATTTAAAACCGAAAAAACAAACAAAGTGGCAATTATTCCCAAAACAAAATAAAACCAACCGTCCGATGTTTCCTCGTTCCTGTCCTCAATTTCACGAATTGTAAAACCTAATGGCAACATATTTTTTTAATTTATTTTTCATCACAATAATAATGTCCAAACTCAGTCTGGTATACTCCTACTCCAGCCTCTCTACATTTCTTTATTGTTTCTATTTGTTCATTCAATAGTTCATCGTGCGTCATTCCACAGCCAGTAATAAAAAATAAAACAAAAAACAAGACTAAAAGTAAAAATTGTTTTTTCATACTTATCTTTTAAATTTATTTAGCGAACCACGGAATATTAATGCTTTTTATCTCCCGGACAAAGAGCTCAATCCGTGGGTTTTTAAAATCAACCAAAGTATAGTGGTGACTGACCTTTATTTGTTTATCATCAAACCACAAAATTTGGTTCAAAGCGTCATTCAATTTTTTATTACAATTCAAATGGTCAAATTTCCGATTGCTGTCAAAATAATAAACATAACAAACCTCTAACCTCTCACCCCTCAACGGATTGACTAAAAATTGAGCCCTCATCTGCTGGCGAACTTGAGCCGCAGAATACTGACCATAATTCTTAGCCTCTTCGCTGACATACATTTTGCTTCTACCCCGACCCCGACCAATCTTATAAGTCTGATTGACCGACATCGGCTTGCCTAAAACCTTGAAATGATAAATCTTGGCTGACATATTAATTTTTAAAAGAAAACTTAGTTGATAATTCCCCCCTCATTTTTGCAAGTGTTTTTTTATTTCTTTCAATATCCTCATCAGTCAAAACGGGCATTTCCGTCTTTTTGCTCTTGGTGACTATCTCAATTTTCCTCATCACCGCCTCACTTTCCTCTGGTCTTAATGGGAATATGCCCTGCCAGCTATTTTCAATGGATTTTTCCACCATAGCCACCGCAATCTCAATTCTGTGCTTATGCAACTTCTTTAAAATCAATTCCTCTGCCTTTTTGGTTGCTGGTTTTCTTATCTTTTTCCTCATTTCCAAATAGTTTTCCCATAATTCTTTAAATTCTTCATTCTGAAAAAAAACAAAGTCCTTTTCTTTTGTATTGTCTTTTGTATTGTCTTTTGTATGTAAAGGCGTCTTTACTAGTTGTAGCCCCTCCGCTTTACTAGTTGCCCTCTTAGTCTTAACTAGTTCAACAGTATTTACTAGTTCCCAATTCTTATAATATTTATTAATTTCCCATAAATTACTGCTATTTTTTGAGTTCCCAACCTTTACTAGTTTAACTATCTTAACTAGTTGTAGGTTTTTCAATGCCTTGACGATTGATGGTCTTGACCGCTCCAAACCCCTTTCAAACTGGGTCAAACTAATCTCATCTTGCTTTTTATTATAACCATAAGTCTTGCGGATTATAAAAATTACCAAAGCCAATTCGCACCCCTTGAAAGGTATCTGTATCAACCTTTCAATTAAAGGATTGACTATCCTAGTATAATTGCCATTTTCCACTTGTAAGTCTTTATTTTCGTCCATATTTCTTATAAAAAAACCGCAACGGCCTTGAATAATTAATGGGGTATACCGAAGACAGTATATATTAATTATTCAAGAACCTTGCGGTTCTTCTGTCTTCTATAACCTTACCCCAAGGACATTATATCACGGGGTTATTCCCCACACAAGCCAATAAAAAGACCACCAATCCGACCACCAACCACAGTTTATCCACCGCCGAAATCCTTGTTTGGCTGGCATAACGATACCCATATTTTTTGACCATATTTTTGTTTTTTAGTTTATTATACGGCTTAGGAGTTGATACCCCTAAACCCTGTAATCAACTAATCAACCGCCAACCGCAGGAAAGTCAGCAGTATATCTCTTAAAAATTGAAATCCAAATCAACCTTTTCCTCTTTTACCTCGTCCCTTATCTTTTCATCAATAATTCCAGCTTTTTCCTCTTTGGTCATTTCCAATTTGGCATTAATCTCGTTCAAGACCGATAAAATCTCGGTCAGCAATTCATTACTGGTTTTATTTTTCATAATTTATTTCCTCTAAGCGTTTAATTTCTTCTGCCAACTCCTCAATTTTCTCATTTGCCTCACAAAGCGGACAACTTCGTTCCTCAAAAGCAATATCACAAGAATTACAATAGTTCATAAATTTACCGGGATTAATTTATCACCGACCAACTCTTGCTCTCTTTTTCTAGCGACCAATAGAGCAAGGAAGACCGCATAGTCTTTTTTAAAATCATCAAGTTTATACGCCTCAAAATCTCCAGTATCTTTGCCAAACTTAATAATCCACCTTTCGTCATACTTGTCCCCAGTTTCTTCGCTATCAGCCCCCATATACCCAGCCACCTGATACCTCATCTCGTTATAAACTCCGCTTGATGTTTTAAAATCCACACACGCCAATTTGCCGTTGACCTTAGCTTTCAAATCCATAATTCCAACGAACTTATATTTTTTTGAATAGACCAGTTTTTCGCTTTCAAGGAATTTGACCTTATATTCTTTTATCCACCTCAAGAAAGCCGTGACCCCATTCAAAACCTGTTCATCTTCGGGAAATGGTTGCTCAACCTTTTTTATATAATTTTCACACCACTCGTGAACCTGCTTGCCCTTATTCGCCGCTTCCTCTTTTATCACCCTATGTTGGCTGACGGCATTTTCAATAATCGTCAAGATAATATCGCTGTCCTTACTATCCACCAAATTGGCGATATTCCCGACCAAATACTCTCTGGTTATTCTCTCTTGCCAAAACATTAATGGTCGTGATTTGTCAAGGATTGAAGTGACCCCAGTGACGGAGATTAATTTTTCCTTGCCCTTTTCGGTTATCAAAGAATAAGCGTGTTTGCCCTCAAAAAATTCTATTTTGACCGACCCATTATATCGGCTCGCTATTTTGCTTGGTTTTGTGATTAACGGCATAAGTTTAGAATAAAGTATTATTAATTTTACACTCTCTCAACACATCTTTGAAGTCATTTGGCAAACTATGGAAAACTTTGTCAACATTATCAAACCTCAATTTTATTTCCCGATACTTGCCATTTTTCTGCCATTCAAATAATTCAGGATAACTACCAACTAATTCCGATATTCTCGCTGACGCCTCATAGCCGACAAACAAATCAAAGGGCAAATCATTTTTCATAAAATCATAAGCTCTCCACCAATCCCTTGACTTCCGATACACGCACATTGTCATAATTATTTTTTGATGTTGCGACAAATCTCTCATATTATTTTTTGGTTAAAATTTGAGCCAACAACACTTGAGCGTGATTTTGAGAATTGAACCCAACGACCTTTGTCCCCAGTTTTTCATTGATAAAAGCGATTATTTCCTTATCAGTCATCTGTTTGCCTGCTTTTTTGACCACCTCTGCCTTTAATTTGGCGATATAATCGGTTTTAACCGCTTGACCCTCTGTTGATACCACTTTTGCCTGAACTCTTGCCGTAGCCCCCGAATTTGCGACCACAGCCCCTGTTTTTGGCATATCCTCTGCTGGCGTAGGTTCATATCCTGCCAATTTCATCACCCAACCGATTAAATTACGATATGCTTTGCCAATCGCCCTCGTTTGAGCCATAGAAAGCACCGCATACTCGTCAAAACTCTTTTTCTTACCCTCTTGGTTAGAGCAAACAGCGAACCCAGTCCCGACAATCTTCCCGTCCGCATTATTAAATATCTCCACTTGAGCGAGCCACTTATACTCTGTCCCCTTGCTGACATTCTCCACCTTGACCACTCTCGGGAATAAACCCATTAAACCACCAGCGAATTGCCACCCCTCAACTTCCACATAATTTTTCCCGACTATCTGAACATATAAATTATTCTTGACGATATACTCTTTTAAAACCTTAGCCATAGTTTGCATTTCCTCTGGCTTAGCAATATTATATTGCTTGATAACCAACGATTTTTCCATATTCGTGTAAATTAAAAATCCCTTATTATAAGCCGTGCAAGCCCACCCGAGCGGGTGAAATAAGGGATTTGTTTATAATATAGCATACTTTCGCTTGCACGGCAATTAATTTAAAGTATGCTCCCGATTAATTTTGTCAATTTGCTTTTTTGTGAGGCACTTAGCTAGCCCCCACGGGGTTCTGATAGTCTTGTATGTTTGAGTATTGACTATCCTTGCGATTGACACCTTGTTTTTATACGGCTCACCTTTGAAATCTTTGAGCAAACCGTTTCGGAAGATGTCCCCGACTGTATAAAATTTTTCTTCCATAAGTTATCCACTTTAATTTATAACCTGTAATCAGTATATCACACCCGACAACCATTGACAATACCTAGTAGCGGTGAATATGATGAGCGAACTTTGTCGCCTCAACCGCACAAATTTTCTCACCCCGTTCCTCAAGGTTATAATCGCCATTATCACAGTAGACCTCAACCCACACTCCCTCATTGTTCCCATAATTGCGACCACTCTGCGACCTTTCAATATCTGATTGTATTTTTGCTTTTGCGATAGCTTCTTGATAATTCATATTAATCTAAATTTTTATGCCAATCAACGACTGCCTGTTGAAGTTTTAAACCCTCATCTTCGGTTATCTCTTTTATTCTCCAACGAGCCATTAAATCGGCGTATTTTTCATTTGATAATTTTATGTGTTTTCTCAATCCGACCTTTGCTAGTTTTAAGTTATAATACGGCAACTCGGGGTAATCCCCGAACTTCTCGCCGTGATAACTAACCTGCACCTTATACATTTTTCGCATATTGGTTTTTCAATTAATAATTGACTGACATTATTATCGTATCACAACCCCAAACAACGGTCAACACCTATTTAAGCAATTAAAATAATAAAAAAGCCCAATAGAATTGAGCTTTTTTGACCAGCAAAAAGTTTATCCCCAGCCACTATTCCCATAAAAACAAAAAAGATGTATTATATTTTTATGAGCCAAATTGACGAACAACCCGACAAGGTAAAAGCAAAAGAAGTATTATTTGTCATAATACTTCTGCTGATGTGTTTTGGTATTCCTTTTCTCGCCGTCCAAATTATTGTTGCTTTTCTCTAAGTCGTTGTTGCCTACCAATCTGATAAATAGCCCTTGAAGCTGGCAAAGTTCCTTTTAACTTTTCGCCAGTTTGTTTTATTTTAGTCCCAACTTCCTCAACCTTTTTAATCCCCCCGAACTCAACCCCCTCGGTTAGCATTTTCTGACCCAATTTTGAAGTGATAAATTTACTGAATAAAACATCACCCAAAATCAAGGACAACGCCTTGACTGGGGCAATAGCAAAGACAGCAACCTCACCCATAATCCTACCAAGAAAAGCAGTTTGCGAACCCTCGGCGATACTCTTGCTTTTCCCGAGTGATTGAGCAAGGGTATCAATATCATTCAATGCGACAATTTGGTCTGGAGTGAACATCGCCTCAAGTTGCTCTGGCGAATATTTACGCAACTCATTACCCAAACCAGTTTTGGTAAAATTACCGTCAGCATTTTTAGCTTTTTGGATTATGGTTTCCAGCAAATTTGATTGAACCGCCAAAACATTCTCGTCGCCGATAACTTCATAAATTCTCTTGACTTCTTCTGCACTCGTAGCTTTATTTAAAATAGCAGGCACAATTTTATCAGGTTGGTCAATTAAATTCGTGATTTTCTTGCCAAATCCGCTATTAATAGTTTCCAATCCTTTATTGTATATCTCATTTGCCAATTTTAACTGTGGCAATAATTCTGGTCTGCTGGCAACCAAAGTAGCGTCCATATCATCACTCAAAGCGGCATAAAGTTTCTCGTAAAGTGACTGGTCACCCGTGACAATCGGGTCTCGGCTTTTTAATCTCCGCCCAATTTCAGTCCTCGTTTGCTTTAAACTTTCAAAATTAAATTTCTTTTTCCCAGTTTTGGCAGTAATAATGGCGTCCATTTTATCCCTGAAAAATTTGGTATTCTCCGCACCGCCAATCACCGCAGTTTTTTGGGTCAAAATCTCTTTCAAAGCAGTTTCGGTATTTTCCGTGACTGCTTTTATTTTCTTGACTTCCGACTTGTCAAATACTTCATAAACAGCGTCTTTGGCTTTTTCAAAAGCACTCCGATAAGTTTCAAAACCCTCGGACACGGCTTTCCCAGCACTCGTCAAATCTGGGGCATTGGCAGTATCCTTGACTAAATTATCAGCAACATCATTGAGTTTATTGAAAGCACCCTCAATCTTATCCGCAATCCTAGTCCCGAATAAACCTCGCCCACCAATCGTCTCCAAAAGGTTGACGATTTTTGATTTGCTTATTGCCGACGCAGGTAAATCAACTTCCAGCCTTTTGGCAGTTTCCAAAATAGCAGGGTCAACCTTACTGGCAAAGGTAGCAATTTTCTTGACCTCACCAACTTTTTGCAAAGTTTTCCCGACCAGTTTTGTAGTAGCAACAATCGGGTCTAATTCTCGCCCGACTTTTTGCACAGTCTCGCCGACCTTAGCAATCTTTGATAAAGTTCCGACCTTGCCGACTTCCGCAACTTTCCCAGCCGTGCTAACTCCCCTCAACGCCGCACCGCCACCCTCAACCAACATTGACACATCAGCTAAAAACCCGACTGGGTCTTCTTGAACCGTTTTTTTGACATTATCCCAACTCCCATATCTGTCTTTAAAAAATTGAGCGACCGCTTCGGTAGTTTGTTCAGCTTGTTGCCCCTCAACCCCCTGACCAACACCAGTAATTTTTCTGGTTAAATCACCAGCAGTTTTTTCCAACATTCCAGCACCAATTTGACCAATAGAGGAAATGGTTTTAACAGGGTGCAAAAAGACATTCAAAATATCACTGCCAAATTTTTTGGCACTAGACGGGATATTGGAAATAGTTTGCCCCAAAGAAAAGTCAGTTTTCTCTTTTCCCCCAGCCTCGCCAGCAACACTCGGCACAGTCGGCTCTTTACCAGTAGTCTTTTTTGACAAATAGTTTAAAATCTCTCGGTCGCTTTTCCCGACCTCTTTGGCTTTCGTCCGCAATAAATCAATCTTATCGCCGAGAGTAGGATTTTTCCCTTTTAAATACTCCAAAATATCGGTATCAGTTGAACCGCTAGTCCGTGCTTGATTAATTGCTTGGTCTAAACTTTTAGTAGCCATATTTTTTGAACTTATTTTATTATAAGCACCCAAAACTTTATCGGCATAAGCACCGCTATCATAAGCCACCCCATACTGATTGACCCCCTTTTTGACAACTGGTTGTCCACCATTCCAAATCAAAGCAATCTGTTTTTCGTCATAACCTTGATTAATTAAATCAGTCACCTTTTTAATAGCGACCTCATTTTGGTTTGCTTTAGTCAACGGGGCGTTAGCATTACCCAAATATTTGCCAGCCCAACTTTTCCAAGTAGACGGCATAAATTGAAAAGCCCCACTTTCCCCACTCCCACCCTTGGCATTATAATTTCCACCGCTTTCCACCACCCCGATTGCCATAGCCAATTTTACTGCTTTTGATTGGTCAGCCATATTATTTAAAATCACTTATATCTAAACTGCTGAAATCAAAGCCACTAAATGCCTCATCAAGCGAACCGCCACCAGTCACCCCACCACTATAATCACGCAAAACCAATTCCTCTGGTATTCCGAAAGTTGTTAGTTTATTTTGATAAAAACTCATAGCGTCAAGATAGCTTTCATATTTGGGGGTATATAATTTTTTAGCCCTATCAACAAAATCCTCTCTTTGGCTGGTGGATAATCTTTTACCACTTATTATTTTATTATATTGACCCCTAATGACCTCTGGCACGCCAGCACTATTTTGAGCAGTAGCAAACTCACCCTCTTTGACCGTAGACCCCGGGTCAAGAACTTTCATATAATTGAAAATCAAAGCCATATCGCCAGCCGCACTCGGGTCTTTAGCGGAAGCAGTAATCCGATTATAACTATCCCGAATATCAATGTAGCCCTTAATATCGGGGTCTTTGTAAACATCAGATTGGATTGTATTCATCAACGATAATTGTTCCTCACTTAATTGGGCGACTAAGTCTTTGTTATTCTCATCAATCAAAGGACCGACAAACATCAAGTTTTCCTCGGGACTTTTGGTCATATCAATCAAACTCCCTGACAACCCGCTTTTCCACATCTCTTTTGCCAATTCGTAATTTAATGTCCTATCAGCTTTTTGTTCGCTTAATAGAGAACTGTAAGCGTCAAGGATAGCAGTATTTTTATCGGCTTGTTTTTGTTCCGCCTTGTCCAACTTATCTTTATTAATATCATAGAAATTTTTGACCGCAGTAATTCTTGCTTCCATATCCCCGAACTCCAAATCAATGGCACGGGTAATCAAATCATTGGCGGTATCAAGTTGACCCTGATAAACCGCACTTTCGGCGGCTAAAACCGCAGTCTCCGAGGCGAGCATTCTTTTCGCCAACGCTTGTTTGCCCTGTATTAAACTGGTCAATCCAGTCCCTTGCGATAACTTTTCATTAATCAAATTATATTCCGCAGTTTTTTGATTGACCCGATTATTTAATTCGCTTATTTTCAACTGCAATCCGTCAACTCCATACTTTTGCTCTAATTCCAATAATCGCCCTGATTTTCCGAGTTGGGCTTTGGTTAAATCCATTAATTGAGTTTCCAAATCGGTAGCAACCTTTTCCCCTGCTTTTATTTCCTCTGTTGGTTTGTTCAAACTTTCGTATAATTTTTCATACGAACCCATAAAAGCCGTCGGGTCGCCGAGCATATCCGCATAATCAGGATATTCAAAATTATCAGTCTTGATATTATCAACGGGGACAGGAGTTTTAATGTCAGTTGGTTTATAGGCACTCGCTCCGCCAATTCCCATTCTCACATCATCAACCGACTTGCCATAGTATTGGTCAAGAATATTCTGTGGTGCGTCAACACCTTTATACGCCTGATAAACCGCATTGATAAAATTTTTATTGGCATTCAAATTTCCTTGAGTTGCCTGAACCCTAGCCATTAAATCAGAGTTAAGATTGGGAGTGGTATTTTGAACCATACTTAGCACTCCACTAGGTTGAGTGCTAATTGTCCCAGCAATAGTCGGGCTGGCAGGTGCAAGGTTGGCAACAACATTTGGCTTGTTGGGGGTCAAACTAGCGATGATATTCGGTTGAACATTTTGTATTGGTATTGACATATTCGTAAATTAAATTAAGTTAAAGCGGTATATTTCCACGCATTATCCACCCAAAAATAAACCCGATAATCAGCCCCATTATGATAAAAATAAATCTGCTCAAAGAAATTTTTAGGATAATAAGTGGGGGCATTCGCACTAAATTTTTTTAATTGTAATACTTCCTTGAAAACAGTTAAAAGATACTCTGAACTCATCATAGCATTTTCTGGCTTTTTTGTAATCTCAATATCCTTGAACTTGGTAGCCCCAATATCCCTGAACTCACTTTTATTTTTATTCTCCATAAATTTCTATTGAAATAATATCTAAGCCCTTATAGTTATTTGGGTTTTTAAAAAAGACTTCCAAATACATCTGGTCGCCATAAAATCCGCCCTGAACTGGGAAATTTAACTCATCAGGTATATTGACTGGGTTGATTGTCCGAGTTAAACACTTTTTGACGGATATTAAATTGAAAGTGTCACCATTCGCCAAAGCACCACTCAACGCTGGGCTGACTGTCAGTTGTTCATTCGCCTCACCCTTATTGGCAATACTGGTGATAAAAGTCCTTTGACCAGCCCTCAATTTGTCCAAAACAAGCACCTCATCACCAACCTCACCGCTAAAATACGGAATACTGTCAGCACCAGCGACTGTTATCAATGTCGCAGTTCCCCCGCTTGACGATTGAGAATATCGCCACAAGGGTCGCCGACAATCCCCGACCGCAACAGTCACATCAAGCGTAACCGCACTATCAGCCCTCATCTCATCAAATTTGGGGGCTAAATTTAGTTTAATCTCTTTGACCTGAACCTTTTTATTGAAAGGTATAAAAAACATTCCCCCATAATCTTTGACCGTATTGGTGAATAATGTCGCAATGCAATTGGCGTGAGTTCCACCCCCACCACCGAAAGAAGTAAAAACATAATTCAACGAACCCTCAACGGCATTGAAAATCGCCCCGGGAGTGGCAGTGGAGAGCATTTGATAAGCACTATCGTCATAAAACGGCACGAAAGTCCAACCAGTTTTAAAATCATAAACCGCCACCCCATTTTTATCTCGCATATACCCGTCACCACCAGCCGCTATTACCAATTTATTATCAATAATTCTCATCTGATTAAACGACAAATTCAAGGTATTATTAAATTCAAATAAATCGGGATAATCGGTTAAAAATTCCAAAGTATATCCGTCAGTTAAATAAAACTTAGCCCCGATACACACAATCCAACCATTTGAATATGGGACAACCGCCGTGACTGGCTGGTCAGTTTCAGTAATTGACAACCACCCGTCAGCCCAACCATTCCACAATAATATCCGACCCTTACCACGATATTCACAACCAACCAAAAGTCTGTCCTGATTAAGTGCCATTGCTCTAAACTGGGTTTTATCTGGCAACTGTTTATAATTATCGTCAAAAGTAGCCTCATCGGTATTCAATGCCGCCAACCAATTACCATTGCCGATTAAATATTCGGTATCAAACAAAACGATTTGCCGTCTGAAATCAGTAGCCGCCTCTTGACCAGTAAATTGTGGGTATGCGGTTGAGGCAAAGAAATTCCAAAAATTACCCCCATTTTTAGCACCTTTTTCAGCAAAGGCAAGGAAATAATCACCTGCGGTATAGGTATCAACACTCCCAGTCATCGTCAATTTGTCGTTGGTAGCGTCCCCGTCACCGATAGTTGTAATCGTATTGACTTTTTTAGTAGCCAAATTGAAAACCCCATTAATCGGTGCTGATGTCCCCAATCCCAAAGTATCAAAATTCCGACCAGCAGTATCAATAATCGTGGTGGCATTACTGCCAGTTTTACAAATTCCCCGATAAGCAATACCCAAATGGTAAGCGTTAGAATACAGAATATTCTCATTTTTCGTGGTCATCAAATCAGGATAGCTGGAAGCCTGATTAACGCCTGCATTTGCCACAATCGCCCTCATCTCGCCCTTATCTTGAGCCGCCAATAAAATGCTAAAACCGAACAAACGACCGTCTGCGTGAGCAACAACTGTCGTGTATTCGGCTGACGAATGCTTTAATGTGGTGAACGCATTGACCGCCCCCAAATTGGCAAAACCAGTCGTGTCCTCGGACAAACGGAAATAATTAAAATAAGAGGGGGTCAAAATACTTTTCCCCAAATCAACCTTTTTGGCTCGCATACTTTGTAAAAAGTAGCAACCATTTTCGTGCATTCCACTAAAGTTTTCCAATTTTGTTAACAACATATAATTTAATTATACTGGTTTTGATGTATTAGTCCAATCGGGTGTTGCCGACTTATCAACATTGACCCAATCGGGGGCTGACGCTTTATCAGTATTTACCCAAATCCCGTTTGAATTTGAGCTCCTTGAACTAGAAGACGAACTAAAGCTATAACTGGAACTTGATGAACTACTGAAAGAGCTTGAACTTGACGAAAAACTGCTAGAGCTACTTGACGAAGAAGAAAACGATGAGCTTGAACTGCTGGAAGAAAATGAGGAGCTTGACGAGCAACTGGAAAAGGAAGATGACGAACTGCTTGAGGAAAAACTTGAGCTTGATGACGAACTACTAAAAGACAGCGAGCTAGAAGACGAACTGCTGGAAAAGCTGGAGGAACTTGAGCTACTGGAAAACGAACTGCTTGACGATGAACTACTGAACGAGGAAGAACTTGACGATGAGGAAGAAAAACTTGAGGAAGATGAACTGCTTGAAAAACTATTGCTTGAGGAAGACGAAGAAGAAAAAGAAGAATTTGAGCTGGAAGATGAAAACGATTGAGAACTACTGCTTGATGACGAGGAAAACGACTGACTTGAACTAGACGAGCTAGACGATGAGGAAAATGACAACGATGAGCTACTGGAAGAAAAAGACGAGCTAGAGGAACTGGAACTTGAACTGAACGAAGAAGATGATGACGAAAACGAACTGCTTGAACTGGAACTGGAAAAAGATGACGAGCTAGAGCTTGACGAAAACGAAGACGATGAGGAACTGAACGAACTGCTTGAACTTGACGAAGAAAAAGAGTTTGATGAGCTAGAAGACGAAAAACTAGAACTAGAGCTAGAGGAAGAAAAGCTACTAGACGAAGACGATGAGGAAAAAGAGCTAGACGAGGAAGATGATGAAAAACTAGAACTGCTAGACGAGTTTGAACTGCTAAAACTCGAACTTTGCGAACTGCTTGACGAACTGAAAGATGATGACGAGCTTGACGAACTAAAACTTGACGAAGACGAAGAACTAGACGAAAACGAACTTGAACTTGAAGAAAACGAAGAACTGGAAGAACTTGAGCTAGAGCTAAAACTTGATGACGAGGAAGACGAGCTAAAACTAGAGGAACTGGAAGATGACGAGGAAAAACTGTCTGATGACGAAGACGAGGAAAATGAATTTGAGGAGGAGGAACTTGAGAAAGAATTGCTAGAAGAGCAAGAGCTAGAGGAAGAAGAAAAGCTAGAAGAACTAGAGGATGTAGAAGATGAGGTATAGGTGGCGTAAATTGAATATTTATTTGTGCTTGTCGTTGTTGTCCCTAAATTTTGCGGGGTGCTATAATTATTCGTCGTGTCTAAGTGACCCTGCCCACTAGAGCCAGCATTATAATAAATATCGTTCGTTGTATAAGTATGGACACTCGCTAAAATATAAATTGTTGAAGCAGAAATCGCTGGCGACGTCGCAAAAGTAGACGTGTCCCAAGCTGTTGCACCACCAGTGTTATTAGCTGGACCTACGCCATTGGTTACAATATTTTTTGTGCTATCAAGAACGACTAACGACTTATAACCCTCCCCACTAGCCACATACATATATTGAGTCATTGATACGATATTCGCCGCGTCTGCTGGAGAAGTAAACTCAGAGCCATAAACGTAATACTGACCAGCAACATCTAGTTTCGTAGAGCCAACGGTTTCATATCCAAAGGTTAACCCAGCGGCGTGTCTGACTGGGTAAATCGCTATATCTAAAAACTCATCAGGAATAACAACCGATAAAACCCCTTTTTCTTTATCAATTTTTAATTCCCCCCAAACCTCAACTCCTGCCGAGTCAATTATCCGCGGTCTGTAAATCATTCCGACTTGTCCAGTTTTATATTCCTTACCACCGACATAATTCGGTTTATCTTCTGACGCATAAACAGCATAAGAACCGACTACATTTTCAGGTCTGTGAACCCAAACATTTCCTTCTAAGTCTTTAACCTCGGTATCGCTAACAATAATTTCTTTTTTATGTTCTTCTGAATATCCACTTTTATATTCTTCTGTTAATGGCGGTTGATAAAAAAAATCCAACCCCTTTGTATTCAAAGAAAATTCAATTTTATTTGTCAAAGGTTTTTCCTTGAGGATAATTTCAAATTCATATCCACCCTCTTGCAACTCTTCGCCGATTGGCAAATCATAAAAGTGAACTTCCTTTTTATCGGTCGCCAATTTAATTTTATCCGCTTCGGTAGCAACTGAATAATTGTCAAATTCTTTTAAACGCAAAGAGAAATTGACCTCATTATCCCACCTCATTATTTTAACCTGTGGCAAAAAATCATCAGGCACTTTGCTATCGCCAATCTCCAATTTAATCCTATCTCTCCAATCATCTTTTGGGGTCATACCAAAAAATTTATTCAGTCGGTCAATTGAATATTTTTTATTCACGCCTGACGATAATTTTGCTGGTATATTGACCATAATTACATAATTGGTTTATCCGTGTTGACCCAAACGGGTGCTGACGCTTTACCCTCATTCGTCCAAATCCCGTGAGAATTTGAGCTTGATGATGAGCTGGAAAAGCTGGAACTAGAACTAGAAAAGGATAGCGAACTGGAAGAACTTGAACTGAAAGAATAACTGCTAAAACTGCTAGAGGAAGATGAGGAAGACGAGGAAAAAGACGAAGATGATGAGCAAGATGAAAAGCTGGAAGACGAACTGGAAAATGAGCTAGACGAAGACGAAGAGCTTGAAAAACTAGAATTTGACAATGAGCTTGACGAGCTGGAACTTTGGCTTGAGGAACTTGACGAGGAAGAAGAAGAAAATGACGAGGAAGACGAGGAGCTACTAAAACTTGACGAAGAACTGCTAGAAAACGAAGAAGAAGAACTATTTGACTGCGATGATGAGGAAGACGAAGAAGACGAGCTGTCAACATAAGTCACCGATAAATATGGGTCACTCCCCGTCCCTGTTTGTTCCGAAAAATAACCATAAGCGGCATTGGTGGTATATGTTCCCGAACCATAGACAATCGGAGCGTCCTCAATATCGTGTCCCTCTCTAGCCCCGATTTTGGTAATCCCAGTTTTATCAATCCAAGACAACCCAGTAGCGTCCAAATCAATGACATTGTATTGGTTAGCGGTCATTGTATCCAAATCTTTTTGACCACCCTTAGCAGGGTTATTCACATCTCCGCATTGGTCATAATCTCCAGCGACCACCTCATTTGTGCTTGCCTGACTGGTCTGGACTAAACCAACATACGCCTGACTATCATTATCTTCGTAAATTAATTCCCCAGTAATAACAAAGAAATTGAAAGTTGCCGCCGTGACTGAATTATCATCGGGTATGCCCGAAGTATCAGTCGGGAAAAAACTCCGATACAAAGTATTTCTGCTATTATACGGGTCAGTTGCCTGTGCTACCTGTGCATTGCATAAATATCCCTCTGTCCCAGCACTACTCGCAACATCAGCAGTAGCATAATCGTGAACTGCGTCCCACGCACCCTCCGCAACTGTCCCATTAACATTTCTATACCCCGTTGCACCGTCACCAGCACCAGCATAATAGCTGGTCGTGGTATCGGTAAAAATATCACCTAACGACTTGGCGATAAACTCCGGACTGATTTTTTTTCTGATATAAGTTTTTCCGTTATTGATATAAAAATCAACCTTGATATTTTCCAATAACCCGTTATTGTCCCAAGCCAAAAATGGTTTGATATGCGTAAACCATTCTCGCCCGTCCTGATTATCATTGCCGACCATTAATCTTTTGTTGCTATCAAATTCCTTATCCCGCATTTCCAATTCATACCCGTCATACTCACGGAAATTCAAAACCTTTTTGGTATTTTTATCTCTATATAATTCCTGCCGTTCACTCTTGATATTCTGACGATAAAGTTTTTTACCATTCGGGAAGTCAACCTCAAAATCAAAACTCATTCCCTTTGGGTCTTTTGAAGCATTATGTATCCGCACAACCTTTTTGAGTTGTGAACGGGTAAAATATAAAATTAAATCAATCCCCTCGCCAAATGCATTGTCATAAACCACGCAATTGGCAAAAGTGAGTTTATCCAAACCATTATCCGCCAATTCACTCTCTAAAACTAACCGACCCTTGACCCTATCAGCAACCGCCCGATATTTTATCATTTGGTCTTTGCCGTCCCATAAATCCCTGAACTCTACCCAGTCATCAGCATATTCTGGCAAAAATGGCTGAAAATTATGATATTTAAACCCCCAACCTTTTTTCTTTTCGTCCCAAATCAAATTCCAGTCAATCTCACGCCACCGCTCCTCGCCGTCCCCGACCTTATCCTTATTAAAATAATGAATATGCCCCGTGTGAAAGTTAGCAATACCCTTTCCAGCTATATCACGAAAAAACTTAGCATTCGCAGTCCGCAACGCTTTGACCTCATTATCTTTGGTTAAATTTTTTGGTATTTGACTATACATAGTTTAAATAATATTCAAATTGGTTTTTTAACTCAACCATAGCCTGCTTAACTCGCCACTCGCATTTTTCTCCCATATTCTCGTCTTTTAAATATTTTTCCATTGTCGGCATTAAATCTTGAAGCCACCCCTCGTCCCACCATTTGCCGTGAACCATATAAATAATTTCTTCCGTTCCGCTCAATAACATTGTAGCACCTTTGAACGCCGCAGTCTCTGGTTTTAATTGCCAGTGATGAATACCAGTAAAAGCATAAGGTGGTAAAACTATCATCTTTTTATCTTTCCCCATTTTTATCCCCAAAATATTCAAATAAAGGAAATCGTCCCAGCTATCCACCCTCTTACTATTATACAATCGCTTGAACCAATCTAAATTCTCACGATTAATAAAAATAGGGACAGTCGTGTGAATTTTCGGATAAATGTAATCAGCACCACCCAAATCAATATTATACCGATTTTGGTATTCCTGATTAAAGTTTATCAACATTCCGTTGCTCCCTGTAATTATAAATCCCTTACTGGCAACCTCAAAGAATAAACGCACATCATTGGTCAAAAACATATCAGCATCAACCAAACAAATCGCCTCATACTTTTCCCCAACCTCGCAGGCGACATTAAATCTCTCAATCGCCGTCCCCTCAACGCTATCCCCCCTTAATTCAATAATATCCACATCGGGGCAATGAATTTTAGCGGAGTTTTTAAACGCCGTAACCCCTTTGATATAGTTTTCAGTATAAGCAACGACAAAAGCAAATTTATTCATAAACATCAATCCCCTCTGTCCACTTTACACGACAGTCATTATTGAAAAACCGCCACATAAAATTGAACATTTTAATATTATGTTCCTTAATCTCATTTTCCCCGGGCATATAATTTTCACAGTAACTTTTTATCCAATATTTTCGGTGAAAAGAATACATTTGATTGCCAGCGAAATAAAGAAAATCGCCTCGCCTCTCAACCTTAGTCCAATTCGGGATATTGCAAATCCAAAAAGGGCTGTGGGCTTTGATAATATCCTCTTTCAAATCCCGAACAGCATAATTTAACCCGTCCATTCTATCCACCTCATTCCCCTCATCTTTTTGATGTTCAAACATCAAAGAAAGTAAGTGCCGTTTGTTTTTTGGAATAAAGAAAGGAATATCCGCAAACGGCACGTCCCAAGTATGTTTATATGGTCTCTCTTTTGGCAATTTATCAAGCAAAGTAAGCCCGTCGCCAGCGTGTTCGTTAGTCCCAAGAATAATTTGACCAGTTTTTTCAGCAAGTTCAAAATAACTTTCAAAATTATTGACGATACAAATATCCGCTCCCCAAAATAGCACCACCTCGTATTTATCAAACAACTCATCAAGAGCGAACTGTAAATCGCCAAAAACCAAATACCAATACCAGTCCTTGTTTGGGTGAGCTTTGACAGCCTCACCCAAATCAATGAAGTTTATACCCGACCATTGTTTGCGATATTCTTCATCAGGCATATTGTCTTTGTCCGCCATTACATAAACATCAACATTCTGGAAATTATAAAACTCAAGGGCGTTTAAAATAGCATTCGTCCCCGGCATATAACCCCTAGTCGTTGTCCACACAATAGCGTATTTTTTCATAAGTATTTTGAACTTAATGCTCGCCATAAATCTTTATACCAGCGTTTGCGAGTATTGGCTAAAAATTTGTCAAACAGTTTGTCAATCTTTGGGTCACGCAAATCCCGAATACCACTTTGAGCATTGGCAAACCACAAATTGTCAGCCCCAAAAAACTGGAACTTTTCCCGTCTATCCAAAACGCTATCGGGGGTAATACCTCTCATTGCACGCCTGACGATTGATTTGGTTTCCCTTGTCCTGACCTTTTCCGAAGTAGGCAACAAATATGCAAACTCAAAAAGGTCATAATACGGACAATAAATATTTATCCCGAATGGCTTTGCGGTTTTTCTGGCAATGTCCATAGCCCAAAACATATTGGGTATTGTCTGCAACATTGCCTCTCTTAAATTCCTATGTTTCCACCAATTACTGATGATTTTCCGATAAATTCCAGTATCTCGCACCTTTTTTTGGCGGTAAACATATTCCTTTAAATTTAGCCAACAGTCACGCAATCTGAAATGTTTAAAATCTTCCTTTGCCTTGACAATCAAAAGGTGAGTATACCCACCAAATAATTCGTCTGACCATTGACCCAAAACCACATTTTTCTTTCCCATTCTGCTTACTTTCTCAAATAATAAATATTGGAGAATATAAGCACCCGAATAAATAGGTTCGCCCAACGCTTTCATCACCCTCGGCAACTCCGCCAGCAAATCCACATTTGAAAAATCGTGAATATGCAAATCAAACCGAGGATATTTTCTTTTGACTTCCAAAGCAAAAAAACTTTCGTCAAACATTTTATGTCCGTTGAACCCAGCCATAACGCCAACGACATCTTTGCCCCTAGAAAGTTGAAAACTCGCCAACGACAAGCTGTCCACCCCACCGCTTACGAGGTAAACGACGTCATCAGGCAACTTCTCTAAACTTTCCGCTAACTTGATTTTAAATTGCTCAACCATATTTTTGTTTCTCCTTTTTGATAATTTGCGACCTTTACCTTTTGTATTTGTTTTTTTGAATAAGTTTCAATTTTGTGGTCTTTTTCTAAATATAAAACCCTATCAGGCATAATTGACAAAGCGGTAATTAAAGGACCAGAGGCGACCCCGATAAAAGCAAAGCTATTTTGTATCACCCCGATTAGTTTATCCAACTCCGCAGGTATATCCCTGACATTACGATTGACGAAATCATACTTTTCATTGACGGGGTTATGAAAGATATGTTGGAAATGAACCTCTATTGGTATTTTACCACTTTCAATCACTTCCTGCCATATCTCACGGGCGACCTCGGGCGGACAGTTGACACTATTCGGCAACGAAGTCCCTTGAAAATGAATAGCCACAAACGGGCTATCATATTTAGGCAATCTCGCCAATTCAAATATCCCCCCATAAGGTATCCCCAATTCATCAAGACAGCATTTTTCCGCCTTAGTTATCTCCGAACCCTCTGCCATTGGGAAATTCAAAGAAAAGACATAATCATACCCGACCCCCTCTTTATCCACAACACTCTCAAATATCTTCTCCTGTCCGCATTCAAGGTATAAATCAAGCCTAATTTGGGGGTATAGAGCCCTCAAACGCTCCAATATGGGTATAAACATCAAAGTGTCCCCCCAACCGTGTCCAAAGCGAATTAAAACCTTTCCTGACCCCATAAAATCAAGATACTGGCTGACCTTTTTATTTTCAAAATTATCAATCATTGACATTTTGACAGGAAGTAATATAATGACAGTAGGTTATAAACTAACTTATACACTTATGAACCTAGTCTTAGCACGGGAAATAAGAAAAGCAGAGAAATCAACGGGCTGTCTTATTACCATAACGACCTATAACCCCGAAAACAAGGGCAGGGAGTTATCTCATTTTTACCAAACAATGAACTTTCAAAAAAATGATATAATCCCCTCAATGGAAAAAGTCAAAGAAATGTTACGGGCAGAACTGGGCGATAATATCTCCAAAACTTCACGAAAAAGATAATCGCCCACCCTCGTAATACATCTTCACCGCCTCAAATACCATTTGGGGCGTTGTGATTTTAAAACACTTTGGCACGCCCTTATCAAGGTTTTTACATTGTCCATTGCTACCACCCAACCAACAACCACCCCACGAGCAACAAGGCAAAGCACCATTGGCATATAAATAACGAATGTGAGGGTATAAATGCCACCTGACATCTTCTTTGCCACCAGCAATCACCACCGCAGGTTGTTTTAACGCCGCCGATAATACAAATTGAAAAGACAATGCCCCGATTGAACCCTCTGACCAATAAGCCAGCCTGATTAATTGTCGCAAATCAGTTTTTCCGATTAAATTCAAAGTCCCTTTGAGCGGTTTATGAATATGGTCTTTATGCCCGACCTGAACTATCTTGACCCGACCTCTAAAATATTTATTCAACAAATAAACGACCTCTTGCCAATATGGATAATTCTTTAATTCATTATCGGGTTTATACCCAGCATTGAGTAGCCAAAATTTACCTTTCCACCCGAACTCGCACTCAACCTGATTAATCCAGCTTTTCTCCAAATCGCTCACCCAAACCTCTGGCAATATGCCAGTTTTTTTAATTTGAACTCCCAATAATTTTTCTAATTGGTGGCGATAAGCGTCAGTCCAATGCTCTTGTTTCCAACTGCAATCATTAATCTCATCATACCCGACCAAATAAACCTCAACCCCCTTGTCATTTTCATTCAAGGGGGTTAAATACGGGCAATTTTCCCAAATTTCCCCAGCTGGCGACCGAACGTCTATTGACCAATCAGGGAAAGTCATTTTTAAATCAGCAATCGCCCGAGTGAAAGTTAAAATATCACCAGGCGATTGCGGTTGTTTGAGGATTATTCTGCGATTATCTTTTTTTTGCATAAACAGCGGTTATAATATCTTGGCGTGGCGGACATTCTGGCGAACCGCTAAACACTTTTTCAAATCCGAGTTTGCTCCACAAAGCGTCAAGTGTCGCCTCGGTGAAATAATGTAAATGTTCGCCCGGTTTGAAATGTTTCCAGTCTTCAATATTGAAATTCATCACATTGACTGGCGGTATCGGTATGGACAAAACGACAAAATCAGTAATGTCCAAAACATCTTGCACGACAGCAAAGTTGGGGATATGTTCCAGCGTGTCCCAAAAGCACACCATATCATAATGGTCGTGGCAAATCCCCGTCTGCGGAAATTTACCAAACTTATGCTTGCCGATGTCAAAGGTATCAACCTCAACGCCTTTGGGTCTGAACGCTCTGAACCAACCGCAACCGCTCCCGTAGTCCAACACCACTTTGGGTTTGAACCTCATCACCAAATCCCACCGCACCTTGCAAATCTTTTCCGCAGTTCCGCTATTCTGCCTTAACATAACCTCAAAATAATCAAGGTCGTATTGTTTATTTTCCATTTTGCCCTCCCTGCTCCCTACGATAATGTTTATTTTTTAGCCACTTAATTACTTGAGTGGCACGAGTTTTTGCTTTTTTGGTTAAATAAACAACGCCCCCGTAGCTCTCAACGAACTTTTTTTGTTTTTGGTTGATAGTATCAGCAGTATAATCACCGCCCTTGACCCAAACCGCAGGTCGCAACCATTTGAGCAACTGCAACGGGTCATCATCAAAGATAACGACCACATCAACAGCCTCGTGATAAGCAATCATTTCCGCCCTTTCCTTTTGGTGCATAAGTGGCATACGCCCTTTATACGCCCTCAAGGATTTGTCAGAATTGACCCCGACCACAAGAATTTGACCTTGTTTCTTCGCTTCGGCGAAAGAACGGGCGTGTCCCGTGTGGAACATATCATAGCACCCATTCGTGAAAACTATCCGCTTGCCCGTAAGCCTAAGCATACTGGCGAAGTTTTGAAAGTTTTCATAAGCGATGATTTTTTTCCGCATAGCTATCTCCTTTTATTTTTGTCCAACTGTTTCGGAATATCTATCAACTGTCCTGACGATAGTAAACGCACTGACTATTGTGCCAATCATTCTGAAAAATGGCTCTGGCAATACACCATATTCATAAAAAGCCAAAGCGACCGCTCCAATTACTATCGCCCAAAATCTATTTGATTTTAGGAAGTCAAATTGAGTATTCATAAAATACAAATCAATTAATAATTACATAATCAATTTGAACGGCGGTGTCATACCACCGACAAATTGTTCTCTTTTTAAAAACGCATAAACGGGCAATAAAGACGGATTGGCAACCTCGCTGACTTTCCAAGCACCATACATCATAGCGAATATCTGCCGAGTATTAAACTTCGGATATTTTATTCTCATCAAAGTTTCCGCTGGGATATATGTCGCCTCGCCATACCTCTCATCAACTGGTAAATCATAAAAACCCTTCGCCAAATATGGCGTAGGGTCAATCGCTCCCTTATACCCATTATTATAATTCAAAGTATTGCCATATTTATCGCACCGCTTTAATCCCCAATGCAAATGGTCGCCAGTCGTGTATTTCCCAGTATTATCAGAAATCCCTAACGGCTGACCGCCGAGAAAGCGGTTGCCCTTTTTGACCTCTGGCAAAATACTTTTTAAATGGTAATAAATTATTTTAAAATACCCATTTTCATCGTAATAATCACTTATCATCTCAATCCCTATCCCCCCGTCATCATATTTGCCAGCATACAAAACAGTAAAATCATTTGACGAACAAATCGGGTCTTCAAAACACCTAAAATCTATGCCATTATGCCCTTTTAACCCCAAATCTTGATAAAAATTGGCATAATTGACCCCGAACGGCTGGGTCACCAAGCAAAACGCTAGTGGTCTTTTCAATGTAAACATAATTATTTTTTATTACGTTCTTCTAAAATTGTTAGAATTTTGCCAATGGATATTTTTAATTCACTTATATCACTTTCAATATGTCTGATGTGGTTTTCCTTTAGGAGTGTATAATTCTCCTGCAAACCCTTAATATCTTTGTCTATTCCTTGATGGCGCAACAAACAACCCTGCGATAATAATTCCATTTTTTCCTTAGCATTGACATCGGGGTCTCTGAAAAATTTGAATATTGCAAAGATTATTCCGCCAAGAGTAGTAATTGAAATAATCATTTGCAGATTTTCTTGTGTGATTGATGTCATAGTTTTGTGTCTAGTTATTATCTGAATTCGTTGACTAAGTCCCGTTTATTCCCAATATTGGGTGGAAATAATTCTGCCAACCGCTGACAGTAGAAATCCTTAATCTGATTATAAAAACTAGACGGGTTATTCGGATTGTCAAAGATATTTTGTAATTGGGTAAGGGTAGCACTATCTGGTTTCTTGCCGATAAGCCATTCAATAGACGCACCGACTGGCACAGCCTCGTGAAAGCCCGAGAAAAAACCCGGCACGGCAGTTGTATCGCCACTCACGAAATCGTGTATATCCCGTTTCATATGAACCCTCAACGAAGACGCTTGAGCATAATTACTCCCCGGATAAAGTTTTAGAGAGCCAGCAAAAAGACGATAATATTGAGGCGTGCCATAAGTCCGCATAAACTCGCTCTCTGCCATTCCAGCGTCCCTAATCTGTTCCAAAGTGAGCGGGTTTAATGGTTGCCAACTATCCGAACCATTATTTTTAAATTCCACCAATAGCACGACATTGCTTTCCGTGTCTAACGGATAAGTAGTCCTATCCGCCTCTAAAGCAGTCGTGACAATTGGCAAATCCCCGTGATTTTCATCATCATAAATCCAACCACCATAAGCAGTAAAAATCCAATGCTTGATTTTTCTTGACGCTTTGTTGCAATACATTCCAAACTCTTTTAGCAAATCAGCGTCGCCAGAAATCACGCCAGCACCCAGCCCAGTATATTTTTCACACAACTGGATTATGCCGTTTTTATTGGTTGTGTCATTGAATTGCATACGATTATTTATATTCTTTAATAATTTCTTCAAGGAATTTTAAATATTCCTCTTTGAATTTAATATCCGCTTGGGTCTGACCGAGTTGTTGCTGAAAGTTAGCACTGTTTTTGGCAATCAGCATTCTTTGCAAAAACCTCTCTTGAACTTTGGCGATTAATAACTGCTTTTCATAAGTCTGTATCATCTCCAAAACTACTTCTTTTGTTGCTTCTTTATTCTGTGTTATATCCATAAAATTGATTTGTTTTACCTGCGAAGATGTCAAAGATATTTCGCAGGCGGTGGTCTGCCCTATGCTTTTTATTATAGCATATCTTTCCCTGCCTAGCTACCTCCAGTCTCTTGTCAGGATTTTTCAAATAATAATCAGCAAGTTCCACAGCTTCCTCTTTGGTTTTGAACCAAACCAAATGCTTGTGATTATCAAATAACCTTTCAATTTCTGGGAAATACAGGGTCAGGCAAAAACCGCCACTTGATAAAATATTATAAAGCCGATTGGAAGTATAACCAGCAATCGGCAAACTGATTGATAAGTTTATCGGGGTTGACTTGTAAATCTGATATGCGTCCTGTGTATATCTTTCCCCGTTGATAACCTTAACTTTGAATTTTTGGGCTAGTCCATTGATAATAGCAGAGCGGTTACTATGGAAATCATTACTAGCCATTGAACCAATAAAAGATATATCAAAATCAATAGGGCGGTCACTACTATAAAAACGGCTAAACCCCGTTTGTGGCATATAATAAACCTGCGAATTGAAGTGGGTTTGATATTCTTTGGCATATTCAGTATTGCATAAAAAAATAAAATCAAATTTTCTCGGTTCAAACATCTTAGCGTGACGCAAATCGCACATATACCAGCCGACCTTTGTTTTATCGGGTATCTCAAACCCGAACGGTTTATTATGAAAAATTAAAACCTCATCATAATTTTCAAATCCCTCAAATCCGATAATATCAGCCCCGACCACATTGGCATATTTATACAAGCCCTGTGGTATCGGCATTTCTGACCTATCAGCGTTAGGCAAGGCAATGGCTCTTTTCATATTCAGCGATTAAATTACAAATCTTTTTAATATCCTTGACCGATAAATTTAAATGCAAGGGCAAAGTGATTATCTTTTTAAAAGCATTCTCGGTATTCGGCAGAACTGGTTGCTTGCCAAAAATATTATATTTATATAATGGCTTATAATGCACCGAAGTCCCGACCCCATTATCAGCCAAATAATCAACCAACCCGTCCCGATTTTCAACCTCAATCGTATATAAATGCCAAGTAGAACTGCGAAAAGGTCTTTGAATACTCTTTGGCAAATACTCATCATAAGTCTCCGCCAATTTCTTGCGATACTCATTCCGCTCTTTCAATTTTTTCAATTGGCACAAGCCAATAACCGCCATAATATCGTTGCCGTGAGCTTTCAACCCTCTCTCGGTAATATTATAGTCCCAACCATACTTTTTACCCGACCTCGCAAAGGTTGACTTATCAATGCCACACCAACTCAAAGCTTTCGCCCGCTTATAAAGTTTTTCATCATTCATCGTAATCATTCCCCCGTCGCCCATTGGCAAATTTTTGACTGGGTGAAAAGACCAGCAACTGATTTTTCCCAAATGGCTATGTCCGCCCCCGTGAGCCATATCATAAATAGTCCCCTTACCGAAAATATTGCCCCCATACATCACCTGAATATCAGCTTTGGGCGTGCAATGGCTCTTTGGGTCAATATCCACAAATTTGACCTTATAACCAGCATTCAACGGGGCGAGAGCCGATGATATAAAAGTAAAAGCCGACACTTTAACAGGGTTCGGCAATTTAACCAATCTGACCGCAATATCAAGGGCAGAGGTGCAAGAATTGGTCATCACCGCATATTTAGCACCCACGAACTTAGCAAACTCGGTTTCAAATTCAAGGGTCTTGCTCCCCATACCCCACCAACCTGATTTTAATACTTTGGCGATTGCCTTGACCTCGCCACCTGATAATTTTGGCTGTAATACGGGTATCATATAATTATTTTTTATGAATAATTGCTAACGCAGAATAAAAATGTAATGCCTTAATATTATAACTGTTTTTAATTTCTTTTGACTTATCAAACCTGACATCTTTTTTGGCATATTCCTGCAAATCATCAGCCAACCCCTTTAAAAATTCAATGGTATTCAATCCGCTATCCGACCCGAACTTTGGGAAATATGAAGTCTCTAAATCCTCAATGATATACAGCCCGTCATTCGCCAACTTTGGGAATAGGTTTTTGAAAGTGGTAATCTGTTGTTTCATTGTGTGACCCCCATCATCAATAATTATGTCATAACTTCCCAATGTATTCAAAAAACTAATATCCGCTTGGTCACCAATCAATATCTTTATCTGTTCCTCTTGAAAATTCAAAGCACGGCTATCAATATCAACCCCCGTAATCAAAGCATTCGGGAAATAATCACGCCACAACTTCAAAGAACCGCCACGCCTGACCCCAATCTCCAAAACTTCCTTGCAATTTTTCTTCGGGTGAAAATGTTGCTCATAAATCTGTAAAAAATAATCAGGTTTATTCGCCCCGTAAGTGTTCATCATATTTTTACGCCACTAATTGTTATTCTTGGTATTTTTCTATGCTCAAACCTTTTGACCTCAATCTTTTCCAATCCACAAAGAGTAAAAAATTCAACCAGTTTTTTCTCGGTAAATCCGCACTTATGCAAATCCTCGGTATATTTTTGCGCCCCATAAATTCCGTCCAACATATTCTCGTAAGGAATACCCTGCCAATCACTCATCAATTTACCCAAATCAACAGTTGTAATCTTTAACCAGCCACCCTTTTTGATTATCCTGACCCATTCCAATAAAGTCCGTTCAATATCAGCTCTCGGCAAATGTTCAATCGCATAATCCGACATCACCCCGTCAGCACTCTCACTCTCAATCGGCAAATCACGAATATCGGCGACAATATCCACGAACCTATGCTCCCGAATATCAACATTGACATACTCCGGCGATTTTCTCTTTATGCCCCCACTTCCTAAATTATAATATTTCATAAACTATTGATAATTTGTAGCCATTTTTTAGCGACATTCTCGGCACTATAAGTCAACGCATAATCTCTTAATTTTTCCTCAAACGGGGCGAATTTGAAATTATCCCAATCGGTTATCAAATACCTATCATCAACCCCAGCCTCCAGCATTGCTCTTTTATATTCAGGAATTGGCGACACAAAGGTAGGCAATCCAATCGCCCAATTCTTTAGCAACTTATTCATACCTTTAGCTTCGGTGAAAGAAGTCTTAGGCAAATAATAAATTGATAAATCACACTCCGCCAAATCTTTATCAACGGTTTCCCTGCTCCACTTCCTTGACTGCACCGCCTCATCAGTCAAATACTTTTTATAATTCGGAGTAGTAATCAAGCGGAAAACATACCCTTTCCCGACCAAAGTATCATAAACATCTTTCAAATATTCAGCATTATTCCCATAACCAGTCCACCCGATTATCTTTGGCTCATCAGCATAATCTTTTTTGATTGTCCCGTCCCAATCCAAACTATCATCAACAAAAATCGCCCTTTGACAATATCTATCTTTTAAATAAGGCGACCCGACCACCACGCAATCAGCTTTTTCCACCATAGTCTTGACCCCCCCGTCAGCAAAATAATCATCGTCAATATCATAAATCACTTTCGCCCCCTGAATTTGAGCTTTAAACATCTCATTGATATTGACCCTCTTTTGAATAAATAATATATCGCCCTTTTGATATTCAACAGGCAATTTAAAACTATACTCCCTATTCAAAAAAGGCAGAATATTATAAACCCTTAATCGGCTAGACGCCACCTTTTCATCGCCCCAAGTATAATAATAAATCATAAAACTTTATGCCACTTAAATCTTAATATTTCCCCATTTTTGTAATCCACGCCCAGCTTAGTCATCAATTTGTCTTTGTTGACCGCCTTATCCCGCTTAAATTCGTAATCCTCATCATAAATCTCATCTCGGACAAAGCAAGGCACTTTAATATCAGTAATTATTTTGACCTTTAATTTATTTAAGCAAATATCATTGAATAAAACATCTTCATACCCATAATGTCCCGAAAAATCCTCGTCAAACCCCCCGACTAAATCAAACGCTTCTTTACTCATCAAGAAAACTGATTTTGTCGTCCCGTCATCTTCACCATTGGTAGTCCGACCAAATTTATAGCAAACCATTTTGTCCGACCTATCCAATTTTATAATCTGGTCAAAAACTTCCTTAGTAATCAAATGGTCAATGTCAAAATATAAAATCCAATCAGTCAAAGCGACAGTAAAACCCAAATTTTTAGCACCACCCTGACCCCATTGAATATCATCATCAACCCGATAAATGTTTAATCGGGGTATTTCATTTTCAAAAGGTATTTTTGAGTGGTCGTCAACTACTAAAAACCTGACATCATCAGGCATTTTCAGCCATTCAGTCAAATGTCTTTTAATCATTCTCTGGTGATTATAATATGTGGTGAATAGGGTCAGCATTTTGTTTAAATATTTTTAATAATTTAAGCGCATTTTCCCGATATAAAAAGTTATCCCCAACTGGTTCAAAAAACTTCTTTAAATCTTTGACCACGATACACTTATCAATAAACGGCTCGCAATTCACGCCGTTGGTGACTACGGGCTTGCCACACCTCAACGCCTCAATCGCCGTATTGCACCACCCCTCTCTATTCTCCCACACGACCACAAAATCAACCGACTGATACGCTTTCAATAATTCTTTATCATTCAAATCCTTGAAAGGCACTAATTCAATATTTTCCAAACCACTCAACGCCTCGGTAATACCAAAATCTTTTCTCGCTTGAAATCCGACCCTAGTTTTTTTCTCACTTTTCCAAAAATTACTCACTCCGCCCTCAACCAAATAACATTTGGTTTGATAACGTTTTAAAAATACCCGATTATTTAAAATGAACGGGTATTTTTTATAAAACTGACGATAAATAGCGTGATAACCACCCCCAACAATAACATAAATGTATTTCTGACCAGCTTTTGCCCTGTCTAAAATCCCCAAACTCTTTAAATCCGAAGTATCGCCAGTAATCACGACATCAGCAGTAATCTCACCGCTGACCTCTTTAATCTCCCCTTTAAAATTCCACAACCAATCACTCCGAAAACCCTTTGGCACATAAATAATAAACGGGTGACCATTCTCAATAAAAGCATTCCCAAGTTCAATGAACCTGCGAACTCCGCCATTATGCAATAAATGTGGTAAAATCGCCGCTATCATCATAAATCATCATCATTATTTTCAACTGCGAACCCGACCGCACTTGATAAATCTCTGTGTTCGTCATCTTCTTCGTCCCGATAAACAGCGTCAATCTGTGCCTTCCGTTCCAATCTCAATGCTTCTTTGGCAGAGTTGGCTTTTACTTTTTTGCGAATACAGTAAATCGGCATATTATAATTCTTTATTATCTTTATTCCAGTTTTCGTTATAAAGTCGGCTACTTTCCTCTTTGATTTTAGCAATATCCTTGCCCCTCTTAACCGCATTGGGAGTTGATTTTCGCCCATAATGATAAACAAAAGCGTCAAACCGAGCATACAAATTCAAACCCAACTTCATAACCTTACGGCAAAAATCACTATCCTCGCCATACAATTTAAACCGCTCATCAAAACCACCAACTCGCTCCCAAACCGATTTTTCAAAGACCATACAGAACCCCGACAACATATTAATCCTCTGTATCTTTTTTTCTTTTAATGGTTTTTTAAATCCCCCCTGAATACTGCCAGCCGTATTTGATACGCACCCGACCGCCCCGACATCTCTTTTGTCCTTGTAAACTTCCAGCATTTTTTCCAGCCAACCTTTATGCGGTATTGTGTCATTATTCAATAAACAAACATATTTAGCATTTGACCGCCCAACCAATCTATTCCAAACAACCGACAACGGCTCGTCTAACGGAAAATTATCATAGACAGTCAAGTGATAAGGTATACCGACAGTAGACATCACTTGGTTAACGCAATCCGCCTCATAATCAGGCAAACCATACTTGACGATTATTATTTCCACCATATTTATTTATGTTTAGCCGAGTGTATCTTTAATCCGTGTTCGCTCTTAGCAATAAATCCACAAGTCTCACAAACCAACAAATCAGTCGGTGGCAAATCATCGTCTAGTTTCTCATCAACAACGGGGTCATCAACTTCCTCAACTCTTATCTTTTCCGATTGGCTAGTTGTAGTTTTTATCCCAGTCCCAGCCGATACAACGGGGTCATTCCTATCGCTGACCAATTCAAACCCACCCCTACTCAAAGTTTCGTCCAAGTTTTCTTCGGGAATATCCAAAATTTTCCCGTCCACCAATCTTTTAACAAAATAAAACTTTCGTTCGTTTTCCATATATTTTACTTTTTTCAATTTATAATCTTGCACCTCATCAGCAATCATTTTGTGTATTGTCTTTTCATCAAATTTGACCGCCTTATCGGTGCTTTTTAACGCTTTATAGTATAATGGGCTGACAAACTGGGCGGTGGAGTCATAAACCTCGTATCTAGCCACCTTTTTAGCCCTGTCCTGCGCCGTTTGCAGTCCAAAGTGTTTAAACATATACGGGGCATAGTTTCCCCACGGATACGTCCATTTAGGGGCTAATCCGCAATGCAGGGCTTTATGCTCCATTTCGTGTTTAATCCTCGGCACATTCCGCCACGCCCTGATATTCCAAAAATTCATCGCAGGCAAATATCCCTCATTCCACATATTGACGCAGTAAAAATACCAACTATCACCCTTTTTGAATAAATTAATCAATTCATTTTTATCCAACTTACTATCAAACATCTCATCAGCGTCTTTGCAAACAAATCCGTCAGGATTATATTTTTCCAGCGCATAATTAATCAATCTCTGTTTTATTTTCCATTGATTTTTCCCCCACTCATCATCATCATACATAATATCCAATTTGTGAAATTTCCGCAAAACCTCATTCTCTTTTTCGCTGACATTATTCAAAACGATAATCATTCGGTCACATAACCTTTGTAAATCGTGCAGGGCTTCCTCTAACATTTTATCAGCTTCACCCTTGCCAACGACCATATACCCGATAATCATATAGTTTTTTGTTTATTTAACATTTTTCTAAAAAATAAATCCTTATCCATTTTCTTCAATCTGCCGTCCTTGAACGCCCTATCAATCTCAAAATCCAAATGCTTATTCATCTCATATTCCACCTCTTTATTTATCTCCATTCTTTCCTCATTATTTAAAAACCCAGCCATAATAAAACGGCGGGTTTTCTCATTAATCTTTTTTGTATTGATAATCTCCATTGCCCTCTCTCGCAATTCGTCCCGAACCTTAACAAATAATCGGTCTTTATAAATATTATAAACCCGTTCAGTTATTTCGTTCAAATAATGCTGACTAAGTTTATCTATCATAAAATTATATCTTTAACCTGACCAAGATTTTGCTGTGTTTCCACATCACTCATTCGTGAGCCATTAATATCAAAGAAATCAAATTTGCGTGGTTGACGGAATTTACCCTTAGCACTCTCCCTGTCCAACGCTTGAGCTTCTTTGATAAACTTTGGCACTTTAATAATTATGTCATTATTCTTTTGATTGATTAAGCCCCTCAATCTGCTCTGTTCTTTTTCATCAGCCGTTTCCAATAATTGTTTTTCCCAATCTTCAATCATCTGATACGCCTTATCCAAATTTTCTTTTATCTTCATAATAGCCCGATAGTAAACAGAGCCGTCAGATACGCCATACTGTTTTAGCTGATGATTAATAGTCGCCGCTTCCTGTTCGGCACATACAAACACCTCGCCATTATTTTTAATATAATAAAAATTTGGCTGTGGCGGGTCAACATTAATATTGATTTTTTTGTCCATAGTTTAATCACTTGCTCTCTTATTGGGGTTTCGCAGAGAGCGGTGAACCCCAACAAGCGATTAACGGTTTGACTAGCTGGTTGTCGCTGTCATATTCGCATTAACCACGACTGCGGCTTTGTCTCTCAATTCGGCAACGCCATATAGAATATCGGTGACTGTGAGTAGACCGAGGTTTCTAATAGCATTTTCCGCTTGAACCCTGACTTTATTTCCGCCAGGAGTTTGGAGGGCATAGCCAAACGCTTCCTTAGAGGCATAAAGGTTGCGATATGTTTGTAGACCGCTCACAACATTCGTAGTGACGAATATCGGAGAGCCATACAAATCGCCCTTTAATCCTCTTGAGCTGTCCATTAAGCCAAAGTTTCCGCTTAATGTGAACCCGGGCACTGCTTGACCTCGCATAGAAGCGTCATAATACTTCTGAATGCCAGCGACCTGTTTCCAATAAACTGTGGGGTGGAAGAAGAAAGCACACTCCATAGTATTGAAATGGTTGGCGTCCAAAGTAGCAATAGCGGTTCTAATTTCAAGGTCAGTCAATACAGTGGTCGTATCACCGACAGCGGTATTACCTGTCAAGCCGCTCCAAAGTCCAAAGATGGAAGCTTCAAGAGCGGTTGCCAATGTTCTGCCCGTTTTGCGAGCATAAGTTCCTGAATAATCAAAGTTATTCATTAACTGTTGGTAATCCTTGTCACCAATGATATAAGCAATGTATTTATGAGTGTCAACCGTCAAGGTCGGGTCAACCATAGCAGGACCTGCTGTGGTTATTTCCGCTCCTTGAGTGGATTGAGTTTGAACCGAGAATGCGTTTGTATAAACATCAGCAATATGGAAAATATCGCCTCCGTTAACAGCATACGCAGAAAGGTCAGTAAAGAAGTTAGCACCGCAAAAAGCGGCGAACATCTGTTCCTGAACAATCGGAGTCCAAACTTCCGGAATACGAGCCGCCAAATCAGCGGCTACGAAAGGGTCGGTTGTGACTGCCATAAGTTCGTTTGCTTGTCGTGCTTGCGGAGTTTAAAAGGAACTATTTTTGGAATACTTTGCCAAAGTTTTTTTTGCGTTCATCATTTGACATTTCACTCCATTTTTTTCCCTCAACCACAATGGTTGAACCCGAGGGAGCAGGGGTAGCGTCAGCATTCGCCTTTGACTGTCTCAAAACGGTGATAGCCGTTTTTACAAACGGGTCGTCAATGATAGTATGCGGCTCTTTCCCTATCCCCTTTGCATAAGCAAAAAGTTTATCAGTTTCCTCGGCAGTATAGCCGTATTGACTGGCGAACTGTCTCTTAGCCTCTGAAAATTCAAGGTTACCCAAACGATTATTAATCTCATCAGGTTGCCCCTCATTTTTGGGAGGCGGTTGAGTTTTAAATTTCGCCAATTCGGCTTCTGTCTCGGCTAGCTTTTGGCTAGTTACTTCAAACTTACTTTTGAAATGCAATTTACGCACGTGTTCGGTTTGTAAGGTTTTTTTGATGTCTTCGTCAGTTATCTTTTCAAAGACATCAGCGGGGACATCTTGGTTCAGCTCGTCCTCATTAAGCTGTATATTTTCAGCCATATAATGCTATTTAGGTTTGAAAGGGTTTGCCTTGCCCTAAACCAATATTACTTGGTAATAAGTTTTTAACGAGGTTTGCTTGCCTCACTACTTCCAATTATCGCCGTCATTTGGCGTAACGCCACGAGCGATATTAATTTTTTCAATTAACAACTCATCAATCAGTTTGACCACTTCAAGGCGAGTAGCATTCGGCAAATTCGGATAATTACGAATATCGGCATAATCATCAGCCAACATATGTAAATATTCTAGCACATATTTCGCCTGCTGGGAAGTGGCAAAACCAGCAAATCGTTTTTCAATATCTTCTCTTGATTTTATCATACGCCTAAGTTTGGATTTTCAGGAGCATTGACATCAGCCATTGAAGCCATTGCTCCACCCGAATTGGGTTGAGTTGGTTTAATACCAGTTTGACCAGCAGCCATATTCGGAGGCACGGCTTGAGCCATAGCAGGCACGCCGACCAAATTAGTTAAACTTTCCCCAGTCCAAGACAAGATTTTTGATAATAGTTTGCGGAGTGACGGGTCTTGAAGTATCATCGGGTTTTGAGCCACCAAATTCATCACATTCGTTCCCGTTTCAATTTTCTTTTCCATATTGACACTCTCACCCGTGACCACCAACCTGACCGAATATTTTAAACTATCATAAAATGCTTTCGGTATACTGAACGGCAACGACCGCATTTGGTTTATCTCATTCTTAACTTTTTCCCGAATACCCAAGACATCAACAAACCCCAAACCACGATTGATATTATCCAAAACACTTTCCCGAACCTTTGCCTCGGTATAAATAAACCGCAAATCCTCAATATCATCATCATCACCCATAATGTTGAAAATATGCTCCTTGTTCCCCCATTCCTTTTTGAATATTGGGATTATCAAATTATTCATTACCCTCTTAACAAAAAAGCCAAATTCCTCTCGCTCTAAGCCAAAATGAGTATTGACGGCATTTGATAAAATGACCCCCAATCTGAACGCCACACCCGAACCCATACTCTCGCCAGTCGCCACCTCAAAGCTGAATGCCTTTTGGTCGCTGTTCTGCTCCCACTCTTGAGCCGAGTTATTGAAGTCCGACTGACCTTGCGACACTTTATTGACTTGAGTAATTTCCCCGTTAGAGCCGATATACAAAACATCTCCGTCCTTAACGTCACGAATAAGATTTTTAGCAATCTCATTACTCCGACTTTGGAAGATATACCGAGCCGCCCATTGCATAGACCGCTTACGGAGATTGGTAATCATATTGCGAGCGATTTGGTTCGGTATTTGCACTTCAATCTCACCGACCCCCAACCACCTGCCGTCAGTTTTATTCTTGTGGCTTTCTTCATACGGGAACTCGTCGTCGTTATTAATCAAACCGACATATAAAACATTATCATTCAACTTTTCTTTATTCTTAGTTTCATCAACCATTAAAATTGACATCGTCTTTACATAAGGCGAACTAACGGCTATTTTATGTTTCGCCAATTCTTCTTTGCTGGCTAAACCATAACGTTCATAAATCTTTTTCTTGCCAGCATAAAAAGCAATATTCCCGACTTCCCACCCGCTATCTTTAAACTTCTGTAATTGATACCACGACATATCGTGAATTTCAATTACGCTCTCACCATTGCTAAACGCTTCTTTCAAAGTTTTGGCGTCCTGCGGATTGATAATAGTTTTTAAACTCACTCGGTGAATTTTATCTTTTATCCTTTTGGCGACGCAAGAACCATATTTATTTCTGTCATCATTTAACTCATTGATAATCGCTCCATACTCACTCACCTTGCTCCACTGTTTAAATTCCTTATTCATAAAATACGCCCCATAAACCGAGTAGCCGTCCTCGGGAATAAATAAGTGGTCTTTGACATCAATATCAGTTTGGGAACGAGCGACATCTTTTCTGAACTTAACAATATTCAAAAACAATTTATCCTGCCCCTCGCTATCTTTATCCCCACTCTCAAATTGTGAGTTTAAATACAAATCGCACAAATCAATCATCTGGAACTGATTAAAATTATAACCACTCCCCCTAGTCGTCAATACTCCACCCTTTAAATCATTTTTCCCCACTCCGGCAATCTTAACCGAACTGGAGTAAAAGTTTTCTATTTCCGTTTTTAGCGACCCAATCAGGTCGGTAAAACTGTTTTTGTTTTCCATATTTTTTAGTGATAACTTGTTATATCCACTTTGGAGGAACTATTACCAGTTAAGTATAGCAAACTTCCGTCAGTTTGTTTAATAGGCAACTCTGGCATTTCCCAAACAGCCAAAGCCAAGCCCATTATACAATCGTCGTGCAACCCGTCAGGCACTTGAACTCTCAATTTACCCCGTTCACTTAATTCATACCGCATTGACTTCAACTCGTCAATCAAAACAACATCATTAATTATTTTTATCTTATCCTGTTCAATCTTAATCGCCAAATTATTAAGCAAATCTTTCCGTGATTGTTCCGTGAATTTGAACGGAGTGACAGTCAAGCCAGTCAACGCCAAGTCTTCATAAATCGGCTCACCAACCCCCGTGCTATCCACACAAATCTCTGCCTTATTATATTTCCTCGCTATCGCCTCAATCCTCGCTCTTTGTAAATTCCAATCAATCTGATTGAACCTATCAATCGCCACGACCTTGAAAGTCATTAAATCCAAAACGATAATCACCGTATAATCTTGATGTTTTGCCAAATCCACTCCCATTTTATACCTATGCCCTGCCTCTGGCTTTTGCTCTCCGAGCAAATGGACATTCTCTTTAATCCTACGAAAGAACGCACCAGCACCCTCAATGAATTTGCAATAATATTCCTGCTCAATCAAATCCTGTGGCATTCCCTCTCGGCTTTCTTCTTCAATATCCTTTTGGGTCAAAATCTTAGTATCGTCAATCGTCAATATTTCCCAATACCACCGCTCCGGATTATCTTTGGCAATCTGCAACATCTGAAAAGCGTGGTTCATTCCCCGAGGCGTAAAATTAAATATCGCCCAGCCCTTATTCACTTTTAAAATTGGTCTGATAAAATTCCAAACCTGCGGTTGAGTGATTGAATACTCCGACATTATCACTCCCCTAGGATTTGTTCCGACTGACGTAAATTCAAACCTATCCGCCGCAATCAACTGAATAACCGAGCCATTAAATAATTCAAATTTTTTATCGCTCACATTCCGCTTGGCAATCTCCAACGGAATATGGTCAATCATCTTGAACCCGTCATTATCAATATTGTCCCAAATAACTTTTGTGGCTTGGGTATAAGTCGGGAGAAAATAAAAATATGTTCCAACTTCTTCGGTCGCCCTCTTGACCATATAGTTAAAACATACTTTGTCCTTGCCGCTCCGTCTATGCCAAACAATAACCGCCCTGCTGATACCACTATCCATTGCTTT
>ERZ795054.696-NODE-696-length-38557-cov-5.543478_pt1 | contig 38557 bp, 35 predicted proteins | sample MGYA00375138_ERZ795054 | MGnify/ENA primary metagenome ERZ795054 (study PRJEB30183, sample SAMN05720215) | anaerobic digester metagenome | isolation source: active sludge of municipal wastewater-treating anaerobic digesters | place: USA | collected 2014-12-23 ... | reverse complement strand
CGAAGATGTGGGAGGCGACGGGGCTGCCGCTCCCGCAGCTCCTCGACCGGCTCGTCGCGAGCGCGTTCCGCAGGCCGCTCCGGGGGCGCTGAGGCCGGGACCCGCGGAGGCGCGGACCCCGGCCGTCATGGTCCCGGCCGCTCAGCGCGGCAGCAGCGTCCGCGGGTCCGCCGTCCCCGCGTCGATGACGGAAGCGTAGGCGCCGACGCGCGCCCCGGAAGTCGGCGAGGAGATGACGAAGACCGCGTCGGAGAGGTTCGTGTAGTCGAAGTCGCCGCCCACGTTGTACTGGGCGCGCGAGAGCGGCCCGAGGGAGACGTTCAGCGTCTTGAGGACGGCCCCCGCGGTCGAGACGAGCTGGACGGTGACCGCGGCGGTCGACTCGGTCGCGTTCGCGAGCATCAGGTTCGTCCGGAAGAAGGCGTCCTGGCGGACGCCGAGGATCGACTTCGGCGTGCTCCCGATCAGCTCGTCGGTCGAGAGGACGGGGACGCTCTGGCCGTACGTCCCGGCGCCGCCCGCGGTCCAGGTCTGGCCGAGGATCGCGAGGTCCGACGTCGAGGCGCGGACGAGGATCGGCCCGTAGTCGTTCGTGAGGCCGAAGAGGCTCGAGAGGACGTCTCGCCACGTGACGGTCTGGCCGGCAGGGATCGAGACGGACCGCTCCGGCCCGCCGCGACCGTCGCCCGAATTTCCGAGGAACTTCACGATCACCGAAGCCGCCGACGTCCCCTTGTTCCGGATCGAGAGGTCGGTCTTCCAGAGGGCCCCGGCGCCCTGGACGCGGGCGCTCGAGGTGAGGAGCCAGGTGCCGGCGACGGTGAATCCTCCTCCTCCGCCCCCGCCGCCTGCGGAGATCGTGAACGTCTTGTCGATGTACGGGACGTCGAAGATCCGGTCGGAGAAGACCTGGACGCGCCACGTCCCCGGCTTCGACGCCGACGACGCGCCGGCGATGTCCAGCGCGGCCCACTTGCACGGCGCGCCTCCCGCAGGCAGAGGGTCCCACTGGCCCGTCGCGTGGACACTTCCGTCGGGCGAGTACCAGACGCGCGAGAGCCGCTCGCCGTCCGCGTGCCCGCTGATCTGGAACCAGAGGTAGACGCGCGCGTCGGTCGAGGAGAACGAGGAGGTGGCGACGGGGAGCGGCGTGCACGCCTGGTTCGCCGGCACCGCCTTCGTCGTTCGCGCGTTCGTGATCGTCGGGAAGGCCGAGCCGCCTCCCGCGGAGATCGTGAACGGCAGGTCGAGGTACGGGACGTCCAGGATCTTGTCGGAGAAGACCCGCACGCGCCACGTCCCCGGCGTCGTCGCGACGACGGTGCCGGTGATCGTCAGGCTCGCGGCCAGGCAGTAGCCCGTGCCGGCCGTCAGCGGGCTCCAGCTCCCGGAAGCGGCGATGGAACCGTCCGGCGCGTACCAGACGCGCGTCAGCGTCTCGCTGCTCGCGTGGCCGCTGATGTTGAAGAAGACGTAGACCCTCTCGTCCGTCGGGGCGAACGTCGTCACCGGCGTCGGCAGCGGCGTGCAGGCGTTCAGGGGGACCGACTTCGCCGTCCGCGCGTTCGTGATCGTCGGGAAGCCGGTGCCGCCGCTCGAGGAGACGGTGAACGTCAGGTCGACGTAGGGAACGTCGAAGATCTTGTCGGAGAAGACCTGGACTCGCCAGGTGCCGGGCTTGGAGGCGGCGTTCGTCCCCGCGATGGAGATGTGGGCCTCGAGGCAGTAGGACGTGTACTGCGCCGTCGAGAGGGGAGCCCAGGAGCCCCGGTGGTAGATCTCGCCGCTCGGGTCCCACCAGATGACCGAAAGCCCTTCGCCGTTCTGGAAGCCGCTGATCCGGAAGTAGAGGTAGGCGGCCGCGTCGGTCGAGGCGAAGGAGCTCACGGCCGTCGGCACGGACGCGCAGAGGCTCGACGGGACCGACTTCGTCGTCCTCTGGTAGGTGATCGTCGGGAACGAGAGCGCGGAGCCGGCCCCGTCGGGGGCCACGGCGACGTCTCCGGAGCCGTCCGCGGACGTCCAGCCGGCGTCGAGCGGGCACGGGTCGTATCCGATGTCCTGACCGGCCGCGAGACCCGGGACGACGGCGAGAAACGCGAGCAGAGCGAAGATCGGCGTCTTTCTCATCGTCTCCTCCATCAGGGACGAGACGCGAGACCACGGCTCCGGCGGGCGCGGAGGGGCCGCGGTCCCGCGTCGCTCCTCCGTCGGCCATTCTACGCTGCGGCGCGGCAGGCGCCCTCACTACAATGGGAGCTCGCCGCCGTGACGGCGGTGCAGGGAGGTGTCTCGTGAACCAGGTTCGTGCGGCGCTCGGGGCGACGGAGATCTTCTCGGGCCTTTCGGAGAGGGTCCTCGACCTCCTCGCGGGGGCGGCGATCCGCCGCGACGTGCCGGCCGAGACGATGCTCTGGACGCAGGGCGCGCCGCGCCGCGCCCTCTTCGTCATCCTCGACGGGAGCGTCGAGATCTCGCGCGAGAAGGACGGGGCAATCGAGCCGCTCTCGGTCGAGGGGCGCGGCGAGGCGGTCGGCGTCGGGGCGCTCCTCCATACCTCCGAGCACACCACGTCGGCCCGGGCGCTGACGGACGTCACGGTCATCGAGCTGCCGCGCGCGGAGGTCCGGGCGCGGCTCATGGGCGACGCGGGCGCGGCGATGGACGTCGTCTCGCGCGTGGCGATCGTCATGAACCGGCACCTGCAGTACCAGAGCTCGCGGGACGTCGGCGCGGAGAAGGGGTACGCGTCGGGAGAGACCCGCCGCGAGCACGACCTCCTCGGCGAACGCGACGTCCCCTCCGACGCCCTCTACGGAGTCCAGACGCTCCGCGCCGTCGAGAACTTCCCGATCACCGGCATCCCGGTCGCCCACTTCCCGACGCTCGTTCGCGCCCTCGCGATGGTGAAGCTCGCCGCCGCGCGCGCGAACGCCCGCCTCGGCCTCCTGCCGGAGGAGCTGGCGGACGCGATCATCCAGGCGGCGCAGGAGGTGATCGACGGTCACCACCACGGGCACTTCGTCGTCGACATGGTCCAGGGGGGCGCCGGCACGTCGACGAACATGAACGCGAACGAGGTCCTCGCGAACCGCGCGCTCGAGATCCTCGGCCGCTCCCGCGGCGATTACGCCTCCTGCCACCCGAACAACCACGTCAACCTCGCCCAGTCGACGAACGACGTCTACCCGACGGCGCTCCGGATCGCCACGATCCTCTCGACGCAGGGGCTGGTCGCCGCCCTCGAACGGCTCCGCGAAGCGCTCGCCGAGAAGGGGGAGGAGTTCCGTGACGTCCTGAAGATGGGGCGGACGCAGCTGCAGGACGCCGTTCCGATGACGCTCGGGCAGGAGTTCGGCGCGTTCGCGGTGACGACGGGGGAGGACGTCGCCCGGCTCACGGAGACGGTCCGGCTCTTCCTCGAGGTGAACATGGGCGGCACGGCGATCGGCACCGGGATCAACGCCGACCCGCGCTACCCGGCCCTCGTCGTGGAGGAGCTCCGGAACGTCACCGGCCTCGAGGTCGTCCTCTCGGAGAACCTCGTGGAGGCGACTCCCGACACCGGAGCGTTCGTCATGTTCTCCGGGGTCCTCAAGCGCGTCGCCGTGAAGCTCTCGAAGATGTGCAACGACCTCCGGCTCCTCTCGTCGGGGCCGCGCTGCGGCCTCGCCGAGATCAACCTCCCGCCGATGCAGCCCGGGTCGAGCATCATGCCGGGGAAGGTGAACCCGGTCATCCCCGAGGTCGTCAACCAGGTCGCGTTCCAGGTCATCGGCAACGACCTGACGATCACGCTCGCCTCCGAGGCGGGGCAGCTCCAGCTGAACGTCATGGAGCCGATCCTCGCGTTCAACCTCTTCCAGTCGGTCGACATGCTGACCGCGGCGATCGACACGCTCCGGCTCCGCTGCATCACCGGGATCACGGCGAACCGCGAGCATGCGCGGGAGATGGTGGAGCGCTCGATCGGGATCGTGACGGCGGTCGTCCCGGCCCTCGGCTACGAGCGGTCGAGCGAGGTGGCGAAGGAGGCGCTCGCCACGGGGCGGCCCGTCCGGGAGCTGATCCTCGAGAAGGGCTACCTCACCGCGGCCCAGCTCGACGACCTCCTCTCGATCGACGCGATGACGAAACCGCGGCCGCTCGCCCTCGGCGACCGGACCGTCTGAGGCTGGCGGCCGGGCTCGCGCCGGGGCGGTTCGTTCGCCCTCGGCGCGGGCTCGAGTCGGCGCCGGCGAGGACGGGGAGGCCGGCAGCGCGCGTCGGTGCGGACGGGGCGGCCACCGGGAGATAACGGACACGGCGGGCCTCGCGGCCCGCCGTGTGGCGATCGTCGGGGCCGGCGTCCCGGCGCCAGCGGTTACTTCTTCGTGGCGGAGATCTGCTTCGCCGTGCCGATTCCGATCGGGATCGACTTGGGCTTCGCCTCTTCCCGCTTCGGGAGCTCGACGGTCAGGACGCCGTCGACGAGGCTCGCGGAGATCTTCTCCGGGTCGACGTTCGCGGGGAGGGAGAAGGCCCGGACGAAGCGGCCGTACGCCCTCTCGACGCGGTGATACGCCTTCTTCTCGCTCTCCTTCTCGAACCTGCGCTCGCCCTCGAGCGTCAGGACCCCGTTCTCGGCGCGGAGCTTGAGGTCGTCCTGCGAGAAGCCCGGGAGCTCGACCTGGAAGACGAGCTGGTCCGGCGTCTCGGTGATGTCGACCGGCGGCGCCCAGGCGGCGAGTCCCGGCGCCTCCTCCGTGGTCCGGGCGGCGGGGAACGTCTCGCCGAAGAGGCGGTTCATCTGGCTGCGGAAGGACTCGAGCTCGCGGAAGGGATCGTTCCAACGGGTGATCATGATGCTTACCTCCCTCTGAAGATTCGATTTCTGGTCCGTGGGCTCCATTTCTTCATTGGAGGCCTCAGGTCCGGAGTAAATATAGAATCTGATTGCCAGATTGTCAAGTATCAGGGTGCGAAGATCCTCTCGGTGTCGGCCCGCTCGGTCGTTCCCTCGGATTACACGTAGAAGTTATTTGTTTAGAGTGCTTTGTATGGCCTGGCCCGTAGGTACTGTCGCGGTCCCTCCTGCGCGGCGCCGAGCTGCTCCGAGGCCGCAAGCGGCCAATGCGGGTTGCGCAGGAGCTCCCGGCCGAGCAGCACGAGGTCTGCATGGCCGGAAACGAGGATCTCCTCGGCCTGAAGCGGCTCGGTGATGAGACCAACGGCCGCGGTAGCGACCTCAGCCTCCTTTCGGATCCGAGCCGCGAACGGGACCTGGTATCCGGGTGCGACCGGGACGACGGCCTGCGGGTGCATTCCGCCCGAGGAGCAGTCGACGAGGTCCACGCCCCGGGCTTTTGCCTCGCGGGCGAAGGCGACCGCCTCGTCCGGGACGAAGCCGCCGTCGACCCAGTCGGTCGCGGAGAGCCGCAGGAAAAGGGGCAGGTCGGTCGGCCAGGCGGCGCGGACCGCTTCGACGACGCGAAGCGGGAAGCGCATCCTGTGCTCGAGGGAGCCGCCGAAGGCATCGCCCCTCCGGTTCGCGATCGGCGAGAGGAATTCGTGGAGGAGATAGCCGTGCGCAGCGTGGATCTCGGCGACGAGGAACCCGGCGTCGGCCGCGCGTCGGGCGGCGGCGGCGAAGGCGGCGGCGAGGCGGGCCATCCCGTCGGCGTCGAGAGCCTCAGGAACCTGCCACCCTTCGTCGAACGGCACGGTGCTCGGTGCGAAGACCGGCTCCCACCCGCCGTCCGCCGGGAGCGCACGGCCTCCACCATCCCAGGGGCGCTTCGTGGAGGCCTTGCGTCCGGCGTGCGCGAGCTGGATGGCCGGTACGGCTCCCTGCGCCGCGAGGAAGGATGCGATGCGCGCGAGCGGCCCGACCTGCCCGTCGGCCCAGAGGCCGAGATCGCCGGGGCTGATCCGTCCTTCGGGCGAGACGGCGACCGCCTCGGTCATGACGAGGCCGGCGCCGCCGACGGCGCGCGCGCCGAGGTGGACGAGGTGCCAGTCGTTCGCGAGGCCGTCGACGGCGGAGTACTGGCACATGGGGGCGAGGCCGATCCGGTTCGGAAGGGTGATCGATCGAAGGGCGAGCTTCTCGAAGAGCGCCATGCCCGAAGCCTACGGCAAGGACGGCCTGCTCCGACGGATAGGCCGACGGGTCGCGGCAGATCGCCGAAGCCGCCGCGAACCCGCGCGTCCCGGCGCCGTATCAGGGAGGGAGATGGTCAAGCTCCTCCTGTGGCTCCTCCTCCTCGTCGTCTGCTGGCCGCTCGCGGTCCTCGCGCTCCTCGCGTGGCCCTTCCTCTGGCTCCTGTCGATCCCGTTCCGGATCGTGGGCGCGCTCCTGGACGGCCTCGTCGGGCTCGTCCGGGCGCTCTTCCTCCTCCCGGCGCGCGTCGTCGGCGGGCGGGCCCGGGCCTGACGGGGAGCCTCGCGGCAGGCTAACCTCCGGACATGACCGACGCGCGAAACCGGCTCTTCCTCGTCTCGAGCTCCACGATCCACGGCCGCGGCTACCTCGACCACGTCGCGGACGCCCTCGCCTCGTTCCTCTCGGGCGTGAAGACGGTGACGTTCGTCCCGTACGCCCTCGCCGACCGCGACGGCTACGCCGCGAAGGCGCGCGAGCGCTTCGGAGCGCTCGGAATCGAGCTCCTGAGCGTCCACCAGGCCCCGGACCCGCGCGCCGCCGTCCGCGCCGCCGACGCGGTCTTCGTCGGCGGCGGAAACACCTTCCGGCTCCTGAAGTGGCTCCAGGACGAAGGCCTCCTCGGCCCGATCCGGGACCGCGTCGCCGAGGGGATGCCCTACGTCGGCTCGAGCGCGGGGACGAACGTCGCGTGCCCGTCGATCCGGACGACGAACGACATGCCGATCGTCCCGACGGCGAACTTCCTCGCGCTCGGTCTCGTCCCCTACCAGATCAACCCGCACTACCTCGACCCCGACCCGGCCTCCACGCACAAGGGGGAGACGCGCGAGGAACGGCTCCTCCAGTACCTCGAGGAGAGCCCGGTGCCGGTGGTCGGCCTTCGCGAGCCGGCGTGGCTCCGCGTCGAGAACGGCGTCTCCCGCCTCCAGGGCGACCGCGGAGCCCGCGTCTTCAAGCGCGGCGCGGCGCCGTTTGAGATCGAGGCGGGCGCGGAGCTCGAGGCGATCCTCCGATAGGAGGTCCTGGCCCGGGGGCCTCGAGGACCCTCCCGCGCCGGATGCGTCGTATCCCGTGTCACAGGCGGCGGACCGGTTCCGACCGCGGGAGCCTCGGGCGAACCGGGGGTTTCGCCGGCTCCTATCGGCCTGATTCGGCCTCGCCGGTCCCGTGCGGGACGACGATCCCGGCGAGGCCGAAGTCGGCCAGGCCGGCGCAGGCCTCGTCCGCCTCGTCGCGCGAGCGATACGGCCCGAGCTTGACGCGCGTCAGCCCCTGGTACGGCTCCAGCCAGGGCGACGGGTAGCGCGCCGCGAGCCGCGCCTTCAGCCGCTCGGCGTTCTCCGCGTTCGCGAAGGCCCCGGCCTGGACCGCCCAGGAGGTCGCGGCGTCGCCCGGGCCGGGCTTCCCGGACCGCGTCCGCCGGCCCGACCCGAGAGAGACGACCGTGAGCGTCACCGGGACGACGCCGTCGGCGACCGCCTCGATCTCGGCCGCGGCGGCGCGCGAGAGGTCGACGATTCGCCCGGCGACGAACGGACCGCGGTCGTTGACCCTCACGCGGACGGTCCGGCCGTTCTTCTCGTTCGTCACGTCGACGATCGTGCCGAGCGGGAGGGCGCGGTGCGCTGCGGAGATCCGCGTCGGGTCGAAGATCTCGCCGCTCGCCGTCGGGAGGCCGGCGAACTCGGCTCCGTACCAGGAGGCGAGCCCGCGCTCCGTCCCCTCGCCGGCGAGGTCGGGCGCTCCCCGCGCCGGCGGGCGGGACGAGCAGCCGGGAAGGAACGCGGCGGCGAGCGCCAGCGCCGCGAGCGCCGCGCGCGACGCCGGCCGCGCCGCGAGCCTCAGACCTTCACCTCGACCGCCCGGCCCGCCAGCGCCTCGGCGCGCGCCGCGAGGAGCGGGTCGACCTCGGCCGCGAGGAACTCCGCGACCTGCGCGGGCGCGCGGCCGACGAACAGGCGCGGGTCGGCCGCCGCGGCGACCTCCTCGCGGGAAAGGCCGAAAGCCGGGTCGGCGGCGATCCGCTCGAGGAGGTCGTTCTCGCCTCCCGCGGCCTTCAGGCGGTCGCCCGCGGCCTGCGCGTGGACGCGGATCCGTTCGTGGAGCACCTGCCGGTCGCCCCCCTTCTTCGCGGCCGCCATCAGGACGTTCTCGGTGGCGAGGAACGGGAGCTCCTCGGCGAGGCGGCGTCGGATCACCTCGGGGTGGACGACGAGCCCGTCGACGACCGCTTCCTGGAGGACGAGGAGGGCGTCGGCGGCGAGGAACGACTCGGCGAGGGCGAGGCGGCGGTTCGCGGAATCGTCGAGCGTCCGCTCGAGCCACTGCGTGGCGTGGGTCCAGGAGCCGTTCTCGGCCGTCGTCAGGATCCAGCGCGCGAGGGCGTTCATCCGCTCGCACTTCATCGGGTTCCGCTTGTACGGCATCGCCGAGGAGCCGACCTGCTTCGCGCCGAACGGCTCCTCGACCTCCTTCAGGTGCTGGAGGAGGCGGAGGTCGTGCGCGAACTTCGAAGCCGAGGAGGCGAGGCCGGAGAGGGCCGAGAGGACGAGAGCGTCCTGCTTGCGAGTGTAGGTCTGGCCGGAGACGAGGAGCCGCTTCGGGAAGCCCATCTTCTCGGCCACCCTCCGGTCGAGCCGATCGGCTTTCTCCGCGTCGCCGCCGAAAAGAGCGACGAACGAAGCCTGCGTCCCGGTCGCCCCCTTGCATCCGAGGAAGCGGAGCTCGGCGGCGCGGCGCTCCAGCTCGTGGTGGTCGAGGACGAGGTCCTGGAGCCAGAGGCAGGCGCGCTTGCCGACCGTCGTCGGCTGCGCGGCCTGGAAGTGGGTCCAGCCCGTACAGGCGAGGTCCGCGTGCTCGCGGGCGAACGCGGCGAGGCGCGAGATCACGCGGACGACGCGCCGCTCGAGCAGCGAGAGCGCGTCGCGGAGGACGAGGAGGTCGGCGTTGTCCCCCACGAAGGCCGAGGTCGCCCCGAGGTGGAGGAAGGCGCGCGCCTCGGGGACGGCGTCCCCGAGCGCGTGGATCTGCGCCATGACGTCGTGCTTGGTCTCGCGCTCGTACCGCTCGGCCGCGGCGAGCTCCTCGTCCGTCGGGACGAGGCGGCCCGCGAGCGCGGCGATCGCCGCCTCGGGGATCGGCAGTCCCAGCTCGCGCTCGCCCTCGGCGAGCGCGAGCCAGAGCCGGCGCCACGTCGCGAACTTGTGCCGCGCCGAGAAGAGCGCGGACATCTCGGCCGACGCGTAGCGCGCGGTGAGGGGGTTCTCGTACGCGTCCGCGTTCAACCCTGGTCCTCGACGTCCTCGGCTTCGGGAAGTCGGAAGTCCTTCGCCTCGTCGGCGCCGCAGAGGGCACAGTACGCGGTGGCGACGTTCCCCTTCCGGTCCAGCTCGAACGAGTAGCAGGGCGTCTCGCAGTTGTTGCAGATGATGAACTCCACGTCCTCGCTCATCTTCGTCTCCGCTTGGTATTCTCCCGCGGCTGCCACGGGGGTGCCACCATGCCGATCGCCGTCCATTCCGAAATCGGTCGTCTGCGTTCCGTCGTCGTCCACCAGCCCGGCCGCGAGATCGACCGGATGACCCCGGGGATGATGCAGGATCTCCTCTTCGACGACATCCTGCACGGCGCGCGGGCGCGCGAGGAGCACCGGCGGTTCCAGCAGGTGCTGCGGCTTTTCGCCGAGGTCCTCGAGATCCAGGACCTCCTCGAGGAGGTCCTCGCCGACGCCGACCGGAGGGTCCAGGTCCTCGCGGACCTCGACGAGGCCCTCCGCCTCGGCCCGGCCGTCACGGACCGCCTCTCCGCGCTCCCGCCCGAGCTCCTCGCGGCGGCCCTCGTCGAGGGGATCGAGCAGCCGCACCCCGAGATCACCGGCTCGATCGACTCGCTCTTCCTCCTGCCGCCGATCTCGAATTACTACTTCCAGCGAGACCCGGTCATCCCGGTGGGCGACCGGCTCGTCCGGGGCTCCATGGCGACGCCGGCGCGCCTGCGCGAGCCGCTCGTCTCCGGCGCCGTCTTCGAGCACCACCCGCGCTTCGCCCGCCCCGACGGCGTCTTCTGGTTCCACGAGTTCCGCGCGGCCTGGGGGAAGAACGTCTCCTACGCGCGGATGAGGCCCCACATCGAAGGGGGCGACGTCCTCGTCCTCCGCGAGGACCTCCTCGCGATCGGCTACTCCGAGCGGACCGAGGAGACGACGATCGAGCGCCTCTCGGAGGCTCTGAAGAAGGCCGGCTCGGCGGTGCGGCACATCGTCGTCGTCGCCCTCCCGCACGAGCGCTCCTGCATGCACCTCGACACGGTCTTCACGCAGGTCTCCGAAGGGGAGTGCCTCTGCTACTCCCCGATGATCCTCGCCGGCGGGGCGGAGGAGGCCGACGTCTACTCGGTCGACCTGACGCACGACGAGATCACCTGGACGCCGGAGCACGACTTCCTCTCGGCCCTGAAGCGCCGCGGCCTCGACCTCGAGCCGATCCCGTGCGGGGGCCGCGACCCGATCGACGAGCAGAGGGAGCAGTGGACCGACGGGGCGAACGCGTTCGCCGTCGCGCCGGGGGTCATCGTCTGCTATGACCGGAACGAGAAGACGGCGGAGGAGCTCGACCGGCACGGGTACGAGATCGTGCGGGACGAGGACCTCCTCCTCGGCCGGCGCGAGATCGACCCGAACGGGACGAAGAAGGTCGCGATCCAGCTCTCCACGACCGAGCTCGCGCGGGCTCGCGGCGGCCCGCGCTGCATGACGATGCCCCTCGTGAGGGAGCGGCTGGGCTGAGCCGCGTGCGCGCCCCCCTCGGGGCCGTGGCCCTCCTCGCGGCGCTTCTCGCCGGGTGCGGAGGGAAGACGCCTCCGGCGGAGCCGCCGGCGAAGGTGGAGGGCTCCGCCGCGCTCGTCTCGCTCTCCCGCGTCCCGCTTCGCGCCGAGGCCTCGGCGAAGGGGGCGACCGTGGCGCTCCTTCGGCGCGGCGCGGAGGTGAAGGTCGAGGCGTCCGAAGGGGCGTTCGCCCGCGTCACGACGAAAGACGGCCGGACCGGCTGGATCGAGTCGGGGAGCTGGGAGATGGCGAGCGAGAAGGCCGCGCGCGAGCGGCGGGCGGAGGCCGTGAAGCGCTTCGAGACCGTCCCGGGGAGGATCGTCGCCCCCTGCCCGGTCTATCTCGCCCCCGACTTCGGCGCGGCGCGCTGGGGGGAGCTCGAGGACGGCGACCCGGTCGAGGTCGTCCTCGCCGACCACGACTTCCTCGGAGTCCGCCTCCTCGGCATCGACCTCGCCTTCGTCCCCGCGCACGCCGTCCGCTACGTCGCTCCGGACGTTCCGACGCCGCCTGTGCCCGCCCCCGCGGCCCCCGAGGCCGCCGCGCCGGGACCCGGCGGACCGGTCGACGTCCCCGCCGGGGGCTTTGGCGCGGAGACGGCCGCAGACGCCTCGGCCGAGCCGTACACCGCGCTCCCGTTCGGGGCCACGCCGCCCGTCCTGAGAACGCGCGTCGAGCCGGCCTATCCCGCCGCGGCCCGGAAAGCGGGGCTCGGCGGGGACGTCGTCCTCCAGGTCGTCGTCGAGCGCGACGGCACGATCGGGAGCGTCTTCGCGGTCCAGGAGGGACCGCTCGGCCTGACGACCGCCGCGACGGACGCCGTGCGTCGCTGGGTCTACGAGCCCGCGCGCCTCGACGGCCGGCCGATCGCCGTCATGAAGACGGTGCGCGTTCGGTTCCAGGCCGCCGCCCCCTGAACGGCGGGCCGACGGCGCAGCCTCCTATAATCGGCTCACCGCCCCGATGTACGAGCTCGTCTACGAGGTCGAAGGCCGACCGCAGCGTTTCCGCCTGACCGGGACCGAGGTCTTCCTCGGCCGGTCGAGCGAGAACGAGATCGTCCTGAACGACTTCTCCGTCTCCCGGCGGCACGCCGTCATCCGTCAGGAGGATGGCACCTGGGTCGTCATCGACCAGAACTCCACGAACGGCGTCAAGGTCAACGGGAAGTTCGTCGCCTCCTCCCCGATCGTTCCCGGCGACGTGCTGACCGTCGGGACGTTCTCCCTCACCGTCCGGGAGGAGGCCCCCGCGGTCCGGCCCCTCCCGCCCGTCCCGGTCGTGGGGGAGTCGTCCTCCACGTTCATCCGGTCGATCGCCGACTTCAACCGCGACTTCCACCTCGAGGACTACGTTCCCGAGGAGGAGGGCGACGCCCTCTCTGCCTCCGGGAAGCGGTCGACCTCGGCCGTCGCCCGGAGCAAGATCTTCGAGATCCTCGTCCAGGTCGCCAAGACGCTCATCCTCGCCCGCGAGGTCCACGAGGTCCTCGGCCGCGTCGTCGACCTCCTCTTCGAGCACCTGCCGGTCGACCGCGCCGTCGTCGTCCTCGTCGGGGACGAGGGGGGGCTCGTCCCGATGCTCGCCCGCCAGCGGGGGAAGGAGCCGGGAGAGGCCGAGGAGATCTTCTCCCACACGATCGTCGAGTCGGTCGTGAAGAACCGCGTCGCCGTCCTCACCTCCGACGCCCTCGCCGACGGCCGCTTCGAGGCGGGGCAGTCGATCCGGATCCAGCAGATCCGCTCGGCGATGTGCGTCCCTCTCTGGAACCAGGACCGGGTCATCGGCGCGCTCCACGTCGACACGCCGCTCCGGGTCGGGAGCTTCACGGCCGACGACCTCGACCTCCTGACCGCCCTCGGCAACTTCGCCGCCGTCGCCATCGAGCGGGCGCGCCTCCAGCGCCGGATCGAGCGGGAGGAGCGGATCCGCGAGCGCCTCTCGCGCTACCACTCCCCGGGCGTCGTCGAGGAGATCGCCTCCGACGCGAGCGGCGTCATCGAGAGGGTGAGGACCCGGAACGTCACCGTCTTCTTCGCCGACATCGTCGGCTTCACGAGCGCGGCCGAGGGGATGGAGCCCGAGGCGCTCTCGCGCTTCCTGTCGACGTTCTTCACCTACGCGGCGGACGCGATCTTCGCCCAGGGGGGGACCCTCGACAAGTTCATCGGCGACGCGGTCATGGCGTTCTTCGGCGCGCCGATCGTCCAGCCCGACCACGCGCGCCGGGCGGTCGCCGCGGCCGCGAAGCTCGTCGAGAACGTCAAGGCCTGGAACCTCGAGCGGGTCGCGCGCGGCGAGCCGCCCGTCGGCGTGAGGATCGGCGTCAACACCGGCAACGTCGTCGTCGGAGACATCGGCTCGGCGCAGCGCGTCGACTACACCGTCCTCGGCAACACCGTGAACGTCGCGGCCCGGATCGAGGAGTACGTCGCCGGGCCGAACGAGGTCGCGGTCGGCGAGGAGACGGCCCGCCTGACGGCCGAGGACTACGCGTTCGAGCCGCTCGGCGACGTGAAGCTCAAGGGCCTCTCGCGCGGCCTGCCGTGCTACCGGGTCAAGCTCGACGCCCGCGGCGTCCCTCTGCCGGCGCCGCGCTGAATGCCCCCGAGCCTCGAAAACCTCGTCTTCCTCACCTCGAACGCCGGCAAGGCGCGCGAGGCCTCCGTCCTCCTCGGCCGCCCCGTCGAGGCGCGGGCGCTCGACCTGCCCGAGATCCAGTCCCTCGACTTCGTGGAGGTCGTCACCGCGAAGGCGCTCGCCGCGGCCTTGCAGCTCGGCGTGCCGGTCCTCGTCGAGGACTCCGGCCTCGCGCTCCCCGGCTGGAAGGGCTACCCAGGCCCGCTGACGAAGTACGCGGTCGGCGCAGTCGGCGAGGCGGGCTTCGCGCGCCTCGTTCACGCCTGGGGCGACCCGCGCGCCGTGGCCGTCTCGACGCTCGGCCTCGCCTGGCCCGGCGCGGCTCCCGCCGAGGTCGTCGTCGCCGTGGGGCGCGTCCCGGGCTCGCTCGCGGCCGAGCCGCGCGGCGCGAGCGGCTTCGGCTGGGACGTCATCTTCGTCCCCGACGGCGAGACGCGGACCTTCGCCCAGATGAGCGCCGAAGAGAAGAACGCCCGCTCGCACCGGGCGAAGGCGTTCGCGGCGCTCGTGGAGCGGCTCGGGATATCCTCCCGAGGCGGCGGAGGGGTGACTTCGTGATCGAGCTTCTCGGCAATCCCTGGTTCGCAGCGACCTTTCTCGTCTTCGCGGCCGCCGTTCTCGTCTTCATCGCGCGTCGCAACAGGACACGCGAGGAGGCGGCGAAGGGGCCGTCCCGTTCGTCTCAGCGAGCCCGCACGGAACCGGCCGCGCGTTCGGCCGCGTTTGCCGCGGTCCCGGCGCCGGAGAGCCGAAGCCCCGGAGCCTCCCTCGACGCCGCGAGCCTTCCGCCCGGCTTCCGGGACCTGACCTGGGGGAGCGCCCCGGTCGACGGCATGCAGCTCGTCGCCGAGAACGGCGACCATCGTTTCCTGTCCCGTCCCACCGACTCGCTGCGGATCGGACGGGCCGTCCTCACATCGATCACCTACGTCTATGAGCGAGGCCGGCTTCAGGCGACCGTCATCGAGCTCCCGGCCTCGGGCTTCGAGCTGCTCCAGCGCCAGCTCCGGGAGGACTGGGGAGCGCCGAGGACGCTGAAGCCCGACCAGAAGTACGCGTGGGCCGACATGAGGGCGAGCGACGAGGCGACCCAGGCGATCCTCGAGAAGCCGCCCGCGAGCCGGACCGCTAAGCTCGTCGTCTCCGCGAAGGCCGTGAGCACCGCCCGGACCCGGGACGCGGGCGCGGCCGACGCCGGAGCGTAGGTTTTCTCCGGTACGGCCGGCGAGGGGCCGTTGGTCCGCCCGCTTCCGATATCGAGTCAGGCATCCACTGCGGAGGACCCGTACCTGCGTGGGGCCATCACCGGCACCGACCAGGGTCGTCCGGACAGCCCGGAGGTGTAATGGGGGCTCTCCTCTTCATCGTCTCGTGGGGCATCGTGATCGTCGGAGGGCTTCCGAAGCGCACGCAGGAGGCGCTCGAGTTTCGCTTCGGATGGTGGTCCGCGAAGGTGGCGGGCCTCCTCAGCGCCGCTCTCGAATTGCATGCGGGATACCGCCTCGTGCGCGTCACGCTGGCCGCGTTCTCCATGGAGCGCGTGTCGGTGACGGCGGCCGCCATCTTGTACGCCATTTCCGCGTTCCTCCTTCTCGAGGGACTCATACGGTTCCTGGTGACGTACCGGATGGGCGACCTGGCCCTTCCGTCGCTTCCCGTGTGGGCGGTCGCGCGGCTCATCGAGTGGCTGCGCCCGAGTGACCGAAGCTCCTCCGCGACGGCGTGAGGTCCTCTTCGAGGGCTGCGCTCGAAGCGAAAGGGAACGCCGTCGAGAGTCTCCGACGCTTCCTCCGTGGCTCTCGTAGAACCTGAAGAGGCGCGAGATCGAGGAGGACACGACGGGGCTCTTCACGTTGCCGCTGACGAATCTCCGCGCGGGGAGCGAGGAGCTCGACTTCTTCGTCCCGACGGCGTCCGGGAAGTACGAGGGCCCGACGATGAAGCTGTTCCTCCAGCTCGTCCCGAAGGCCGAGCTGAAGGACTACGCGCAGGGCCGGAAGCTCCGGCGCGTAGAGCGAAGCCCGGACTTCTGTTCCGGGCCGTAGCCCGAGTCGCTCCCGGCGTCAGGCCCGGGTGCCCGACGCGCGGGAGCGTAGCCGCGCCGCGACCGCCTCGGCCTTCGTGCTCAGCTCCTCCAGCGTTCCGTCGGTGACGATCACCTCGTCGCAGGCGGCGTTCCGCGCTGCGTCGGGCAGCTGGGCGCGCATCCGGGCGAGGACGGCGTCGCGGGTGGCGCCCGGGTCGCGCGCAAGGGCGCGGGCGAGGCGGAGCTCCTCGGGGGCCGAGACGGCGACGAGGACGTCGTACCGGTCGCGTCCGTTGTTCTCGACGAGGAGCGTCGCCTCGACGACCGCGACCGGATGGCCCTCGGACTCGCGCTCCGCGAGCCAGCGTTCGGTCTCGACGCGGACGATCGGGTGGATCCGGGCGTTGAGCCGCGCGACCGTGGCCGGTTCGGCGAAGGCGAGGCGGGCGAGGCGGGGACGGTCGACGGCGCCCCGTTCGTCGAGGAGCTCCGCCCCGAACTCCTCCGCCACCGCGGCCGCGCCCGGCGCGCCCGGCTCGTAGAGGGCGTGAACGAGCCGGTCGGCGTCGAGGACGGGGATGCCGAGGGCGCGCCAGCGCGACCCGACGGCGCTCTTGCCGGAGGCGATGCCGCCCGTGAGGCCGACGCGGAGCATGCTCAGAGCCGGCGCCGGGCGCGGCAGAGATCGAGGGTGTTCGCGAGGAGGCGGGCGATCGTGAGCGGCCCGACGCCGCCGGGGACGGGCGTGTAGCGCGAGGCGCGCTCGGTCACGTCGACCGGGTGGACGTCGCCGACGAGGAGCGAGCCCTTCGCCGCGAACGCGGCCGCCTTCGCCTCGTTCCCCGGGAAGCAGCGGGCGACCTCCTCGGCGGTGTCGATCCGGTTGATCCCGACGTCGACGACGACGGCGCCTTCCCGGATGAAGTCCGCGGTGACGAAGGCGGGCCGGCCGATCGCGGCGACGAGGAGGTCGGCCTCGCGGCAGAGGGCGGGGAGGTCGCGCGTCTTCGAGTGGGCGACCGTGACGGTGGCGTCGGCCTTCGTCAGGAGCGTCGCCATCGGCTTGCCGACGATGTCGCTCCGGCCGAGGACGACGGCTCGGGTCCCGCGGAGCGGGACGTTCTCGCGGCGGAGGAGCTCCATGACGCCGGCGGGGGTGCAGGGGACGGGGGCGGGCTTGCCCTGGACGAGGCGGCCGACGTTGAACGGGTGGAAGCCGTCGACGTCCTTCGCCGGGTCGACCGCCTCGAGGATGCGGGAGGAGCCGATCCCGGCCGGAAGGGGGAGCTGGACGAGGATCGCGTCGACCTCGGGGTCGGCGTTCAGGCGGCCGATCTCGGCGAGGAGCATCGCTTCGGTGACGGTGGCGGGGAAGCGAAGGGTCTGGGCCCGGATGCCGGCCTCGCGGGCCCCCTTCTCCTTGTTCCTCACGTAGACCTGGCTCGCCGGGTCGTCCCCCGCGAGGATCACCGCGAGGCCGGGGACGGCGCCGCGGGCGGCGAGCTCGGAGGCGGCCTCGGCCGTCTCGCGGCGGATGTCGGCGGCGACGCGCGCGCCGTCCAGGATCGTGGCTGTCATGACGCTCCTTTTCGCGCGACGTGCGCGGCGGCGATGCCGAAGGAGAGGAGGCGGACCTCGACGGAAGAGAAGCCGGCCTCGCGCATCCGCCCGGAGAGGGCGTCGGGGGCGGGCCACTTTCCGACGGAGTCGGGGAGGTACTGGTAGGCCGAGCTGTCCTTCGAGACGAGGCGGCCGAGGAACGGGACGAACCGGCGGACGTGGAATTTCACGAGGGGGGCGAGGGGGCCCGTCGGCTCCGGGACGAACTCGAGGACGACGAGCCGGCCCCCGGGCACGAGGACCCGGTGCAGCTCGCGCAGGCCGCGGTCGAGGTCCTCGAAGTTCCGGACGCCGAAGGCCGCTGTCGCGCCGTCGAACGTCCGGTCGGGGAAGGGGAGGCTGAGGCCGTCGGCCCCGGCCTCGGGGATCCGCGCGCCGCGCCGGAGGAACTTCGCCCGGCCGAGGACGAGCATCTCGAACGTGAAGTCGGCCGCCACGACGCGGACGCCGGGGCTCCGGCGGGCGACGGTGAGGGCGAGGTCGCCCGTGCCGGAGCAGAGGTCGAGGATCCTCTCCCCGGGCCGGGGCGCCAGGAGGCGGACGGCTTCGTTCCGCCAGACGACGTCGGTGCCGCCCGAGAGGAGCCGATTCAGGAGGTCGTAGCGGGGGGCGATCCGCGAGAACATCGCCTGGATCGTCCCGGAGGCCTTGTCGAGTCCGGGAGGCGGGGCCGCGCTCACGGGGCGTCACGGTAGCCTCCGGAAGCGGGTCCGTAAAGCGGCCTTTCCCGGCGTCCGGTGCTTTCGGGTCGCATTTCTCCGAGTCTCGCTTGACAGGCCGGAGGCCGCGTCGTATGTTTCCCGGCCCTGCGCGAGGGCGACCGCGCGCAAGGTGCGTCCTCCCCCGGGAACCGGTCTTTCTCAGTGCCCCGGCCGGGTCCTGAATACCGAGACGAGAAGCGTGGCGCGGTGCGCGCTTCGCCGAACCCCGACCGGAGAGCTGAGCTTCCGTGAGTTCCCGAACGCCTCTCCCCAAGATGAACGAGCTCCCGCGGCGCTGGATCGTCGTCGATGCCGACGGCAAGGTCCTGGGCCGCCTCGCAACGGTCGTCGCGATGCACCTGACGGGCAAGTCGAAGCCGACCTACACGCCGTTCCTGGACACCGGCGACTTCGTCGTCGTGGTCAACGCCGAGAAGGTCGCGCTCACGGGCGTCAAGGAGACCGCCAAGCTGTACCGGTACCACACCGGCTACCCGGGCGGCCTGAAGACGACGAGCGCCGACAAGCTCCGCGCGACCCGTCCCGAGAAGATCGTCGAGGAGGCCGTCCGGGGGATGCTTCCGAAGACGAAGCTCGGGAAGAAGATGTTCAAGAAGCTGAAGGTCTACGCCGGGCCGAGCCACCCGCACGTGGCCCAGGTCCCGAAGCCGGTTTCGGCGTGAGTCGCGAGGAGAGATCGTGAGCAACCTGCAGTACCACGCGATCGGCCGGCGGAAGGAAGCGGTCGCCCGCGTCTACCTCCGCCCGGGGAGCGGCGCGTTCGTCGTCAACGACCGCCCGTTCGAGAAGTACTTCCCGAACGACGTCCTCAAGATGGTCATCCGCCAGCCCCTCCAGCTGACGGAGTCGACGGAGAAGTTCGACATCGTCGCCCGCGTCGCGGGCGGCGGGAGCGCGGGCCAGGCGGGCGCGATCCGCCACGGCCTCGCGCGCGCCCTCTGCCTCTTCAACCTCGAGCTGCGGCCGAGCCTGAAGAAGGCGGGCCTCCTCGTTCGCGACTCGCGGATGAAGGAGCGGAAGAAGTACGGCCAGCGCGGCGCCCGCGCCCGGTTCCAGTTCTCGAAGAGGTAGCCATGAGCCAGATCACGATGAAGGAGCTCCTCGAGGCGGGCGTCCACTTCGGGCACCAGACCAAGCGCTGGAACCCGAAGATGAAGAAGTACATCTTCGGGAAGCGCAACGGCATCTACATCATCGACCTGCAGAAGACGCTGAAGTGCTTCCGCGAGGCGGCGGCCTTCGTCACCGAGGCCGCCTCCCAGGGGAAGAACATCCTCTTCGTCGGGACGAAGCGCCAGGCCCAGGACGCCATCTACGAGGAGGCGAACCGCTGCGGCATGTTCTTCGTGAACAACCGCTGGCTGGGCGGCACGCTCACGAACTTCGTGACGATCCGCAAGTCGATCATGCGCCTCAAGGAGATCGAGGGGATGCTCGCCGAGAACTCGGAGGCGATCCTCACGAAGAAGGAGCGCATTCGCCTCGAGCGCGAGCGGACGAAGCTCGCCAAGAACCTCTCCGGCATCACCGAGATGGAGGAGCTCCCGGACCTCCTCTTCGTGATCGACCCGAAGAAGGAGGCGATCGCGGTGCAGGAGGCGAACAAGCTCGGCATCCCGATCGTCGGAATCGTCGACACGAACTGCGACCCCGACCCGATCACGCACGTCATCCCCGGCAACGACGACGCGATCCGGGCGATCAAGCTCTTCACCGGCAAGATCGCCGACGCCGTCCTCGAGGGCCTGCACGCCCAGGAGGAGCGGTTCGTCGGGAAGGCCGCGGAGGGCGACGACGAGCCGATGCCCGCGAACTTCGTCGTGACGGAGGGCGCGGCCGCCGGCGACGCCATCCCCGCGAAGGACTCCGCCCCGGCGCAGGCCTGAGCCTCGAGGGAACCTGATCGAGCCGGGCCGGCGGGAGTCGCGGATGGCGCGCTCCCGCCGGCCCTCTTCACGTCCGGAGCCCCGGACGCACGAAACGAAAAGACACCGCGCGGGCCAGACCGTGCGGGACGGGAGAGCCCGATGGAAATCACCACCGCCATGATCAAGGAGCTCCGGGAGAAGACCGGAGCCGGCATCCTCGACTGCAAGTCGGCCCTCGCCGAGGCGAACGGGTCGATCGAGGAGGCCGAGAAGTCGCTCCGCAAGAAGGGCCTCGCCGCCGCGGCCAAGAAGGCCGGCCGCGTCGCCGCCGAGGGGCTCGTCGGCTACGCCTGCGACGGCTCCGTCGCCGCGCTCGTCGAGCTGAACTGCGAGACCGACTTCGTCGCCAAGACCGACGACTTCAAGGCCGCGCGCGCGGCCCTCGCGGCGTTCGTCGCCGCCGAGGCCTCTTTCGGCGACGCCCCCGAGGGGAACGCCGAGGCGCTCAAGGCGATGCCCTGCCCGCCGGCCGTCCCCGGGGCGACCGGGACGATCGCCGACTGGCTCCAGGCCGCCACGGCGAAGACGGGCGAGAACACCCAGCTCCGCCGCTTCGCCCGCGTCGTCGCCGGCGAGGGGAACGCGCTGCACCTCTACGCCCACCCCGGCGACAAGACCGTCGTCGTCGTCGAGACGGCGGGCTGCGATGCGGAGCTCGGCCGCGACCTCGCCATGCAGGTCGCCGCGCTGACGCCCTCCTGGGCCGTCCGCGAGCAGGTTCCCGAGAAGGTCCTCGCCGACGAGCGCGAGATCGCGCGGGCCCAGGCCGTCGCCTCGGGCAAGCCGGAGAACGTCGTCGAGAAGATGGTCGAGGGCCGGATCGGGAAGTTCTTCGGCGAGGCGGTCCTCGTCGACCAGCCGTTCGTCAAGGACGACTCGAAGAAGGTCGCCCAGGTCGTCGCCGAGCGCGGGGGCAAGGACGCGAAGGTCGTCCGCTTCGTCCGCTACAAGGTGGGCGAGGGCGTCGAGAAGAAGCAGACCGACCTCGCCGCGGAGGTCGCGGCGCTGACGAAGTAGAACGGAACGCCGATGGGCAGCGAGACGGGCCGGCCGGTCTACCGCCGGGTCCTCCTCAAGCTCTCCGGGGAGGCCCTCCTCGGAGGGCAGCCCTTCGGCATCGAGCCGGCGATGGTCGCGCGCCTCGCCGACGAGGTGACCGGCGTCGCCCGGATGGGCGTGCAGGTCGCCGTCGTCGTCGGCGGGGGGAACATCATCCGCGGCGTCTCGGCCGCGACGCAGGGGATCGACCGGGTGACGGGCGACAACATGGGGATGCTCGCCACGGTCATCAACGCGCTCGCGCTCCAGGACGCCGCGGAGCGGCGGGGCGTGCCGACCCGGGTCATGACGGCCTTCGAGGTCCGCTCCGTCGCCGAGCCGTTCATCCGGCGGCGGGCGGAGCGGCACCTCGACAAGGGACGGGTCATCATCCTGGCCGGCGGCACGGGGAACCCCTTCTTCACGACCGACTCGGCCGCCGCGCTCCGCGCGAGCGAGCTGCGGGCCGACGCGATCCTGAAGGGGACGAAGGTCGACGGCATCTACAGCGCCGACCCGAAGACGGAGCCCGCCGCCGTCCTTCTCCCGCACGTCACCTACCAGGAGGTCCTGGAGCGGCGGCTCGGCGTCATGGACGCCGCCTCGATCGCCCTCTGCCGGGAGAGCCGCATCCCGATCCGGGTCTTCAACCTCCTCGTCCCCGGGAACATCCAGCGCGTCGTGACGGGCGAGCCGCTCGGCTCGACCGTCGACGCCGGCGAACCCGCCAACTGAATCGAGACCAGAGAGGAGATAGCCGATGCCCCTCGCCGAGATCCGCAAGGAAACCGAGCGCCGGATGACGACCTCGATCGACGCCCTGAAGGCCGAGCTGAAGCACCTCCGGACGGGCCGCGCCTCCGTCTCCCTGCTCGAGGGGGTCCACGTCGAGTACTACGGGACGCCGACACCGCTGAACCAGGTGGCGAACCTCTCCACTCCCGACGCGACGCTGATCCTCATCCAGCCCTGGGAGGCGCAGCTCTGCCCGCTCATCGAGAAGGCGATCCGCAACAGCGACCTCGGCCTGAACCCGAGCTCCGACGGGCGGGTCGTCCGCGTGCCGGTCCCCTCCCCGACCGAGGAGCGGCGCAAGGAGATCGTCAAGAAGGCCCACACCCTCGGCGAGCAGTCGAAGGTCGAGATCCGCCACCACCGCCACGAAGCCAACGACAAGGTCAAGAAGGAAGGGAAGGCGGGCGCGGTCTCGGCCGACGAAGAGAAGAAGGGGCTCGACGACGTCCAGAAGCTGACCGACCGGTTCGTGGCCGAGGTCGACGCGGTCGTCAAGGCGAAGGAAGCGGACATCCTCGCACGGTGACCGTGACGTGGACGTCGTCGCGCTGATCCCGGCGGCGGGTCTCGGGACGCGTTTCCACGAGGCGGGCCCCAAGGCTCTCGTGAGGCTCGCGGGGAGGCCCTTCCTCCTCCACGCTCTCGAGCGGCTCGCCGCCTCGGGGCGCGTCGATCGCGCCTGCGTAGCGGTCTCGCCAGGCCACGAGGCGTCCTTCGCCGCGGCCCTCTCCGGCTTCCGGGCGATCCCCGTGACGACGACGCCGGGAGGCGAGACGCGGCGCGACTCCGTCGTCGCCGCCTGGCGCGCTTCGGGCGCGTCGGACGACGACCTCCTCTGCGTCCACGACGCGGCGCGCCCCCTCGTGGATCCGGCCGACGTCGCGGCCGTCGTCGACGCGGCCGCCCTGCACGGAGCCGCCCTCGCGGGAAGCCCCGTGACGGACACGATCAAGCGGGTCCAGGGCGGCGTCGTCGTCGAGACGGTCCCCCGGCACGATCTCTTCGCGGCGGCGACACCCCAGGTGATGCAGGCGGGTCTCCTCCGCGCGGCGGTCGAGGCCGGCCTCGCCGACGCGACGGACGACGTCGAGCTCCTCGAGCGGCGCGGCGTCGCGGTCCGCGCGGTCGTCACGTCGCGCTGGAACGTGAAGATCACCTTTCCCGAGGACCTCGCGAGGGCCGAGGCGTGGCTCGCCGCGGAGGGGCGGCGATGAGCCTGAGGATCGGGCAGGGGCTCGACGCCCACCCGCTCGTCGCCGGGCGGCGCTGCGTCCTCGGCGGGGTCGAGATCCCGTCCGACGCCGGCCCCGAGGGGCACTCGGATGGCGACGTCGTCCTCCATGCCCTCGCGGACGCGCTCCTCGGAACGGCCGCGGCGGGCGACCTCGGGAGCGTCTTCGGGACGACCGACCCGCGCTTCCACGACGCCCCGTCGTCCGTCTTCGTGACCGAGGCGCTCGCGAGGGCGGGGAGCCCGAGGGTCGTGAACGTCGACGTCACGCTGATTGCCGAACGGCCGCGCGTCGGGCCGTACCGGGACGCGATGCGGGCCGTCGTCGCCTCGCTCCTCGGCGTCCCCGTCGAGCGCGTCTCCGTGAAAGCCTCGAGCGGAAACGGCATGACCGGCTTCGGCCGCGGCGAGGGGGTCTTCGCCTCGGCGGTCGTCCTCGTCGAGGTCCCGTGATCGTCGCCGGGTTCCACCCGGTCGCCGCGGCGCTCGCCGAGCGGCCGGAGGCCGTCGAGGCGATCCTCCTCCAGGACGGGCGTCGCGACGCGCGGGCGCGCGAGCTGGAGAGGACGGCGCGCGAGAAGGGGATCCCGGTCCGTTTCGTCCCGCGCGAGGAGCTCGACCGGACCGCGGGGAAGGCTCACAACGGCGTCGCCGCGCGCGTGGCCACCCGCGATTACGACCCTCTCGAGGAGGCGCTCGCCGGCGAGCCCGGGACGCGCCTCGTCCTCTTCCTCGACGAGGTGACCGATCCGGGGAACCTCGGATCGATCCTTCGCTCCGCGGCGGCGGCCGGCGCCTCCGTCGTCCTCCCCGAGCGGCACTCCGTCGGCCTTTCCGAGTCGGTCTCGAAGACGAGCGCCGGGGCGCTCGAGCGGGTGAAGGTCGCCCGCGTCGGAAACGCGGCTCGCTTCCTCGAGGACGTCAAGAAGGACCGCTTCTGGGTCTTCGGCGCCTCGCCGGAGGGCGAGCCGATGTGGGACGTCGACCTGACCGGCGACGTCGTCCTCTGCCTCGGCGCCGAGGGGCCGGGCCTCCGGCGCCTGACGCGCGAGACGTGCGACCGTCTCGTGGCGATCCCGATGGCGCCGGGCGCCGGCTCGATCAACGTCGCGGTCTCCGCCGCGGTCCTCCTCTTCGAGGCGCTCCGGCAGCGTCGGCCGCCGTCCGGCCGCTGAGCGACCCCGCGGGGCGGCGTCCTCAGCGGACGCGGAAGACGTGGACGACGGGGCGCGCCCCGTCCGCGAAGAGCTCGAGGAGGTAGAGGAGGCCGCTCGCGCGGTCGAACGTCACGTCGCCGAGGCGAAAGCGCTGCTGGACCCCCGGCCCGACGTCGGCGAGGTCGACGCCGGACGGGTTCAGGTAGAGGAATGGGTCGACGTCGAGGTGGGCGTACGGCTGCGGCTCCCACGGCTCCGACTCGCCGGAAGCGACCCGCGCGAGGTCGTCCGGGTCGTAGAGCAGGAGCCGTGAGGCGAAGCGGCTGCTCCACCATCCGCGGCTCGACGTGTGCCCCGCGCACTCGACCATCTCCGATGCGGGGCACGGCGTCCCGTCCGCGAGGCGGCAGGTCGTGAACTGGTTCACGAAGTCGCCCGCCACGCAGGGGAGGTCCGGGCCCGCGGGGTTGAGGAAGCCGTACCAGAAGCGGGCGCCCACCCCCTTCGTCCCCGCGAAGAGGACGGCCGACTTCCCGGAGGCCGTCGTGAGCCAGGCCGCCCCCTCCCACGCGTCGCAGTGCTGCGTCCCGACCAGGCATCTCTCGACCTTCTCCGTCTCGAGGGTCGAGGCGTAGCGGAGGAGGAGCGTGGCCGGGAGCGTCGCGCCGGGGGCGGGCGGCGTTCCGGCGGCGTCGAGCCACGGCCTGTAGGCGAAGAGCGCCGGCCCCATGCCGGCCATCCCGCCATCCCGGTAGCGGCCCGTGCCGAGGACACGGCCGGAGACGTGCGCGCTCGCCCAGGCGTCCGGGATCTCGAGCAGGTAGCCGTTTCCTTCCCACGGCGAGAGCCCCTCGAGGAACCAGGCTCCCCTCGGGCGCGGAGCGGAGAGGTCGGGCTCGAACCAGGCGTGCGTGGGGCGGAAGGGCGGCGGCGGAAGGTGCTCTCCCCAGGCGAGGTGAATCCGCGGTCCGGTCTCGGGCCGGTCGAGGAACTGCATGCCGAGCCGAGGGATCTCGTCGATCCCGGCGAAGAGGCCGCCGGTGACGTCCGTCAGAGGCTGGAGCAGCCGGGCAACGGGGAGCGCCTCGAGGTCGCGCGAGACGACGGGAGCCGGAATGGCGACCTCCGCGACCCGGCTTCCGTCGGGGAGCTCGCCGTAGGGCATCCGGTCGTGGCCCGAGACGAAGAGGGAGCCGGGGAAGCCGTCGCCGCCACCTCCCGGGTCGCCCCCCGGCCGGAAGGTCATCGCGTTTCCCCCGTATTCGAACGTGAGGGGACGCTCTCCTCCGGCCGGGAGGCGGAAGGCGCCGAGGTAGGAGAGATCGGCGGGCGCGATCCGTCCGGCCGGCGCGGACGTGCTCGCGGCGGCCGGGACGTACGCGCCGTCTCCCGTCCGGAGGCCGGGCGCGGAGCCGTCGTTGAGGACGCCGTACGAGAGCCACGGAGCCGTCCCTGCACTCCGCGTGACGCGGACCCATCCGGAAGCGACGCCGAGAGCGCGGAGCGGGTCGGCGAGCTGGCGCCACTCTCCCTCCGCGAGCGTGTACCGCGCGGGCTCGCCGGCGGGCGCCCCGCCGGCGAGCCCGTCGAAAGCGCGGATCTCGAGCTCGACGGCGCCCGACCCGGGTGGTCCGGCGTGGACGAAGGCGACGTTGGACCGAGCTTCTCCGTCCGACCGGAGGCCGGCGATCCAGGCTTCGGATCCGGGGACCGGTGCGGGCCGGGCGCCGGGCAGGAAGACTCCATACGCCCCGCCTCCGGGAGAGGGGGAAACGACCCGTGCGGCGGCCCAGAGTCCGGTCGCGCCGGGCGGCCCCGTCACCCGGAGCCGGCCTGCGCGAGGCGCAGTGCCCCGCGGCCCGGCCACGATTCCGAGGCTGCGCAGCCAGGTGAAGGCATCGGCGACGATCCGCTGCTCGCGGGGCGCGAGCAGCACCGTTGCCCGGCCTCCCGGGCCGGCGGCAGGCGAGAGGGACTCCCGGTAGTCGAGCTCGAGGAGCGCAGCCGCCGCGCCGCGGTTCGCGAGGATCAGCTCGGTTCGGAATCCGGGCGTTTCGACGAGGACGGGGACGACGATCGCCTCGGAGGTGGCCGCGTCGGCCGCCGCCTCCAGGTACGAGCCGTCGTTCGTCCCCTCGTCGTTCACGACGCCGTACGCGGAGAAGACGCCTCCCTCGACCCGCTCCACGACCGCCCAGCCCTGAAGGAGGCCGGCCTTCGACAGGACGCCGTCGACCTGCCGCCAGTCGCCCGGCCCGAGGGGCCAGCCGTCGGCTACGACGACTTCCCGGCCGTCTCCCGTTCCGCTCGCGGCGACGATCCGGACCGTGACGGGGGAGGCTCCGGGATTCCAGACGGCCAGGTTCGACCGCTCCGTTGCCGTCGCCCGCAGCCCGTGAACGACGGCTCGGCCCGCGACCGCGGAAGACGGACCCACTGCGGGGTAGGCAAGGCCCGCGGCGCCCTCCGGGTGGGGCGCGGAGGTCGGCGTCGTCGTCCGGGCGAGCACGGCGAGGGTCGCGAGCGCTCCGTCGGGAACGGTAATCCGGAGCGTACCGGCTTGGGGGGCGCCTTCCCGGAGGCCCGGGAACGACACTCCGTGCGCCTCCAGCCAGGCGACGACGTCGGGAATCGTCCGCTGTGCCCCCGCCCCGACCTCCGCGGAGGCGCTCCCGGCGGCGCCGCCGATCGAGCCCCTGTACGCGAGCGTGAGGGCGACGGCGGAGCCGCCGCGGTTCGTCAGGATCAGCTCCGTGCGATAGTGCGCGGCCCCGCTCCGGACGTCGAGGACCACCGGAACGACGAGGTCGGCTGCCGGGAGTCGAAACGACAACGAAAGGGCGACCCCGACCGGGATGGCCAGAAGCGGACGCATCGAAACCTCCGACAGGGTCGGCTCGAATATGGCGTCGCGCGGACCTTACCGCCAGGAGACCCTTCGCGGGCGCCCCCGGCACGGGACTCGCTTGACGGAAAGCCCGAGCATTGATATAAGCCACGGTTCGCGCCTTCCGGCTTCGGCCGGGTGTCCGGCCGGAGGCCTCGGGGTGCGACGGGCTGGCGTAGCTCAACTGGCAGAGCAGCCGATTTGTAATCGGCAGGTTGCGGGTTCAAGTCCCATCGCCAGCTCCACGGGCGCTCCCGGAAGGGGTTCCGGACCGCTCCGTGGGAAGGAGAGAGGAAGAGACGGACGTAAAGGCGGGTAGGTGGCCGAGTGGTTAATGGCAGCAGACTGTAAATCTGCCGCGCTTAGGCGCTACGGGGGTTCAAATCCCTCCCTGCCCACCAGCACTTCCGACATCGGCTCCGGCTCCCCTCGGGGGGCGCGGGGCGACCGGTCCGGCAGACGGGCCCACGTAGCTCAGGCGGTAGAGCACGTCCTTGGTAAGGACGGGGTCAGCAGTTCAATTCTGCTCGTGGGCTCCAGACTCCTCTCCCGGGCGATCGGCCCCACCGGAGAGAGGGCGGAACGAAGGGGACGAACGCCACGGGCGGGAGTAACTCAGGGGTAGAGTCACAGCCTTCCAAGCTGTTGGTCGCGGGTTCGAATCCCGTCTCCCGCTCCACCCCATCCCCGGGGCGGGGACGGAACGGGGAGCCGGGACGAGCCGCGGGGGCGGCGAGGAAGCGGAGAAAGCGATGCCGAGAGACCTGATCAGCCTGGCGTGCGGCGAGTGCAAGCGCCGGAACTACACGACGACGAAGAACAAGAAGACCCACCAGGAGAAGCTGGAGGTCTCGAAGTACTGCCGTTTCTGCCGCAAGCACACGGCGCACAAGGAAGGCAAGGTCTAGGGAAGGACGCGCACAGGGGTGTAGCTCAATTGGCAGAGCAACGGTCTCCAAAACCGTAGGTTCGGAGTTCGAGTCTCCGCACCCCTGCCACATCCCCCGCCTCGCCAGGGCGGGCCGAACGCCCCGGGGCGGGCGGCGCGGCGCTCGAGGGCGCCAGGAAGACGGATCGAATGAACCTCACCGAGCGGTGGAAGACCTTCAGGGAGTTTCTCGTCGACGTCCGGAAGGAGACCGGCAAGGTCAGCTGGCCTGCGAAGGACGAGGTCGTCGGAACGACGACCGTCGTGATCCTCTATACCGTCGTCGTCGGCGTGTTCCTCTTCGCGGTCGACGCGACGATCACGCCGCTCATCAACTGGTTCTTCGCCGCCTTCGGGCAGTGATCCCGGGAGGCGCGCCGCGATGATCGAGAACGACGGATCCCCGGCCCTCTCCGAAGCGTCCTCCCCGGCGCCCGCGATGGACTGGTACATCGTCCACACGTACTCGGGCTTCGAGGACCGCGTCGTCCAGGAGCTGACGAACCGGATCAAGGCCCAGGGGATGGAGTCGCAGTTCGGCGAGATCCGCGTGCCGAAGGAGACCGTCGTCGAGATGAAGGCGGGGAAGCGCCGCAACGTCGAGCGCAAGTTCTTCCCCGGCTACGTCCTCGTCCAGATGGAGATGGCCGACGAGACGTGGCACCTCGTGAGGAACACGCCGAAGGTCACCGGCTTCGTCGGAGGCTCCTCGAAGAGCCCCGTCCCGCTCATGCCGGAGGAGGTCGAGGCGATCCTCCACCACACGGCGGAGTCGAAGGAGAAGCCGAAGCCGAAGTACACCTACGAGCGTGGCGAGAAGGTGAAGATCGTCGACGGCCCCTTCAAGGAGTTCACGGGGGACGTCGAGGAGATCAACATCGAGCGTTCCACGCTCCGCGTCCTCGTCACGATCTTCGGCCGGCCGACGCCCGTCGAGCTCGAGTTCGTCCAGGTCCAGAAGCTGTAATCCGCGGGGGCCGGCGCGCCGGCCTCCCGAAGAACGCGGGGCTCGCCCCGTCACCACTCGAAGGAACCCACAATGGCCAAGAAAGTCGTCGGGCAGGTCAAGCTCCAGATCGAAGCCGGAAAAGCGACTCCCGCGCCGCCCGTCGGCACCGCCCTCGGCCCGCAGGGCGTCAACATCATGGACTTCTGCAAGTCCTTCAATGCGAGGACGGCGAAGGACGCGGGGCTGATCATCCCGGTCGTCGTGACGGTCTACTCCGACCGGTCCTACTCCTTCATCCTGAAGACCCCGCCGGCCTCCGTCCTCCTCAAGAAGGCCGCGAAGGTGGAGAAGGGCTCGGGCGTCCCGAACAAGAACCGGGTCGGGAAGGTCACGATGCAGCAGGTCGAGGAGATCGCGAAGCTGAAGCTCGTCGACCTCAACGCCGCCGACCTCGAGGCCGCCAAGAAAACGGTCGCGGGGACGGCTCGCTCCATGGGGATCGAGGTCATCGGCTGAGAAGAACGAAATCGTCGCGTGACGATTTCTCATTGAGACGGCGAACGGGCCGGCGCCGCCCCTCTCACGGCGCGCGGCTCCGCGATGCCCGGGCTGCCTCCCGGGGCTTCTCATCGCGGGGGCGCAGGACGATCGCCGCACTCGGAAGAGCGGAAGAGACATGACGGAAGGCAAGAAGTACACCGCCGCGGCAGCCAAGATCGACCGGACGAAGCTCTACGACGTCCAGCAGGCCGTCGCGCTCGTCCGTTCGGCGGCGTACGCGAAGTTCAACGAGACGCTCGAGGTGGCCCTGCGCCTCGGCGTCGACCCGAAGCACGCGGACCAGATGGTCCGCGGCACGGTCGTCCTCCCGCACGGAACGGGTCAGACCGTCCGCGTGGCCGTCGTCGCTTCCGGCGAGAAGGTCCGCGAGGCGGAGGATGCCGGCGCCGACGTCGTCGGAGGGGACGACCTCGTCGCGAAGATCCAGGGCGGGTACCTCGACTTCGAGGCCCTCGTCGCCACCCCCGACATGATGAAGTCCCTCGGGCGGCTCGGAAAGGTCCTCGGCCCCCGCGGCCTCATGCCGAACCCGAAGGCCGGCACGGTCACCTTCGACGTCGGCAAGGCCGTGAAGGAGCTGAAGGCCGGCAAGATCGAGTTCCGCGTCGACAAGACCGCGATCATCCACTGCCCGGTCGGCAAGCTCTCGTTCGCGGACGAGGCCCTCGTGGAGAACACGGAGGCCCTGATCGCGGCGATCCAGAAGGCGAAGCCGGCCGCCGCCAAGGGGAAGTACGTGAAGTCCATCTTCCTCGGCTCGACGATGGGGCCGAGCGTGCCGGTCGACCCCGCGGTCGCCGACAAGGTCGCCGGGAGGGCCGCGTGAACCGCACCGAGAAGACCGACGCCATCGCGCAGATGACGGAAGCCCTGGGGACCGCTCCCCACGCCTTCCTCATCGACTTCCAGGGGATCTCGGTCCCCGACGTCACCGAGCTGCGCCGTCAGATCCGCGCGACCGGCTCGGAGTACGTCGTCGTCAAGAACACGCTCGCCTTGCGCGCCATCAAGGACGCCCCGATCGGCGCGCTCTCCGAGCACTTCACCGGCATGACGGCGGTCGCCTGGTCGAAGACCGACATCGTCCAGCTCGCGAAGGTCCTCCACCAGTTCGGGAAGACGAACCCGAAGGTCAAGGTGAAGGCCGCCCTCGTCGAGGGACGGCCGGTCCCGGCCGCGGCCCTCGAGTCGCTCGCCAGCCTCCCGACGCGCCCCGAGCTCGTGGCGAAGCTCCTCGGCCTCATGCAGTCCCCGGTGCGCCGCCTCGTCACCGTCCTCTCGTCGCCGCAGCGCAAGCTCGCGATGACGATCTCGGCCGTGGCCGAGAAGAAGAGCGCCGCGGCCTGAGGCCCGGCGCGCCCGAATCGCCCGTAGAAACGCGCACGCGCGAAGAGACAAGGAAAGCAAGGAGAACGAAATGGCCCTTTCCGTCGAGCAGTTCGTCAGCGAAGTCGAGGGGATGTCCGTCCTCGAGCTCAACAACCTGGTCAAGGCCCTCGAGGAGAAGTTCGGCGTCTCCGCGGCCATGATGGCCGCCCCGGCCGCCGCCGCCGCCCCGGCCGCCGCCGCCGCCCCGGCCGAGGAGCAGACCGAGTTCACCGTCACCCTCAAGGAGGCCGGCGGCAACAAGATCAACGTCATCAAGGCGGTCCGCGAGGTCAACTCCTCCCTCGGCCTGAAGGAGGCCAAGGACCTCGTCGAGAACCTCGGGGTCCTCAAGGAGTCCGTCTCGAAGGACGAGGCGGCGGCCATCAAGAAGAAGTTCGAGGAGATCGGCGCCAAGGTCGAGATCAAGTAGTCCGGCGTGTCCCGCAACGGGAGGACCGTCCGGTGACGGAGGTCGATTCCCCGGGGGGCCGGCTCGTCCGGCCCCGCGGGGATCGCGCCGTCTCGCCGGGCGGTATTTCCCTCTTTCCGCGTCACCCTCTTCCCGGATGAAGGGAGCCCGCTCGAATGGCTGACCGCATGCTCGCCCCGAGGCAGACCGCCCGGCACGATTTCGGCAAGATCAAGACGTTCCTGCCCCTGCCGAACCTGATCGACGTCCAGAGGCGGTCCTACGAGGACTTCCTCCAGATGGACCTCCTCCCGCACGAGCGGGACGACGTCGGTCTGGAGGCCGTCTTCCGCGGGGTCTTCCCGTTCTCCGACTTCCGGGAGACGTGCGCGCTCGAGTACGTGTCGTTCCGGATCGGCGACTGGGCCTCCCGGAGCGGGCGGCTCGAGGGGATCCAGCACCTCCGGTTCACCTGCGAGCACTGCGGCGAGACGGTCCGGGTGAAGGACCCGCGGGCGAACGTGGTCGAGTGCCAGGCCTGCGGCCACCCGAACCCGAGCAAGGTGACGATCGACGAGGTCTGCGGGACCCCGGTCGAGCTGCGCCTCCCGTTCACGGTGGCGGAGTGCCAGGAGCGCGGCCTCACGTACGCGGTCCCCCTGAAGGTCACGTTCCGGCTGAAGGTCTTCGACAAGGACAACGCCCCGACCGGGAAGAGCGCCCCGAAGGAGTGGCCGATCCGGGACATCAAGGAGGAGGAGGTCTACTTCGGCGACATCCCCCTCATGACGGACAACGGGACCTTCATCATCAACGGGACGGAGCGCGTCATCGTCTCGCAGCTCCACCGCTCGCCGGGCGTGTTCTTCACCCGCGAAGGGGCCCACACCCTGATCGGAAAGATCATCCCGTACCGCGGCTCCTGGGTGGAGTTCGAGATCGACTCCAAGGGCCTCTTCGGCGTCCGGATCGACCGGAAGCGGAAGTTCCCCGGGACGGTCTTCCTCCGCGCGCTGGGCCTCGAGAGCGACGAGCAGATCCTCAAGAAGTTCTACTCGGCCGTCGGCCTCACGTTCGACAAGGGGAAGGCGCACCTCGTCCTCCCGCCGGACGTCCTCGCCAAGGAGGAGATCCGGCAGAAGCACGTCCGCGGCGTCCGGAAGGACGGGCGGATCCTCGCCGACGTCAAGCTCACCGCCGACCAGCGGGAGCAGCTCGCCTCCGGCCAGAGCGTCACGGTCACGGCCGACCCGGCCAAGCTGGGCCGGATCCTCTTCGCCGTCGACGTCGTCGACCTCTCCTCGGGCGAGGTCCTCTACGAGGCCGGCACGGAGGTCCCCGACGACCTCGCGACCGTGATGGCCGAGAAGCAGGCGACGCCGGTCGAGGTGCTCTTCCCCGACTGGGAGCCGATCGGCGAGACGCTCATCGCGACCCTCCGGAAGGACTCCGTCAAGACCAAGCGCGAGGCGCTCCTCGAGATCTACAAGCGGATGCGCCCCGGCGACCCGCCGACCGACGAGAGCGCGAAGAACCTCTTCGTCGGGATGTTCTTCGACCCGCGCAAGTACGACTTCTCCCGCGTGGGCCGCTACAAGTTCAACATCCGGATGGGCCTCTCGACCTCGCTCGAGCAGAAGACGCTCTCGTCCGACGACTTCTACGTCGTCATCGACGCGCTCCTGAAGCTCCGGAAGGACATCGGCAAGACCGACGACATCGACAACCTCGGCAACCGCCGGGTCCGCTGCGTCGGCGAGCTCCTCGAGAACCAGTTCCGCATCGGCCTCGTCCGGATGGAGCGCGCGATCAAGGAGAAGATGTCCGTCCACCAGGACATCGACTCCGCGATGCCCCACGACCTGATCAACTCCAAGCCGGTCATCGCGGCGATCAAGGAGTTCTTCGGGTCGTCGCAGCTCTCGCAGTTCATGGACCAGACGAACCCGCTCTCGGAGGTGACGCACAAGCGCCGCCTCTCGGCCCTCGGGCCGGGCGGCCTGTCGCGCGAGCGCGCCGGCTTCGAGGTCCGCGACGTCCACGCCACGCACTACGGCCGCATCTGCCCGATCGAGACGCCCGAAGGCCCGAACATCGGCCTCATCTCCTCGCTCTCGTGCTACGCGCGGATCTCCGAGTACGGCTTCATCGAGTCGCCCTACAAGAAGGTCCGGGACGGGCGGGTCCTCGAGCACTTCGAGATCTTCACGGTCGGCGACTCGGGCTGGAAGAAGGGCGCGATCGTCGAGGCCTCCGAGCTCGAGGCGATGAACGCGAAGCTGAAGAAGGGCGGCAAGAGGCTCGCCGTCGGCCGGCCCACCGCCTTCTACCTCCCGGCGTGGGAGGAGGAGGACTACGCGATCGCGCAGGCGAACGAGCCTCTCGAGGCCGACGGCCGCTTCGCGAACGACCGGGTCCAGGTGACGCTCCAGGGAGAGTTCAGCGCGAAGCCCCGGGAGACGGTCCACTTCATGGACGTCTCCCCGAAGCAGCTCGTCTCCGTCGCCGCCGCGCTCATCCCGTTCCTCGAGCACGACGACGCGAACCGGGCCCTCATGGGATCGAACATGCAGCGGCAGTCCGTGCCGCTCCTCCGCACCGAGCCGCCGATCGTCGGCACCGGCCTCGAGGGGGTCGTCGCCCGCGACTCCGGCGCCGTCGTCCTCTGCAAGCGCGACGGCATCGTCGACACGGTCGACGCGCGCCGGATCATCGTGAGGGTCGAGGGGATCGGGCCCGACGGCAAGCCCCGGGAGTTCGGGGCGGACATCTACCCGCTCCTGAAGTTCCGGCGGTCGAACCAGAACACCTGCATCAACCAGAAGCCGATCGTCAAGGAGGGGCAGAGGGTGAGGGCCGGCGAGGTCCTCGCGGACGGCCCGTGCACCTCGGGGGGCGAGCTCGCCCTCGGCCGGAACATCCTCGTGGCCTTCATGCCGTGGCGCGGCTACAACTTCGAGGACGCGATCCTGATCTCCGAGAAGATGGTGAAGGAGGACTACTACACCTCCATCCACATCGAGGAGTTCGAGATCGAGGCCCGCGAGACCAAGCTCGGCCCCGAGGAGATCACCAAGGACATCCCGAACGTCTCCGAGCACGCGCTGAGGGACCTCGACGAGTCGGGGATCATCCGGATCGGCGCGAACGTGAAGCCGGGCGACATCCTCGTCGGCAAGGTCACGCCGAAGGGCGAGACGCAGCTCACGCCCGAGGAGAAGCTCCTCCGGGCGATCTTCGGCGAGAAGGCCGGCGACGTCCGCGACGCCTCGCTCAAGTGCCCGCCGGGCATCGAGGGCATCGTCGTCGACGTGAAGATCTTCACCCGCAAGGACGACGAGAAGCAGAAGGACGTCCGGGCCAAGCAGATCCTCGACGAGGAGATCGGCTTCCTCAACAAGGACGCCGAGGACGAGATCCGGATCGTCCGGACGGAGGCCAAGGAGAAGATCGAGCGCCTCCTCGAGGGGCGCACGGTCCTCGAGGACGTCGTCGACCCGCAGGGGAACGTCCTCGTGGCCGCGAACCACAAGCTCACGGTCGAGAAGATCGGGATGATGGGGCCGCGGCTCCTCAAGAGCCTGAAGCTCCGCGACGAGGAGATCAAGGACACCGTCCGGCTCGTCCTCCAGCGCGCCGACTCCCAGGTGGACGTCATCCGCAAGGTGGCGGCCGACCGCGTCACGCTCCTCTCGAAGGGCGACGAGCTCGCCCCCGGCGTCAACAAGACGGTCAAGGTCTACGTCGCCATGAAGCGCAAGCTCCAGGTCGGCGACAAGATGGCCGGCCGGCACGGGAACAAGGGCGTCATCAGCCGGATCCTCCCCGAGGAGGACATGCCGTACCTGCCGGACGGCACGCCGGTCCAGATCGTCCTGAACCCGCTCGGCGTCCCGTCGCGGATGAACGTCGGGCAGATCCTCGAGACGCACCTCGGCTGGGCCGCGCAGGCGCTCGGCCTGAGCATCGCCTCGCCCGTCTTCGACGGGGCCTCCGAGGAGGAGATCCGGGCGCTCCTCGAGAAGTCGAACCTCCCGCGGAGCGGCAAGACGGAGCTCTACGACGGGATGACGGGCGAGAGGTTCGAGCAGAAGGTCACGGTCGGCTACATCTACATGCTCAAGCTGTCCCACCTCGTGGACGACAAGATCCACGCCCGCTCCATCGGGCCCTACTCGCTCATCACGCAGCAGCCCCTGGGCGGCAAGGCGCAGTTCGGCGGCCAGCGGTTCGGCGAGATGGAGGTCTGGGCCCTCGAGGCCTACGGGGCGGCCTACACGCTCCAGGAGCTCCTCACGGTCAAGTCCGACGACGTCGACGGGCGCTCCCGCGTCTACGAGGCGATCGTCAAGGGCGAGGTTCCCGAGGAGCCGGGCCTGCCCGAGTCGTTCAACGTCCTCGTCCGCGAGCTGCAGTCGCTCTGCCTCGACGTCGAGCTCCTGAAGGTCTGAGGAGGGAGAGATGACCATGGACACCTTCGGCGCGTCCCCCCTCTCGCCCGCGGTCCCGGCCTTCCGCGGCCCGGGCCCGCGGGACTTCAACGCGATCAAGATCGCCCTGGCGAGCCCCGAGAAGATCCGCTCCTGGTCCTTCGGCGAGGTGACGAAGCCGGAGACGATCAACTACCGGACGTTCAAGCCGGAGCGCGACGGCCTCTTCTGCGCGAAGATCTTCGGGCCGATCACCGACTGGGAATGCCTCTGCGGCAAGTACAAGCGGATGAAGCACCGGGGCGTCGTCTGCGACAAGTGCGGCGTCGAGGTGACGAAGTCGAAGGTCCGGCGCGAGCGGATGGGGCACATCGAGCTCGCGGCCCCGGTCTCGCACGTCTGGTTCTTCAAGGGCCTCCCGAGCCGGATCGGGCACCTTCTCGACCTGACCCTCCGCGACCTCGAGCGGATCCTCTATTTCGAGGCCTACGTCGTCGTCGACCCGGGCCCGCTCGCGGAGGAGGAGAACGTCAACGAGAAGGTGCTCATCACGGAGGAGCGCTACCGGGACCTCCGGGCCAAGTACGGCGCCGACGCGTTCGTCGCGAAGATGGGCGCCGAGGCGATCCAGGAGCTCCTCCAGCGGGTCAACATCGACGACCTCGCCGACGAGCTCCGCCTCATCATGAAGACGGAGACCTCCGCCCTGAAGCGGCTGAAGGCCGCCAAGCGCCTCAAGGTCGTCGACGCCTTCCGCCGCTCGGGCCACAGGCCGGAGTGGATGATCCTGAACGTCATCCCGGTCATCCCGCCCGAGCTGCGCCCCCTCGTGCCGCTCGACGGCGGGCGCTTCGCGACCTCGGACCTGAACGACCTCTACCGGCGGGTCATCAACCGGAACAACCGGCTGAAGAAGCTCCTTGAGCTCCGCGCGCCCGAGGTCATCGTCCGCAACGAGAAGCGGATGCTCCAGGAGGCGGTCGACGCCCTCTTCGACAACGGCCGTCGCGGCCGCGTCCTGAAGGGGACGAACAACCGCCCGCTGAAGTCGCTCTCCGACACCCTCAAGGGGAAGTCGGGCCGCTTCCGCCAGAACCTGCTCGGCAAGCGCGTCGACTACTCGGGCCGGTCGGTCATCGTCGTCGGCCCCGAGCTGAAGCTGAACCAGTGCGGCCTCCCGAAGCGGATGGCCCTCGAGCTCTTCAAGCCCTTCATCTACCGGCGCCTCGAGCAGAAGGGGCTCACCTCGACGATCAAGATGTCGAAGGAGCTCGTCGAGGCGGCGCCGAACGAGGTGTGGGACGCCCTCGAGGAGGTCATCAAGGAGCACCCGGTCCTCCTGAACCGGGCGCCCACGCTCCACCGCCTCGGCATCCAGGCGTTCGAGCCGGTCCTCATCGAAGGCAAGGCGATCAAGATCCACCCGCTCGTCTGCGCGGCCTTCAACGCGGACTTCGACGGCGACCAGATGGCCGTCCACGTGCCGCTCTCGCCGAAGGCGCAGGTCGAGGCCCAGGTCCTCATGCTCTCGGCGCACAACATCCTGTCGCCCGCGAGCGGCAAGCCGCTCACGGTGCCCTCGCAGGACCTCGTCCTCGGCCTCTACTACCTGACCCGCCGCAAGGAGGGCCGCAAGGGCGAGGGCCGGGTCTTCGCGGGCTTCGACGACGTCCTCCTCGCGCACGGCGCCGGGGAGCTCGACACCCACGCCGGGATCACCGTCCGCTACACCGGACGCCTCATCGACCTCGAGAACCAGGTGATCGGCGACCAGCAGGACATCGTCCACGCCGAGCCGATCGACTGCCACGGGACCCGGATCGAGACGACGGTGGGACGCGTCCTGATGTGCGCGCACCTCCCGAAGGACATCCCGTTCATCAACGGGACGCTGAAGAAGAAGGGCCTGCAGGACCTCGTCAACTACTGCTTCGTGAACCTCGGGCTGGAGCGGACGGTCGAGATCCTCGACATCATCAAGCAGCTCGGCTTCGCGGCCGCGACGCGGGCCGGGATCTCGATCGGCGTCGACGACATGCGGATCCCGTCGAAGAAGACGGGCTTCGTCGACAAGGCGCGCAAGGACGTCCTCGAGGTCGACAACCAGCGGGCCCAGGGCGCGATCACCGACGGCGAGCGCCACAACAAGATCATCGACATCTGGCACCGCGCGACCGAGGCCGTCTCCGAGGCCATGATGAAGGAGATGAAGGCCGAGGACGCGGCCCCGGGGAACGAGTTCAACCCGATCTTCATGATGGCCGACTCCGGCGCCCGAGGCTCCAAGGAGCAGGTGCGCCAGCTCGCCGGCATGCGCGGCCCCATGTCCAAGCCCTCGGGCGAGGTCATGGAGCAGCCGATCATCTCGAACTTCCGCGAGGGGCTCTCCGTCCTCGAGTACTTCATCTCGACGCACGGAGCCCGCAAGGGCCTCGCGGACACGGCGCTCAAGACGGCCGACTCCGGCTACCTCACGCGCCGCCTCGTGGACGTCGCCCAGGACGTCATCATCAACGAGGAGGACTGCGCCACGCTCGACGGGATCACCGTCACGGCGATCGTCGAGGGGGGCGAGATCCTGGAGCCCCTCCGCGACCGCATCGTCGGCCGCTTCGTCCAGGAGGACGTCTACGACCCGGCGACGGACGAGGTCGTCATCGCCGCCAACGACCTGATCACCGAGGAGATCGCAACCGCCATCCAGGAGGCGGGCATCGAGAAGGTGAAGATCCGCTCGGTCCTGACATGCGAGACCCGCCGCGGCGTCTGCCGGAAGTGCTACGGCCGGAACCTCGCCACGGGCCGGATGGTCGACATCGGCGAGGCGGTCGGCGTCATCGCCGCGCAGTCGATCGGCGAGCCGGGCACCCAGCTCACGATGCGGACGTTCCACTACGGCGG
>ERZ795054.694-NODE-694-length-38578-cov-14.544039_pt1 | contig 38578 bp, 28 predicted proteins | sample MGYA00375138_ERZ795054 | MGnify/ENA primary metagenome ERZ795054 (study PRJEB30183, sample SAMN05720215) | anaerobic digester metagenome | isolation source: active sludge of municipal wastewater-treating anaerobic digesters | place: USA | collected 2014-12-23 ... | reverse complement strand
CCGGCAGGCAGGCAAGGGAGGGAGTGTATCCCCTGCGATACTCGACCGACCGAGCAACGAAGCAGATGGCCCGGCGCCGCCCCGCCCCTGCGGGCTGGGGGCCTTGGGCGCGCTGGCTTTGTTGCTCCTCGCTCACAGACCGCGCGGGTATGCTCGCTCGTCGCGCCTTGCCAGCCCGCCCAATCCCCTCCAGCAAAATCGGAATTAATTTTTGCACAGACCCTAACGCCGGAGCAGCGAATGACTCAGCGCCTCGTGGACCAGTTCAACGCCGATGAACGGCTTTGGAAAAAGCTGATAAAACTCGATCTGCTTGAGTTCACCAAGGCCAGGCCCCCGCAAGACGGCATCGGCCAGCTGACTCTGCCATGAAGAAGAACCACCTGCAAACCGCGCCCGCAGAGATTGATGCGCTCATCATTGAGGTCCGCGGCCAAAAGGCGATTCTCGATGCCGACCTGGCGCGAATTTATGGCACCGCGACCAAGTTCTTGAACCGCGCCGTGAAGAGAAACCCCGGGCGTTTTCCGCCCGATTTTGTATTCCAGTTATCGGCTGAAGAGGCCGCGGATTTGAGGTTCCATTTTGGAACCTCAAAGAGCCTGAGGGGCGGGCGCCGGTATCTTCCGTACGCTTTCACGGAGCATGGGGCTATCATGGCCGCCAATGTCCTCAACAGCCCCCGCGCTGTTGACATGAGCGTCTTTGTGGTGCGCGCCTTCGTCAAGATGCGCTCCGCCTTGGCCGGCACCCGGGAGCTCGCCCGGAAACTGGCCCTTCTCGAGCAGGAACTCAAAATCCGACTCAACATCCACGAAGCCGCTATCGTGGATGTCCTCCAACGGATTATGAGGATTCTTGATCCCCCGCCCCCGCCGCCAGAGCCGCCCACGCCGGAAATCGGTTTTCACGTCAAAGAAGCCGCGATGCCCTACCGCACCAAACGAAAAGCGCGTTCCTAATTCATCCTTCAACCTTCATCCTTTCCCCAGCATGGCCAAAAAGCCCGCCACTTCCAAAACCGTCGAAACCCTCAAGCACGACGAAGCCAAGCGGAAGAACATCCCCACCGCCGAGCACCAGTCCGTCATCCAAAAGGAGCAGGAGGCGCCCCGCGCGGTGAAATATCCTCGCAACACGGACCTCGATCCCCAGCTCGTCTGGCGCGGCAAGGATGAGCAGGACTGGAGCGACCTCGTCGTCCACGCCCCGCCGCTATACATTCAGGAAAAAATCCACCCCAAGGTGCTGATTGACGATCTGCTGCGCCAATCCAAAGAGGCGAAGGCGCAGGCGCCGGGTGCGCAAATCGATCTCTTCGCCGACTTCAACGGCATGGCCAAGGGTGCGGACAAGACCGAGTTTTACCAGCACGACCAGAACTGGTCCAACCGCATGATCCTCGGCGACTCCCTCCAGGTGATGGCCAGCCTCGCTGAGCGCGAGGGTCTGCGCGGGCGCGTGCAGTGCATCTACTTCGACCCGCCCTACGGCATCAAGTTCAACAGCAACTTCCAGTGGTCCACCACCAGCCGCGACGTGAAGGACGGTAACGCCGACCACATCACCCGCGAGCCGGAACAGGTCAAGGCGTTCCGCGACACCTAGCGCGACGGCATCCACAGCTACCTCACCTATTTGCGCGACCGCCTCACTGTCGCCCGCGACCTCCTCGCCGAGTCCGGCTCCATCTTCGTGCAGATCGGTGATGAAAATGTCCATCGGGTTCGCGCTTTACTGGACGAAGTCTTCGGCAGCGAAAACGCCATCGCGACGATACCTTTCAAAAAGACATCGGCGCTCGGCGGCAAAACAATCGACGTGGTTTTTGATTTTCTCCTTTTCTATGCAAAGGACCTAGAAAAAGTGAAATACCGCCGGCAGTTGATGGACACAGGATTTGACACCTACGCGTATCCGAATGTCGAAACCGGAATCGGCGAATGGCGTCGCCTATCGTCAGAGGAACGAGAACAATTCAAGTCAGAGATGGGCCGCTTGTTTCGGACGGACAATCTCACGTCGCAAAGCGGAGGAGATAAAACCAACTTCACAATTTCGATTGAAGGCAAGAGTCTGCGCCCGTCGAGCGGAGCATTTTGGAAAACGAACGAGAAGGGAATGAGCGTCTTGGCAAAGGCAGGCCGACTCCGCCCAGTTGGCAACACGCTGACATACATCAGATACCAAGACGATTTCGCTGCGCGAGCGCTCACGGCGTGGTGGGACGACACGATCCAGTCAACTTTTGCAGCGAGCAGCATCTACGTCGTTCAGACTTACACAAAGGTCGTGCAGCGTTGCCTGTTGATGACCACCGACCCCGGCGACCTTGTGCTCGATCCGACCTGCGGTTCCGGTACCACCGCCTATGTCGCTGAGCAATGGGGTCGCCGCTGGATCACGATTGACACCTCCCGCGTGGCGCTGGCCATGGCCCGCGCCCGCATCATGGGCGCCCGTTATCCGTTTTACCTTCTCGCGGACTCACGCGAAGGCCAGGAGAAGGAAGCGGAAATCACCCGCAGCGCCCCCAGTTCGCAGCCTGTGTATGGGAACATCCGCCACGGTTTCGTCTATGAGCGCGTGCCGCACATCACGCTCAAGTCCATCGCAAACAACGCGGAGATTGATGTCATCTGGGAGCAGTGGCAGGCGAAGCTGGAGCCGTTGCGCGAGAATCTGAACGCCGCGCTCAAGAAAACCTGGCAGGAGTGGGAGATTCCCCGCGAGGCTGATGCCAAGTGGCCGGATGCGGCAAAGAAGATGCACGCCGACTGGTGGCAGGCGCGCATCTCCCGGCAGCAGGAGATGGACAAGTCCATCGCCTCCAAGGCCGAGTTTGAATACCTCTACGACAAGCCTTACGAGAGCAAAAAAATCGTCCGCGTGGCCGGTCCCTTCACCGTGGAGAGCCTTAGCCCCCACCGCGTGCTCGGCGTGGATGAGGACGATGAGTTGATTGATACCCTCAAGGACGACAGCGCCGAATACGGAGCGAAACAGTCCTTCCCCCAGATGATTCTGGAGAACCTCAAGACCGCCGGCGTGCAGCAGGCGCACAAGGAGGACCGGATCACCTTCACCGGTCTCACCCCTTGGCCCGGCGAATTGGTCTGCGCCGAAGGCCGCTACCTGGAAGGCCAGACCGAGAAGCGGTCCGCCATCTTCATCGGCTCCGAGTTCGGCACCGTCCAGCGCGCTGATCTCGTGGCCGCTGCCCGCGAGGCCGGCGATGCCGGGTTCGATGTGCTGATCGCCTGCGCCTTCAACTACGAGGCGCACGCCACGGAGTTCAGCAGGCTGGGCCGCATCCCCGTGCTCAAGGCCCGCTTGAACGCCGATCTCCACATGGCCGAGGACCTAAAGACCACCAACAAAGCCAACCTCTTCGTCATCTTCGGCGAGCCGGACATCACACTCCTGCCGGACCCTGACGGCAAATTACGGGTGAAGGTCAACGGGGTGGACGTCTTTGATCCCAGCACCGGCGAAGTCCGCAGCGACAGCGCCGACGGCATCGCCTGCTGGTTCATTGATACCGACTACAACGAAGAAAGCTTCTTCGTCCGCCACGCCTATTTCCTCGGCGCGAACGATCCCTACAGCGCCCTGAAAACAACCCTGAAAGCCGAAATCAACGCCGAAGCCTGGGCCACCCTGCACAGCGACACCTCGCGCTCCTTCGAGAGACCGAAGAGCGGGCGCATTGCCGTGAAAGTGATCAATCATCTCGGCGATGAGGTGATGAAGGTATTCAAGATCTAAGCCCAATGGACTTTCGCATCGCCGACACTTTCACCGACAGCCTCGCGCGCCTGACCGGCGATGAGCAGAAAGCCGCCAAGACGACAGCCTTTGACTTGCAGGTGAATCCGGCTGGGCCGGGCCTCAGCTTCCACAAGCTCGAAAAGGCGAAGGACAAGAATTTTTGGTCAGTGCGGGTGAGCAGCGACATCCGTCTCATTGTTCACAAGACGGAGAGCAGCCTGTTGCTCTGTTACGTGAATCACCACGATAAAGCGTACGACTGGGCCGAGCGGCGGAAGCTGGAAACCCATCCCAGCACCGGAGCCGCGCAGTTGGTGGAAATCCGCGAGACGGTCAAAGAGGTCGTTGTCCCGGTCTATGTGCAAACCGAAATGCCTGCGCCAGCCAAGCGGCGCCTGTTTGCTGAGAAGTCCGACGTGGAGCTTTTGAGTTACGGCGTGCCGGCGGAGTGGTTGAACGATGTGCATCAGGCCAATGAAGACAGTCTGCTGGTGCTGGCGGATCGCCTGCCGGGTGAAGCGGCTGAGGCCCTCCTTGAACTCGCCACTGGCGGCAAACCGCGGGTGATGCAACCGGTGACCCCGATCGCGAGTCCTTTCGATCATCCCGATGCGCAACGCCGCTTCCGCGTGATGACCAACGTCGAGGAACTTCAGCGCGCCCTCGATTTCCCGTGGGAGAAATGGACGGTCTTCCTGCATCCCGAACAGCGGCAGTGGGTGGAGCGCGACTACACCGGGCCCGCTCGCATCTCCGGCTCCGCCGGCACGGGGAAGACCATCGTAGCATTGCATCGGGCCGTCCATTTGGCTCGGACCCGCCCCGAAGCGAGGGTGTTGCTCACGACCTTCTCCGACACGCTGGCGAATGCGCTCCACACCAAGCTCAAACGCCTCGTGGGGAGCGAACCACGTCTTGCCGAGCGCATTGACGTTCACTCTATGAATGCCCTCGGTATCCGCCTCTACAAATCACTTTGCGGACCGGTGAGCCTGGCCAGCCGCGAAGCCGTGCGGGAAATTCTCGCTGGGGCATCCCAGGCCATCGGGGGCCACAAGTTTAGAATCCTTTTCCTCTTGACCGAATGGGAACAGGTGGTGGACGCATGGCAGTTGGAAACGTGGGAGTCTTATCGGGATGTAGCACGACTCGGTCGCAAGACCCGGCTGCCCGAGGCGCAGCGGGCGGTTCTTTGGTCCATCTTCGAGCGGGTCCGCAACGGGTTGAAGGAGCGGAAGCTTACCACGCAGGCCGGTCTGTTCACCGCTCTGGCATCCGCACTGGCGAAAGACAGGCATCCGCCGTTCGACTTCGCCGTTGTGGATGAGGCACAGGACATCAGCGTTTCGGGATTGCGATTCCTCGCTGCCCTCGGGGGCAACCGCCCCAACGCTTTGTTCTTTGCCGGCGATCTCGGCCAGCGCATCTTCCAGCAGCCCTTCTCGTGGAAATCGCTGGGAGTGGATATTCGGGGGCGCTCCCGCACGCTGCGCATCAACTACCGCACGTCCCACCAAATCCGGATGCAAGCCGAGCGACTGCTCGGCCCGGAAGTGACTGATGTAGACGGCAATAGCGAGAACCGCAGCGACACGATTTCGGCCTTCAACGGCCCGCCGCCTGTCATCCGCGCGCTCGCGACTGAAAATGAAGAAATCAAATTCGTCGGCACCTGGTTGGCTGAGCAGTCGAAAGCCGGCGTCCTGCCCCACGAGTTCGCCGTCTTTGTGCGCTCGGCAGGGCAATTCAACCGTGCCCAGGCTGCGATCAAGGAGTCTGGATTGCCTTTCAAGATTCTCGATGAGCGCGTCGAAACCACCAGCGGCTACGTTTCGATCAGTACCATGCACTTGGCCAAGGGACTCGAGTTCCGGGCCGTGGCGGTGATGGCGTGTGACGACGAGGTCATTCCGTTGCAGGAGCGCATCGAAACGGTGGGCGACGATGCTGATTTGCAGGAGGTTTATGACACCGAACGCCACCTGCTCTATGTCGCCTGCACGCGGGCGCGGGACCATCTCTTGGTGACCAGTGTTGAACCGGCATCGGAGTTTCTTGACGATCTGCGGGAATCAGCGCCGGGGTAGAACCCTGCGTCGGTAGTGGACGACTCAAAGCTGAATCAGGCCACAGTTAACACAAATCGGTCAAATTAGTTGATAAACGGCAACAGACCCATCGACTTGCTCGGTCGATGAGATCGATGCCTGAGTTCCTAAACGGCACAGACCGTTAGGCCAGCTTCACCGCGGTGCCGCTGGCCGTCGTCATGAGCATGCCGTTGTTCGCGCCGAGCACCTCATAATCGAGGTCAACGCCGACCACGGCGTCCGCCCCCAAGGCTTGCGCGTAGGCCTCCATTTCGCGCAGGGCTGTGGTGCGGGCATTGCTCAGCACGTGCTCGTAGGAGCTGGAACGCCCCCCCACGATGTCACGGACGGCGGCAAACATGTCGCGAAAGATGTTCGCCCCGACAACGGCCTCGCCGGTCACGATGCCCAGGTACTGCTGAATCGAGCGTCCTTCGATGTTGGGTGTTGTGGTCGAGATCATAACATGCCCGCTACGTTGGCCTCTGGCGCTGGGAGCGGCAATTACGAACTGAGGGGCCGTTTGTAACTTCCGCCAAACCGCATCGACCCATCCCTGGCTCGCCGAGCAGGCCGGGTGTCAGTCCCAGCCCGAGCCGGGCCGCGGCGCCCGATCCAGTCGCGCCAGCCAAGCGCGCACAACCTCGGGGTGCGCGCCGGTGCGATCCCGGGTTTCATCCGGATCGGCCTGGCAATCGAACAGCTCGATCCGGGTGCTCATCCCTGATCACGACTGAGAACATGATGGCCATTTGTTTCTGAAAAGAAGCACAACACCTATCCCCGCCAAAACCAGCACGACCAAGCCGATCTCCCAGCCTAATTCGGGCCTCTGAGGAGACGAACCCCCCTTTGCCAAGTTGAACATTCCCCTCTCAATAGCATACGCGATTTTGGCTCCAACAATGCCCGCGGTGCAACAAGCACCGGATGTGACAAGGAGGATTGCGCCGATTGTCTTGTTATTCATAGGACATTCAGTCTAATCGGTCTCAATCAGATGTATCCGACCTTCAGCTCTTTCTTTGATGCTTCCATCGTCAGCAAAATCGCGAACGCACCCAAAGTGGCCGCTTGGATGCAGGAGGCAACCTCAAGAAGAAATGAGCGTCGCACGATGATCAGCGGGTCAAGACAGAGCGGGTCTTGAGCGTTCGGGTGCTTCTCGAATATCAAAACCAGTCCGGGGTCGTGGTGAAACCTGGCTGCCTCCTGTAGCAACAGGTTGGTTTCTTTGAACGCGGGGCTGCGGTCGCGCCGCTCGCTGGCTGCGCCGGTCTGGCGAAGGTGATCAATGCGATCGAGGGGGTCGGGATCCCCCACGGTGACGCCCATCCAGATCGTGGACGGTGGGCCGAAAGCCGTTGCGGTAGTTGGGCGATCCCATGGCGTACAAACGAGTGGCCATCCGCTCGGCGTAGCAGTTCTTGGGGTCATCCGGTCGCAACTGAGGCACCCGGGGTTCTGTCGTTCGCGGAGATCGATGCGTGCGGTGGTCATTTGGGTTTTAGGTTTCTTCTGTTTCGTCTTCAGCGTCCTCGGCCGGAGCGTCTGGGCTGGCGGCGACCACAGCCTTGCCCATGGCCTGCTCAATCACCCGGATGAGGGCGGCTTTGCGGTCGGCGTAGAAGTCGGTGAACTTGTCGGCTCGCAGCAGGAGGGGATTGATGAGGTGCGTCTTCAGAATGTTGTCCTGCTCCGCGTCAGTAATCTGGACCTGGGCGTGGTCGCGGATTTGGTTGAGGTACTTGGACGGGGCCTTCCCGCCAATCATGCGGTTGGCTTTATAGGAGATGGGCGTCTTGTTCACGATGGAGTTGAAGACCTTGGGCTGGATGTGCTGGTCTTCGCACCAGTCGCGCGGGAAGATGTGGTGGATGTCGAGCTTACAGTCGTCACGATCAAGGTCCACCATGCGGGCTTTCCAGAAGAAATCGCGCGAGCCTTCACGTTGCAGCAGGACGTAGATACCGCGATAGGCGGCGCTGGTCCGAGTGCGGAGGGTGTCGAGGCGAGCGGGCTGGAAGCCGGCGGCAACCACCGTGACCGGCTCCGGAGCGCCGGCTTGGTCAATCCAGGCGAGGAGGTTCTGGAGGTCGAGGGCGATTCGGGTTTCGACGGCACCGCCATAGAGTTCGCCGAGGACGCCACACCAGAACCAGCGAGCAAGTTTGTTTCGGATGACGGGCTCGAGCCAGCGTTGGCCGAGATGGACCATGGCCGCCGCGATAGGAACGAGCTGGCTGCGGTACGGAAGAAACTTGGGGCTGTGGAAGCCTTCCATGCGCAGGAAGCGGTCGGCTTCGAGGAAGCCTTGAGTGAGTTGGTCGGCCCATTTATTAAAGGCGGCGAGAGGGAGTGACAGAACGTGTTCGCGTTTGGCGCTGACGGGGGTCACGGCTTTGCCGGTCAGGCCGGCGGCGAGGTCGGCGAGGCGTTGTTCATAAGTGTGAAGCAGAGAGAGACCTTGAAGGAAGTCGGTCGGTTCGATGTCGTGGAGTAGCGGCTTGGCGGCGAACTTCTTGTGGCGGCCGGGCTTTTGGCTACGGGCGTTGCCGTACCAGTCATCGCGGAGGTTGAAGCCGTCGGCCGCGTAGGTGGCGGTAACGAGTTCAAAGACGGACAGGGGCACGCCGCCGGTGTTTACTTTCTCGAACACGAGACAGACGGCTTCCTTGCTTGTCTCCTTCTTGAGCTCAATGACAGGGACCTGGTATTCGCGGAAGGCGTTCAGGACGCGCTTGCGAAACTCCATGTAGCGCTTGAACTTGGTGTCATCGAAGGCCATGAGGCCCTCTTCCCACTGGTCAGAGTTGAGAATCTGGTTGCAGGGGAAATGAAACGCCTGGAATTCTTTTTCCAGGGCGCTGAGGTCAAGGACAACGTCGCGGCCGAAGTTGGCGCGCAGCATTTTGTTTGCGTCCACGGGAACGATGGAGTCCTCCAGGTTGCTGTTGCCGGCGAGTGCTTTCTCGATATCCATGTAGTAGAAGCGCTGGACCTCGCGGCCGTTGTCATCGCGCGTCTGGACCGGGGCGGACTGACGGAGGACCTGAGTAAGGGAAGTGAGGCGTTGCTGGCCGTCGAGGATGAGCTTCTCCGCAGCGGGTTTGGCGCCTGGGGGGAAAGCGACGCCTTCGATGGCGCGAATCTGGAAGCTGGCGGTTCCGCCGGTTTCCAGAAGCATAATGCTGCCGATCGGAAACGACCGGGCGATGCTGACGAGCAGAGAGCGGATGTGCGAGTCGTCCCACACCCAGCCACGCTGAAAGTCGGGGAGTTGGATTTTGCCTTCGAGGATCTCTTCGAGCAGTTTGCCCAGGGCGGTTTTTGTGGAGTCGAAAGTTGCCATAGGGTGTGGAGTTAAACGATGTGGCTGATGGAGAGGTTGCTCCAGCGGCGATGGAGGTATTCCACGACCAGGCGGCGGTGGCACTGGTGGAGCTTGTCCTCGCTGCAAAGGAGGCGGCCTTTGGCGCCGACGGCCACGACGCGCCGCCACTGGGCGAACCGGTGGAGACCAGGGCGGATCGTCTCGGCGAAAATAGAGTCGGTCCAGATCCTTATGAGGTTGCTCACAAGAAAAAGCCCATCGGGCAAGCCCATCAGGATCTTCTTAGTCAACTTGGTAGCATTGGCGTTCATCATCATCGTTCCATTTCCCGTTGTTGCCCCGTGTTCATTGCGTTTCTCGATAGTAAAGCACGCATCGCTGGGAAACACAATACAGCATGTTTGCCAGTTGACAAGCAGATTTAACACGTGTTAAGTTGTCATCATTGATATGACAGACGTGCCTGGAGATTACGCGAAAATCGTCCGAGCCAAACGGCAGGCTCGGGGATGGACACAGGCGGAACTTGCGGAGCGACTCGGGCTGACGAACGTCACGATTTCACGGTGGGAGAAGGGCAAGGTCCAGCCTCTGCCAACTTTTTGGGCGAAGTTCCTGGAGGTCACGGGCGGTGGGCCGGCTGCGACCGGGGGGGCACGGAAGGCGGCGGTGCCCGAGGCGGTGGATTTCATGGGGGATGGGCTTGCGGTGCGGGCGATGGTGGAGGGGGAACGGCTGGCGTTTGGCCATCTGGCCAACCCGGCGTTCGCGACTGAGATTTCCAAGATAGACCCCCTGCCGCACCAGCGGTTGGCGGTGTATGACCACATGCTGAGCCAGCCACGGCTCCGGTTCCTGCTGGCCGACGATGCCGGGGCCGGCAAGACGATCATGACCGGGCTGTATGTCCGGGAAATGCTGGCCCGGCGACTGATCCGGCGCATCCTTGTGGTACCGCCCGCCGGGCTATTGGGGAATTGGCAGAACGAAATGCGGGAGTTGTTCGGCCTGGAGTTCGCCGTGGTGACCGGGGCGGACATGTCGTCCCAGACCACCAATCCTTTTTCGACCGGACCGAATGCCGACCGGGTGATCTGCTCGGTGGACACGCTGGACCGGGAAAAGGCGTTCTCACGATTGAGCGAAGAGGGCGTGCTGCCCTATGACCTGGTGGTGTTTGATGAGGCGCACAAGCTGTCGGCGCGGCAGGACGCCGATCTGACAATTCGGCGGTCGACCCGGTATGAACTGGCGGAGGCCCTGGCGGGAGTGGCAAACCGGAAGGCCGAATGGAACCTGGGATGGAGCGCCAGGCACCTGCTGCTTTTGACCGCGACGCCCCACATGGGGAAGGACTACCCGTTTTTCGCCCTGTGGAAACTGCTCGATCCGCAGACGTTCAGCACCCTGGATGCCTTCCAGGCGATGCCGCGCGAAAGGCGAGGGCGGTTCTTCATCCGGCGCACGAAAGAAGAGATGGTGACGTTTGAGGGGAAGCCGCTTTACCCGAAACGGAACACGGACACATTTTCCTACGATCTGACCCAGGGGCCGGTGAGTGAACAGGCGCTCTATGACAAGACGACGGAGTACCTGCGATTCATCTACAACCGGGCGAAGATGCTGAACAAGACGGCGGCGCAACTGGCATTGGGGGTGTTCCAGCGCCGCATGGCCAGCTCGACGTTTGCGCTGCTGCGGTCCCTGGAACGGCGGCTGGAACGGCTGGACGGCGTAATTGCGGATGTGCTGGCCGGGCGGATTGACCTGGTGAAGCTGGCCCGGCAGGCGGACCGGCTGCGCGACGAGGATGACCCTTTTGACGCGCACACCGCCGATGAAGAAGCCGGGGGTGAGGGCGAGGAAGAGAACGAGCGGTCGGAGGCAGAAATCCTGGGCAGTTTCGTGACGACCACGATTGCGGATTTGGAGATTGAGAAGGATTACGTGGCGAAGCTGCTGACACTCGCGCGCAAGGTGCAGGACCTGGGGCACGAATCCAAGTTTGAAAAGCTGAAAGGGATCATCGAGGACAAGCGGTTCCGCAATGAGAAGCTGCTGGTGTTCACGGAGCACCGTGACACGCTCACCTACCTCAAGAGCCGGCTGGATGGGCTGGGGTTCACGGGGCAGGTGGCGAACATCCACGGCGGCATGAACTACCTGGAACGGGGTGAACAGGTGGCGTTCTTCAAGCGGCCGATCCAAGACGGTGGCGCGCGGATCATGGTCTGCACCGATGCGGCTGGGGAAGGCATCAACCTGCAATTCTGCTGGGTGATGGCGAATTATGACATCCCGTGGAATCCGGCGCGGCTGGAACAGCGGATGGGCCGCATTCATCGGTATGGTCAGCCGGCACCGGAGGTGTTCATCCTGAACCTGATTGCCGGGAAGACCCGCGAGGGCAAGGTGGTAAAGGTACTGCTGGACAAGCTGGAAGCGATTCGGAAGGAACTGAAGTCCGAAAAGGTCTTTGATGTGATCGGGCGCATCTTCGAGGGGAAGAGCATCACCGACTACATGCGGCGGTCGTTGGAGGGGGAGGACCTGGACCAACTGACGCTCGACCTGGGCGGGCAACTGACGAAAGAACAGGTGGCGGCGATCGCAGAGCGGGAGCAGCGGATTTACGGCGACGGCGGCGACGTCGCCATTCGGCTGCCGGCCCTGAAGGAGAAGATGGCGGCAGAGGTGTATTCGCAGCTGCTGCCTGGGTATGTCCGCCAGTTTGTCCAGGACGCCGGACCGATGATGCACCTCCGGCTGACGGCGCTGGACGAAAAGCGGTTTCGACTGGTGGCGACGCGGCCACGGGCGCTAGACCCACTGCTGCCAATGCTGGAAGCAAAGGGCCGCGACCACCTGGAAATCACGTTTTCGCGGCCGGCTCGCGGCGAGAATGGAGCGGTGTGGGTGCATCCGGGCGAGCCGGTATTCGAGCAGCTTCGGTTCCAGGTGGATACGGCGGCGACACCGCACGCGCGGCGAGGCGCGGTGGTGGTGGATCCGTCGTCGTCCTGTTCTTACCTGCTACACCTGGCCGCCGTGACGATTGTGCGGCGGGCTGACCCATCCTTGAAGACGTTGGCAACGGATGAAGTGCTGGAACAGTCGCTCATCGCGCTGCGGCAGCACGAGGATGGAACGATGACGGTGCGGCCGATCGAAGAATTCCTGTTGCTCGAACCTCGCACGGGCGGGCTGCCATTGGACGCGCAACGGCTGGCGGTGTCGGCACAGGGGCGCATCGAGGAAGCGCGGGCATTCATGGTGGCGACGGTGGGAAAGGAGTTTGCGCAAAAGCACCGGGACCGGTTGAACGCGGACCTGGCTGGGCGGATTGAGTTTCTGCGACAGGGATTCTTCTACGAACAAAAGGAGCTCGTCGAGGCGCGCACGGTATGGAGCAAACGACGGCGCGAGGGGCATCCTTCGGCGGAACGGGAGATCGAGCGCATCCGGGACCTGCAACGGGCCTGGGAGAGGCGAGCGCAGGACGCAGAGCAGACGGTGCTGCGCGAGCCGGCGCTGATTGGGGTGGGGCCAGTGGAGTTCCTGGCCCACCTGCTAGCGCGGCCCGCGGCCAGCGACGAAGAGAGCATGCGGTACGATGCGGAGGTGGAGCGCGTGGCGATGGAGTTGGTGATGGCGCACGAGCGGGCTTTGGGGGCGCGAGTGCAGGATGTCCACTCGCCCGAACTGGCATTGCAGGCCGGACTGAACACGGCCTGGCCGGGATTCGACGTGTTGAGCCATCGCCCGGATGGCAAGCGCCGGTGCATTGAGATCAAGGGCCGGGCGCGGTTGGGGAATGTGCATATCAGCACCAACGAATGGGCGGCGGCAGCGAACCGGCGGGGGGAATACTGGCTCTACGCCGTATTTGAATGCGCCACCCCAGCACCGCAACTGGTGGCGGTGCAAGACCCGTTCGCTAAGCTGGTCGAAAAGGCCGCTGGATTTGAACTGGAAGCGGCGGACATCCTGGCCGCCGGAGAACAGGTGATCATCTAAGATTTGTGATTGAAGATTTCAGATTGGCCCGCGAAACACGCCGACCACGCAAAAAAGGCGCCTCAAACCGATGAAACACCCTATTTTTCAGGCGTTTTTCGGTGTTGACGAGCCGGCAGCCCGCCGTTACGTTATTTCCATCATCTCCCCGGTCGCTTCGGTGGCCGGGCGCGAAGCCGGCTCTTCGGAGTCGGCTTCAGCATTTTTGGGGAGGGCCCCGTGAATACCTTCGTTTACGTGGACGGCTTCAATCTCTACTTCGGCTGCGTCAAGGGGACAGCGAACAAGTGGCTGAACATCCGCAAGCTTTGCGAAACCCTGCTTCCCGCCAACCAGATCGAGTGCATCAAGTACTTCACGGCGAAAGTCGGTGCCCGGCCATCGAACCCGACGGCCCCTGTCAATCAGGAGGCTTTTCTGCGCGCGCTACGGACGCTGCCGAAGTTTGAAATCCACTTCGGTCATTTTCTTACGCACACGGTGCGAATGCCGCTGGCGCATCCGGTGCCGGGTCTTCCAAATTATGTCGAGGTGATCAAGACCGAGGAAAAAGGTTCAGACGTGAATCTGGCAACCCAGCTTTTGAATGACGCGCACTTGGGACGCTTCGAAGTCGCCGTCGTGGTCAGCGGGGATTCGGATTTGCTCGGGCCTGTGAAGATCGTGATGAACGAACTGGGGAAGCGCGTCGGCGTCTTGAATCCTCAGCAACGCACTTGTCGCATGCTGGCGAATCAAGCCACGTTTTACCGGCACATCCGGCAGGGCGTTCTGGCGGTGTGCCAGTTTCCGTCACCGATGAGCGACGCCACCGGCACTTTCCACAAACCGCCCACGTGGTGACTATGAATTCAGGATTTATGGCTCTCAATCCTTTTGAACAACTAAAGAACGTTTGCGTCGAGCCTCGGCAGGCATTTGAGGAGATTTGCACCGACATTCTGCGACGCGTGGTTCCCGGCAGCCGCAGGATTCGCGTCCATGGGGGCGACGAAGGTGTTGACAGCTTTCTTGGGGAGTGGGGGCCTAGTGGCGGGATTGAGGTTTACCAAACAAAGTTCTTCCCGGACCAATGGAGTACGAGCCAGCAGCAGCAGATTGTGAAGTCTTTTGAGCGCGCTCGTGATTCAAAAATGTACCATTTGACTAAATGGTTTCTCTGCGTGCCTGCTCGCTTGACTAAGAATGACTTGAGATGGTTCGACGTGTGGCGAGAGAAGCAGGCCGTTGCGATCGAATTGCTGGATGGCGATGACCTGACGGAAAGACTTAGTCGCAGTGAGTGCCGAGAAGTCAGACTACGTCTTATCGAGTGGGGGGTACAAGGCTTGCCACGGCAGGATAGAGTTGTCTTTGGGCCAGGAATCCAACTCCGCTGCATTTCAAATCCGCGAGACGGAATTTGTTGCGTCTGCACGGTTTTTGTGAAGAACGGTGGGAATCTGTCGGCTCGGAATATGCGGGTGGTAATTCGCCACTCGGAGACTAATTGCGTTTGTTTCGCCGCAGACCAGTCCTTGTGGGCGCCTGGAAGCGATGGCGTTCTTAACCCGCGCACGCTTGAGGCTAAGAAACCGCTTCATCCAGGCGAGGAGGTCTTGGCTCTTCGGATCCCACTTCAGCGCATTCCGACCACGCGATTCTTTGTCGAGGTGAAGATCTCGGCAGACGATTGTCCGGTTGAGGAATACCGGGCGAACATCATCCCTGAGCAATGGGAAGAACAAGCGGTCATCCAACTCGTGCCACGGGGCAAAGAAGCAAAGGATACTGCCGGTTCCGATGGGTCGGTGAAGACCAGTTAATATGAACGACTACTCACGATTGATTGAACATGCCTTCCCGCTGCGGCAGGCGTCCATTGATTCGGTCCACGAGAAGAATGTGCGGCACGGGCATATCTCCACGCTGCATATCTGGCCGGCACGGCGACCACTAGCTGCGGCACGCGCGGCGCTGCTGGCCACACTGCTTCCTGACCCTGGCACCCCGGAAGCGCGCAAGGAACTGTGCGAAAAGATTGGCGGGCGGTTGCAGGACAGCAAGCCGGATAAAGAGGGACGGGTGAAGGAAGAGACGGTGGGCGGGATTCTGCGATGGAAACGCGAAACTGACAACAAAGAACTGTTGGACTGGTTTCGGGCGGAAATACTTAAGGCGAACGGCGGACGAGCGCCGAAGGTCTTGGACCCGTTTGCCGGTGGCGGGGCGATTCCGCTGGAAGCGATGCGCCTGGGCTGCGACGTGACGGCGGCTGACTTGAATCCGGTGGCGTGGTTCATCCTGAAATGCACGCTGGAATATCCGCAGAAGCTCGCAGGCCAGAAGCGGTCGTTGCCGCAGTTCATTTTGCGGGATCGCGAGTTTATGGAGGAGTTTTTCACGAAGGTTCACAGGCTGAAGGGAGGCAGGTTGCGGAAGGCGATGGAGGCGCTGGGACACCGCCAAGAAGGAGTCATCGTCCAGGAAGAATTGAACTGGGACGAAGCCGCGAATCACGCAGAGGGGGAAAAGCCAGCGAAATACGCGAAAGAGGAAACAGAGTCTCAAACACTTTCGCGTCCTTTCGCGTGTTTAGCGGGCATTTCCTTGGAAGCGGACCTTGCGTGGCACGTGCGGGCGTGGGGGCGGAAGGTGCTGGCGGAAGCGCGCAAGGAACTCACGCACCTTTATCCCACCTACGCGGAGTGGCAACCCTTGATGCCAGGCAAGGCCTTTGATCCGCAGCCGATGCGCCTGCTTGACCCAAATGAAAACGGCGTCGCAAGCGCGGACAAACTCAACGCAGAATTGGGAGAGGCGTATTTGCAGGACAAATTCAATCCGCGCTGGCTGGCCAAGCCGACGGTAGCCTACCTTTGGGCCCGCACTGTGACATGCAAGAACTGCCGTGCCACAATTCCGCTGCTTAAAACGCGCTGGCTTTGCCGGAAGGACAACAAGCGCATCAGGCTTCTGGCGAAGCCAAATCCAGAGCGCACAGGCGTGATATTTTCAATCGAACATGACGTGCCCGAGCGTGGGGGTAACGCAGCGCAGAAGCGCGAGCACGATAAAAAGCTCGGTGCAGCGACGATGTCGCGAGCGGGCGCACAGTGCCCGTGCTGCCTGGCAATCATGGAAACCGAGGACATCCGATACGAGGGCCGCAACGGGCGGCTGACACAGACCATAACCGTGGTCGTAGTGGACGGTCTTGACAGCAAAGAATATCGGCTCCCAACCGATCATGAGCGGCGCATGGCGGAAGTGGAGGATGACACGATGCGGAAGGTCTTCGAAAAAGTGCCATTCGGTGTGCCGGAGGAGCCGACGCCAAAATGCGGGCCGGGTGCCTCACGTGCGTTCTCCGTGGACCAATACGGCTTTGACCAATGGCGGAAGCTGTTTACGGATCGACAGTTGCTGGCGCTGGGGACATTTCGGAACTCCGCCGCCAAGGTCGGGCTGGATTCATGGATTGAACCGACAAGGGCCTACATGGCCCTCGCTGTAGACCGGCTTGCCGAAGCATCAAGTACTCTCGCGTCTTGGCGTATGACGGTTGAAGCCCATCGTGGCACATTTTCCCGCTTCGCTCTGCCGATTGTGTGGGACTTCACCGAAGTAAACCCGTTGTCTCAAACCTGTGGAAACTTTCTGGGAGCAGTTGAGTGGATTGCGGAGTACTTGGAGCATGCGCTAGGCATCTGCGCCGCTGCCGGTGAAACCAGAGTTCTTCAGAAATCGGCACTTATCCCTGGCAACGAACTGTTCGACGTAGTAATCACTGATCCTCCTTACTACGATGCAATTCCTTACTCAGATTTAATGGATTTCTTTTACGTTTGGCTTCGGCGCACGCTGTACGGATTAAGTCCGGGGTTCGATGCGGTGTTCGCCGAACCGCTGGCGCCGAAGTGGAACCACGAAAGGAACGATGGCGAGCTGATTGATGATGCTGCTAGGCACAACGGTGATAAGGATGCATCTAAACGAGCCTACGAGGATGGGATGGCCCGCGCCTTTCAGGCCTGCCATGCCACTTTGGCAGGACATGGGAGGTTGGTGATCGTTTTCGCGCACAAACATCCTGATGCTTGGGAAACTCTGGTATCGGCGATCATTCGTGCTGGTTTCGTTGTGGATGGCTCTTGGCCTATTGCAACCGAGCGGACTGGGAGGACTCGGTCGCTCGCATCGGCCGCCCTCGCCTCCTCCGTCTGGCTTGTCTGTCGCAAGCGTGACCCGATGGCGAAGGTAGGCTGGGACAACCGGGTGATGGCTGAGATGCGCGAGAATATCGCGGCACAGTTACGGGAGTTTTGGGACTCGGGGATCCGAGGGCCAGATTTCGTGTGGGCCGCCACCGGCCCGGCGATGGAAGCGTATAGCAAGTATCCGGCGGTCAAGAAGGCAAACAGCCCATCGAATGAGTTCCTATCGGTTAAAGAATTCCTGGACGCGGTGCGGCGCATCGTCATTGAGTTTGTGGTGGGCCGAGTGCTGCATATCGAGGCGGGGACAGATCGCCTGGACCCGGTGACCGCCTATTATCTGCTGCACCGAAACGATTTCGGATTTCAGAAGGCGCCAGCCGGGGCGTGCATCTTGTATGCGGTGAGCTGCGGGGTCTCCGACCGCGACCTGGAGCCAACATGGAATTTGATCACAGTGAAGGGGAGCAAGGAATCTGTGATTTCAGATTTGAGAGTGGAGAATGAAGGCGAACGGGATGAAGAAGCCGAGGGAGGTGGAGCAGAGGACGAGGCAAGCGGCGGCGAGTTCATCCTGCGAACGTGGAAGGAGCGGAAGGAAAAACGGATGGGCTACGAGGCGCCAGGCGGGCGCGAGGTGCCGGTGATTGATCGGGTTCACCGACTGATGCACTTGTGGAAGGACGGGGATGTGCGGAAGGTGAACGATTACCTGGACGACTACGCGCTTCGGCGGAACGACCTGTTTGTGAGGGTGATTCAATCGTTGATCGAGCTTTCCGAGCGCGGGAGCGAGGAGCGGGTGCTTCTGGAGAGCCTGAGCAGTCACTTGGGCGCGAAAGCGGCCAAGAGGGATGCAACCATGCCGCTGGGGTTGGAGAATTTAGATTGAAGAATTTAGATTTTAGATTTCCCGCCCAAAGCAAAATCCGAATCCAAGCGACTTATGAACGAACAGGAAATGAAGGCGCGGACAAAGAAGTTTGCGCTGCGGACCATTGAGCTCGTGCTGGCGCTGCCGCAGAGCGAGCCGGGCCGCGTTATCGGCCACCAGTTGATGAAGTCAGGAACATCGGTGGGGGCCAACTACCGGTCCGCATGCCGGGGAAAGTCAAAGCCCGACTTCATCGCCAAACTTGCCATCGCCCTGGAGGAGGCCGACGAATGCGGATACTGGTTGGAACTGCTGACTGAGAGCGGTCTGATGAAGGAGACGTTGATCCAGCCGCTCTGGAAAGAGGCGGACGAACTTTGTGCGATCTTCTCCAGTTCCCTGACCACCGCAAAACCTAAAATCTAAAATGAGCAGATCTAAAATGTGGACGCCGTGGCACCAAGTGGTGACGCTTCGTGATGAACTGAAGACGGGCGAACTCTCGATGGCCATGTTCGCCGCCGACCTGGATGAGGTGATACTCAAGAAGGGCAAGCGCCCAATCTATGAGGACCCGTCCAAGTTCTTCGCCCTGACCTACCCGACGTTCAACCTGCGCAACCTGGCGCGGGACGTGGTCCGGCGGCTGGCGGGAAAGAGCGACAAAGCGGTGCGCCAGCTTCACCTGACCTATGGTGGTGGGAAGACACACACGCTCATCACCCTGTTCCACTTGACCGACAACCCGGCGGGGCTGCCGGACCTGCCGGCGGTGGAGGAGTTCCGCACGCATATTGACCTGGGCAAGAGCCTGCCGAGAGCGCGAGTGGCGGCGATCTCGTTCGACAAGTTGGACCTGGAGACGGGGATCGAGGCGGCGGACCCGGCCGGGAAGGTAGTACGGTTGTTCCATCCGTGGAGCGTGCTGGCATGGCAACTGGCCGGCGAAAAAGGGATGGGCATCCTGAATGGCGGGAAAGGGATGGCCGAGCGCGACACGGCGCCGGCGGAGAACGTGATGATGGATTTGCTAGCGGTGCCCAACGCCGAAGGGGTGGCGCCGTTGATTCTGCTGGATGAAGTGCTGATGTATGCGCGGCAGAAGGTGGCCCAGGACAAGAACTGGCTGATCAAATTGCAGGCGTTTTTTCAGGCCTTGACCCAGGCGGCGGTGAAAACGGACCGGTGCGCGGTAGTGGCGTCCCTGCTGGCGTCTGAGCTGAGCCGAATGGACCAGTTCGGATTGGAGATCACGAACGCGCTGAAGGACATCTTCGCGCGCCAGCAGGAAGAGCCGGTGGAACCGGTGGTGAAGCAGGATGTGGCCGAGGTGCTGCGACGGCGGTTCTTCACGCCGGAGAGCATCAAGGACAAGGATGCCCTGCGACCGCACGCGATCGCCGCCTTCAAGGGGGTGAGCGCGCATGACGAGGCGACCAAGAAACAGGGAGCGGAAGCGGAGAAGCGATATGTGGAAAGCTATCCGTTCCACCCGGAGCTGACGGAAGTGTTTTACTCGAACTGGGTGCAACTGGATCAATTCCAGCGGACGCGCGGCGTGTTGCGGATCTTCGCGATGGCGCTACGGGACTCGGCGGGGAAAGACCCGTGCCCACTCGTGGGGGCGAATGTGTTTTTGCGGAAGCGGGGCGAGGATAGCCTGTCGGACGCCATGCGGGACCTGGTGGACATCGCGGATGCGCAGTCAGCCCAAGGGCAAAAGGTGGCGTGGAGCGGGATACTGAACCGGGAGCTTGGGTTCGCGCGGGATATCCAGCGGGATTTCCCGGCCCTGGGATACCGAGAGATTGAGCAGACGGTCGTGACGACCTTCTTCCACTCGCAGCCAACGCCGCAGAAGGCGCATTTGCGGGCGCTGAAGATGGCGGTGGCGCCGACAAACCCGGACCGGATCGAGCTGGAGAAGGGGCTGTTGCGGTGGGCCCAGGAGAGTTATTGGTTGGATGACAAGTACTCCTCCACGGAAGGCGGGGTGCTGCCCGAGGAATGGCGGCTGGGGAACAAGCCGAACCTGACGCAAATCCACCGCGAAAAGAAACGGGGGGTGGAAGGCGATCCGGGATTGATTGCGGTGCGGCTGGACAAGGCTGTCCGGGATGTGAAGAAACTGACAGAGGGGGCGTCGGCGCTGGGGGTGCGCGTGCATCACCTGCCAGACAAGCCAGCGGACATCGAGGACGACGGGAAGTTCCATTTCGCCGTGCTGGGGCCAGAGGCGGGATCGGAATCGGGCAAGCCGTCGCCGGTGGCGCGGAAGTGCATTGACGAGACGACGGGCGCGGCCAAGCCGAGAGTGTATCGGAACGCGGTGATTCTGGCGGTGCCGTCGAAGGACGGGCTGGAAATGGTGCGCAGCCGAATTGCGGACCTGCTGGCGTGGGAACAGGTGGAGACGGAATTGAAGGACCAGGCCAAGAGCGGGAGCGTGGACGCCCAGCGGATGCAGCGGTTGGCGGTGGAATTGGAAAAGGCAAAGAAGATGGTACCGGACGCGATCCGGCAAGCGTGGTGCATGATCGTGACGGTGTCGGAAGCGAACGACATCCAGGCGTTCAAGCTGAACATCACTGATGACGCGCTGTTCACGACGCTGAAGGGAGACCCACGGTCGCGGTTGCAAGAGACCAAAATCACAGCGGAGTCGCTGCTGCCGGACGGGCCCTATGATCTGTGGAAGAAGGGGGAAACCCTGCGACGGGTCAAGGACCTGTCGGGCGCCTTTGCGCAGCTGCCGCATCTACCGAAGATGCTTAACGCGTCAGCCATCGTGGACACGCTGGTTGACGGTTGCGTGGCCGGGGATTTCGTGCTGCAACTGAAACGACCGGACCGGAGTGCCAGGACCTGGTGGCGCACGCGGCCCGATGAAGAGGCGTTGAAGGACTCGGACATGGAAGTCGTGCTGAGCACGGCGGCGGAACTTGCGGAAATCCCGGGTTCGCTGCTGCGCAAGGGTGTCCTGCCGGGGCTGTGGGAAGCGAAGGCGGAACTGCCGCTGGCGGATATCAAGGCGCACTTTGCCGGGGGGAAGGTGGTCCAGGTGGACCGGGGCGGATACACGGAGGGACAACAAGTGCCCAAGGCCAGCGCCGCGGTTGTCGAAGCGGCGGTAGAGAAGGCCGTGATGGATGGCGACCTATGGCTGGTGTCCGGGCCAACCTCGTTGTTTAAGGAGGCGATCCCGGCCGGTGTGCTGACAGACGCCGGGCTGCTGCTGCCTCCGCCAGAACCGATCGTGGCGGCGGCGATCCTTCAAGCCAACGTGCCGGCGGCATGGAAAGACGGGAAGGCAAACGTGGCGGGCATCCTGGCCCAGCTCTCGACCCAGCGCGGGAAACCGGTCCCGTGGTATCAGGTGCAACAGGCGGTGGATGGGGCCTTGCGGGCGCGCCTGGTGGAATGGGATGCGGACTCGGCCGCATGGCCGTGTGATCCCTCGGCCGCCGCCAAGGTGGTGCTGAAAGCCGTCGCGGGCGCGGGTGGCGGCGGGGGTGGTGGTGGCGGTTACACGATAAATGACAAGGGCGTGACGTATCGCGCTTACCTCCAGCCGAATGAGCTACAGGACCTGGCCGATGGCCTGAGCGACATCATGGAGCTACAGGCGAAGCACGCGATCAAGATACGCTTCAACCTGACGGTGGAGGCGACAGCGGAAAAGGACCTGAAGGCCGAAGCGACCGCCGAGTTGCGGAAGGCCCTGGAGGACGTATCCGATGCGTGGCACTAAGATCCAGCTCCTCAACAGAAAAAGGGCAAAGGGGTCTAAATAGTTGATAAATGAGCGTGTTTTGAGTAGCAGCTTTTACAAGCCAGCATACCAGGCGCTTGGTTCCTTTCTTTTCCTCTGCGCAGTCTAGCAGGGATTATCAAGCCAGAAAAGCCCGCAATCACGGCGCCGGCCCGGCGCGCGGATTGGCGCCGGGATCGGGCAAGGGAGCTGGCGCGGCGTTCGCTCCATCTCCCAACGCCGCGGGCGGGGCAGGAGAGCGCCATTCGGATCGGGCCTCGCGAGCCGCGAATGGCCGCTGTTCGCCGTTCCCGCCCCGTTTCACCTGGACTTGACTCCCTTGGTCAGGCATGCTTCGGCGATGTCAAAGCAACCAATGCCGATCCGCCTCTTGCTCCTGACTGCCATTTGTTTGGGCGCTGCCGCCTTTGCCGCCGACACGCCGACCGGCATCCCCGCCGGCTACAAGCTTCTCTACAGCCAATCATTCGACAATGCGGCCGCCTTGAAGGATTTCGAGGCGACGGATCCAAAGGCGTGGCAGTTCGCGCGCGAGGGAGCCAGCTCGGCGATGCAATTGACCCGGCAGAGCCAGTACATGCCGCCGTTCCGTTCACCGGTCAATATCGCCCTCATCGCCGGCAAGCTCTTCGGCGATTTCGTCCTGGAAGTGGACATGAAACAGACCGGGCGCGAGTACGGGCATCGGGACATGTGCCTGTTCTTCGGGTTTGAAGATCCTGCCCACTTCTACTACGCGCATCTGGCGACCGCGGCGGATCCGAACGCGCACAATATTTTCATCGTGAAGGAGGCTGCGCGCAAGAACTTCGCCAGCAAGACCACCCAGGGCGTGAACTGGGGTCTCGATGTGTGGCACAAGGTCCGGCTGGTGCGCGACACGGCCGCCGGCACGATCCGGGTTTACTTCGACGACCTGGCTGCGCCCATCATGGAGGCCGAAGACAGGAGCTTCATCCAGGGGCAAATTGGCTTCGGCTCCTTCGACGACACCGGCATGATCGACAACGTCCGGATCTGGGGCCCTTCCATGAAAGAGAAACCGGGCGCATCGTTTCAGAAGATCGGTCCGGGCTGAATGTTCATCGCCGCCATCGTCTTCCTCGGACAGGCCGTCTTCGGCGCGGAGCCGGAGCGTTCCCGCGGCTTCGTCCTCACCGACATCTCGAACGAGCCCGGATGAAAGCGAATTTGCATCTGGGGCGGCCAGACCGATCTGGCGCAGGCGCTCTGGCGCGTGAAACACGAGCGTGGCGCGTCCGGACTGGCCCAATTCGTTCGCAAGTTCCGCGTCTATGACATCGGCGACCAGGACGGGATCGCCGACTGGATGCGCACGGGGTATCCAGGCATGTTCTACATCCTGGCCAAAGCCGCTCCCGGCCGCGACAAGCGTGAGAGCACCTACCGCGGCATGTATCTGACCGGCGACGAATCGCTCACCAGCCGCGAATGGGTGGAAAAACATGTCCGCAGCATCGGTTCGCTCGGCGCGCTCCTGACATGACCATCGCGCCCGCCGGCACCGCGTAGCCGGGAGCCTTTACCCTGATTGGCGATCCGGGTTCCGGTGAGAAAGAAAATCGTGTAAAACCTGGCTCGCGCGGATTTATCTGCTGCCATGCCGACGATAAGGCGCTGGAATCCGCCGCTCTGGAACGATGTCGTCGGTCGCAAGCTGTAAAAAGTTATTCTATGAAAGAAATGATGACATTGAAACATCGGATCGGCCGCATGTTGGCGCTTGCGGCGTTGACCTTGCCGGCCTTTGCCGCTGCGCCGCCGCAACGCCACACCGAGGTCAGCATCCAAGGCCCGGCCTTTTTCATCAATGGCCGGCCGACCTACGCGGGCCGCTCCTATCAGGGGATGAAACTCGAGGGCCTCCTGATGAACGCGCGGCTGGTGCAGGCCACCTTCGACGACCTCAACCCCGAAACGCGCGCCCGCTGGGCCTATCCCGACGGCCCGTGGGACCCCGAGCGCAACACCCGCGAATTCCTCGCTGCCATGCCGGTGTGGCGTGAGCATGGGTTGCTGGCCTTAACCCTCAACCTCCAGGGCGGCAGCCCGGAGGGTTACAGCAAGGAACAGCCTTGGCATAACTCCGCTTTCACGCGCGACGGCGGACTGCGGCCCGATTTCATGGCGCGGCTGGAGCGAGTCCTCAACCGCGCCGATGACCTTGGCATGGCCGTCATCCTTGGCCTGTTCTATTTCGGGCAGGACGAACGCCTGGCCGACGAGGCCGCCGTGGTGCGCGGTGTGGACAACGCCGTGGACTGGGTGCTTGAACGCGGCTACCGCCATGTGATGATCGAGGTGAACAACGAAACGAATGTGCGCTACGACCACGCCATCCTCCGGCCGGATCGCGTTCATGAACTGATCGAGCGTGTGAAGACGCGCCAGCGCGAGGGCCGCCGGCTGCTCGTGAGCACAAGCTATGGCGGCGGAACCGTCCCGCGCGAAAATGTCGTGCGCAGCTCCGACTTCCTGCTACTGCACGGCAACGGTGTGCAGGAGCCGGCGCGCATCCGCAACATGGTGGACGACTGCCACGCGATGCCAGCGTATCGCGGTCAGCCGATTCTCTTTAACGAGGACGACCACTTCGACTTCGACAAGCCGGACAATAACATGCTCGCCGCCGTCAGTCGCCACGCGAGCTGGGGCTACTTTGACTTCCGCATGAAAGGCGAGGGGTTCGACGAAGGCTACCAAAGCGTGCCCGTGAACTGGGGCATCAGCTCGGCGCGCAAACGAGGCTTCTTCGAGTTGCTGCGCCGCATGACGGGCGGCGGGGCAACTCCCGCGGATTAGTATGAGAACCAGGGGCGCCGCACTTTTGATCCGCCCGGCGAGGAACAGCCTGGCAACGACTGGGTGCTCGCGCTCGATGGCGCCCTTGCCAAATTCTAAGGGTCTGTGCAAAAATTACTTCCGATTTTGCTGGAGGGGATTGGAATTAATTTTTGCACAAACCCCAAACCCAAAACCACCCACCTCCAATGTCCGCAACCAACATGATCCGCCACCTGCTCTTCGCCAGCTTCAGCCTGGCCTTGTTGCAATCGCTCCAGGCCGCGCCCGCCGCAGTGAGCTTCACGCAATCCGCTACCACCGTGGATGCCTTTGACTTCGTCGAGGTCACGCTCAGCTTGGCCAAACCGGATGCCGCCAACCCGTTCACCGAGGTCGCGGTCACCGGCGAATTCGCCCGCGAAGGCGGCGCGCCGCTCAACGTCAATGGCTTTTGCGATGCTGCCGATGGCAGCGTGTTTCGGATTCGTTTCATGCCCGCCGCCGCCGGGCGCCACACGTTTTCGGTTCGCTACCGGCAGGGCGATTACGCGCGCTCGCACACCGGCAGCTTCACCGCCCGCGACGGCCAACGCCGCGGCCAACTGCGCGTCGACCCGCAATTTCCCGAGCACTTTGTCTGGGCGGGCACCGGCGAACACTATTTTTGGAACGGCACCACCACCTATTACCTCATGGGCTGGGAAGACGACGCCGTCATCCGCCAAGCCATCGACCGCCTGGCCGCGCTCAAGATCAACCGCCTGCGCGTGCTCGTCTATGGCCGCAATGAGGATCGGCCATGGGGCCAGCCCGTGAAGTCCACCCCCGGCTTCAAGCTCTATCTCAATCCCTGGCCCGCCGCCCGGCCTGACGACGTGAAGAATCCCGGTTTTGACCTCACGCGGTTCAACGCGGCTTTTTGGCAGAAATACGAGCGAATGCTCCGCCATGCCCGCGAGCGAGACGTCATCGTGTCGGTGATATTTTTTATCGGCGGCCAGGTGCTGCCCACGCCCTTTGCGGCCTACAGCGCCGACGAGCAGCGCTATTACCGCTACGGGGTGGCGCGGTTGGCGGCGTTTTCGAATGTCACCTGGGACCTCGGCAACGAGCACGATTTTCACCGCGAGTTTCCCAAGTGGTGCGACTGGCTTGGCCCGCTCGTCAAGGAATGGGACCCCTGCAAGCATCTCCTCTCGGCCCATAACAAGATTTATCGCACTCCGGGCAGGACGTGGAACGACCTGCAGCTCATCCAGCGCTGGGACGGCGGGCAGAACGCCTTCATGCTTGGCGAGCGCACCAAACAAGCCGCCACAGGCCGGATCATTCCACAGATCAACGAGGAATATGGCTACGAAGATGTCTGGGAGAAAACGCCCGGCCAGCGCGCCGCCGACACGCGCCGCCGCTGCGCCTGGGAAATCGCGATGGCCGGCTGCTATCAAACCGCCGGCGAGACCGCCAATCGCGGCGTCGGTTTCCCGCCCGACACCGGCGGCGGCTGGGTCAGCGGCCGTGGCGACCCCACCATGACCATGCTGCGCGGCTACGCCCACATGGTGGATTTCTTCACCTCGTTCGACTGGTGGCGGCTGGCGCCCCGCAACGACCTCGTGCGTGGCGGCGCGTTCTGCCTGGCCGAAACCGGCAAGCTGTACGCCGTCTATCTGCCGCGCCCCGGCAACGTCAGCGTCACGCTGGCCCCGGGCAATTATCACGCCCGCTGGTTCAATCCGCGCTCCGGGCAATGGACGGAGGCGCCGGTGGCCAGCGGCCCGCGTTGGTTATCCCCGGCCCCGGCCGACGATGGCGACTGGGCCTTGTTGCTGCGCCACGATCCCAAACTGCGCGACACCACGCCGCCCATGCCGGTGGCCGCCACTGCCAGCCTGGCGCGGAACGAAGTGCTGGTCTATTTCACCGAGGCGCTGGATCCGCGCAGTGTTGCGGCGGACCGTTTCACCCTTGAACCCGCGGTGAGGATATTGGCGGCCAAGGCCGGCGCCGACCTCAACACGGTCGTCCTGTCCACCAGCGGCCTTGCCGATGGCGCGCGCTATACGTTGACCGTGCGCGAGCTGCAAGACCAGTCCACGCCACCCAACCGCCTGACGGCGCCCGCGCGCGTGGCATTCGACGCGCACGACGCTTCGCGGCCGATTATGGAATTGCGCTTCAACGAGGGGCGCGGAGAAACCACCGCCAACACCGGCGTCTCCGCCCATGCTCATCCCACCCTCGCCCTCACGGACAAGCAGCTTGCTTGGACCACGAACACCCCCCCTGGCGGAGGAGCTGCGGCGCTCGACTTCGGCAGCACCCCGGCCGACCGCGCGGTGGAACTGACGGGCGACTTGTTGGCAGCCCTCAAGGGTCTGAAATCCTTCACCCTCTCCGGTTGGATCAACTGTCGCAGCGCACAGGTGGGCAGCGGCGGCAACCGCATCGTATCGGCCATCAACCAGGGCGGCGACGGTTTTGATCTTGTGATGACCGGCGACGGCCGCCTGCAACTGGGCGTGAATCAATGGCCCGACGGTTCACCCGCACGCAGTTCGGCCCGCCAGATTCCCGCCCAGCCCGGTGCGCCGGCGGCCAACTGGCGGTTTTTCGCCGTGGCCTATGACGCCACCCGCTCGCCGGCCGAAGTGAAGTTCTACTTCGGCACGCCCGAACGCCAGGCCGCTTTGGATGCCACCGTCGCTTACGATCGCGGCCCGGTCGGTGAAGACCTCGGCCCGCTGGCCATTGGCCACTTCAACCGCCTCACCCGCCCGGAGGCAACCGACCGCATGTTCCGCGGAATACTGGACGAAATCCGCATTCATGGCAGCGCCCTGGACGGCACGGGGGCGTTGACCCTTGAACGGATTCGCGCGCTGCAAGGCCCCACCAAGCCGGCTGTGGCTCCGGCCACACCACCCGCGGCCCCGCGCGCGCAAAGCCCGCCGCCCCGCGCCGTGCCACTGCCTGAATTGCGCGTCTCGGAGAACCGCCGCTTTCTGATGCAGGCCAACGGCCAGCCTTTCTTCTACCTGGGCGACACCGCCTGGGAATTGTTCCATCGGCTCGACCGCGAGGAAGCCGATCGCTATCTGGCCAATCGCGCCCGGCATGGCTTCACGGTCATTCAAGCTGTCGTGGTCGCCGAGCTCGATGGCCTCCGCACGCCCAACGCCTATGGACACTTGCCGTTCCACGACTTCGACAGCCGCCGGCCCAACGAGGAGTACTTCGCCCATGTGGACTACATCGTGGACCGCGCCTCCGAACTGGGGCTGCATCTCGGCATGCTGCCTTCCTGGGGACGCTACGTGGGCGGCGCCGACGCCGGCCGGCCCGACGCGGACTTCTTCAACGCGCAGAACGCCGCCGACTACGGCCGCTTCCTCGCGCGTCGATACGGCAACAAACCGATCATCTGGGTGCTGGGCGGCGATCGCTTGGCGGACAACACGGCAGCGGTGTGGACGGCGATGGCGCATGGCATCCGCGAAGTGGTGGGGCAACGGCAGCTCATCACCTTCCATCCCCGGGGCGGCGCCAGTTCCTCACGCTGGTTCCACCAGACCGATTGGCTCGACTTCAACATGCTGCAAAGCGGCCACAGCGCGCAGAGCTTGAATTATCTCATGGTCGAACGCGATTATGCCCTGCAGCCGCCCAAGCCCACGTTCGACGGCGAGCCGGCCTACGAGTATCCGCCCGGTGCGTTGCCGCCCAAGCGCCCCGTGGGCGCGCTGCAGGTCCGGCGCAACGCGTATTGGGCCGTGTTCGCTGGCGCGTTTGGCCACACCTACGGCACCCATCCGATCTGGCAGATGTATGACACCGGCCGCAAACCGCTCTGGGAAGTCGTCACGCCCTGGCACCAGGCGCTCGAGCTGCCGGGCGCGACGCAGTTGATCCACCTCAAGCGCCTCATGTTGAGCCGCCCCTTCCTCACACGCATTCCCGACCAGAGCGTGATCACGCCACCCGTCCCCGACGGCGTGGCGCGCAACGAGGCCACCCGGGATGGACAGACCGGCCAGGACAACGCCACCTACCTGATGGCCTATTTCCCCGAGCATCGCCGTGCGACCATCAACACCGGGCGCATCGCCGCCGCCAAACTGCGCGGCTGGTGGTTCAATCCCCGCACCGGCCAAGCAATCCCTTTGGGCGAGCTGCCCAACACCGGGAGGCAGGAGTTCGAGCCGCCCACTCGATCCGCCGGTGAGGACTGGGTGCTGGTGCTGGATGACGCGGCCAGGGTTTACCCCACACCCGGCCAACCCTGAACCAACAGCGAAACACGGCCCAGCGCAAGGCGCCCGTCATCCCGCCCAAGGCCCAAAAAGCTGCGGGTCATGATTCACACGGACGCGCGGAACGAGATCGACAACTTGTGGGTCACCGCCCTGGCCGTATAGGGGTTAGTCAATGAGATTGTCACAGTCTCCAAATGAAGAATTCGCCCACAGTGCCAATTCGGCGTCATGAAGACAGTGCAACCTCATTAACTGATCCCGATCCGATTTCGGGAATCGACTTCCCGCTCCCATCGCCTACACTGCGCTCGTGAGCGACGTCACGCGCATCCTCGATCGCGTCCAGCAAGGCGAAGCCAAGGCCGCGGAGGAGTTGCTGCCGTTGGTGTACGAGGAACTGCGCCGACTGGCTCATCACAAAATGTCCCTCCTTTCGCCCGGACACACACTCCAGGCCACCGCGCTGGTGCATGAGGCCTGGCTGCGTTTGACAGAGAACCAGGCCGCCCGCTCCTGGGATAGTCGTGGTCATTTCTTTTCCGCGGCGGCCGAGGCGATGCGGCGGATTCTTGTGGAACAGGCGCGCAGGAAAGCCGCCCGGCGGCACGGTGGCGGGATGAGGCGCGTGGACCTGGATGAGGTGGACTTGGCGGAGGCAACGAACAGCGATGTGCTGCTGCGGGTCGACGAGGCGCTGGACCGATTGTGGGCTGTGGATTCCCAAGCGGCGCAGTTGGTCAAACTCCGGTTCTTTGTCGGCCTGCCCAATGCTCAGGCAGCCGAGATGCTGGGCATGCCGGAACGCACCGCCAAGCGGAGCTGGGCTTACGCCCGGGCCTGGCTTCTGAGGGAACTGAAAAAGGAAATCCGCGGCGAATAGCTGGCCCAATCGGGCCGGGAATTTCGGATTGTAGGTTGGCAGGCGGTTTGAGTGCGGAGTGCGGGACCAGCTGCCAAACGGTATGAACGCGCCCAGCCAGCATGAGAAAGAGATCTTCAACGACGCTTTGGAGCTGACGCCGGCGGAAGCCCGCCATGCCTACGTGCGGGAGGCCTGCGCCGGAGACGAAGAGCTCCGCCAGAGGGTCGAGGCGCTTCTGGAGGCCGCCGGGACAGCCACGGGTTTTCTCCCCCACCGGCCGGATGTCCCGGCAACGGAGGTTCTGGCGGAGCCCGTAGCGGAAGGTCCCAGAACTGCGATTGGCCGGTATACGCTGCTGGAATCCATTGGGGAGGGAGGTTTTGGGGTCGTTTACATGGCCGAGCAGCGGGAGCCGGTGCGGCGCCGGGTGGCCTTGAAGATCATCAAGGCGGGCATGGATACCCAGCAGGTGATCGGCCGCTTCGAAGCCGAACGGCAGGCCCTGGCGCTGATGGAGCATCCGAACATTGCGCGAGTGTTCGACGCCGGCGCCACCGAAACGGGCCGGCCCTATTTCGTGATGGAGCTGGTTCGCGGCAAGCCCATCACCCAATTCTGCGACGAGGCCTGCCTGTCCACCGGCGAACGGCTGCAACTGTTCGTCCAGGTCTGTCACGCCGTCCAGCATGCGCATCAGAAAGGGATCATCCACCGCGACCTCAAGCCCTCGAATATCCTCGTGACCGTCCATGATGGAGTGCCGGCGCCCAAGATCATCGATTTCGGCATCGCCAAAGCGACCGCGCAGCCGCTGACCGACAAGACCGTCTTCACCTCCTTCAGCCAATTCCTGGGCACGCCAGCCTACATGAGCCCGGAGCAGGCGGCCCTGACCAGCGTCGACATCGACACGCGGAGCGACATCTACGCCTTGGGCGTGCTGCTCTACGAGCTGCTGACCGGCCAGACGCCTTTTGACGCCAAGAGCCTGTTGGCCGCAGGGCTGGATACCCTGTGCCGCGCGATCCGCGAGCAGGAGCCCGTGCGCCCCTCGACACGCCTGCGCATCATACCACAGACCGAGCTGACGGCCACGGCACAGCGCCGCCAATCCGATCCCCCGAAACTCATCCATCTCCTGCGCGGCGACTTGGACTGGATTGTCTTGAAAAGCCTGGAAAAGGACCGCAACCGGCGTTACGAGACGGCGCACGCGCTGGCCATGGACGTGCAGCGCCACTTGAGGCACGAGCCCATCCTCGCTCGCTCACCCAGTGTGCTGTACGTGCTGCAGAAGTTTGGCCGCCGGCACCGAGCGCGGCTGGGCGTTGCGAGCGCCGTGAGCCTGCTGGCGGCCGGCCTCATCGGGACCGGCTGGGGGTATCGGCGAGCCTCCCATCTGCAATGGGCGAAGGGCGAAGCCCTGCCCCGAGTGCTGCAACTGGTAAGAGAGGGGCAGAACCAGGCGGCTTTTGATCTGGCTCGGAAAGCCCAGCTCTACATACCCAACGACACCGCGCTCCGGGATTTGTGGCCCCGCATGTGCGCCGAATACTCAGTCACCACCACTCCCGCAGGCGCCGAGGTCTGGTGCCGGGAATACACTGCGACGAACCAGGCCTGGCGGCGCCTGGGACGCACGCCGCTGGAAAAGGCGACCCTGGCGCGGTGCATGTATCGATGGCGGTTCGAGAAGGAAGGCTTCGCGCCGCACCAATGTGTCGGCGACCAGGAGTCCCTCGAGAATATCCGGTTGCGGGAGGCGGATGAGCCCGAAGGCATGGTGTGGATCGGCGGGGGGACGAACTGGATTCCCGCTGCCGACTACAGCGGGATGGAGCCCGTCGGGGTGCCGGCCTTTCTCATCGACCAGCACGAGGTGACGAACGAGCGGTTCAAGCGGTTCGTCGAGCAGGGCGGATACCAGGATCCCCGGCGCTGGGCAGGGCTTCGGTTCGTCCGGGACGGCCTTGAACTCTCCTGGGCTGAAGCGATGCTCGAGTTCCGCGACAAAACAGGCCAGCCCGGCCCGGCAACGTGGGAGGGAGGAACCTACCGCCAAGGCCAGGGGAACTATCCTGTGGGCGGGCTCAGCTGGTATGAAGCGGCGGCGTATGCCCGCTTCGCCGGCAAGAGACTCCCGAGCGTCCATGAGTGGGACTTGGCCGCCTGTTTGGGCGAATCTCAAGTGATTGTCCCGCTCAGCAATCTCGGCCCAGAGCGAAAAGGCCTGGCGCCCGCTGGTCATTATATCGGGATGGGCCACACCGGTCTGTACGATATGGCTGGCAATGTCAGGGAATGGTGCTGTAACGCGACGGACGACGCCGAGAAAGCTCGCTACACCCTCGGCGGAAGCTGGGACGAGCCGACCTACGTTTTCACGGCGCACGATTCGCGTTCGCCGTGGAACCGGTCGCCCGAGAACGGCTTTCGCTGCGCGCTATTTCCGGCCGGGGAAACCGCTCCTCCTGCGGGGCTGTTCGCTCCATTGCCCCCGCCCGCCTGGCGGGATATCTCCGGATTGTCCCCTCTCTCAGACGTCGAGTTCGAGGCCCTCCGGTCCCTTTACAGGTACGATGCCAGGCCGTTGAAGGCCAAGGTCGAAAGCGCCCATGATACTTCGCTCTTCTGGCGCGAGGAAAAGATCCGCTTCGATGCTGCTTACGGAGGCGAGCGCGTCATCGCCCATTTGTTCCTGCCGAAGACAGGCAAGGCGCCCTACCAAACGGTCATTTTCTTCCCCGGGGTGAATGCAGTATCCGAGGAGTCCTTCACGGGTCTCCCCTACGGCGCGTTCACAGAATATGTCATCCAGAGCGGCCGCGCTCTGCTCTTCCCGATTTACTACGGCACGTATGAGCGACCCGCTGCGCGCGGACGGATCTGGAGCTTTGCCAGCGTCGTCGAAACCCCCTGGGCTTACCGGGACTGGATGGTCTTCACGACCAAGGATCTGGGGCGATGCATTGATTTCCTCGAGACCCGGCGCGACATCGACAGTCAGCGAATCGCGTACTACGGCGTCTCTCATGGCGCCATCCTCGGGCCCGTGATGCTGGCCGTCGAGCAGCGCATCAAGACGGGTGTGTTCGCCATGGGAGGGCTGGTCCCGATCAACATGCCCCGATATTTCGATATCGCCCTCTACGCCCAGCGGGTCAGGACGCCGGTCCTGATGGTGAACGGCAGCGAAGACGCCCTCGTTCCGCTCATGGCCAGCCAGCAACCGCTATACGAACTCCTGCGCCAGGCCAATGCACAAACCACGCGCAGACTCTATCCCGGCGGCCATGGCGCGCTCGAGGGCTTGTTCGGCCAGCAGATCCGCGACGATGTGCTGGCTTGGCTCGATCGGCGCCTGGGAGCTGTTCCGTGAGGCTGGGCAAGAGGCCCGCGCATGAACTGTCGTGAAGCTGGATCTTTGGAGATGAGTGAGTGCTTCGATGTCGCTGGCATCCTCACCAGGCCGGTCCTGCTCCAAGCGCTGGGTTTGCGCGCCCGGAGGAGCGACTTCGAAGCCTTGACGCGAACCCGAAAGAGCAACAACAAATGAATACGCAGAGAATTCGCTATGCGGTCGTCCTCATTGGATTCGTTGGGCTGGCCTCGATCGAATTAGGTGCCCAGGCCAACTGGAGGCCGAAGGCCAACATGCCCACCGCGCGGTCGCTCGTCGCCGCGGCTGTGGTCGAGGGGAAAATCTATTGTATTGGCGGCGGGCCACGCAACGGCCCTATTTACTCCGCGGTGGAACAGTACGACCCGGCAACAGACACTTGGGCCCAGCGAGCCGAGATCCCAAGTCCGACGTCAGGATTCGACATCGGCACAGTCAACGGAAAGGTCTATGTGATCGGGGGCGCAACGCCCACCAGCTCCCTCCCGCTCGTGCAGGAATATGATGCGTCGAGCGACACCTGGCAGACCAAGGCGCCCATGCCCACGCCCCGAGCGTTGTTCTCGTGCGCGGTGGTTGACGGGAAGATCTACGCGATCGGCGGCAGCACCGGCAATCATACGGCGAGCCTTGCGGTGGAGGCTTACGATCCAGCCGCAGACGCCTGGATCCAGAAGAAGAACGTGCCCAGCCCGAGAGGCGGAGCCTCTTGCAGCACGGTCAACGGGTTGATCTACATTGTGGGAGGGTCTTCCGACTCAAGCTCGCCTCTCTCCAGTGTGTATGCGTACAATCCTGTCACCGACACTTGGACCCTGAAAGCCTCCATGCGGTCCGCGCGGCAGTTCCTCTCGACCTGCGTCCTGAATGGCAAGATTTTCGCCGTTGGGGGCTGCAGCAGTCCTTACGACGGAAGCGAGCTTTCGAGCGTCGAAGCCTACGACCCAGACACGGATACCTGGCGGACCATGCCCCCTATGCAAGTCAAACGGAAGGCCCTGGCCACCGCCGTGGTCAGCGACAGAATCTATGCCATCGGCGGGGTTTCCATCAGCGGGTGGGAACCAGGGCTCCGGACGGTCGAGGAGTACGATCCCACGCCTACGGTGTCCCTCGCCCTCTCGGGTAATGCGCTCAAGGTTTACTGGAACGGAATTCTGGAATCTGCCGATACCGTCGACGCTGCAAGCTGGCAGTCGCTCAATCCGCTGACGTGGCCCTATACGACCAGCCGGATCCATCCGATGAAGTTCTATCGAGCGCACAGACCCTAATCCAAATATAGAATGTCAATTCTTCCCCGCCGCCTTGGATCTTTGTCGTTGACGACCTTTCTTTTGCGGCCCGGTGCCGCCGACGGTCAACGATTTAGGCGGGGCGTCGGACTGTGCGACCTCTTCGGCCGAACCGGCTCGTTGTGGGCTGGCTTCGACCCTACAATCCCGAACCTGCTGTCCGCACCTTCGTGACCTGATAAGCCGTCGGGAAACGGCCTGCCAGGGACCTGCGTTCGATAAGGCGGGCGTTCAGGAATGTGAAGAACTATCGATGGCGTCTTAAGAACTGACCCTTCATCGTCAGCCCGGTTCACGAAAACGCCGCTGCCGCAATGCGGACGGGGCGCCGCGTGCGGTAGCATTCCAATGCGGCAAAAACCACCTGGTGGGTTTTGATCGCATCCGCCAGGTTGCAGTGGGACTCGATCCCGCGCCGCAGACAGTCTACAAAATGATCGATCTGCGCGTTGAACGGATGATGCCCCACATCGCTTGAGTCGGGCTGGATGGCGGGAAGTTCGATCCAGTCGGTCTGGCCAGGGAAATGGTGCGACCAGACGCGGTTGTCAAAGATCGTGCCCCGGTCGCCGAAAATGCGGATCGGGAATCGGTAGGGCATCACGCAGTCGAAATGGACCGAGACCTTGCCGATCACCCCGTTGTCGAACCGGACCAGGGCCTCCTCCAGGCCGTCGTATTCCATCGGCCGAGCGTTGCGGATCCAGGCATTGCGAGTCGGGTCATACGCGGTAGCGCGGCCTTTGCGGTAGCCGCCCGCCAGCGCAAAAACCTCAACCGGATTGGCCGCCTCCGATTCTCCCGGCGCTGCAAACCATCGCAGCGCGTCCACGGCATGACAGCCGGCCACGAGCATGGCGCTGACGCCGTTCTTCCGGGTGCGCGTATCGTTCCAGCCGGACCACCAACCGCCGTTGTGGCTGAGATAATCGGCTTCCACGCAATACACTCGGCCCACGGCGCCGCCGGCGATCATCCGCTTGAGCATCTGGAACAGCGGGTTCCAGCGCAGGACGAAGCTGACCACGGTCTTCACGCCGGCTTCGCGGACCGCGCGCTGCATCCGGCGCAACTCCCGCGGCGAAAGGCCGGCCGGTTTCTCGATGACGAGATGTTTGCCGGCTTGGGCTGCGGCCACGACGTTTTCGCAATGCACATGCTGCGGCGTGCAAACGGATACGATGTCCACTCCCTTGTGCCGCAAGGCTTGCGCGAAGTCGTCATAGATGCCAATGCCCTCGAGGCCAGCCGCGTCCGCTTCCCGCCGGGCGCTGGCGAGCCGGCGGCTGGAGATGGCCACCACGCGCGTAGCCGGGTTTTGGCGGTAGGCGGCGATGTGCTGAGTCGAAATCCAGCCCGCCCCGTGAATCAGCACTCCATATGGTTTCATGGATTCAGCATCGCCTCGAGATTGGCCTCTGGCGTCTCTATCGCCAGCGTGCAGCCGGAGCTCAATATGAAACGGGCGTGTCCGCACCGGCGGGCGGTCTCCACCGCCCGGCGCGCCGCTTGCCGGACCTGGGCGTCGCTGCCTTGCGCCAGCAGACCGACGGGGTCCAGAATCCCTATCATCGAGATCCTCCCTCGATTGTCCAGAAGATAGGCGCAGAACTGACCCCTTGCCGAGGGAGGCGGAGATCAAGGGCGGCTGACGCGGTAGAACGCGCCGGCGCTGGGAGGGTTCGCATCATCAAATTCCACCAGGCCGCCCGAGCCCACAAGGACATGCATCAGCAGATCCCATGGCCCGGCAACGGACGGCGCTCGCTCGATTGTGTGGCTGGCCCCGGTGACTCCCGCAAAGGAGATGCGCCATCCGGCCGCGGATTGCTCGATCCCGTTCCATCGCGGCGGCGGCAGGGCCCGGATAATCGCCAGGGCAAAAGCTGTCCCAAGGGACTGCTGGCCTCGGGTGTCGTAGTGCAAACCGGGACCGGACCATGGGGTGGCCATGCTGAAGGCGGGCGGGTCCGTGTCGAGCATGAAGACGTTCGGCAGGGCCGCAGCCGCGGCCTCCTGCCCGGCGCGGACCAGCAGGTAGTTGGCATGGTCTGGATCCGCGGGGTTCGAGTAGACGGTCTGGTTGGCCGAGATCCGGCTCAGGAAAAACGGGAGGTTGGTCCCATAAGGCTGCCGGGCGGCATAGGTCAGGCGGACGTCCTTGATGAACTTCACCAGGTTGGTTCCGTACATGCTCGAAGCCAGCGTGCCCAGGTCGATGTCGGTCTCTCCCTGGACCCAGATCATGCCGCCGAGCTCGATTGCGGCGTCAGGGTAAGCGGCTGCCAGGCGATTCAGCCCGGCGGCAGCCACCCGCTGGAACGTGATGTAATCGACCCCCTCGCCGCTCGGGGTGCTGTTGCCGTTCGGCCTCCATGCGTTGTACAACGCCGTGCCGCCATGGGCATACTTCAGGATGGCAACCGTGACGTTGCTGGATGGAACGTTGTTCGTCTTGCCAAAGTAATCCGCCAGGGTTCGGCCCAGCGTCAGCTCGGGCCCGAACGTGGCCCCTCCGCCCAGTGCCGAGCACCCCGGACGCAGGGTGGTCAATGTGCCGAGCGTGCCATCGCTGTTGGCCGGGCTTCCGGTCAGGTAGTAGTAATAGGGGATGTCAGCCTGCGGCTCGAGGAAGCTGTCCGGTAGTCCGTTGGTCAGCGCCCGCCCATCGGCATTGGACTGCCCAGCCTGCAGATATACTTTGATAATCCTCGAAGCGTCGCTCGTGGCCGGAGATGCACCCAAAGCCCCGCCCGGCGCGCTCCCATCCGCCCCGTCCAGGAAGACTCGAGCCAGAAAAAGGATTGCGGTCGCAACCGCCAGCGATTCTCGATGACTCAATTTCATGATTCGCACCCATTCAACCTTGACCCGGATTTGTCGCACGGTTCTTTCGCTCCTGCGCCGCCAAGAAATCCAGCCGCGCTCCGCGGGGCTCACGCGGGAACGGCAACCTGTTGCTGGCGGTGAACTGACATGAAATTCGAATCCTTGAAAAGCCAAATCCATCCTCTCCCCGCCCCTCTGCTCCATTGCCATGGAGGCGAGGGAGAAGTCAAACCGCGGACGATCGCCCAACTGGGACCGGACGCACCAAGCGCCGAAGAAATTTGTCTCACACCCTGGAATGGGCTGCACAGCACGCGGCAGAAACGGCTTGCGGCGAGAACCCGGCGCTGTAGTCTGGCTGGGTGAACCCGAGGCGTCCAGCGTGAGGAGGATTGTATTGCAGGGGCTGTCCACACCGATACTCCAATCACTGCGAGCATGAAGAGCCCATCGCGGATTGGGTTCACCGGGGAGCGCGTCCTTCTGTTCGCGCTGGTCGCCGCCAAGCTGGTGTTGAACCTCCTCCTCGATCAACGCTACGGCTACTTTCGGGATGAGTTCTATTATCTGAAGCTGGGCGAGCGGGTGTTTGACGGGCCGACGGCGATGCCGCTGCTCGGGCCGCTGCTGATGGCGTTGAGCCGCGGCGTGCTGGGGGACTCGATGGTCGCGCTGCACGTCCTGCCGGCCATGGCCGGGGCGGGGGTGATCGTGCTCACGGTCTGGATGGCCCGGGATCTCGGGGGGCGGCTCCTCGCGCAGGGCTTGGCGGGGATCGGCGCGCTGCTGGCGCCCGCTTACGTAGGCGTCAATTCGACGTTCTCCTACGACTCCTTCGACCAGCTCTTCTGGGTGGCTTGTCTCTTCGTCCTGGTGCGCCTGCTCCAGAGGGATGAGCCCAGGCTCTGGCTCGCCTTTGGCGCGGCGGCCGGGCTGGGGCTGTTCACGAAGGAGACGATGCTCTTCCTCGGCTTCGCGGTGGCGCTGGCGTTTCTGCTGACGCCGGCGCGCCGGCATTATCAAAGGGTCTGTGCAAAAATGAATTCCGATTTTGCTGGAGGGGATTGGGCGGGCTGG
>ERZ795054.689-NODE-689-length-38728-cov-5.916557_pt1 | contig 38728 bp, 33 predicted proteins | sample MGYA00375138_ERZ795054 | MGnify/ENA primary metagenome ERZ795054 (study PRJEB30183, sample SAMN05720215) | anaerobic digester metagenome | isolation source: active sludge of municipal wastewater-treating anaerobic digesters | place: USA | collected 2014-12-23 ... | reverse complement strand
CGCGCACCGTGAAGCAGCAGTCAAACCGCGCGCGCTTCGCACAGGCACTGGCCGCATGCCAGGGCCTGTGCGCCGATGATAAAACGCTATTCAACGCGCAGGCGAAAAAGCTTCGCATCACGGGCCACAATTTATTTATCTCGCGGTACATGAAAGGCCACACGGATGGTAATTCATGCGTGCCCCCCGTGGGGGACAGGGGGCGGTTTAAGCGCATGAGGGGGCGGATAAAGGAGATCAGCGCCGATGAAACGGTGCAACAGGCTTCCACCCCCTTCTCCCCCGGGGAGAAGGGGGCCGGGGGGATGAGGGCATCTTCTTTACACCCGGCCTTCCGCTCCGTCACCGCTCCGTCTCCGGAAGGGAGAAGCTCCTTTACCGTGCCTTTGCGGGTCATTTCCGGCCCGCATGGATAAACGGACGTACTTTTATCCCGCTTTTCATGTCATGCGCCCTGAAGGGCCTGGGGGGGATTCTACATCGAGCAGATCCTGAACGCGCCCTTTGAGAGAAAATCCATGAACCGTGGGTCGACCCCGGAGTTTTCGAGGTTGAGCCTCATGTAATGGGCGTCGTCCCCGCTCACGACCTGGTTTTCCCGGTCGGTGTAGTTGCGGTCCCACGAATTGAACCACTGGGTGACCTGGACCACGACGAACATGTTGTACATGGCGTCGGCCCCCTCGTCGAACAGCTCGTCGATCTGGTACACAAGGTCGTAGCGCGTGCCCTCGGGCTTCCATCCCAACTTTTTTGCCGTTTCGAGGATCGCGAGCCAGATATCGTCGTTGCACCGGTAAAAATCGGGCGTTCCGAGGCTTTTTAACGTATAGGCCATGAATTTATGTTCCTCCGGCATGAAATCTGAAATCAAGCATATTTTAATCCTTCAAATTTTTTCAGAACTTTTTCACTATACAAAATGCCCGGTATAGTATATATTTATAGGAAAGAATCTTACGGTTTTTCTGCATTGTCCGGGCCGCGGAAACCGTAAAAGTATTGATTTTTTTTCAGAACGATCCGTTTTTGTAATTAGTCTGTGGAGATGCGCCCGTTTTCATGATCCAGAACGAAAAACAAATAGGCTACCTTGACAGCTTCTGCGCCGATACGGAAGTCGTTACTAAAGTCATAAACAGGCTCATATTCGACCTCGAACAGGTCGGCTACCCCGAGGACGAGATCTACGAAATCGTGCTTTCCATGGACGAATCGATCACCAACGCCATCCAGGAGACGCTCAAGAAAGACCGGGAATGCAGCGAGTTCGACACGAACGCAAAAAGAAACATAACCATCAGGTACACGGTCGACAGCAAGTCGTTCGACGCGACCATCATCGACCACGGCAAGGGGCTCGACATCTTCAATATAATCCAGAGCCTCCCGGACAGGAACTCCAGCGACTACATGAGCCAGATAATACGCTACGCGTCGGATTCGGAAAAGCAGAAGATACTGGTCAGGATCAACGGCAAGGAGATTTCCCTCAAGGGGATCGGCGCCGGGCTCAAGATAATCCTCAACTTCATGGACAAGGTCACCATCGACCTCATTGACCGCCAGAAAGTGCTTGCGACCTCCGTTTCAGAGCATACCGACGGCACCATTTTCAACATGAAACGGAAACGCAGATATTCATGAAAAACAGCAAGAGCCCGAAGGCCTTCGAGAACCCCTCATTTCTCAATTCGCGGGAGGCGCGCACTATCCGTATCCTCGCCGAATACCTGGAGCCCGAAAAGCGCTTCGAGGAGCTCAACGTGTTCCACTCGGTCGTGTTCTTCGGCTCGGCGAGGATCAGGCCCAAGCAGAAGAACAAACATAACCTGGCCAAATACTATCAGGCCGCCGAGGAATTCGCCTACCGGCTCGCCATGTACAGCAGGGAGATCGAGCAGGAGACCGGCAACGGCTTCTACATCTGCACCGGCGGCGGCCCGGGCATCATGGAGGCGGCCAACAAGGGCGCGGCGCGCGCGGGCGAGCTCAACATCGGGCTCAACATCTCGATTCCCTTCGAGCAGATGCCCAACAAATACATCTCGCCCGAGCTCAACTTCGAGTTCCATTACTTTTTCATGCGAAAGCTCTGGTTCCTGTACCAGGCGCGCGCCATCGTCGTGTTCCCCGGGGGTTTCGGCACCTTCGACGAGCTCTTCGAGGCGCTCACCCTGGTCCAGACCAGAAAGCTCGAAAACGTCAACATCCCCATCCTGCTCTATGACAAAAAGTTCTGGAAAGACCTGGTCAACTTCGACAAGCTCATCGACTACGGCCTGATATCGCCGGGAGACATGAACCTGATCTATTTCTTCGACTCGGTGGAACAGGGGATGGATTACCTGAGGCCGAAGCTCAAAGAGGTCATGAAAAACATCCATCTCTACTACGAGATGAAGTTCCCTATCTGATGCAGTCAGAACCCGGGCAAAGCGAAAAATCATTGCAATTATTTCCGTCCCGGTGCAATATTTCCGTCATGAAGCGTTCGAAACCGACATTTGCGGCCCTTACCGCGTTATTCGCCTGCCTGCTCCTGCGCGCCCCGTCGTCAGGCGGCATCGACACGCCCGTTTCAGGCAATCCCGATCTCTCGGTGTTCACCAGCGAAAAATTCGGATTCAGCATATCGGTCCCCAGGAAATGGCGCAAATCCGAATTCAACCTGTACTACAAGCATGTCGTTGACATGGCAGGCCCGCGAGGGGCCCGCGTCAGGGTAACAGCGGTGGTGAACGACGACCAGGAAAAGGAAAGATGGACGAACTGGAAAGACTGGTTCGCGCCCGAACCCGGAGGCCGGGTAAAATCCATCATCGAAAGCAGGGTCATGGATTACGGCGCGTCAGGTACGGGCGTCCTGTACGTGTTCGAATCATACGGCGAGAGGCGCAGGTCGCTCGTGCGCCTGCTGCTGGTGACGCTCGAAAAAACCCTCATCGCCGTGGAATGCAGCGCCCCGATGGGCGAATTCTACAAAAACGCCGCGCTGTTCGACGATGTCATGGTTAGCCTGAAGATCAATCAGGCCGGCAAATAGCTCCGCATCCCGGGCAATCGCCTACTCAAGGGTAATAGCGGCAACCGGGGTCCTGGGGCCGCGGACAACAATTTCGCCGTCCCGGAAAGCCCTGTTGACCGCATAGTTTCTCGTTCTGTACGCGCTCATGGATACGGAACCCGGGGTCAGATCGCTCAGCCATGGGCTGTTGTCGCCGGTAAATTCCGTCGATTCGTCATCCGGGATACTGCAGTATATCGACTTGCCCGAATAATAGAAATTCAGCACGATGATCGAACCCGCCTCATAATTGCCCCAGTCGACCGTGAACGGATTGTTCTTCTGGATGGTCGCGGGAACGGTGATGGAATCCAGCTCAAGCGGCATGTCCACAACATCGGTATAGGTTTTACCGGCTTTCCTGAAAGTTAAAACATACCTGTCCGACGAGGCGCACGACGCATAGTATTCGAGATCTTCGGCTTCATCATCCTCCGAAAGAGTCACTCCATTGACGCTGACCGAATCCCCGTCATGCAGTTCGATCTCTTCGCCTGATCCGTCCCTCAATCTGAACCGGGCGATCACTCCCGCGGTTGTTCCGTTGTCATTGATGGTATAGGCGACATGGAAATGCCTGATACTCACGCCTGACGATTTCTCATAATCCTCACACGAGACGACTGTTCCCGACATGAGCGCGATCAGCAGCAGCGCGCCCGCCAGGTTCAGGCGGACCGGAAAATGCGTGACTGAGACGTTATAGTTCATGGAAAATCCTCCTGGCCTACGGGCTCCCCTTATTTGACCACTGCAAACGAATAGCCGAGAGTAAAAATCGCCATGTTCTGCAGCATTTCATTGTTCTTAAGATAGCTGGTGAAATACGGCTTATACAGGATGGCTATTTCCAGCTTGCCGATCCCCATCGGGATGTCCAGGCCGATACCCGCTCCCAGGCCCAGGCAGTAATCGTAATCGGGCTTGATGTCGTCGTCAATGGTGTTGTCTTTATAGGTGTAATCGACATCGATATCCGACGCCGGCAGGCTTATGCTTGGCCCCGCAAGCAGAAATAAAATGCATTTGTCCATTTTGAAACGTAATTTCAGATACAGTGAAATGTCCGCCATCCATAGCGAGTAATAATCATAATCATCGCTGTTTATGGACGACATGCCGCCCGTTCTGCAGAACATGAATTCCGGCTGCAGGCCGAAACCGAATACTCCCTTCTGGACAAAATTCATGTCGAGGAGAACGATCCCGCCGAAGGTTATTACCGGGTTGTTTTTCAGGTCATACCTGTCAAGCTCATCATCCCATCCGTCCCCCAGAAAGAACCCTGCCCCTGTAACGCCCTTCATGCCTATGGAAAGCTCGAAGGAGCCTTTTTCAGCGGAATAAACCGGGGAAAAAAGGCTTATCATCATCATTATAATCGCTGTATACCAGATCTTTTTCATAGGCCGGTTGTGTATCTCCTCTTGCTGGATGGTCATGAATAGTTACGTGAATCTGAGTTTCAAACGTCAGCAATGGCTTAATAACATCATAAAGCTCTATTATGGCAAGAATTATTTACCCGGCTATAAATTTTTTAATGCTTTTCAGCATCTGCACCCTGTGCACTGACGATATTCTCATCATTTTTTATTTACCGGTCTCTTGTATTATTAGACTCAAGAGTTTACAATAAAGACATGTCAGGTTCATGCGACAATGTATGCCAAAACTCATGATATGCGAAACGTTGCATTAAAAGCATGGTACCAGGGGGGACGATATGTTTACTTTCAACACTGACGTAAGCTCCATTCTCGTCTGGCTCGTATGGATCGCGGTGTTCATATCCCTGTTCGGGCTGAACGAGGTCGGCCGCAGGTGGAAATGGGCGGGCTTCGCCATGTTCGTAATCCTGCCGACAATACTCACAATCCTGTGGCTCACGGTGCTGAGCGATACCGCCTATATGGACTGGTTCCACGTGGCCAAGGTTTATTCCTCGACCGCGGGGTGCATCGGTTTCTGGTGCATCAGGCACCTTCGCGGCAAGAGAAAGGACGGCACAGAATGGAAGCTGAGCGAGAAGAAATGGGCGCTGTGCTTCCCGCCGCTGATACTCGCGATCAACATCATGGAGGCCGTCGTTCGCGACTTCCAGGTGGGCATGATCTACACGGTCCCCACGATCGAGTACATGCACAACCAGATACAGTACTACATCGGCGGCCCGTGGAACTACATGAACGGGATCGCAGGCATCCTCAACACCATCACGATAACGGGCTGGTTCGGCATCTGCATCCGCAGGCAGACGGCGACCGACAACAGCCGCGACATGCTGTGGCCCGACATGCTCTGGATCTGGTTCATCCCCTATGACCTGTGGAACTTCGCGTACACGTACAACTGCATCCCGGGCCACTCGTGGTACGCCGGGTTCGCCCTGCTGCTGGCCCCGACCCTGTGCGCGCTCACCGTGGGCAGGGGCGCATGGCTCCAGCACCGGGCCCAGACCCTCGCCCTGTGGTGCATGTTCGCGCAGACGTTTCCGGCGTTCATCGACGAAGGCCCCTTCTTCGTGAATTCGGTCGCGAGCGCCCAGATCGCGCAGGCGGCGCAGGGCATGGCGCTGACCCAGGAGGGAATATACGAGGTCGCCGGCGCCGCGCCCGATACCACGGCGCTGTTCACGGTAAGCCTGCTCGCCCTGCTTTCGAACGTCGCGATATTCCTGTACATGATCTACAAGATCGCGAAGACGAAACGCAACCCGTACCTCGGCGAACTCTTCACCGATCTCCCGGGATACAAGGCCATCAAGGCGCTGGCGGAATAATATCGGCAGCCGTGGGGACGTAGCGCGCTACGTCCCCACGGCGCTACATCCCCACAGCACGTTTGCAATTAAAACTGCACATTTTCAGCGACAATATTTAAATTGACAAAATAAAATATGGTCCCAATTATACTATAATACTGCACTAGTTCATGTATAATAAACGTCTGCAGGGGGATGATATGAAAATCCGAAAGACAATCATTACGATACTTGTACTTTCCGCCTCGCTTATCCTCTGGGGCTGCGACGACAATTCGGGGAGCGACAGCAAAGGTCAGTCATTCACTCCCGGCGCGCCAACTGTGGTCAAGGGCGACCAGAGGCTTTTCCTGACCTGGAATCATGTCAGCGACGCGACATTTTACGAGGTCTGGTACAACGATGATGACGACTCATCCACTGCGACGCCGGCAGACCAGAATGTGATCGCGCTCGATTACACACTCACCGGGCTGACCAACGGGACCACCTATTATGTATGGCTGATCGCTCGAAACCCGACCAGGATAAGCGGTTACAGCCCGTCCGCAAGCGGAACTCCGTCGCTGAACAAGATATACTACAACGCAAACGACGGCATCAGGAAACCCAGCACGGTCATCGTGATTCCAACCGGTTATGCCGACACCGAAATTGCTACCGTCGAATTACCCGACGATATAGCCGGGCCCCTCCTCGGCGGCACGCATGAAGGATCCGGAATAAGGCAGCGGCTCGTCACCTGGAACACCCAGGCCGATGGGGCCGGTACGACCTTTGCGCCGGGCACGAACATTGTCATGCACCACGACTGGACGCTGTACGCCGTGTATACCACCGACTCCTCGGCCCTGGGCAAGCGGGGGCCTGCGTGGGGATGGGTCTTTTACGATGCAGGGTCGACTCAATCGTGGGGCAGGTATATTGAAGCGGCCGTGGAGGATCTCCCTATAAGCATGTGGCAAGGGACGTCGGCCGATACAGACACTTACTCAGCAATCGGCACGGCCGACACCAATACTGCGAATATCATAGCTGCGGACAACACGCCAAATATCGCGGCCGACCGCTGCTCTGATTACACGGTCACTATCGGCGGCATTATCGGCGGAACGGAGTACACTGACTGGTATCTTCCCGCGGGGGAAGAACTTGCTGAAATGTATGACAATCTCAAGGCTAACGGTATCGGCCATTTTGCGAACGAGAGATACTGGACTTCATTACAGTATTTTGCTGACACTAACCATGCATATTATATCGATTTCACAGCAGGCTCGGGGTCACATGAGGGAAAGACAGCGAATTTTCTCGTACGCCCTATCAGGTATTTCGACATCCAGTAAACTCCGCCAGATTGAAAATCCAAGCGGTATCCGGGGCTGACTGCAACCATGCGTCAGCCCCTTCTCGTTGACGGGAATCGCACTATTCCGCAACGTCACCGTGAAACGCCCTCTCCGGGACGAATGTTCGTGATCCCCGGAATAATAGACAGATGTAAACCGGATTATTTTTTCACGCAGTTGGCCCTGCACTCGTCGGGACAGGATTCGTCGCAGGGCTCCACATGTATGACCACCTTGGCGTCGGGATAATGCTCCTTGATTCCGGCGACTATGCGGTCTCCTATGTCGTGCGATTCCTGCACGCTCATGCCAGGATCGACCAGCAGGTGGAACTCGTAGAACCGCTGTGATCCCGATTTCCTCGTGCGGAGCTTGTGATAGCTCAGAACCCGGGGGTGCTGTTCGGCTACATAGCGCCCGACCAGTTCCTCGTCCTCCCTTGAAAGGCGGGCGTCGAGCAGGTCGCGCACCGATTCCCTGGTGAGGTCATAGGCGGCCTTGATTATGAGAAACGCGACGATGATGGCCGCGACAGGGTCGATCCATGAAACGTCAACGCCCGGGAACAGGAATCTGCATATCCAGTAGGCCAGGAGTCCGGCCATGACGCCGAACGAGGTCCACACGTCGGTGCGCAGATGCCACGCGTCGGCCTTGAGCGCTATGGAATCGGTCTCGGTGCCGACCTTGAACAGCATGTGGGAAACGAAGAAGTTCGCGGCCACCGAGGCCGACATCACCGCCACGCCCCATCCCGCCTGCTCCATCGGTTCGGGGTGCTGCAGCTTCTTGACGGCTTCGAATATGATCCAGCCCGCTGCGAAGAATATCAGCAGGGCCTCGATCGATCCGGATACGTTCTCGATCTTGCCGTGCCCGAAGGCGTGCCGACGGTCCTCGGGCTTCCCTGACTTGCGCACGGCAAAGAAAGCGATCATCGCAGCCACGAGATCTACCGCGGAGTGTATAGCCTCGGAGATGACCGATACCGAGTTGATCAGTATCCCGATGGTGAGCTTCATGACCACGAGCGAAGCGTTGGAGGCCACCGAAAGGAGCGCTACCCGGGATTTTTTCGTGTTGTTGTCCATGTTTACCTCCCCACCCTTTCAAGAAACTTCACATAGTCGAGCAGGTGCGCGATCGCCCTGAACCCGTCGGCCGGATGCTCGATGAAATACAGGCCCCTGTCACGGTAATATTTTCTGGCGAAATCGGTCATCTCTCTGAACGTGAGCGGGATCACCGGCTTTTCGGTAGACGCCGCGCTTTTTATGATGTACTCGTTGTGCATCGCGTACAGGTCGCCCTCCTTTTCGGGAGGGAACGAGAGCGTGGCCACGACGTCGATGTTCGGGTCGTCGAGTATTATGCGCATCACGTTCTCCATGCCGAAATAGAATCCCTGGCCGGTGAGATCGAGCGGATTGGCGGGATTGGCGAATTCGGGCAGCGCGGCCTTCAATGCCGCAACGGTCCCGGGCGAGAAATCCGGGAGGTTTATCTTGAGCGAAGAGCAGATGTCGGCGTACATCCCGGCCAGGCCTCCGGACAGCGTGCACACCGCGAGCCCCCTGCCCTTCGGCACACTGCAGCGCGAGAATATGCCCACGGTCTCGACCAGCTCCTCGATGCTCCCGGCGCGCGCGATCCCGTACTGGCGCATGAAGGCTCCCGCAACGCGGTCGTTTCCGGCGAGCGCGCCGGTATGGGACATGGCAGCGGCCGATCCCTTGGCCGAGCCCCCCACCTTTACGGCCACGATGGGGATGCGTTTCGCGGCCGCCTTCATGGCTATGCGCCTGAGCGCCGGGGTGTTCCTGAATCCCTCGATAAAGGCCGCGATCACGCGCGTGCTCCCATGGTCGACCAGGTATTCGAGGCAGTCCTCGAACGAGACCACGGCCTCATTGCCCGAGGACACCATGAGCGATATCCCCAGCCCCTTTTTAAACATCTTGGTCGCGATCACCTCGAGCGAGGCCCCGCTCTGGCTCACCAGGCCTATGTCGCCGGGTACGGGGTCGATCTGCACCGATCCCCCGCCGAACACCGACGCCCGGCCCGCGACGTTGATGAAGCCCAGGCAGTTCGGGCCGACCAGCGATATGCCGTTCCCGATGCAGAACTCCCGCACCTCGGCCTGCAGCCGCTCGCCCTCGCCCGCGCTCTCGGAGAACCCCGACGAGATCAGCAGCACGTTCTTTATGTTCCTGGCCGCGAGCTCCTGCAGGGTGCTGAACACGAGCCTGCTGTTCACCATGATGACGCCGAAATCCACCGTGCCGGGCAGCTCGCCGATCGACGGGACCGCCGGTATACCGCATACCGCGGCCGCCTTTGGATTCACCGGGAAGAATTTCCCCTCGAAGCCGGTCTTGCGCGCGTTTTCGAGCAGGTTGGCGAACCACTGGTTTTTTTCGGACGCGCCGATGACCGCGATGTTTTTCGGATTGAAGAATCCGGCGAGATTTGAGTTCGTCGATGTGTTCATGCGCATGGCCCCGGATAAGATTGTGATAAGGGGATTCAAATACGCGGGAGATTTTTTACAAGGATTTTTTCATGCCGCCGGGATGACCGGTCACAGCGGTCTGCCGATTACGGCCGCATCAGACAGCCGTGACTTGAACACATCGGACATTCCGGATATGTCCTGCACCCGCATGTTCGTGTCGTGCGCCGGATCGTCGTCGTTCTGCCAGGTCTCGTTCCACCACGAGAAACCGAGGACCTGCGGCCAGTCTCCCGATATGATCTGTTCGAGCGCCGAGTCGGCCCAGGCAACCGGGTCGCCGAGCGGGTTGTTCCTGGTCACGCCGAACTCGAATATGAACACCGGTTTGTCCGGGGCGAGCTCCGCGAGGCGCTGGTACGATGCATCCACGCCGTCTTCGAACGCAGGCCATTCCTCGTCGAGCGGCGTTTGCGCGCCGTAGGATGAAATCCCGACCCAGTCCGCGGCGTCGTCGCCGGGATAGTAATGCTCGAAGCGATTCCACTCCTCGTCCGGATCGTCGTCGCCGTTGACGTGGAACGCCCAGGTTATATTGTCCGCCCCCCTCGAGCTGATCGTCCTGACGATGTGCCTGAACGCTGCCTGGAACCTCTTCGGCCCTTCATCACCCCCGCAGTTCCATGTCCCGTTCCAGGAAAACCAGTACCCGTTCATCTCCGTGCCCCACTCAACGATCATAGGCGTGCCGAAATCTTTCGCGGCATCGCCCCATGCGGCCAGGTCGGCGTCGAACGCGCCCTCGATGACGGCCCGCAGCGTAAAGGTCGTCTCTTTCACGTTCTGGTCAGGGGAGCTCCTGAGCATGAGCCGTATGAACGGGATAGAGCCCCTGTCCCGTATCCACGTCGCGGTCGCGACCGGGAACGCGCGGCTCCGGTACCAGTTGTTCGAGAAATATATCCAGGCGGCCTGCTTGCCCGCGGCGGTCTCGTAGGCGTCCACGTCGGCCGGGGTTATATCGTCCTCCTCGCCCGTGGTTCCCCCGGGATACACGCCGTGGTAGTATTCGCCATCGCCGGGGAGCGTTATGCCGGCGCCGTGCGCATCGGTTATCTCCGCGCTTTCGTCGTAGTCAAACCGGGCGCACGAATCGCTGTCGCCGCCGTCAGCGCATGCGGCCAGTGCGGCCGAAAGCAGGGTCACGACAAGAATGAGGGGATTTGCTTTCATATCCTTACAATATGAATATTTTCAGGCCTATCGTCAACGGGATATTGCTGCCGGCCCGGTGGTGCGTAGCGGCCTCTTCATGGAGGTATGCTACACCGACAATCGCAGAAGACAATTCTTTTTTTATCGGGAGTGCAGGGCTTGAGGATTCCTATCTATTTACATCCAGAAAGCCTATCTTCCTTTTCGGATGTCTGTCTTCTCTAAGCATTTGTTTGATTGCTTCAAAAACGATCCTGAACTTGTCATCATATTGTTTTTCCATGCTTTCAATTTTTCTTTTCAATTCCTCATGAGACGATAGCATTTTCCGCAACTTGGAAAATGATCTCATAATCTGTATATTGACATTAATGGCCCTTTCACTGTTTAAGACCGATGATAACATTGCAACACCCTGTTCAGTAAATGCCATAGGCAGGTATCTTGAGCCTCCCCAACTTGAGGTCGCATTTTGCGATCTCAAGATTTCTAATTCCTGGTTTGAGAGTACAAACATAAAATCATCAGGAAAACGGGAAATATTTCTCTTTACCTGTTCTTTCAGACGGCGGGTCTCAACCTCATAAAGTGCTGCCAGGTCACTATCCAGCATCACCGCAAGTCCACGAAAACAGTATATTTTGTTTTCAATCAATTCCGAAGGGATCGGTTTGGTCATGTCTCTCTCATTGTAATAGACTGCTCCGGACAGGTACAAGACCGGATCTTTATAAACTATAATCAAGCATTCCATTATCAAGCGTCATAAATATGAAGATAAAGACAAAAAAATTCCTGGCGGGTAAAAAGAATGCCTGATAATACTCCAGCCACAAGCGGGTCTGCATGAGACAGTGGGGACCCGATCTGTTCGGATGCGGCCCTGCATTTTCTGAATTCGGGGAGTTTCAGGGTCCAGCTACTCGATGCGGAAACCCTGTGCCCGTGATAACGGGCCAGGCGGCCGATAGTACAGTCACTTGTAAGCGGGCCTGTTATAGACCTTTTCGTACGCCTTGCAGTAAGGGCAGAACTTGCTTTCGAATTTCACCATGGCATAGAGAAATCCCTTTCCCTTTTTGCGCGCCCTCGTGCAAACCGGGCATTCTTCTTTGCAGAAGTCGGCCATCTTTTTGAGTTTTTCTTCGTTTGTCATGTGGTTGCCTCCTTCAGGCTTTCCCTTTTTTTCCGTTGATCTCGCTCATGAGCAGCGTAAAGATAAAACCGACGATGAACAGCGCCGCGATCGCGGTCATGTTGAAAAACAGGGCCATCAGTATGCCGCTGACCTGCCCGCTCAGCATCAGTATTCCGTTCGATGTGGCCTCGGGCACGGGGTGCGTCTTTTCCACCGCATAGGTGAGTCCCACGGGCAGCGCTGACACGAGAAAAAAGCCGAAGGCGAAGCCGGCGATACAGAGTACGGAGAATGTCGAGAGGAACTCAAGAGCGAGCGTCAGCGGGGCCGCTATCGCCATGATCGCCACGAGAAAGATCCTCCGCTTGCGGAACCTGTCCGAAAGCGCCGGGATGACCACGGCCCCGAACACCCCGCCTATGATGAGAAGCCCGCCGATGATCCCCGGGGCGATCGACGGGTCCACGTCGAGCGGCCGCTTGAACATGGTGTCGATCTTGGAGGAGATCGCGTTGAAGGCTCCCAGGCCGATGAAGAAGGCGCCCATGAGGTAGATGAAGTCCCGGTTCCTGAAGAGCTCGCGGATACCCGTGATCATGGACACCTTTCTCTCTGCCGCAATGGGGTTCGGGGGCGTCGCCGGCTTGTCCTTGACGAAAAGCAGGTACAGTATCAGGCCGACGAGGGAGAATATCCCGTAAATATGCAGGATCATGGATATGCCGCCCGCCGGGTCGCCTGCCTGTTTGTAATGGGCCATGATCAGGTCGCCGGCGAACATGGCGCATGCCAGGCCGAGAAAGAGCGACATGGTCGCGAGCCCCGATGCGAGCGCCTCCTCCTCTTCGGGGAACCAGTTGGCCGCCACCTTGGTGAACGAATTGAGCACAAACGGCTGGCCGATCGCGCATCCGGCCTGAAAGATCATAAGCCAGGTATAATCCGGGGCGAACATGCGCAGGAATCCCGAAAGGCCGAGAATGATGACGCCGATGCCGGTGCCCCATTTCAGTCCCAGGGTATCGATGCACCATGACGCGGGAAATGACATCGGGATATAGGCGAGCATGAAGATGACCGCGAAAAGGTCGATCGACTCGGTGTTTCCGCCGGTGTAGAGCGCGGCCGCGTCAGTCGCGATAGGGGCGAAGGTGATCCACTGGAGCTGGGTCGCTATCGCGGGAAGCATGAAAAGAACAAGGACCACCCAGCGGTACGGGGATGCTGACTGTTTCCGGTTGCCGTTCATTATATTCTCCTTGATGATTAATAGAGGCGGGACAGGACGAATAACGCGATTTTATATTGACATTTTTTGAACTATGCAAGATATTTTTTTTCCATATCAGATAAATTTTCAAAACTTCATTCCCGCGACGGTGCAATCTCGACTTTTGACGATATAAAGTACAGCTTAGGCGATCATCCAGACAGGAGGCCGACCATGAAAAAAATAATCCACCTCACCGACCTGCATATCGGCTACGGAGACCTCGACAAGAAGCTGTCGAAGCTCATATCCAACCTCATCTACGCGATGCAGCCGGCGAAGGACTATGTGGTGCTCGTCACCGGCGACATCTCAGAAAACGGCAATATCAAAGAGAACTTCCACCGCGCCAACGACCTGCTGAAAAAGCTGAAACAGGCCGGATACGACGTCCTGGTCGTTCCGGGCAACCACGACTACGGCGACGGCATCACGCCCTTCAAGGAGAACATCAGGTCATTCAGGAAAAACTTCTACGGCAGCGCGTCTGTCGAATTCCCGAAGCTCGACGTCATAACCGACCCTGACGACGGCTCTTCCATCGCCTTCATCGGGCTCGATTCCATGGCCGGCGGATACGATTTTCCGGAGCCGCGCGTGCTCGCCCAGGGATACCTCGGCGAAAAGCAGCTCAAAGACCTGGATGCGATGCTCGCGGGCGCCGAAGCCTCGGCCGCTGCCAAACGCGTGGTATACCTGCACCACCATCCGATAGACAAAAACGTGAGCATGATGCTCAGGGATTCTGAAGGGCTCGGGGAGGTCCTCGGCGGGCACAGCGTCGACGCGCTCCTTTTCGGCCACAAGCACCAGGGCAGGAAATGGAACGCGCGCTGGGGAGTAAAGAGGCTTTACGACGGGGGAACGAGCACCGGCAAGGGAGACGATCCCTGGCGGCACCGGGTCATCGACCTCACGAAAGACCTGCGGATGGATTACGACGGCGACTTTCTATGAAAGAGCGTCACCGTTAAACGGCCCGTCACAGGAATTCCACGAGAACGCTTCCGGTATTATTTTCCCTGTCAAGCTCGCAGATCCGGCTGCGGCCGCCGCCGTCGCTGTCGGCGACGGCGTATATGGCGTGAGCGCCCGATCCCGGTGTGAGCCAGATGAAATCCGCCTCGCGCACGTCGCAAAGCCCCATCGACGGATAGATGCTCGCCCTTCCGAGCAACGTTCCGCCGGCTGACGGGTCGCCGTCATAGAAGGCCACGAACACCGACCTTTCCAGCTCATTAGGCCCACTGTTGCTGATTTCGGCAGTGACCGTCACCGCGGCCGGGTATGAGTCAGAATCGACCGTAACTTTTATCACCACAAGGTCCGAATCCGCCACCGGCTCAGTGATTACCCCCTGCCGCGAATGGTTGGCCCTCAGCCAGTACGAGCCTTCATGCGCCGGTATCTCGCCTTTCCGGCCGACCCGCACAGGATTGAAATCGCCCTGGTTCCATATTTTGCCCGCGTTTGGCCAGGTCTTGCCGGTGTCGCCGAACACCACGATGCCCGCGTGCCCGAAGTTGAAAGCCGGCACATAGTTGTTGGCCGCGACCACGATCTCGGCCTGGCTGTCGTTGTCCACGTCCACGATGACCGGTATCTCGTACAGTGTCGCAGACCCGATATTGACATTGTACAGTACGGCGCCGTCCGCTCCATTGAATATCCTGAACGTGGTCTCGTCGTTCTGGACGATCTCGTTCGCGCCGTCCGCGTTGAAGTCGAACGCCGAGCATCCCACCATGCCCGAGCTGTAGTCCTGGCCCGCCGACTGCCACATGATTGTACCGCCGGTTTCCATGAGCGTTACACCATCGGCAGTGCTCACGGCGATCTCTGGTTCGCCGTCGCCGTCCGCATCGGTTACGACGGGTACCGAGGTATAGGTATTGTGATCGCGGAGTATGCTTACCGGCCCCCACTTCACCGCGCCGTCATGTTCGAGGCAGTACACATACTGGTTCGAAATGACCATGATTATTTCCGGGTTTGGGTCCGCGTCAAAATTTCCCGCTGCAACGAAATAAAACGTGCCCCCAATCGAAGTATTCTGCCAGTACACCGAGCCGTCCGAGCGATAGGCGGTATTGGCCATGACCACTTCAAGGTCCCCGGCGCAATCCAGGTTGACCGCGATCGCGTTGCGGCGGCCGGTCGTTGTCCCGGTCCACTGAAGAACACCCGCGCTGTTCACGACCGTGGTGTCGGTAAGGATATCAGGCGATCCGTCGCGGTCAATGTCGGCAATGGATATGCCGATGGCGCCGGAGGTCTCGGCCGAGGTGCTTCGCCAAAGGAACGTTCCGTCGTTGTTGAACGCGAGCAGGCGGCTCGTTCCATCGGTCCCCCCGGTATTTCCTTCGCGGACAACGATCTCAACCAGACCATCGCGGTCAATGTCGCCCAATGCGATGTTCGTCGCGGGTGATATATTATATCCCGTTACCGAAAACAACTCGCCGCTGCCATCTCCGCTTACGGCCCTGAGGATGCCGTTATTCTGATAATCGACGGGGCTGGCGCTGAAAGTGACAAAGACGATGTCCGGGATATCGTCCGTGTCCACGATTCCGTCGCCGTTGTCGTCATTGAGGCTGGCGACCGCGGGCGCGCTCATCGCCTGGTTCGATGCCGGGGCCACCGCGCTGCCGGTCCACTCCCATTCGATGACAGGGTTGATTTCCCTCGCCGCGGGCGCGCACCCCCCGGGCGCCGTACCGCACAACTCGCCAGAATCGCCGGATTTTTCAGCGAGCATGTCGGAGCAGGCGCACAACGCTGCGGCCATACAAGCGGTCATGAGGACCGAAGAAATACGCATGAGGTTCATTTTCGCCATCCCCTGTGAACAAGCGATTTACGGCAAACGCTCGTTCGCCGCCGATATCAGGCGCATCGATTGAAATCGCTCCCGGCGGAAAATGCCCGGGCAGTGATTATCCTCATTATTTGCGCGATGAGTCAATATTAATCCAGGCTATCCGATCAGCTCTTCCCTGATGCGCCTGAATTCCCGCTCCCTGGCCAGGAACGCGTCGACGATGTCCGGAGCGAAGTACCTGCCGCGGTCCGAGACGATGATCTCCAGGGCTTTTTCGTGGGGGATCGCCTCCTTGTAGATGCGCCGTGACGTGAGCGCGTCGTAAACGTCGGCAATGGCCACGATGCGCGCCGAGAGCGGGATGTCCTCTCCCGCGAGCCCTTCGGGATAGCCGGTGCCGTCCCATCTCTCATGATGGTAATAGGCTATCTCCTTTCCGAGGGTCAGGAACGATATGCCGTCGATCTGCGACTCGACCGCCCGGAGCGCGTCGCCGCCGAAGGTCGTATGGCGCTTGATGATCTCAAACTCATCGGAGTCAAGCCTGCCCGGTTTCAGCAGTATCGAATCGGGCACGCCGACCTTGCCGATATCGTGCAGGATGGACGATATGTATATGTCCTCGATGTACTCGGGGGTGATGTATCCCGAATAATCCGGCTTTTTCGAGAGCTCTTCGGCGATCATGCGCGCGTATTCCCTGATCCTTTCGAGGTGGGTGCCGGTATCTTCGTCGCGGTACTCGGCGAGCTTGGCCAGCCCGATGATCGTGGCCGCGCGCGCGTTCTGGGCATGCCTGTAGCTGTCGAGCAGGTCGCGTTCGAGCCGCTTGCGCACGGTGATGTCGCGCATGACCATCTGGAACCCTATGATGCCGCCGTCCTTGTTTATCACGTGGGCGTTGCATTCGACGTCCATGACCTCGCCCGTGTGGTTTACTATGCGGAACTGGAAATCCCTGACCGCACCCTCCTCGATCAGCCTGACCCTCATCCGGTCCCTGATCAGCGTGACATCGTCCGGATGCAGGATGCTGATCAGCGGTATGACCGTCAGGCCGGCATCGTGCACGCCCATCCACTCGTAAAAGCGGGGATTGGCCATCTGGATGTTGTTTGTGTTGTTCACCAGCACGAGCATGTCGATGATGTTGTCATACAGGTCGCGGTACCTGAGCTCGGATTCCTCCAGCGCCCTGGCGCGCTTCTCGACCTCTTTCTCCAGGTTGTGGGCATAATAGCTCAGCCTTTCAGAGGCCGAGTCAAGCTCCATCCTGAGGTTGAATTCGCGTTTCAGGGCACTGGTGTCCACATTGCATTTCACGACGACGATAGCGATGAAAAAGATGAAGAAGAACATGTTGCTGTAGAACACCCTCAGGCTCTCCGGGGTGGGCGTGTTGAAAATAAATATCGGCGCGCAGTAGATCAGCAGCATCACCAGCCCCGCCCTGACCGCCTGCATCGCATCCAGTGGAAGGATGGCCGTAAACGCGATCAGCACCATGATCAATCCGGCATAATAAAACGACCCGTATCCCCCCTGCTTCACGCACATGGCCGATATTGTTGCGCCCGAAACCAGGTAGCCCATGACCGCATACCGGTATGGATGGCGGCGCCCGTTTTTCCAGCGGTAGATGAACAGCAGGGCCAGAAATGCGGCTGAGCATCCCATGCGGTAGACGAAAAACAGTTCGGCGTACTCCCTGGCGGCGAAATAATCGAGAAAGCTGAACATGGGCATGAGGATGACGGCCACCCACATGATGACCATGATCCTCCGGTGCATCATCTCGCGTATTTCATTGTTGAACTGATCCAGATGATAATCTTTTATTGCGTTCATATGAAAAAAAGACTCTTGTGCCATAAAAGCGCATAATGCGGCCATGCGTCAAGGCTATCTTGCTTCTACGATCCTGATTCTGCAATTAATCTAAAGTAATCAATCCGAAGTCGAGCGGCTGTAAAAAAAAGGATGTCCATCGCTGAACATCCGTCAAAAGAAAGGTAAATCTGTAAATATGCCCAGGGCGGGACTTGAACCCGCACGGACAAATTGCCCAAGGGATTTTAAGTCCCTTGTGTCTACCAGTTCCACCACCTGGGCCCTGCAGATCAAACAAAAAAACCATTCATTAATGAAAAAACAGGAGCTTGCTATGGCACCCTGTTGTCGTGAAAATGAGGCGCCGAGCGGATTCGAACCGCTGCATAAAGGTTTTGCAGACCTCTCCCTTGCCACTTGGGTACGGCGCCGGATTTGTAATCCATTTAGTTGCGGGTTGCCGGTATGTCAACCCGAAAACTGCGCAATATTTCAAAAACTCCCCCGCATGAGTTGTCATCCTGACACAACAGTGAATATTTTCACAAATGATAAACTGACATTAAAGTTTTAAATGACCTTTTTTTTGTAAAACCCTTATAGAGATTGACATTTTAAGCATGTATATCCACTATTGGCGAAGAAGTTGATTTAAAATCATAGTACCAATTAACAGACTTTCTTCAATTTGGTAAGAGATAATGTTAATTAAATCACGTTCCTAACAAAACCCAACTATTTTACTATTTAAGACTTATTCAGGAGGTTTCTATGGTTAGAAGGATCGAGAAAGTAGCCGTTATCGGCTCTGGTATCATGGGTGGCGGTATAGCCGCACTCTGCGCCGGCGCTGGAGTGAAAACGCTGCTCCTGGACATTGTTCCCTTCGATTTGAAAGACGAAGAGAAAAGTAATCCCGTAGCGCGCAACAGAATCGTAAAAGCTGGTTTTGACGCACTCGCGAAAACAAAACCGCCCGCATATTACGACAAAAAATCGGATCCTGACTTAATAACAATCGGTAACTTGGAAGACGACATCAACAAGCTTTCCGAATGCGATCTCATCGTCGAGGTCGTTGTCGAGAATCTCAAAATCAAGCAAAGCCTTTTCGAAAAACTAGAAAAAGTCAAAAAACCCGGCGCGATCATCGCGTCAAACACCTCGGGTCTGCCCCTGAAAGAAATGGCGGCCGGAAGAAGCAAGGAATTCAAAGAGCATTTCATGATCATGCACTTCTTCAACCCGGTCCGCTACATGAAACTTCTCGAGCTCGTGGCCGGACCGGACACCAAGAAAGAAGTTTGCGAATTCATCGAGCAGTGGGGAGAGAAAATCCTCGGTAAAGGCATCGTGTGGGCGAAAGACACCCCGAACTTCATCGGAAACAGGATCGGCGTACAGCTCATATGCGAAGCTTTCCAGCTCCTCGAAAAAGAAGACATCACCGCACCCGAGTTCGACAAGATGTTCGGACCCGCGTTCGGTATGCCCAACACCGGCGTTTTCGCGCTCGCAGACCTCGTCGGTCTCGACACCATAGGCCACCTGGCCCACAACTCGTACGAACTGCTGAAAGACGACGAGAGAAGGGACCTCTACAAGATCCCGGCGTTCGTCCAGAAGATGCTCGACAACAAGATGCTGGGCAACAAGTCCAAGGACGTCGGCGGATTCTACAAGAAAGAAATCGACGCCAAAACCTGGAAGAAGATCAACAAGGTACTCGACGTCAAGAAATTCGAGCATGTCGAATACGACAAGAAAGCTCCTCTCGAGTGCGCCGACCAGGCCAAGAAAAAAGCCACTCTGGCTGAGAAACAGCAGACCGTCATCTACGGCGACAGCAAGCAGTCCAAGATAGCCCGCAAGCTCATCATGAGCGCTTCGATTTACGCAGCCAACAGGATCCCCGAAATATCCGACACGATCGTCGGCATCGACAACGCGATGAAGTGGGGATACGCCTGGGAAGCCGGCCCCTTCGAAAGCTGGGACAACCTCGGAGTCAAGAAACTGGTCGATGCGATGGAAAAAGACGGCCTGAAAGTTCCCGAGAACGTCAAAAAGATGCTCGCCAAAGGCAACCAGACCTTCTACAAAATTGAGAAGGGCAAAAAAATGTATTATGACTTCGCGTCAGAAAGCTATAAAGAAGTCAAGACCGGCGAAAGCATGATTTTCCTGGCCGACATCAAAGCCGACGCGAAAAAAGTCGTCAAGAAAAACCCCGCATGCTCGCTCATCGACCTCGGAGACGGCGTATTCAACCTGGAATTCCACAGCAAGATGAACGCCATCAACGTCGACATGATCGATTTCATGCAGATAGCAGGCCAGTACGTTCTTGAAAACGGTATCGGACTTGTCATAGGCAACCAGGCCCCCGGCATCCCCGGCGCTTTCTCGGCCGGCGGAGACCTCGCGTACATGGGCGGTCTTGCCAAAGCAGGTAAATTCAGCGAAATCGACGGATTCATCAAGAAAGTGCACGAAACCATCATGGGAACCAAATATTCCCCCTACCCCGTTGTCGCGGCTCCTTATGGCATGACACTGGGCGGCGGATGCGAAACCTGCCTCTCGGCCGACAAGATCGTCGCCCATTGCGACCTTTACATGGGCCTTGTCGAGATCGGAGCCGGTCTCGTTCCCGGCGGATGCGGCATGATGCACCTCTGGCAGAGATACATGGAAGGCGTTCCGGCGACCGTTACGATCGCCGACTACGGCGCATACATGATCCCGGCCTTCCTGTGCGTCGCGCAGGCTAAAGTTTCAATGTCTGCAAAAGAAGCCCGCCGCAACGGCTTCCTCAGACCGACAGACAGGATCATCATGAACAAAGACTCCCTCATCGGCGAAGCCAAGAAGGAAGTCCTCAAGATGGTCAGCGACGGATACGTTGCCCCGGTCAAGAAAAAATGGCCTGCCATGGGTCAGGAAGCGCAGGGTATGATCTACGCCGAGATGTTCAACATGTCAGGCGGCGGATACATCCCGAAACACATGGAAAAAATAGCCAAGAGAGCTATCTACTGCATGAGTGGTGGTGAGGCCCGCAGCGGTCAGCTGGTTTCCGAAGAGTACTGCATGAAGCTCGAAAGAGAAGCTTTTGTCGACCTCTGGAAGACCGAAGAGACCCAGAAAATGGCCGAGCATATCATGAATACCGGCAAGCCGTTATTGATATAAGCGAACCATCATACATATCATAGGAGGATTTTTATATGAGAGAAGCCTATATAGTAAGTGCTGTTAGAACTCCCGGATGCCGCAGGAACAAGGGCGCGTTCGCCCAGACCAGGCCTGAGTTTCTTCTGGCCCAGGCCCTGAACGGCGCGATTGAAAGGGCGAAAATTGACAAGGGCCTCGTAGACGACATCATGGTCGGATGCGCGTTCCCCGAAGCCGAGCAGGGACTCAATATCGGCCGCATCGCAGCCCAGATGGCGGGATTTCCCGACAGCGTTTGCGGAGCGACCGTAAACAGGTTCTGCGCCTCAGGTCTCGAGTCTATCGCGATCTCGGCGTCCAGGATCATGAACGGATGGTGCGACGTGGCGATGGGCTCCGGCCTCGAGTCCATGAGCATCGTTCCCATGGGCGGCAACATGCCCAGGCCTCATCCCGACTGGTCGAAGGAAAAACCCGATGTCTACATATCGATGGGTATGACTGCTGAAAACGTGGCGTCACGCTACAACATCACCCGCGACATGATGGATGAATTCGCCTTTCATTCGAACATGAAAGCCGCCGAAGCTCAGGCCAAGGGATTATTTACTGAAATTATCCCCACGACCGGGCACAAGTATGTAGAAAAAGCCGACGGAACATATGTTCGTGAATCCTTCATCCAGACCAAAGACGACGGTGTTCGTCCTGAGACCACACTTGAAGGTCTTAAAAAACTGAAACCGGCTTTTAAAACCACCGGATCAGTCACAGCTGGAAATTCTTCACAGACAACCGACGGCGCGGCAGCCAATGTCCTCATGAGCAAGGAAGCCTGCCAGAAGTACGGCGTGAAGCCCATCGCGAAACTGGTGTGCTACACCGTTGCCGGCTGCAGGGCCGACGAAATGGGCGTGGGACCCGCATACGCGATTCCTAAACTGTGCAAAATCGCTGGAGTTGACCTGAAGAGACTGGCGACCGACAGCTTTATTTTCGAGCTAAACGAAGCCTTCGCTTCCCAGGCCATGTACAGCGCACAGCAGATCGGCATCGGAGACAAGAAATACTGGGCGTCCGATTCAGCCGAGAAACGCATCAATATCACTGGCGGCGCAATCGCTCTGGGACATCCTCTGGGATGCACCGGATCAAAAATTGCATCGACCCTTATCGCCAACATGCAGAGGACCGGAACCAAATGGGGTATCGAGTCCATGTGCATCGGCGGCGGCATGGGTGCAGCTGCTCTGTTTGAGCTCTGCGAGTGATCGCTTCTTTAAAAAGTATATTCACAAAAAGGGCCCGAAAGGGCCCTTTTTTTATGCTAAGCCTGCCCGAAAATCCTGCCGATAATGGAACTGCCGGCAAAAACGGCCCGTCATAGCGCCGGTCAATCCGGCCGCAGCAACGGCATACGGGAGGAGCGACATGACTACCGAACAGAAACAGATGACATCCAAGGAAAAGCAGATCAACTATTTCAAGATGTACCTTTCGAGCTTCGAAAACGGAAGCCGCGAATACGAACTCATCAAGGAAGTCATCCACAAGCTCGAAAAAACGCTGCAGTAACCGCCCGGGAACGCCACAGTACTCCGCGCAGGGCCGCCCGGCTGCAGTTTCAGCGCCAGGTTCGCGGCGTACAGGCAAATAATGACTTGTCATATCCGGGCTGCAAATGGTATATTTACATCGTATCCGGTTTGAAAGAAAAAATATCAGGCGGGCCCATGCAATGAAACTCAAGCTTGTCCTTCTCGTATTTGCCGCGGCTCTGGCGGTCCCGGCAGCCGCGGCCCCGCAGCAGAAAACCGCGAGCGAGACATTCAAGAAAGCCGAAAAATACTTCTACCAGAAAAAATTCGAAATGGCCGAGCTTCTTCTCCAGGAGGAGCTGAAGCTCAACCCTGAAAACGCCGCGGCCTACTCGTACCTCGGCGATATTTTCCTGAAAAAAGAGCGCTATGACGAGGCGCTCAACCTGTACCAGAAATCGCTGGACCTGGACGAGAACAACGCAGAAAACCACTTCCGCATCGGCCAGATCTATTACTACAAGAAGCTCGGGAACCTCTCCATCGAAAATTTCACCAGGGCGCTGGACCTCGATAAAAGCATGAAATTCGCCTACTACCACATCGGCCTCGCCTACCTCATGCTGGCCCGCGACAAGGAGAACACCATAAAAAACTGGGAGACCTACATAAGCATCGCGCCCGAAGACCCGCAGTATGAAAAAATCCGCAGGGTGATCGAGCTCCTCAAGGACCCCAATTTCGTGATCCCGCCCCAGGGAAGCGACGTCTCGATCGAGGAAGCGCTGCTGCTCGGCGGCTCCACGCTCAAGAAGGTCGACCGCGAAGCCGAGACCAAGCAGGCCGGCAATGAAAACAAGAAGACCAAGCACAAGCTCGAGGGCCTGTACCTCGACGACGAGCTTTGAATCCGTAAAAAACGCGAACGTTTTCAATGACATCCATGTCAAACAGCCATACGAACATATCCGGGGGTGACCATGTTTCAGAATAACGACCGAAAAAAAACCATCGCAGCTGCAGCTATCATTATTTTTCTTCTGGCGACCGGGGGATATTTCCTGTTCAGGCCCGGCGATCCGGCTGACAGGATAACCGACCAGCGCATCGAACAGCTCAAACTCTACTCGAAGCTGCTTGAAACAGACCCCACGAGCACCGAGTTCATCAACAAGATCGGCGACATTTACAAGCAGATGGGAGACCTCGACAAGGCGATAACCTACTACAAGCGCGCCCTCGAGATCGACCCGCTCAACTACTACGCCCTGAACGAGCTCGGCCACGCGTACGCGCTCAAGGGGGATTACGACAACGCGATCAGGACGTTCATGAAGGCCAAGCAGGTCAAGCCCAAATACCCGCACGCGTACAACCGCCTCGGCAACGTGTACGACATCCAGGAAAAGTACCAGAAGGCCCTCAAGGAGTACAAGCAGGCGCAGAAAGTGGCGCCGCGCGACCCGGAAAGCTACAACAACATAGCGGCCCAGAAACTGCGCAGGGGAGACGTAAACGGCGCGATCAAGACACTCAAAGAGGGTATCAGGAAAAACCCCGATGCCGCAGACGGCTACTACAACCTGGGTAATCTCTATTATAAAACGAAGAAATACGACAAGGCCAGGGACAACTACGACAAAGCGGTCTCCCTCGATCCCCATAAATCGAAATACCACCGCGCGCTGGGCGACGCCTACCTCAGGCTCGGCGACACGGACAGTGCGATCAAGGCCTTCAAGAACGCGCTCGCGGCCGACAAGGGCGACGCGCTCGCGGCCGAGCGCCTCGGCGACATATACATGAAGGACGCCGATTACGAGAAAGCGGCGAACTATTACCGGCAGGCGCTGAACTACAACAGCAAGGACAAGGACCTCAGGGAAAAATACGCCCGGGCGCTTGCGATGCTCGAAGACAGGAAAGAACCGGCCGTGAAGACCGCAGAAAAACCGGCTGTGGAGCTCCCCGCGGGCCCCGGAACCGACGACGACCTGTCGGGCACGACAACCGCGTCCAGGCCCGGAGCGGCGCCTCAGACATACAGGGAACAGGCGGAGAGCAAGGCCCCTGAAGAAAAAATCCAGAAGACCGAAACCACGCCGGCCCAGGAGAAAGCCGAAAAGCCCGACATCGATTCGGCCAAGAAATGGAGGGAGCTGGGCGACAAGTACCGCACCGCCGAAGACTACGATAACGCGGTCAAGGCATACCGCAAGGCGGTCGACATAGACAAAAATGACGACCACTCGCACTACTGGCTGGGAAGAATATACTACCACAACAAGATGTACGACGAGGCCAAAAAATCCTTCAACGAGTCGATCAGCGCGAACCCGAAAAACCCGGATTCCCATTACCGGCTCGGCCTGATATACTACAGTGAGGGCAAATACGGCCAGGCCGTGAAATCGTTCGACAAGGCGATATACAACCAGGCGAACTTCCCGAAGGCCTACTACTCGCGCGGGCTCTCGTACACGATGCTGAAAGACAAGAAGAGCGCAACCCAGGACTTCAAGAAGGCCATCGAGCAGGAGCCGAACATGGACAGGGCCTATTTCAATCTCGGGGCGATATACCTCGAAAACAAGAATTACGCGCAGGCGCTTGAGAACTTCCAGAAAAACAGGGAGCTCAACCCCGAAAACCCGGACGCCAATTTCAAGCTGGGAGAGACATACCATGAAATGAACTCCCTCACGAACGCCCAGCAGTTCTACCAGAAGGCGATCGAGCTCGATCCCGGCTACTACCAGGCGTACTTCAACCTGGGCCTGATCGAACAGAAGAAAAAGAAATACGACGAGGCCATCGCCCTGTACAACAGGTCGCTGGACGTGAAACCCGGCGAGGCCGCGTCGTACTACCAGATCGGCAAGGCCTACGAGGAGAAAGGCGACCAGAACAGCGCGATCGAATATTATTCGAAGGCCATCGCCGAGAACCCGAATTACACCAACGCCTATATCAACCTCGGCAGCCTCTACTCGGCGAACAAGATGTACGACAAGGCGATCGACCAGTTCAGGAACGCCACGACGAACAACCCGAAATCATTCGACGCGCATTTCAACCTCGCCAACGCCTACCGGGAATCGAAGATGTACGACGAGGCGATCGAGGAATACAACATGGCCGTGAACCTGAAGCCCATGGATTCGAAGAGCCATTTCTTCATGGGGATTTCGTACCGGGACAGGGAAAACTACCCGGAAGCGGTGCGTTCTTTCGAGAAGTCCCTCAGCATCAACAAGGACCTCTATGACGCAGACGAGGAGATCGGGATGATTTACTACCGGAAGCTGAAGGACAACTCCAAGGCGCTGCAACATTTTCAGCAGGTCCTGGCGAAGAACCCGAACCATCCCCGCGCCGACAAGATACAGAGCATCATCAACCTTCTCAAGGGCAACTGATGCGGCCGGGAAGGATTCTCGCGTCACTCGTCCTGGCGGCTTTAGCTTCGCTCCCGGCATGCGATAAGCACGGCGCCCTTGACGATAATTTTCACGAAACCGGCTTCATCGGCGAAGACCGGTTTCAGGTCGTGATAAGGATCGCGCCTTCCGAAAGCGCGCGCGGCCTTGTCGGGAGGAGGGAAAGCGCCATGAAGGAAGGCAGAAGCGTGCTGGCGAACAGGGCCGCGGCCGAAATGTGGGGCTGCTGCCTGAAAGAGATCCGGGTGCGAAGCGGTAAAAACATACCGGACGACGCCGAAAAAGAACAGCGGTTCAGCGAAAAGGCGGTGAAGTATTCGAGAAAAGGCGCCGCGTCACTGGAATATTTCGACGAGGATGACGCGGTCACCATAGTGTATCGCGTCGACCGGAAAAACATCAAAAGGACGATAATCTCTCTCGCCGAAGATATTCTGGGCGAAACGATCAAGGGGAAGAACAAATGAAAAAGACGGCGATGTTCGCATGTATCATGACTGCGGCTGCGATGCTGGCCGTATCCTGCGCGAAAAAAACGGTCTCGAGGCCCGACCAGCCCCCTGCCCCGCCGCCCCCGGAACGGATGGAGGAAGTATACCTCAGGGAGGGCTTCATCGAGGACGACCTTTTCAGGGTAGTCATCGTTGACAGCGCGGAAGGAGGCCAATCCATCGAAGACCCCCGGGACAAGGCCGAGAAACGCGCCCTGGCCACCCTGCAGAAATACCTGCTCGACAAGGACAGGATATACGACAACAACACCCGCGCCGAGCTTTTAAACCTCATAGAGAGCGACGGCAGCTTTTCAAAGCAGGACATCACCCACAACAACAATAGCGTGTATTATCTCGACATCCGGAAGCGGAACATACGCAGGTTCGTGGAAGGAATGACGCAGCACAGGTAAAAAGGCCGGATCAACGCCCGGTGTAAAGGTGATAGGAAAGATTGTTCAGTATGAAAATATCCAGGTTGAACCTGTCTGTATCGTAGATGCTGCTGAACATGAGCCCGATCCCGTATTCATCCCTGCCGACCTGATCGACCCTGACGACCATCGCCAGCGCCTCGACTTTTTCGAGGTCACGATCGACAACCGGAAGCTCTATCTGCACCTTGATTATCGACGAGAGCTCGATCGGCCAGCGGTACTTGAAATACAGGCCGCCCTTGCTGATGTTCATGATATTGCCGACCAGGTCGAGGGCCTCCTTCTCGTCGGTCGATGACTCGATGAGCGTTTCGATGATCCTGATGGGGATTTCGACATTCAGCCTGAAATGTTTTCTTTTATTGCTCCCGGAATCGATCTTGAACCGCCTGAGCACCCACGCCTCGAACTGGTGATCGAACCAGTCGGCCATGGACTCATCAAGGGAGACCGTCTCGCCCCTGGAAGCTTTCTCGCCATGAAAGTGCTCGATCTCCTTTCGTATTTCTGAAGAGAGTTTCTGAAATTTTATATCCCCTTTCATGCAAAGCTCCCGGCGACGTCAGAGGGAATCCGCCCGCGGCGCGCCTGATTCACTTTTTTTTATACCTTTGCGGAAAATGACAAATTATTCCTTGAATTATAACGATATATGTACTAAGGTATATGACCTTTTTACCATTAATACATAATTTTGTAAACTGGATTTCGGCCGCTTTTCACTGAAGAAAGAAACTTTTTGGGCGATACATCCGGGCAAACGGAGAACATGATCAGGACCGTTTCAATCCTTAAATCCGCCTTGGCGCTCTTTATCTCCCTTTTCATCCCGGCGGCCGCTTTCAGCCAGGATGCGAACCAGCCCGGCAGGGAGCAGTCCCCGGCGATCGTGAAAATCTTCGACCGCGAAAAGAAAACCGAGGACCTGAAGCAGATCATCGGCATCGTCAACGGCATCGACTCGACCTACGGCGACCTGCACCAGAACCTCCGGGACGGCAGAAAGATCGTCATCTTCTTCGACCCGGCGCACGGCCTTCTGCCGTCGGGAGACTGGCAGGGCGCGGTCACCGGCAGGATGAGCTGCACCAACCTCCCCGAGGAGTACTACTCGATCCTGTTCTCGCGCAGGATGTACCAGATGCTCAGCTCAAATCCCTACATCGAGGTGAGGTCCACGCCGGATTTCCTGTCGGTGCTCAGGGACGAATCCGACATATACTACAACATCCCGTTTCACGAAACCATCAGGCTCGCCAACGAGGCCGGCGCCTTCATGATTATCTCGGAGCACCTGAACAACATCTCCTATACCGGCAAGGCGGGCGGAACCAGCAACATCACCGGCCTGCACGTGACCCTCGACCGCAGGGGCCGCAAGATACTCCGCTACATCGAAAGCACGCACAACGGGTTTCTGACCCTGTATAACAAGCTCGACGCCAGCGGATTTTCGAAAAATTACGCGGTCAAGCTCAAAAGGATGCTGATGGAAAAAGGATTTCAGCCGAACAGCTGGGATTTCGGCGCAGTGGGCGACGACCGATTCAGCTATTTCGTGGATTTTCCCATTTCAATCATCTACGAATCCGGCTTCATCTCGAACCCCGACGAGGAGGAAAAACTGCGCGATCCTTCATATATAGACAGCATTGTGTCGACCCAGTACGATGCGCTGATCGAAAACATATGCTCGATCTTTGGCGTGGACATATCGGGCCCGTCGGCGTACAAGACCGAAAAGGAAACCGATTCCAGGATCGACCTGCTGAAAATGGCCAGGATCGCTGTTCATTACATCCGCAGCGGCGACTCCGAAAAGAGCCTTCCCATCATCAGGGAAATGGAGGCCCGGTACCGCAGCACGAACTATGAGTGGTACATATCCTACTATTCAGAAATCAGGAAGCGCATCGAAAGCGCCGAATATTACTACCGCATCGGCCTGTCGAACGACCGCAAAAAGCGGTACGGCACCGCGCGAAGAAACTACCTGAGAGCGCGCAGAAGCGTCAACCGGGCCCCGATATATACCGCGTTCCGGTACAAGTACAACCGCGCCCTCGGCAGGCGCGCGTCGAAGAAACTTTACGAGGAGGCCCGGCCTTTCGTGATCAGGAACGCCAGGCAGCCCGTAACCGTGACCAGGGCGCCTCTTTCCCGCTACGTCATTCTGCCTGTGGAGGAAAACCAGGGCCTGCGCCACGCGGTCATGCAGGCGCTTCAGCCCGATGAAAAAACGACCGACAGGCTGATACAGTCGCTGGGAAAAGCGAAAATCGCCACCCGCGAGCTGGCCACGAAATACAGCTCTAAAAAGAAAAAGAACATCCGCTACTGGAAGACCGTGCATCAGCCGGTCGCCTTCAGGAAGGGCATTTACCTCGTCAAGCTGAACAAGAACCTCAACGTGGTCGCTGTAAAACAGGTGCGCTCGGTCGAGCTCGACCCGTCGAAATACCAGAATCAGCAGTATCTGAAAAACTCCTATTTTGGACCCCAGGAAAAACATCGGAACCTGTAAACGGGGAAACTGGTTCGGCAAGCCCTACTATTTTTTCGGCGACTACCTCCAGCACAGGCACGGCGTCAGGATACTGAAGCTGCCGATCGATTCCGGGCTCTCGTGCCCGAACCGCGACCCGGACCGCGGGCTCACGGGCTGCATCTTCTGCGGGGACGACGGCTCCGCCTCGCCGACGACCGCCTGCGGAACCGGCATCGAGGAGCAGATGGCCTCGGCGCGCGCCGCTTTCAGGCGCTCTGACCGGGAAACGAAATATATCGCCTACTTCCAGGCTTTCACCAACACCAACGCTCCGGTGCAGGCGCTGAAATCCCTGTACGACAGGGCCCTGTCACAGCCCGACATCGTCGGCCTGATGATCGGGACCAGGCCCGACTGTGTCGGAGACGATGTCCTGGACCTGATAGCCTCGTACATCAAACCCGGCTTCGAGCTGTGGCTCGAAATCGGGATGCAATCATGCCATGACCGCAGCCTGGATTTTCTGAAGCGGGGGCACACGCACGCCGACACCCTGTCTGCCGCGGCAAGGGCTGCCGACAGGAACATCCCGGTGTGCGCGCACCTCATCCTGGGAATTCCCGGCGAGACATGGAAGGACATGATGGACACCGCCGATGCGGTCGCAGCCATGCCGCTGTCGGGCATCAAGCTGCACCACCTTCACGCGATCAGGGGCACCGAGCTCGACCGGATGTCCAGGGAGAAATGCGTCAGTTTTTTCACCATGAAGGAATACGTCTCGACCCTCTGCGACTTCCTGGAAAGAATCAGGCCCGACATCATCGTACACCGGCTTCTGGGCGACCGCCACATCGAATCCCTCGTGGCGCCGGCATGGGGCAGCCACAAGGGAACCGTGCTCAGGGAAATCGAGGACGAATTCGCCCGCAGGGGCACCTACCAGTCTTTTCTCTACGGCCGTTAGCATCGTTGCACCGAAGAGCAGGAGCGCGTTCATTCCCGCAATCCCCCTCTCTGGACAAAAAAACGCAGATGCTGTATAATCAAGGCAGTAATAATAGACGATCAGGATACAAAAAAAAAATGCCAGGGAGGCGCCGAGACACCGAGGGGCTATTCTCGATGACGTTACCGCAATAAATTTCCGGAGGACGCGTTCAATGAACCTTTTAAAGAACATAATGGCTTTCTATGACACAACTTCGTACGTGATGAGGGAAAAGGCCCGCATTCTGATGTGGTTCAACATCGCGGCCACAGGCCTGATTCTTCTTACGGCGATCACGACATTTCTGACCAAGCCAGAGGTGGCGACGGCCAAATATTTTCTCAGCCAGGCCTTCATTATTGCATCGTTCCTGACGAGCCTTTTCCTGATGAAAAGGGGAATTTTCAGGGCCGCGGTCTATGTGACAATCGTCATTCCCCTGCTTGCGGCATTCTATCAGGCGATGATCGTGCCCACCCTGGCCGGTAAATACATATACCAGCTCTATTTGATCCTTTTCATCCTCTTCGCCGCGCTTTTCGGGACCGTTTCGACCCTTGTGATAATCAGCGCCATGGTCATGGTGATGGGCGTAGCCGTGATTTACAATGCCTCCGGGATCATTCCCGATGACGTGATGAAAGTGTCGGCCATCAACTTCGGCATATCCGCCTCATTCATCGGCCTGACCTGTTTCTTCATCCAGTCCATACTAACACGGTCTCTCGATGATTCGAAAAACAAGAATATTCTTCTCGGCGAGCAGCTCGATAAAATGGACGCCATTTTCAAGACATGCTCGGGGATATCCGAGGAACTGTCCGTGGCGTCGATAAAAATGGGCGACAGTGCGACGACGTTCACCGAGCAGGCGGAGACGCACGCGGTCAGCATCGAGCAAATAACGGCCTCCCTCGAGGAAATAAGTTCGGCCACGACGAGCAATTCGTCGAACGCGAAGAAAACCAACGAGATCGCCCGCATGACCACGCTCCAGGCCGAGGAGGGCGGCGTGATTCTGAACAAGACCCTCGACGCCATGAAAAACATCTCAGACAAGATCAGCATGATACAGGACATCGCCTACCAGACGAACCTGCTTGCCCTCAATGCGGCGATCGAGGCGGCCCGGGCAGGCGAGCACGGCAAGGGATTCTCTGTCGTGGCGGCGGAGGTGAGAAAGCTCGCGGAGAAGAGCCAGGCCGCTGCCGAAGAAATCAACAGCATCTCAGCGTCGAATATCGGCATCGCGGGCCAGGCCGAAAAAATTTTCACGGATATACTCGAAGGCATCAGAAATACGGCTGACCTCGTGAACGAGATCAGCTTCGCATCCGAAGAGCAGGACCGCGGCCTGACGCAGATCAATGCCGGTATGAACGAGCTCAATGACGGCACCCAGAAATCTGCGGGATCGGCGAGGATTCTGCTCGATATCTCGAAGGATCTGAAAATGCACGCCGGAATGCTGATCGACGTCCTCGGAAAAAACGACGTCCGGGCCTTGAACGGGGTCTTGACCGGGTAATGAAAAAACATTCCCGGCAGCTCAGTTGCCTGAAAATTCAGGCGGCTTGCGAAGCTCGTCCGCGGTCTGGATGCCAGCGGCCATTTCGGGTATGATGCCGATCCTGCGGTAGATCGGGCGGATATGCCCCCGCAGGTACGGAAGCCTCAAATAAAATATAACCCCGCCGAGAACGCCGGACACGCCGCATGCGAACACCGTCCACGTCGCGCCGATGCCGCTCGACACCGCGCCGGCCAGGATGCTGCCCAGCGGCGCAGCGCCCATGAACGCCATGACATAAAAACTCATGACCCTGCCCCGCTTGTCCTCGTCGGCGATCGTCTGAAGCACCGTATTGCACGACGCAATGGACAGGATCATGCCGAACCCGATGACGACGAGAATCGCGAGCGACAGGGCGACCGTTCGCGAAAAGGAAAACGCGATAAGCGCCGACCCGAACAGGAGCATGGAAACGCTTATTATCCTGCTCAGGCCGAGCACGCTCCTGCGCATGGCGAGAAACACCGTCCCGGCAAGCGCGCCCAGGCCCGAGGCCCCGACCAGCATCCCGTAGGTGTCGGACTTTCCGCCGAGGATGGATGCGGCGAACACCGGCATGAGCACCGGGAACGACATGCTGACCAGGCTCATCAGCGCGACCGTCATCAATAAAAAGCGGATCGGCGGCGAGCCGAACACGTACGCTGCGCCTTCCCTGAGCTCGCGCACGAGGTTTTGCCCGGCATGTGATGTCTTCTCGGCCGGGACACGGATCAAAAGAAGCGCCGCCAACGCGGCGCAGTAGCTGATCGCGTTGAAAAGGAAACAGACGCCCTCGCCGGCGGCGGCAACCGCGACGCCGGCTATCGCGGGCCCGACGAGCCTGGAGCCGTTGAACAGGACCGAGTTCAACGCGATTACGTTCGGAAAATCAGACTTGTCCTCGACCATGCTCACGATGAACGCGTGTCTGGTAGGCATGTCGAACCCGTTGATCAGGCCGAGAAAAAAGCTGAGCGCCGCGATGTGCCACACCCGGACCGCGCCTGAAAACGCGAGCGCCGCGAGGCACGCGGCCTGGAAAAGCGACAGGATCTGGGTCGCTATGATCATCTTCCTGCGGTCGAGCCTGTCGGCGAGCACCCCGGCGATCGGCGAGATGAAAAAGGCAGGCACCTGTCCCGAAAACGCGACAACTCCCAGCATGAGCTCGGAGCCCGAAAGCCGGTAGACCAGCCATCCGCTCGCCACGCTCTGCATCCACGTGCCGATGAGCGATATGCCCTGCCCGATGAAAAAAAGACGGTAATTGCGGGTTTTGAGTATCCGTATCGAGCGCCGTAGTCCGGCGAAGCGGTCTTGTCTGGCGGCAGGCATTGCATGCACCCTTTTTGTATCCGGGAAAATGGCATTATGGTCCGGACATGCGGGCGCAGGTCAAGGAATATTTATTCATTATGCATATCACGGGAAAGCTGCCGCGGATCATGGGCGGGCGGATTACCGCATCCGGGTCCTTTCGATCAGGAGACGCACGTTTTTCGTGTTCGCTTTCCAGGCAATGTCGAACAAATCGCCGATGACCGGAACGAGGCCGATCAGCAGGTCCAGCAAAACATTGGCGAGCATGCGAGCCACGGTGAAGATGCCGGCCCGGTGGTAAAGCGCGGCCAGAATGATGTAACCGGAAACCAGCGCGGAGAGAATGTCTCCCGCGACCGGGACCAGGCCGATGATAAAATCCCACCCGAACCGCATCGGGACGCAGGGAAGCCTGAACCTGCTGTCGAGAAAATCGGCGAGGGACTCGAGCCTGTCGGGCGAAAATATTTTCTCGAATAAGCTGTCGATTATTGCCGGCATCGTGATCTCCAGTGGCCGATCGTGCATGCTGTCTTTCAGGATACAGCAGCAATACAAAGCCCCTGAAAAAGGAATGTCAACGATTAATCATGATGCGGGAAATATCGGCGGGGAGAACATTAAGCCCTCCCCGCCTGAAAAGACAAATCAGGAATTTACCGAATGCGTCTGTGAAAACGATCTCGCCATGCGGTAGGCGGTCCTTTTCAGCGAGGGAAAGCCAAACGTGAACAGGGAGAAGAAACTGTAATAATTTTTTATCTCTTCCACCCTGGACATGTCTATGGCCTGAACATTCACCGGCAGGCCGTATTTTTCGGGCCTGTCCCTGAGCACCGTGATAACTCCCAGACCGCCGAACTCGTCAATGCCGTAAACGCTTGCGTGGGGGAAATCCTTCTGAAGCTCTTTCACCCTTTTTTTCGCGATCTTCAGCATTTCCTGGCGGTTTCCGTACAGCAGCGCATACGACGGGCATGTGTTCACGCATGCGGGAACTTCCCGTTCGTTCAGGGTGCACGCGTTGCACTTGTGAGACCGGTCCTTTTTCACGATTTTCTGGCCAACATCGTTGACGTGGTCAAAACCGCTTACCTGCGGCACATTGTACACGCACGCGTTCACGCAGGCCCCGCATCCGATGCACCTGTCCTGATCGATGACCGCCCATCCGTCGAGCCTGAAAATAGCCTTTTCGGGACATACCCTTTCGCAGTTCGCTTCATGGCAGTGAAAACATTTCTTGTGCATGATCGTCCATATCGGCCGCTCCGGGTTGGAGCGGTCGATCGGAAAGAACTTCACATGGTTCCATGTGATCGCCGAAAGCTCGGCGGGGTTCGTATATTCGACGCCGCCGAAAAATTCTGTCTTCTCGCCGGGCAGGCCGTTCCACTGTTTGCAGGCGACCTGACAGGCCCTGCATCCCTGACATTTCGACGTATCGACTAAAAAAGCGTTATCGCTCATTGCTTTCCTCCTAAGCCTTTTCAATATTGACCAGAAACGCCTTGTATTCCGGTATCATGGTATTGGCGTCGCCGATATGGGGCGTGAGAGAGTTGCATGAATCGCCCGACGCGGCGCATCCATGTCCGAAATGCCATATCATTCCGACCATCTCCACCTCCCTGCCATTGATGTTCCAGGCCTGCACCCTGTCAGTCACGAGCGCCCGTGCCGAAATCGATCCCCTTTTCGAGCGGATTCTGATCATATCCCCGTTTTTTACGCCCTTCTTCGCCGCGAGCGCAGGGCTGATTTCGCAGAACATGTCCGGTACGAGCTCGTTCAGCCAGGGAAGATTGCGCGTCATGGCGCCAGCCTGCCAGTGCTCGACCAGCCTGTACGAGGTGGCCACGATCGGATAGTTCGCCGCATCGCCGAATTCTCCTCTGACCGAATCGAGTATCAGGGACGCCGGATTGACCTTCTGGCTGTTCAGAAGATTTGCGGCCGGGCTTTCCATCGGCTCGAAATGTTCAGGGAACGGTCCGTCATTGACGGCGTTGGAAAAAAGCTTACCGATCCCGTCGGGGTTCATGATGTATGGATTCTTTTCCGCCGGGCCGAATTTCGCCCCGCCATCCACGACATCTCCTTTCCATTTATCGCCGGTCCATTTGACGACCCACCGTTTGGGGTCCCACGGCTCTCCTTTACGGTTCACCGACGCCCGGTTGTATGCGATCCTCCTGTCAAGCGGCCATGCCCATGCCCAGTTCGGGTACAGCCCGATCGAGCCATGGCCCTCTTTCGGGTCCCTTCTCTTCATCATGTTCCCGGCCGGAGGGTAGCTGCCGCTGTATACCCAGTTGCCGCACGCGGTCGATCCGTCGTCCTTGAGATCCATGAACGAAACCATCTGCTTTTTCGTTTTCCATTCGTAGCCGTTGATCTCCATGGCCACAAGCTCCGGGTCAGCCTCGTGGTGGCCCTGATGCGTATAGTTCCAGTTGGCCTTTAAAATCGGATCCGGGAACCTGCCGTCCTCTTTGGCGTACAGCTCCCTGATCTTATGGTAAAGCATGTCGACCATGTCAAGGTCGGATTTGGCCTCGCCCGGAGCGTTTTGCGCCTTGTATCTCCACTGAGCCCACCGCCCTGAATTCGTAATGCTGCCTTCTTTTTCGACGGACGAGGCCGCCGGAAGTAAAAACACTTCGGTCTTGATGTTTTTGGGATTCACGCCCGGGCGTTTCCAGAACACCGAGGTGTCGGTTTCCCATAGATCGGCCGCGACGAGCCAGTCGAGTTTTTCGAGCGCTTTGGCTTCCTTGTCGGCGTTAGGCCCTCCAACGACCGGATTTGCGCCCCAGATAAATCCGCCCCTGTGCTGGCCCTTGTACATGTCCTCGAAAAGAACGATGTGCGGGGTCGGTTTCCCTGCCTTGGGAAGCCAGTCGAAGCAGAAATCATTTTCCTTGACCGCCGCATCGCCGAACCACGCCTTGAGCATGCTTATAACGTACTTGGGCCTGTTCGACCACCAGTTCACGCTCATTGGATCGTTCGTTTTAGGCACTTCCTTGGCCATGTACTCGGCGAGGTTCCTGTGCTTCTTCGCCATGGGAACAGGATTGTATCCTGGAATGATGTGCCAGAGAAGAGCTGCGTCAGTCGATCCCTGCACGTTCGATTCGCCCCTCATCGCGTTGATGCCGCCGCCGGCAAGTCCGATGTTCCCCATGAGCAGCTGCATGATGCCATAGGCCCTGATGTTCTGCGTGCCGACCGTGTGCTGCGTCGTGCCCATCGCGTACAGTATCGTCGCGACCCTGTCAGGTTTGTGCGTTGAAGTGAACAGTTCGGCTATTTTTAGAAAAACCTCTTTGTTGCAGCCGGTAATTTTTTCGACCATCTCGGGTGTGTACCGGGCGTAGTGCTGTTTCATGAGCTGGTACACGCAGCGGGGGTCTTTAAGGCTCCTGTCGCGTCTGGGAACGCCCTTCTCGTCGTTCTGATATGTCCACGAGCCGCGGTCGTACTCGCGTTTCCCGCCGTCGTATCCGGAGAAAATACCGTCGTTGAAGGCGTATTTCGGGTCAATCAGGAACGACGCGTTCGTGTACTCGACCACGTATTCCTTCTGGATGCGGTTTTTCTGCAGTGCGTAATTAATGATCCCGCCGAGGAACGCGATGTCGGTTCCCGGGCGTATGGAGCCGTACATGTCGGCCAGGGATGCCGACCTGGTAAAGCGGGGGTCGACCACGATGAGCTTAGCACCGTTGTCGCGGGCCTTCTGTATCCATTTGAACGAAATGGGGTGGTTTTCCGCAGGGTTGGACCCCATGACGAGAATGACATCGGCGTTCTTTATGTCTATCCAATGGTTGGTCATGATACCCCGGCCGAAAGTCGCCGCAAGACCGGCCACGGTCGAACTGTGGCAAAGCCTGGCCTGGTGTTCGAGGTAGCTTATGCCGAGCAATCTCGCGAACTTGGATACAACGTAGCATTCCTCGTTGTCAAGCGCGGCGCCGCCCAGGCTGAACAGCCCCCCGCTCCTGTTGACGGTGACGCCGTTTTCATTATCAATAAATGTCGCATCGCGCGTGTCCTTGACCTTGCGCGCTATCATAGCAATAGCCTTCTCCCAGGAAATCTCCTCCCATGTGTCGCTCATCGGTTTTCGGTACAGCACCCTGTCGAGCCTTCTTTTTATGGGATTTCGAGCTATCTGGTAGATCGCGTTTCCCTTCGGGCACAGCGTGCCGAGGTTTATGGGATGATCGGGGTCTCCCTCAACGTTGATGACTTTCCCGTCCCTGGACGACACAATCAATCCGCACCCCACACCACAGTACGGGCATATGGTGGTGCTTTCCCTGGCGCCCCTTAATTTGTCCGGATAGCTCCTGCAACCGGTAAGGAACGTAGAGCCGCCAAAAAAAGCCCCGGCGGCGGTAGCGCCGGTCAGCTTCATAAAATCACGTCTGGTAACTGGCATAGTGTTCTCCAATAGATTGTTATTATATTATTTGCTAATACGGTCCAGGGGGGATGATTAAGTATTATCATGAAGCTTTGGCGCGGCGATTCCTGTTCGGAAAATCTTTCTGACTGAAGATTCGCCCCGCAAATGACTGATTGAACGAATGAAGGGCTAATAATAGCGCATTGGAAAGATTGACCGCTCGGATGGAATCAACCCGCCAGGCCTGTCCCCGGCTGAAACCATTCTCTTAAAATAATTAACTCTGCACCGCCAACTGGCCGGAACAGGTCTGCTTCACCGCTTCAAACGCGGGATAGTATTATCCACTTTCATGACCTCCTTTACCATTAGTATGATCGTCAACATGATAAAAAATGATTCCATACCCATGATAGTAATCATGGTAAACTTACGAATAATTTCATGCGATATACTTGTCATGCATGAATCAATGCAGATATATGGGTGCGTCTTGATCGAAACGAACGGCAGTGAAAAGAAAGATACCCATATACAGCCTGTCCTGCAATGATGAATATCTCTTCTTCCCATATACGTGGAGGCGGGGAAGTTTCCCTCCCAACCTGTTGGTCATGCGCCATGATATGCATTTTAGGCGACAGGACTCGAAGAGTTGCATAATTATTGAAATACTGTCTAATGATGTCAATATTAATTTTTTAAATTTTATATATCGATATTATTAATTATTTACTGCAGGCTTTGACACAAAAATGCTATCCTCCTGAAGGACAATCAATCAACTGCAAGTCCCGAGCCGGACATGAGATATGGTGAAGATTTGGTGAAAACCGGGGTAACACACGGAACAGAGAAGAAGGTTTGAAGCACAATTCCTGAATCATTCAGGAGTTGCATTTGGGTTGCCTGGGACTCGAACCCAGGACCTACTGATTAAGAGTCAGTTGCTCTAC
>ERZ795054.688-NODE-688-length-38798-cov-8.680226_pt1 | contig 38798 bp, 16 predicted proteins | sample MGYA00375138_ERZ795054 | MGnify/ENA primary metagenome ERZ795054 (study PRJEB30183, sample SAMN05720215) | anaerobic digester metagenome | isolation source: active sludge of municipal wastewater-treating anaerobic digesters | place: USA | collected 2014-12-23 ... | reverse complement strand
TTTGCTTATTTGCACCAGGTAGGTGAAGCCGTTGGTCACCGGCTCCCAGTCAAGCCCGGCGGTTGTGTGCAGCGTAACGCCGTTGGCCGGCCAGGTCAGAACAGGTTTCGCCAACGGATCCATGGAGGTGAACTGCCAGACAGGTTTCCAGCCGCTCCAGACTCCATTCACCTTGGCTTTGACACGCCAGAAGTAGGTGGTGTTGTTGGTGAGCTTGGTCGCGTAGGGATAAACGGAATCGACCGAGGCCGCGCTGAAGAGCAGGGTGCTGAAATTGGATTTGGTGGAGAGCTGGATCTTGTAAGCCGTGGCGCCAAGGGTGTCCTCCCAGTCGAAGGCGACCTTGCTGGTGGTCAGTTTTTCGAGGTAGGCGGGGTAGAAAGGTGCTTCCACATCCCAGCGGACTTCGGTGAAATCTCCATCATCCTCTCTTATATTGACATAGCCATAATCGCCTGGATGCAGGTCAACACCAATTCCGGCGAAATCAGCCACCCACTTCCCTGAACCATCAGCTATGGTATAAAGATCATGCCAGCCGCCATCCCCCAGTTCCGCCCAGGTACTGATCTCTGTTCCAGGATCAGCGGTTCCACTCACCTGGTCGGTGAGGTCGTCCACCCTGGTCAACGCCAAATTCCTGACTACTAGAGACTTGGTTGTCAGGTCGTCCCGGACTGTGACGGTATCGCCAGGAAGGATATTAAACTCGGCTATACCGATATCAACGATACCCGACTCATGCACTGTGGCAGTGGTCACATCGATACCGCGGACATTCACGGTTACTGTTGAACCGGGAACCCATTCATTACCCCAGATGTAATCCCAGTTTAGGTTAACTCCGAAACGCGGTGCCCGCACATGCCAATCGACCCAGGAAACATCGTAATCCTCATCGAACAAGGCGACCCACCCATTTGTACCAGGCACGATGTCCACAATCCCGGAAAAATCGGCATACCAACGACCCAATTCATCGGAGGTAACCCAAAGTGTTGAATTGCCACTCCCATCAGGGAATTCCGCACTGACCATAATCTCGGTATCCGGATCGGTGTTCCCTGTGACCTTATCCAGATCCCAGTTGACATCCGTCACCTCAAGAAGAGGTACCGTGTGATTTTTAGTCGTATCGCCATCGGTCATTTCGATGAGGTCTCCAGGAGTGATTTCAATCCCCAAGTCCTCAAAGGTTGCCCGACCCCAGAAATCTACCGTGGCGTAGAATGTACTCGTATTAACTTTGAGAGTAAGGTCAGCAAACGCAGGCCATCCATTAGCGTAGATCACACTGGTAAGCAGATTTATAGAGACCCTTGGATTGGGAATACGCCAGGTGACGACCGTGTTATCGCCATCCTCATCCCACTTATCGAACCAGCCTTCAGTGCCCGGTTGGATATCGACGATGCCGCTGAAATCGAAGGACACCACACCACCATCCTCTACCTCATAATCATAGATGTCATTACATCCACCATCGGAACAGATCACGGCGTGCGCCCAGGTGCCGGGGTCAGTGGTGCCGGTCAGGGTATCGAGCGCAAGATCGTAAGCGGTAAAAGCGAGGTTATACGCGGTGAGCGACTTTGTGGTGGTGCCGTCGGTCATTTCAACGTAATCACCGGGGGCAAGATCAAAATCCATGAAGCCAAAGCCAACATTACCACCCTCATCAGCGGTCAACGTACTGGTGTAAGCGCCTGCAGTTACGGTCACCGCGGAACCGGGCGTCCAGTTTCCTCCCCAAATGGCATCCTCTACAATATTTATTTCGAACCAGGGTATGGGAATTTCCCAGCCTACTTCGGTATAATCCCCATCGTCGTCAAAGATGGCAGGGAATCCCTTAGTTCCAACTGTAATATCCCAGACACCTGAAAAATCAGCCGACCAATTGCCAGCGCTATCAGCGGTGGTAGTAACTATGCCGGTTTGCTGCCAGTTCTGGTCAAAAGTGGCAACGATTATCTCCTTTGCCGGGTCTGCAGTACCACTGACCCAATCGGCAAACTGATCTACTCCAGTTAAAGTGAGATTTTCAACAAATGTTTGTTTTGTGAGTGTCCCATCTGAGACGCTGACTGTTGATCCTGGTTGAATATCCACGTCACCCAAAAAAGCGTTTCCATTAAAATCAGTTTCAATTGTGGTCAGATCCTTTCCATCCACACTCAAAGTGAGAGTGGTAAAAGACGCCCAACTTTGGAATGAGACGTAATCCTGGTTCAGGTTAACACTAAAAATTGGATCAGGCGCACGCCAGTAAACCATCGTGGCAGTGTTATCATCCTCGAAAAGATGAACTCCACCATCTGAACCGGGGATGATGTCGATCACGCCTGTATAATTCACCTCCCAGTATCCGGTTGCCGGATCTGAGTCCGCGCCGATCCCCTGACAATCACCGTTGGTGCACACCCATGTGCCAATCGATGCGCCGGGATCGGTATACCCACTCAGGGTGTCAGTATCTACATCCGCATTTTCCACCGTTAGATAATGCACCTTGTGCGCCTTGTTGACCGCGCCCGCGCTCATCTCCACGATATCCCCCACGACAATGTCGCGCTCTAGATCATTAAAATCAACATCTCCGTTTTCTTTGGAAGTGCGGAAGTACTCATCTCCGTTGACGGTGAGCTTGATCTCCGTCAAAGCCGGCCATTCCCAACCCCACACTGTATCTTCTTCCGGTTTGACCTCAAAACCCGGATTGGGCAGGTACCAGTAGTAAACCGACTGGTTGCCTTCGCCATCAAATTGGCGCGCTCCGCCATCCGAACCGGGCACAATATCAATTGAGTATTGCGCGGTCCATTTGCCGGCTGAATCAGCAGTGGTATCCACATCCTCAAGCACATCTCCCACTGGACTCCAGGCATAGGTTTTTACAAAACCGGGGTTGGAAGCAGTACCCGAAACAGTGTCATTTACCGGATCGATGAGATCAAAGCTCATACCGGTGATCTGGTGGGTTCGGGAGGTTTTTCCATCGGTCATCACAATAACTCTACCGACAGACAGTGATTCGGTGATATCCCGGAATTCAACGTAACCCCAGGGATCGGATACAGCAGAACCATAAGAGACACCGTCGATCGAAAGGTTGACCGGGGTGGCAGGCCACCAGTTAAAGCCAAAAATATCCTGTTTATCAGGATACACCCGGATGTGAGGATTCAAGATCTGCCAATTAATGACCGTCCCATCCCCATCGCTGTCCCAGCGACCGATATTACCACTGGTACCAAGTACCAGGTCAACCCCGGCCACGCCCATTTTGGCTTTGAACACCCCTTCGGTATTAGCCGTGACGTCGACTGAGATCCAATTATCGTACGCGTCCAACGCTCCAACATTAACCACCGCTCCGGGCTTGGAGGTGCCTTTGACGATATCGAGTGCCTGGTCAAGGCTGGTTAAGGCTAACTTCTGCACTTTATGCGATTTTGTGAAAGAGCCTGAGACAAGCGTGATCGTTTCCCCGACAATAAAATCATGCCCGAGATCACCCCAATCACAAATTCCATTTTCATCTGAGGTGCGGACGAAAGTACTTGTTCCGACCGTCAGGGTAATGTCCGCATTAGCCGGGAAACCCCATGATTGGAGAAAATCTGCGTTCGGATCGACCCAAAAACCATAATCCGCATCGGACGAGATCCCTGCGAGCGTCGCGGGTGGAATGGGGGCATGTAAAGCCGGCTGTTCTAAATCCTCTAAAACGGCAGGCAGACGGTCCGGTCGATACGCCGAACTGGCTCCCGAATGCTCAACCGCAGGCGCAGGGCGCTCGAAACGCTGGGCGGAATCCGGCAATGAGTACGGCTGACGCTGCGCATCGTCGTATGGCATTCCGGCGGGGTCAAAGCCCACCGGCGGGGTGTCTGCCGTTTTACTCGCCTGTTCCTGGCTCGCTTGCACACCATGCAGAGGTGTACTCCCCAATAAACCAAAAACCATGATAAAAACAATTACCAGGTTCAAAAACCCAAAAAACCGTGCTGTTAACTTCGTTCTCATGCCTGTTCTCCTGTTCATTAGAATATTAAGCCGGATAAAATAACTCCTGTCCGGGACAATCGCGTACAGGAGTAATAAAATGGATTAAACACAACACCAGCCTGCATAAGGCTGGATGATGCTCGAGATCACGCGGGGCGCGATGTAAGGCAGGATTGCTTACCCCTTTAGAAAATAAAGATGAATAACAAATGAATCTGAGTGATATAGTACTGCAAATCTTTCCGAAATTCAAGCACGAATAAAAACAACCCACCTGAATATTCAGGTGGGTTGTTTCGGATCTTTGCAATTTGCCTTCAATTAGTCCTTTATGAAATCGGCCAGGGCAGTTCGAGGGTGAAGGTGCGGATGAGGCTTTGCGACTGGTTGCCGGCTTTATCGAGCGCGCGTACGCGCCACTCGTAAACGCCCTCCTTCATATCCAATGGCTGGTAGGAAAGCACGCTCAGCGGCGCGGAAGACACCCAATCAGCTTCTGTACCTCCCGCGGGACGGTAATCAAAGATGTAGAACTTCGCACCTGAGGCAGCATACCAGGCGAACGCAGGGACGGACTCCTTGACAGCGCCATCCTTAGGCCGCGCCAACACGGGGGCCGCCGGCGCGGTGCGGTCCACCTTGAAGATCCACACGGCTGACCAGGGACCTTTGACGACCGCGCCATCGATCTCACGCAGGCCGCGCACGCGCCAGTAATACTTGCCTTCAGGGATGCCTAACAACACTTTTTGCAGTTCCGCGGCGGGAACAGTGTATTTGGTTTTGCCTACGAACATCGAGTTGGTGGCCACCTGCAGCAGGTACGTCTCAGCGCGGTCCGCTGCGAGCCATTCGAGGGTGACATCGTCAGCGTTGGTGTGGGATTTACTTGCAGGCGCTGACAACATGGGGGCTGCCGGTGGAAAACGAGAGAAGAAGGTCAGCACCGGTGACCACTCCCCGCTCCAGGTGAGACCGTAGCGTGGTTGAATACGCCAGTAGTATTGCTGCCCATCCACCAGCGCGGCTGGATAGGTGTAGGAGGAAAGCGAGGTGCGCGCGCTGAGCACCAAAGGATCGAAGTCCTCTTCAAGGGAGATCTCAATCCGATACCGGGTCGCGCCAGGGATGTCATCCCAATCAAAGGTAAGCGTGGTGAACGCCAGTTGAGCGCCAGGAGCAGGCGTAAAGCCAATAACCGGAAACGACAGGGATTGGGGAGACATACCGCTATCGAAGTAATCGTTATAGACCCTGAGCGTGGCTGTACCCGCGACTGCCAGGTCCGCCGGGCTGAGCTCGATCGAGAGTTGTGTGGCGCTAATGAATGTGGTGGGTCGCGGTTCGTCGTTCCAGTAGACGGTGGAATAGCCTTCAACGAAACCACTGCCGCTGATCAGCAGGGTGAGCGGCCCAGAGCCCTTGGTGGTAAAGCTGGGGTTGAGCGCGTTGAGCACGGGTACTTCGTGCGTGATGTAGAAATCGGCACGAGAATAATCCCCATCTTCGTCCGTCTGGATCACGTAGCCATAAGTGCCGACCTTAAGATCCTCATTGCCGGAAAAATCCGCCAGCCAATTACCAGACGCGTCGGCGGTTACATCGATACTTGAACCATATCCAATATCATCGAACCCGGCAACGCTGATGACTGCATTTGGCGCCGCAGTTCCAATGACATCGTCTGTGGTTTGATCGATGCGCGTGATGCCGAGGGCGTTAACGATATGTGAGCGGGTCACAAAACCGCCTTGCAGCACCACCAATTGACCAGGTTGGATATCATAGAAACCGGAGAGTGGAAACTCCACGAAGCCGTTGGCAGCAGCGATGCTTGAATCGGTGTAATCCCCGTCAGCGATATCAAGGTTGACCCGTGCACCTGGTGAAAAGCCAAATCCCCTGATCAGGTCGATCTGGGGGTAAACCACCATATACGGCGCTACCGGGATATCCCAATAGATGCGGGTGGAATTGCCCATGGCATCAAACTGCCGGATGGTACCATAAGAACCAGGGATGATATCCACATGCTCGTAAGCAACCGTCCAGACGCGTGAAGAATTTACCACCGCATCCTTCCATTCATAGGAAGGATAGGAATAGGCCATGGTCTTTATAAAACCGGGGTCCGCGGTGCCGCTGACGCGGTTTCTGTCAATATCGACTGATGTGACAGTCATATCGATGATGGTGTGCGCGCGGGTGAACCTGCCATCAAACATCTTTACCAGCATGCCGGGCACCAGATCCACGCCCAGGTTTTCAAACTGGATTGCGCCATTTGTACCCGGCAGCAGCGAACCGTACGGTTCCCCATCCAGGGAGAGATAAACCAAGCGGCCGGGGATCCAGTCATCACCGCCGACAACGTCCGTACCGGGATAGACCCGGACGGTCGGCTTGTCACCAGCCTGCCCATCCGTCACCTGGAGGATGAGGGTGACCGGCGAGGAGTTGCCGGCGAGATCGAGGATCGAACCTGAAAGAGTATAAGCGCCGATCGGAAAATCATCGGGGATCTGCAGATCGATATCGGTTGACTGCGAATCATGCTGGAAGGCGTCCAGCAATTGAAGGGTATCCCCTTTGATGTAGGCGAATGGATTCACACCGTTGGCCACACCCAGCATGTAGGTCAACTGCGCTTCGGGCAAGGCGCGCGCGTTGAAATAGATCTCAAGGTCATTCGCTGTGAGTGAGGAGTCTGTGAGATACAACGCAAAGTACTGCGCCGGAAGCGGTTCATTGACGGCGGTACCCGGTGCAAACTGCAGCGCGTGCGACAACGCCGGGTCATTTAACGTTTCAAGGAGAAAACCTGTAGCAGGATCCCCCGGCAGAGGGTCTCCATCCGCTGTGAGACCGGTTAACGTGAGCAGTGGAGCGGTATCGTCATCAAAATGGACTGGCAGGGTCGCCTCAGCCAGTATATGGCGCGTGGTGAAACCGTCCGCGGAGATGATGGAACGGATGTTTAGCGTGGTATCAAAGGCGACCGGATAATCACCACGGTGGATGGTGATGGCATACACCTCCACGCGACCGGCATAATCGGTGTTGAAGTTAGCTGCCACCGCGGCAGGGATCAGGTCGGTGAGCCAGAACTGCGTGCCCGGAACCAGCACGTTGGTGACGTAAGCCTTTGGTGCGCCACCATTGATAGCCAGGGTGATAGTCACCCTGCTGCCGGCCGGTAAGGCATTGCCCAGGGTCAGCAGGGTGTTGATCTTGTACCCTTTAGAAATGAGGATGGAGGGTATGCTCAGCGGGTACGTTTCGGTGAGGGAGCTGAGGGTGCCGGTGAGCGTGGTATTGTCTTTGACATACTGCACGGCGGCAGGCTCATCCGCCGGCAAACCAACATCCAGGGTGATCGAATCTAGCACTTCCAGGGTGACAAAATCATCCTTTGAGATAATGGATTCGATCTGCACAGTGGTGTTGACGGGTTCGGGGTTGCCGCCGCCACTGGTGATGCTGATGGCGTACACCTCCACGCGGTTGGCGTAGACGGTACCAAAGTCTGCGGGTACTGAATCAGGGATCAGGTCAGTGACCCAAAACTGTGTGCCGGGGATCAGCACGTTGGTGACGTATGCAAAAGATGGACTGCCATTCACTGACAACGTGATCGTCACTGTGCTGCCGGCTGGCAAAGGCTCGCCCAGCGTCATGCGTGAGTTAATTTTGTAGCCCTGCTCTACGATCGGAGAAGGGATACTGAGAGGAAAGGCGGCGGTGAGTTCATCCAAAGTGCCAGTCAACGTGGTGTTATCTTTCACGTATTGCAGCGCGGCGTCAGCATCAGCCGGGAGGTTCACATCAAGTGTGATCGCGTCGAGCACCTCCAGAGTGGCAAAATCATCCTTCGAGATAATGGATTCGATCTGCACTGTTGTGTTAAACGGCTCAATGTTGCCGCCCCCACTGGTGATGCTGATAGCGTACACTTCCACGCGGTTGGCGTAACCGGTATCAAAGTCTGCTGGTACTGAATCAGGGATCAGGTCGGTGACCCAAAACTGCGTGCCGGGGATCAGCACGTCGGTGACATACACAAAGGATGGGCTGCCATTCACCGACAACGTGATCGTCACTTTGCTGCCGGTTGGTAAGGCCTCGCTCAGGGTCATGCGTGAGTTGATCTTGTAGCTTTCATTAATAAGGACAGAAGGGATAGTCTGCGGGAAAGCAGCGGTGAGAGCGCTGAGGGTACCAGTAATTGTTGTATCGTCCTTGACGTACTGCAATGCCATAAGAGGGTCAGTGACATCCTGGACCAGGTCAAACTGCGCGGACTCCAACTCGTAGAGGTCGGCGGTGAAATCATCCCGCGAAATGATCGACTGCAGGGTCAGCGTCGTATCCAGCGGCACCGGATTGCCCGTAAAGGTGATGACATAGGTTTCAGAATCGCCGCCGTAGCCAGCGTCAAATGGCGCGGCGTAAGAAAGCGGGTAACCAAACAGGTCCGTCACCCAATGCTGCGTACCGGTGAAAGTAATATCGGTGAGATAAGGGAAACCATTGCGGGTGATGGTGACCTTTGTACCCGCTGGGAGTTCCTCCCCCAGAGTGATGCGGGAATTGATCTTGAAACCGGCATCCACCACAACCTGCGGGATGACCGCCGGAAAGGTGGCTACAATCTGTGTGGTAAGGTCGCCGGTGATGATCGTTTCATCGCGCACCTGGATCAGCGCCAGGTCCAGTTCATCCTGCGCGTTGACGCTGTGGATCGATAAAGAAAGGCTCGAAACCAGGAACGCGATCGCGGTGATCAGCCTTATGGCAACTTCAATGAATCGGTGCGGAAAAACCAATAAACACCTATGGGTACCAGTCATATTCATCTCTCCTGCCTGTTTGATTTCCAGTATTCATTACAATGAGGAGGTTTTGTGATTTATCGATGGATGTACGCAGTGATCCCCTCTGGCAGTTCATGTCATTACTATTAAAACATGAATTCGAAAATCGATTTTTGAATCCATCACGATATGAGAACATCTATATATTATGGTTGTTTGTCAGAATATTCAAGTATTTTTCAACACTATTTCACTGCAAGTGAAAAACACCACCGCCTAAAATGATGACGGTGGTGGATGAATCAGGTAGTAATCCAGGCAATGCTGGTTTCTTATGGAGAAGGAAAAACCTTGAAAACAGCGGTCGTTGACCACTTTCCTTTAACACCCAGCGCGTTGATCGCCCTGACACGCCAGTAATACCTGCCATTGGCCAGCGCAGTGGTGGTGTATGTCGCCGAGGTTACCTGGGCGGTTTGTGTTACAGGTGAAAACACGCTTGAGTAGCTGATCTGCACTAGGTAGCCGGTGACCGGAACCACAGGATCTAAAACCTCATCCCAGGTGAGCGTGGGGGTGGATGTAGCGACGACTTCCTTGTTGATCGGGGATAAGTTCACTGGTGCTACGGGTTTTGTACTGAGATCGAAGGCATACACGGGAGTCCAGTTGCTCCAGCCTTTGGCGGTATTCACCTGCAAGCGCCAGTAGTATCGCCCGTACTCCAGAGGGGTAAGTGGTGAATAGCTGAGCGTCGCGGCACCCAGCAACTCATCCAGGACGATGTCAGAGCTGCCTTCCGGGAAGTCAGCGGAACGCGCGACCTGGAGGCGATACTGAAGCGCGCCACTCGCCGGCGCCCAGCTCAAAGTTGGAGTTGTGTCGGTGACAGCTGCACCGTCAGATGGACTACTAAGGACATTGACAATCATCCTGCCAACGTCCGTCCAGGCGGATGCGTTGCCGACCAGGTCAAGCGTACGCGCCCGCCAGTAGACCTGGCCGAAGGGCAGAGCTTTCGCAGCGCTTAACTGAGAGGAAGCCGCGGAACTTACTCGATCAAAAAGGAGAGTATTGAAGTCTGCGTCAGTTGAGAACTGGAGCTGGTAACGGCTGGCTCCATCGATATATTGCACCTTGAGTAGGGGTGTAGTGGTATTAATGGTCAACCCTTCCGCGGGACTCACCAGTTTAGTCGGTGGTGGTGGAGTTGTATCGAGAGTAAACCAGCGCGGCTGGGACCATGCTCCGGGAACGTCCAGATCGTTCACCGCGCGCACCCGCCAGTAATACGACCCATCACCGGGCAATACGTCAGTGTTGACAGCGGTAGCCCCTTCCACGGTCAGTGTTTGGACAATACTAGAAAATTCCGGTGTACTGCTGACTTGAACCTGGTAACGGGCAATCTTCGATCCGGTAGCTGATGAAGGTTCCTGTGGAGGGACGTAATCGGGCAGGACCTGGTCTTTATACAACCACAACAAGGCATCGTCGAAGTAGTATCCCCACATGTAAGGCTGGTGAACGCCACCGGGATTTTCAATGTATTTTATATTTTCGGCAGGCACTCCTCGTGCTTTCAATGTTTTTACGAGCACCTGAACACCTTCTAGAAGTACCCTGGGATAAGTTACCGGTCGGCCTTTCGCATCCAGAACATCAATAGGCCTCCCTTCGCACTCCGCGGTGCCAATGTAAGCAAAGAATTTAACATTCTTAGGCACAGGATTACTGTTGATGTAATTGATGATCTGGTTGTTAGACAACCATGCCCCGCTGGTTTCAGCGAACCATAAGACCGGAGAGAACATGATCACGCTGGAAAAAACCTGCGGGTATTTCAAGCCGGCGTAGAGTGAGATGATTCCGCCCATGCTCCCACCACCAATGGCGGTATTCTCCCGGTCAGGCAGGGTGCGGTAGCGTTTATCGATCTCAGGCTTAACAGTGTTGATCACAAAATCCAGGTACTGATCGCCCTCCCCACCTTCAGTGCTACTGGCATTCCAGGCAAACCAGCGGTCCATGTTGCGATTGATCCAGGGGCTAAACTCATCCCACCGGTTGTCACTGTGGTCAATGCCGACCGCGATCACACCCTCCAATTTACCCTCCTGGATCAGTGTTTCGAGGGTTTCATCGAGATGATATTCATTGTTACCAATGGTGTTGAACATTTGAACGCCATCATGCAGATAGATCACAGGATAAGATTTACCACTAGTCTGGTAGTCAGGCGGAAGGTAGACATGAATCTGACGCGGATGAATACGCAACTGAGGAGCCCAAAGGGTGAAGACTTCAACCCAGCGCAAGTGAGGCGTACTATCGCCAATCAAAGCACCAGACATCGGACCGGACAATACGGGGTGCTTAGGTATAGAGGAGGTAATAGTGATCGCGAAAGGCGGTGTCCAGTTGCTCCAGCCTGTCGTTGTTTGAACCTGCATACGCCAATAGTATTTACCATAAGCTAACGCGCCGCCGGGAGTAAAGGAGGTCTCAGTGGACATTGTCTTGTCACGGATAATGTCCCCATTATCCGCATTAAACTCTGCAGTACGAGATATCTGCAGCCTGTATTGCTGCGCACCAGCCGCAGCGCTCCAGGTAAAAGTGGGTTTCTGATTGGTGGTGATCGTTTTATTGGCTGGTGATTTGAGATTGTTAACATTTATTGAGCGGATTGAAGTCCATTCCGAGAAATTACCAACCCCATCGACGGAACGCGCGCGCCAGTAGAGCATTCCAAAAGGCAAAGTCTCTGCAGTGGTCAATTGGTAGACAGCTTTGCCATTCACCGCAGAAACTGAAGAACTTTCAGCCAAAATCGTTAGAAAATCCGCTTCAGCAGCCACCTGGAAGTGATAATAACGCGCACCTGTAACTGCCGCAACGACAAACTTAGGCGTGGTAGTTTGCACGAGCGCGCCATCAGCCGGTTTCAGCACCGCAGGCAGGGCTGGTGGAACTGTATCGAGTTTAAATGACCATGTTTCAGACCATGCGCCCTGAACATCAACGTCATCGTACGCGCAAACATGCCAGTAATAAAAACCATCAGGCAGGCTCGTCGCTGAGTGGGCGAGCGCACCAGGCGGGAGTGTCACATCCTCCACCAGCGCATCAAAAAGAGTCGACGAACTGATCTGCACCCGGTAGTAGGCCCCGTTTTCAACGGCTGCCCATGACAGGGTGGATTGGGCGGTTTTTGCACCGGAAAGTGGAGCGAGCAGCTGTGGCGCAACCGGCGGACTTATGGAAGTAAATGACCACGTTGGCGACCATTCGCTCCAGGCTATGCCATCCCAAGCGCTGGTACGCCAGTAATAAACAAGATACGGTTCCAACGCTGTTTCTGTGGGATATGCGGAGATCTGGGTCTCCTGATCCAATAGGAGAGAAGCAAAATCCTCTGTTGCGGCGAGTTGAAGCTGGTAAGACAGCGCACCTGGAACATCCAGCCAATCAAATGTGACCGTGCTGGTGGAAAGTTTTTCATTTGGCTGTGGATCTATTTCAGCGACAGTCACCATGTAGGGATTGGATTGCACGACTTCCGGCGTAGTATTTAAAACAACAAGGGGGATTTCACCGGGAGCAAGTTGGATTGCCGGGATAAGCGCGGACAAGGTGTTTTCATTTATATATGTGGTTTCAAGCGTAACCGCCTGCCACATGATCACTGAGGATGTTGTGAAACCTGAACCGCGAACTGTGATGAAGAGGTCAGTACTACCTGTATAAATGACAGCGGGGTCAATAGATTCAACTACTAAAGAAGACGCTTCAAGCAGTTCAGAATCGAAAATCGGGTTAAAGGCCTCGGAAGGTGAATCCTGTTGGCGAGAGCCGAAGATTTCTACCGTATCAGTCGGTTCTGGGGAAGAGGATTGGGCAACGACGTAGTGAACAGGAATCTGGCTGGTAATCAGGGCGAGAACAAGCAAATTAATAATAAAAGAGCGAAACCCGCCCAAGCGGTGCAATAAATGGATCATAATTCCGACAGCCTTCCAATTAAGAATTGCGATTCTACTTAACAGAATCGATTGATTATAAACCCGTCATTTATGTAAGACAATCATGTAAGCATTCAGTTATCAAGACCACTTCAGGGATTTAAAGTAGCTCGCAAGAAAAATGACCAGAAAGCCAACCTCTGCCAGCCCAACCAGGCAAACGATTTCCATCTGTAATCAAAAAATCTAAAGAAGTCCCTTCCCAACGGTCCTAACAATTGGGGCCTGCTAACGCCTGCTGTCAGCACTAATCCAGAGTGTGGAGCGGAGTGGATAACCATTTCAATGGATCAACAGAATTAACACCAGGACGAAATTTTCTCAGGGTGCTAGAACTAAATCCTCCAAAAAGATATTCAGGGCTGGATGGACCAGCGCCACTGGTACATTACGACGCTTGCACCGCCCAGGATCAATACATCATCCACATCGTACTGAGAGACGAACTCGGAAAAGGACCAGTTGTAATCCGGGTACTTGCGAATATCCACGCAATAGGTGTGGCGATAATGAGACGCCAGGAGTGGTTCAATGGCGTTGGTGAAGGAATCTCCGATGATGAGGAGATTGCGGTCTGAGCTATTCTCTGAAACATATTCAAGGAAATCCACATCCGCGCCGTAGTAATCCACATAATGATCGGCGTATTTTTCAGTGGAGTATTGACTAGCCAGGTACTCGTCCTTATTGTTGTAATTGATCTCGTTTCCATCACGGTCTAAAATGCGGTAAGGTGGCAGGTTCGCCAAGTAAACCGAGAAAGGCTCTGTTTTGGCATTATGATCCAATAATCTCGCCCAGCGGCCGAGGAAAGCGATCTCCGGGAAGGTATGGATCTCTCCGGTTGTGATCATGGGGGAGATCTCCGGATAAGAATCAGCCAACAGCTGGTAGATCTGCTTGTAGCCTTGAAGAATTCCGTAAACATTCCAGTGATGATCAGTGCGGTAGTAATACTTCAGGTGATCATCAAAGCCAGAAAGTCGCAAAGCGTCCAATTTTAAGCGTTTAGGTTTGTTTTCGGCGAAGAAATCATACGAACGGCCTGCATCAGCGTTTTCAGTCTCGCTGTTGACAGGGTGATAGGGTGAGTAATCGATCAACTCAAGGTAGAAAGCGTGGAAATTGATATCGCTGTTTGCCTGGATAATCTTTTTATACTGCTCGATCTTTCCCTGAATAATTTCCTGTTCCTTTGTTGTATAGAGGGAAGGCTCACCGAGCAATACACTTTGACCACGGATTTTATAGATATCACCATCCCCGTATTGTCCAACATGCTTCCAGTGCAGTTCTTCTCCTTCATTGTAATCTGATACTTCGGGTTCATAATCAAACAGGTTACCTAAGTAAATAATTTGAGCAGGTTCCTGTTGCTCCATTTGAGCCGGATTGGGATTACACGATACCATTATGAAGAATAAAAGTATCAGCGCAGAAATCACGCGTTTTCTTGGGTTCATTGAGTTACTCCTTCCCGACCTTGCAAAAGGCCGCCTAAGTTGAGTATAACACGGTTTGTATACACGCAGTTTTCGGTGCAAGTTATGTACCGGGTAACTCCAAGTTTAAATATTCAAATTGATTGGGGAGTTTAGAAAAGGAGTTTAGTAATTACCGTTGATGAACTTGTCCTGAATGAAGGTGGTGGCTTCAGGTTTTGGCAGCTTAACGTGACGACCGTAATTTGTGGTGTTGGGGGTGTAAAGGTCAGTAGGAATGTCGACGAATACCAGTGAATCCTTATCCAGTTCCTGGATGAAACAGATAAATGTATACACATCCTTCAGGGTCAGGTCGGTAACGACTCCCTTCTCGTTTAGCACCTTGAAACCCAGGGCGGGCAACTTTTTTAGATTCTCCGGTTGGCGCAGTTTTTCGATCAACGCATTCATGATGACCGATTGACGCATGATGCGGTAACGGTCAAGGTCAGCTTTACGCTGGCGCACAAACTCCAGCGCGGCTTTACCATCCATGTGGTGGTTGCCCTTGGAGCTATACGCCCCGATAGGTCCATCCAGGTAAAAATCAACCCCACCCACAGCATCGATCAATTGTTTAAAGACATTAAAATGAACCGCGCCGTAATGGTCAAATGTGATGCCGTAATTGTAATAAATGGTTTCTGAAAACTTGACCACACCCTGCCCCCGGCCATTAAAATACTCGCCGTAGCCGTACGCGGCATTGATCCTGAATTGGGTGATGTTATGCTGCTCCAGGCCGGGAATGGGCACCCAGAAATCACGCGGGATGGAAAGGACAAGCACGCGGCGATCCGTGAAATCGACACGGATGAGGCGGATCACATCTGCCTGTTCGACCTCGTCGATACCCAGACCCAGGATGAACATGGGTTCAGTCTGGCCACATACAGCAGGGGAAGGCGTGGCGTTCAAAGGGTTTTCTTCCGTTTTGCCATGGTCATTTATTTGAGGTCCGGTTGTCGTTGCTGCGAGATCAGTGGCGGCCATGGAAGTGCTGACCGCGGGGAGCGGGGTAAAGGTCTGCAACAGTTGGCCAGTGAACTGCGGTAGACGGGCGCCGAACAACGGGTTGGTCCACACCAGATAGAACAAACCCGCCAACACCACGATCACGAGCAACACCCAAAAGACGCGGCGGCGCTTCTTTGTTTTTTGGGGCGTATCCTGCTCCTGTTCTACAGGCTGAGCCGGTTCTTCTTCATGAGCTGGGTTTTCCACCTCTGTGGCGGGAGGATTTTGCGGTTCAAGTCGTGATATTCTTTCAAGAATACGCGGAAAACCAGTTTTGATGAGATCACAAATTTCTGAAGCAATCGTGCTTGGATCTTCGTCCTGCGAGATCACAGGGTCTGGAATATCGTACACTTGACCGGTGCTGATCTCTGTAAGCATGTAGGTCTTACCGCAGGCTGAGGGGAATTCATTCTCAATGGCCTCTTTTTGTCCCTGCGTCATGACAATAATGAGATCAGCCGCTGTTACCAGATTGTTATTGATCTCCCTGGAGCGGACGGACTCCACGTTAAAGCCATGTTGTGCTGCAAGATCAACCGCTTCACGCAGCGGCGGGGCTCCATCCCTCGCCCAGATGCCGGCAGAGCTGACATTGATCCTATTGGAAGGATCGTTCTGCGCGAGCAGGTGTTGAAAACACCCCGCGGCGAGAACCGAGCGGAACCGATTTGCGCTGCAAACAAATAGAATACTGGACACTTCCGCTGCAAGAATCCTTTCCTGTTAAATTAATTTGGAATGATGAGCAATTCGCCCATGTTCAGCAAATAACCATCAGGCAGTTCGTTATATTGCTTTAATAATATTGGGTCGAGCTTCATGCGTTCGGCGTAGGCCTCGATGGTCAATCCTGCTGTGGTGATCTCGCGTACTGAAAACTGCGGTAAGTTGGTTACATCATCTGTATTGAGCGGGATGACCAGGATCGTGTTCACCCAGAGGGGATCAGGCAATTCAAAATTGATGGCTTTGATGGCTTCGACCGATGTACCGAACCTTTCAGCCAACCGGATGTAACCCTCTCCTTCTTGTAGCTTATGAATAACCAATTGAGGGTTGTTTCCAAAGGGGGTTTCGATAGCCCGCGGCGTGACGCGCGAGGGGAAAACGATGGCATCTGTAGCAGTTGGACGCGGTGTAGGAGTAGGCTCTGGGGTAGAAGTGGATTGGAATGGTGTGACGACGACCGTTGGAACCGGGATAGTGGCTGAAGGGGTTGGAAAAATAACCGGAAGGCCCAGGCCGGGTAGTCTGATCAACCCCATGACCGCTGCCACGACAAGACCAAGCAGGATCACTGCTAATAATATAACAAACGAGAGCCAGGTGCGAGTGCGATGAATCTTGGGACGTTTCCCGCGCAACTCCTTGGGCATGGACTCAAGGTCTACAGTCTGGTAGACCGGGCATTGCGGGTAATCCTGGGTGAGACAAACGCTGCGTTGGTGCGCAAGGCTGACAGATGTGATGGGCTTACAGTGGTAACAATAATTGTACGAGGCTGGATAGGCAAGAGCAGTCTCCGGGTCATCCTCAAAACCAAGGAAAGGGCAAAAGCCTGAACCATGGCCTTTACCTTCCGCCTTTTGAATGAAAGAGGACAAGTCGTCCGAAGGAGTACCAGCGGTCACTTACCTAACCCCTTTGATTGATGTTGTCGTCATCAACCTCAACCAGAGCCGGGGTCGAATCTGTACCAGTCTTGCCGTAATGTTTGCTGTAATAATATTCCCGGTTGTAGTAATAACTCGACCGTTGCACCTTTATATTATTTAACACTATCCCCAACAGCCTGGCATCCAGGCGCTGCAGCTGTTCAACGGCCTGTTGGATTGCGCCGCGCTTCGTCTTTTTTGGATCAATAACCAAGATGACCCCATCCACGCTCTTGGCCAGGATTAGCGCATCAGTGACCGCGAGAAGAGGGGGAGAATCAAGAATGACCATGTCAAAATGCTTGGCCAGCAGTTTTATAACATCCTGCATCTTGTTCGAAGCCAGTAATTCCGATGGATTAGGAGGCAGGCTGCCGGATGTGATGAGATTGAGATTATTAACAGCGGTTTTCTTCACTACGCCGGTCATCTTGTCAGGTGTGCGGATGAAGTAATCGGATAACCCAAGGCGATTGGAAAGTTTGAAGAGTTTGTGCATAGTTGGCCTGCGCATATCACAGTCCACAATGACAACATCCTTATCACTCTGAGCAACAACCGTGGCGAGGTTGGCTGCCACAGATGATTTCCCATCGGATGGCGAAGCACTTGTCACCAATAATGTTTTCAATGGAGCTTCAATTCCACTAAATTGGAGATTTGTGCGCAGAGAACGGAAGGCCTCAGATACCGGCATACGCGGTTTGCTCATAGTTATGAGCGGTTCCTGGCTGGCAGCAAAGTTCGTAATTACGCCGATTACTGGTACCCCCCAACGGCGTGATATTTCGCTCGGGTCGCGAATCTCGTCCTGTAAGTAAGCAACCAGGAAGACAGCGCCCGCTGCCACCATAAAACCGACCACGGCTGCCAGAGCGCCACTTTTAAGAGGCTGGGGTTGGATTGGAGTGGGGTTGGGAACAGCCTGGTTTAGCTGGCTGATCGTGGTAGCCGATTGAACCTCTGTGAGGCGGATCTGTTGCAGGTTTGCAAACAACGAGGAGCGGTTGGATTGATACTGCGCCTTAGCCAGCTCAAGCTCAGAGCGATCGACGTAATCCTGCGGATCCCGTTCCACCGGGATTATGGGAAGGCCATCCGCCTCCAACTGCTTGTTTCTTTCAACCGCTGCCTCATATTCGGCATCTTTGATCTCGAGTATCGCTAATTCAGAATTGACCTGCGTCAGTTTATTATCCAGGTCAGCGATCTCGGCTTCCAGGCTGGATTTCAACTCCAGATACCGGGAAGCCTGGTCGCGCATTACCTTTTCGGCAAACGCCGCGATGACCGCATTGGCGGTATCGGCTGCTTTTTGCGGGTCTGAATCTGTTACAGTGATATTAAAGATAGGTGAGTTTTCGACAGATGTGGCTTTTACAATTCCTGTAACCGGATAACCCAACTTTTCGGCTACCGATTGCAACAGCGCTTCGGTTACCAGGGTCTGCGCATAAGTTTCTGCAAGGCGCTGACTGGTGTAGGTGGCGGTATACGAATCGTAGTAATCTGTTCTGGAAACCACGTTTACGATCGCCTTGGCGGAAGCTTCGTAAACCCGCGGCTGCTGATCGGTCAAGTAATAGGCAACGGCGCCAGCAGCGATGGCTACCAGGAGAAGGAGCCATAACCAACGCCACAATATCTGAACGTAATCCAGTATGCTTTCCAGACTGCTGCGCTCTTCGATATCATTTTCCATGCAAATTGACCGCCCTTTCTAAGGATAATATTATAAGTATAAATCAAAACCTGATCTAAGGGTAAATATCACGATTATTGAGCTGTTTGAGGTTAATACCATTAATTGGATATCCTGATATCAAGACGCGAATTCTTCGCTGATATTGGTCAACCAAATTATATTCCGTAGCTTACTAAATCATATACTCGATAAGCCCATCGGACAAATCGTGTTCCATTTACCAATCTATTATTTTATGCTATCCTTTAGTGAAAGGGACTTTTTCTACACATGTTCTCTAGCGGGGTTTTGCACCAATACCTAAGGAAGGCGTTGGTACCATTGCTGATATTGGCAATCGGTTTACCTTTGGCTATCCGCGTCATCTCACCAGAAAGAAACGCTCACGCTCAGGACGGACCCGACCGGGTGATCTGGATCACAGTGGATTCGACTGATAATGAATGGTGGCTGGCATATTGGTCAAATAATCGCATCGCCTGCCAGTTCACGATCGACCATGACGGTCCACCCACTCCGGAAGATGTTTTACTCGTCTGCGGGAATTCTGTATACCAGGAATGGCTGGATACCCCGGTTTGTAACGCTGTAGAGAATGGCGGAAATACGTCAAGTTGTAAAGGGCTTTACCTGCAACAGGGTGTTAGTCAGCAAACGACCAATGAGATCCAGGTGGAACTGCCTGCACCGGAAGTGTGGATCTCGATCTCGGGCAACCTGATCGACAGCACCGAAAACAAATGGGCAGGCGAACCCACCATCATCCTGACCGGTGAGGAAAAGATCGCCAATGAGCGCATCGTTCAGATCAACGGGGTTTATGACGGAATCCCATTCTCCTGTGAAGGCGACATCTGTGAACTACCACTGGCCACCACCAGTGACCGCGGGGTGACACTCACCTTCTGGGGAGCATCCAGCTATGGCGATAGCACCGAGGAATACACCGCGTTGCTTCGGGTATTGCCATGGGGTGAAACCACTGAGGGTTCCACGGTACCGCAACGCATTGGCTACTATGTGGATATTATCAGTCCGCAGTGGCGAGGTCAACACAATTCAACGTGCGCGGGCATTTGGCAGTCCTTCCCTCCTGTCGAAGGATTACCGGATTGGCTGGACACTCCAGACACCGCCGATGGGCTTTCATCATCACTTTCTCTGCATTACCTGGCAGCGATGCTCATCCAGAACGGTGAAGTGGATGCCAGTGATTGCCCGGGTGGCGGACTTGATTACCCGACTGCGGCGAACCTTTGCGGGGTGGAGAAGGCTGAAACAGCCTTGAATGCCTGGCAGAACCAGTTCGATGAAGAAATTCTGGTAACTTCAACAGAAACCGGTATTCCAGCAAAATTGCTGAAAAATATATTTGCTCATGAAAGCCAGTTATGGCCAGGTATCTACCACGATATAGAAGAAGCGGGACTTGGACAGCTAACCGAGGAAGGCGCGGATACCGCTCTTCTTTGGAACCCCGAATTCTACGCGCAATTCTGCCCGCTGGTGCTGCTCGATACCACCTGCGCGAAGGGTTACGCCACCCTGCCGGATGATCAACGGGCGATCCTTCGCGGCGCGCTGGTGAAGAAGGTCAACGCAACCTGCGCCGACTGCCCGATGGGGATCGATCTGACGCAGGCAAACTTCAGCGTGCGGATCTTCGGCGAGACCCTCGTGGGAAATTGCGCTCAGGTTGACCGCATGATGTACAACCTCACGCGACAGACTTCAGGGCTGCTCACCTCTTACACTGACCTGTGGCGCTTCACGCTCATCAACTACAACGCCGGTCCGGGCTGCCTGTGGACTGCCCTGAGCCGCACCTGGAAGGCCGGAGACCCGTTGGATTGGATACATGTAGCCGCAAACCTGGAACCCGCCTGCCAGGGCGCTGTGGTGTACGCGAAAGAGGTTTCAGAGGGAGACACGGCGGGAATCGCTGTCTTTTCCACCATGGTCCCCTCACCCACGCCCACCATCACACTCACACCCAGGCCGGTACGACCGACCTCCACGCCAAGGCCAACAAATACATCAGCCAATACGAGAACACCCACACCGACCGGGACGATCCGGCCGACCAACACCGGCACGCTCACTGTTACCCCGTCACCGACCAGCACCATGACCCCCACTCCAACTGCAACACCAATTGTTGGCTGGTGATTGAACCCTCACACGAGATAAAATAACCGCCTGCAAATGCAGCCGGTTATTTTTTTAATTATTAGGCTTGTTTGAGGATCAAGGTGTGATCGTTAAAGGTATCCAGGGGGTTACCTGCCAGTCTGCACCAACCCTGGCTTCCATCTTCCAGTAGTAGGTACCCACAGCGAGTTTGTTCGCTGCGGGGAGGGTATGCAGTGTTACTGGGATCAAACCATCGACGTAGTAAATGAAGGGTTCGACTCCATCGTCATCAATGATCAACCGGTAGTTATCCGCGCCGGTCACAGCCACCCACTCAAAAGTCGGTCGTTTAGTGCTGGTAACCGCGCCGTACTTGGGCAGCTTCTGGAAAGTAATGAGCAGCCTGCGCGCAGCGGACCAGGTTGATCCATTTGTGGCGGCATCAAACGACCTTGCGCGCCAGAAATACTCACCGTAAGGCTGCACATCCGGCACCGACCATTCCAGACCAGCTTTCTCATCGCTCTGGGCCACAATGGTGTTGAAATCACTGTCAGAAGACAGCTGATATTGATAGAACTTGGCGCCAGTGGCAGCCAGGACCGACAGAGTCGGGGTGGTATCCGCCAGGAGTTTATTGTTCGCAGGTTTGTTTAGCACCGGTTTTGAAGGCGGAACCGTGTCTACTTTGAACATCCAGACATCCGACCAGGTTCCTAATTTGACACCACTGGAATTGAATGCTCTCACACGCCAGAAGTACTTTCCATCCGGAAAATCATTCAGAGTGAAGCTCAAAGTGCGTTCTTTACCCACGGCAAAGACGGTCTGCTTGACCACTTTTTGGGTAAAAGCCTCATCCTTTGCAACGATCAATCTATATGAAGCACCGTCCTGCACAGTCTTCCAGACCAGGGTTACATCATTGACGTTGGTTTTCGTTTTATGAGCAGGTGAAACCAGCGGGGGTTTGCCAACCGGGTAGATGTACACAGTACCCGTAAAGTCGATCGCGGTGGCGTCAGTATCGATGAGTTCGACTGTAGCCGATTCCGGATTGAATACATAAACGTCGTCCTGCGGGGTGATCGTGTAAGATCCGGCAGGATTGGTCAACGTGTAAACACCAGATGCATCCGTCACCACCGTTTGACCGTGATCATCAGAGACGAGAACGCCGGGTAGCGGGTCTCCCTGGACAGTCTTGATCGTACCGGAGATGCTATAGATGGGACTGGCTGCCGTGGCAGTGAAGTCAACACCGGTGACGTTGTCATTGGTGATACTGGCCTGCCGCGACACCGGGTCAAAGGTGTAACCCAACCGCGACGGTGTGATCGTATAGTTACCCGCGATTAGACCGTTGAAGGTGTACTCACCCTGCGCATCCGTCCAGACCGTTTTTCCTTGTCCGTTCGAAACAGCCACACCCGCCAGGGGAGCACCTATTGAATCCAGGATGGTTCCGGAAATGTACAACAGTCCTGATACAAGATGGGTTGCGGTGGCTGTTGAAGCGTTGTAGAAGCCATCGCCAGCGAAGGAAGCGGTGAGGACCGTGTTCCCAGGTGTGAAAGAGGTTAATTCGCACGAGCCAACGCCATTGACGAGATCAGCAGTGCAGGTATTCCCCTCGTCATCTGTGACCGCAACCGAACCGGCCGGTTTATCAAAACTTCCTTTCACCTCGACCGACACGGTGTAGGGTTCGCCTGGAGCAGATGGGTCAGGTATTTCGCTAGTGATGTGCGTGGTGCTGACCCGTGTGCGCAAGGCTGGATCACCAAACAGGATGAATGTATCCATCAGATCCGGTGAAGCACCCGCTGTCCAAAGATTCAGTTTGCCCGCGAGGGTTGCTTCACCAACTGACTTCACACCGGTGGTCAGTAATGCCTGCAGGAAGCCGCGGTTGAGATAGTCATGCCCGCTAGCCACACCCTGGCCGGTAGGTGACCAGCTGGCGATGGCGCCCCTATCAGCGGTGCGCGTCGCCACTTCGGCTACTGCAGATGAAGAGGGTTTGGGTTGAAAATAATTACCCTCCAGACAAGTCATCCCCAATACGATCGGCTGCCGGGCACCGTTTGTTAACAATGGAATATCGGCAGTCCTGAACAATACGGTACCAGGTTGCCATGGCGGAGGGCTAACGCCTGCCCAAGTGCTATAGGAGCCATGACCGATGTAATTCAGGATGAGGCTGCCATATCCGGCTTTAATGGCGTTCTTAGTGGCTGTGTCATCAGTATGGGTAACCATGTAATAGATCTTTTCCACTGAGTAAGGTGTAGGAATACAACACGAAACCACTTTCTCTGACAGGTCAAAGAAGTCACCACCATCATCAATGTTGTCTGCTACCATCAGGATTTTGTTACGCCATGCCCCATCGGGCAGATTCTGTTCGTAGGCAATGACCTTTTGTACCATTACTTCAGCATCGGCAGCCTTTTCCACCGAGAAGCGACCCAGCATCATGTCCGGCAACAGATCGGTGCCGCTTAAGGTCACATAGCGGTTGTCTGCTGCTGTCTCATATATCCACGGATCCACATCCAGCAGGTAAGGCGGGATGTAACTGGTACCGTTAAATTTCAGGTAGTTCTTGGGATCATAATTGCCGTCTCCGAGCAGCAATACATAAGAAGGTGCGGGATTTTCCCAGTAAGTGTAGGCATAGGCCAGGAAATCGTGGATGGCGGCGGGGTCGATGATACCGTAGCCAAATTCGTCATACAAATCCTGAACATCCACTGACACTGCGCGCAAACCCTGCCCGGCGCGGTAGTCGCGTAAGGCAGCCGCTGCAGTGGTAAAATCCGCGTGGGTGATGACGATATAATCCGCCGCGTTTGCCGGGGCGTGCAAATCAGATGGGGTATCCTGTTCGATTGAAAAAACCGTCTTTAGGGCATCAGGCGTTCCCGTCCAATACTGTGCAAGGGAGGGAACATCTGCCTGGAACTGAGCCGTGTATGGACCTTCTCCAGAGAGAACCAGCCCGGTGATACTTGCCGGTACGCGAGGGTTACTGATGTCAAATGCAGCAACCTGGTCACTGGTAAAACCGCTCACCTGGAAAAGCCAGGTGCCGGATTCATTAAACTTGAAGCGCAGTTCGTTCTCATGCGCCGCGTAGGTACTATTGAATTTCAACTCGATCCAGTCATAGTAAACAAGATCGGTTGCTGTGCTTTGAGACGTAAACGAAATTGAGTTATCCCCAAAAGAATCAGTAAATGTTCCTGCAGGAACCAGTATGTCAGTTGTATAAAGTGTGATCCCGGAAAAATTGATCGTTCCGACATTCACCCCATTCACAGCTACCTGTATTGGATGGTTGATTGTATTACCTCCAAACATCGACAGGCGCATTGAAACAGGTTCAGTAAGAGGAACAGCCAGTTGGACATTTGTTGACCATGTCATAATACTGGTCGCATAGGTGAGACCCCAGAAGAAGTGCTCCTTTTCTCCCAAACCTGATACCTTTGAGAGGTAATATGTACCATTTTCAAAATGTAGCGATTCGGGATACTTTTCAGATAAGACCCCGCTACCAGGAGTGCCATCGATGTCTGACATGCGCAGTCCGGTTGCTTTGCCATACGTCAGCCAGTACACGTTATCCAGGGTGTACTTCGACTCCAACGCCTCTCCATAGAACACCACATAATCCCCAGCTCCCCACACGCCGTCCCCTCCCAGCTCCACATCCAGCGCCACCTCCATTCCCCCATTGAACAGCTGCAGCGTGCTCACATCCAACCCCACTACAGGCACACCCGCCGCCTGCAGTTCCTCGTAGCTCAGTTTGTACATGCCAGCTTCACGCACCTTCACCCGCCAGCCCGGATCAGGCGGCACCCAATCCCCTGCTCCATCCACCGCAGCATCCACCCCCAGCATCCCCTCCAGCGCGTTCTCCACCGGCAGGCTCTCCACCACTCCCGCCGTGCGGTAATCCCGCGCCGCTTCGTAATTCAACAACTGCCCCCCCAGCAGATCTTCATACACCGCTGATTCTTCCACGCTTCCACCAGCAACCAAGCGATCTCCCCCACTGAAACGCACCGTCACTTCCACCGTCTCGTACACCACCAGTTCTCCCGCCGCTACATCATACTGCACCGGGTACACGCTCACCCCCACCACACGCTGCTGACGCAGCATGCCATCCCCGCTCACCAGCGCCAGCTCTCCCGGATAGACTCCTCCCCCGTATACCCCGGCGTCCTCTTCATATACATCCACCAGATCCGGCAGCATCAGACCGCTTTCGTCCTCCACCGGCGCGCTCCAGTCCGCCACCCGGGTCACCCCAGGCAGCACCGGCGCGTCCAACTTCACGCGCTGCGCTTCTCCGCCGCTGACCTCCACGCTCACTTCCGCTCCCAACGGCGCACCCAGCTGTTCCACCTGCACCGGCAGCACAGGCAGACCCGCGGCAACCGTGCCAGCCCACCCTGGCAGGCTCACCCGCGTGTACTGCCGGCCGGCCTCTTCCACCAGCGTCAGTTCCAGGTCTTCCACTTTCATGCTCACCGTGAATGCCACCCCGTCCCCCTCCACACGATTGACTTCCACTAAGGGTGGGTTGGATGAGGCAGATTGCCCGGCTACGGGTATCTGTATTGAAGGTGCTGCGTTCACGGTTGGAACGAGCAGACCGACCAGCAATATGGCTGCAACGAGAATGGTGATGATCCGGTATGATTTCATACGTAACTCCCCTGTTCAATGTATTTTTAATGCGCAACGATAAGCGTAATGAAAAAATTATGGACTTAGATAATTATACATAATTAAGCCGGTTATCCAGATATGAAACCGCGATGGTAAAAAACACATCCAATTCACAAAAGGACTGTCGATAGAGTGACAGTCCTTCTGGTTTCTGAAATCCGTTAATATCAGTTTCTGACTGTCTTAACTTTGACCGGCCCGTGCAGAGTGGTCTCACCCTTTGCATCCACGCTTTCAAGCCAGTAAAAGTATTTTCGATCTGTTTTTGCAGTAGTGTCGATATATTTGTAAAATGCACCTTCAAGCGCCCCAGGGTTTTGCACTACTATCATCTGTTGAGTGAGCAGTTTCTTCACGCCGTCTTTTTCCCTGGAGCGATAAATGTTGAAACCGGTAATATCCGTTTCATTGGCGGTCTCCCACGTGAGCACAACGCCTTTCTTACGATATTCTCCGTTGAAGTAAAGCAAGTCCACAGCAGTGGGAATTGGTGCATAGCCCAGGGCAGGATCACCAAACAGCACGTAAGTATCAAGCAGATCCGGCGAAGCGCCTACACTGAACAATTCCATTTTCCCAGCCTGGGTGGCGGCGCCGACTGTTGGCGCGTTGTTTTTTAACAGCGCGGTAAGAAAACCGCGGTTTAGATAGTCATGTCCGCCTGCGTCACCCTGCCCAGTGGCCGACCAGCTGGCAATGGCGCCCTTGCCCACCGCGCGGGTGGTTACCTCAGCCAGTGAATCCTTGCTGGCGTTGGGGTTAATATAATATCCTTCCAGGCAGGCCATAACCAGAACAATAGGCTGCTGTCCGCCATTGGACAATTCACCCACACTTGTTTTAGTGAAAAGACTTTCTCCGGCCCATCCGCTTGTATAGCCATGACCAATGTAATTGACGATGAATTTGCCATATCCGGATTTGATGGCAGTCCTTGCAGCCGTAACATCCGTGTGCGTGACCCCATAGTAGACTTTAGAAGTAGAGTAAGAGGACGGCACACAACAGTTGACCAGGTTGTCGGAGATCACATTGTAAGTACCCGCATAATCCGGGTCATCCGTTACCGCGAGGAATTGGTTGCGCCAGTCGCCGGCTGGTGGATTCGTTTCGTAGGTAATGATCTTTTGCACGATAGCATCGGCTTCTGCTGAAGTGTTCACTACCAGGCGTCCCAACATCATGTCTGGCATGAGGTCTGCACCGCTTACCGTTACCAACCGGTTATCCGCTGCAGTTTCCTGTATCCACGGGTCCACATCCAGCAGGTAAGGGGGAATGTAGCTTGTGCGTCCATAACCCAGGTAGTTCTTGGGGTCATAATTGCCATCACCCATTAGAACTACGTAGGACGGTCCAGGTCGCGTCCAATTTCCATATGCGTAAGCCAGGAAGTCATGGATAGCAGCAGGGTGAATGATCCCGTAGCCAAATTCGTCATATACATCCTGAACGTTCACAACTACAGAGCGTAAACCGCGGCTGGTGCGAAAATTCTTCAGGGTGTTTGCTGCGCTTGTGAACGCCGGGTGGGTGATAATGATGTAATCAAACGCATTGCCGGGTGAACGGAGATTGGAAGCGGTGTCTTTCTCGATACCAATTACTGATTTTAGACCCGTCCCCGTACCAGTCCAGTATTTTGTCTCGAGAGAGACATCATCCTGAAACTCGGCAGTGAAAGTTGTGCTACCGGTGACATTAACGCCTGTGATTCTTACTGGAACATCCGGTAGGGTCACATCATAGATCCGTACCTGGTTGGAGGTAAAACCACTGATCTGGTATTTCCAGGTACCAGCTTTGTCATACGAAAAAGCCAGGCTGTTATTCTGCGCTGTAAATACATTGGTATAAAGCAGCTCGATCGAGTCAACATAGACCAGGTCGGTTGATTGACCCAGGTCCAGAGGTCCAGTTAGAACCAATGTGTTCGTTGACAGGTTACTGGTAAACACTCCGGCAGGTACTTCAAGCGTAGCGGTGTACCAGGAAATTCCATCAAATTTCATGTCACCGATAGATACTCCGTTCAATTCAGCCGTTATGTGATGATCCGGATTCAACGCCGGCCAATCGTTACCTCCATAGAATGTGATACGTATCGTCACCGGTGATGTTGCCGGGACAGACTGAGTAAATGTGGTCGTCCATTTTGGTAGTACGGTGGGATAAATTTGACCCCAGAAAAAGTGTTCCCGGTCACCAATGTTGATGATGTTGGTCAGGTAAGCACTTCCACCGCTCATATAACGTTGCATCGGATAATTGGCAGGGACCTTGTTCGTGGAGGGAGCCCCATTCTGTGTGGTCATGCGCAACCCGGGTGCTTTACCGTACGTCAGCCAGTACACGTTATCCAGGGTGTACTTCGACTCCAACGCCTCTCCATAGAACACCACATAATCCCCAGCTCCCCACACGCCGTCCCCTCCCAGCTCCACATCCAGCGCCACCTCCATTCCCCCATTGAACAGCTGCAGCGTGCTCACATCCAACCCCACTACAGGCACACCCGCCGCCTGCAGTTCCTCGTAGCTCAGTTTGTACATGCCAGCTTCACGCACCTTCACCCGCCAGCCCGGATCAGGCGGCACCCAATCCCCTGCTCCATCCACCGCAGCATCCACCCCCAGCATCCCCTCCAGCGCGTTCTCCACCGGCAGGCTCTCCACCACTCCCGCCGTGCGGTAATCCCGCGCCGCTTCGTAATTCAACAACTGCCCCCCCAGCAGATCTTCATACACCGCTGATTCTTCCACGCTTCCACCAGCAACCAAGCGATCTCCCCCACTGAAACGCACCGTCACTTCCACCGTCTCGTACACCACCAGTTCTCCCGCCGCTACATCATACTGCACCGGGTACACGCTCACCCCCACCACACGCTGCTGACGCAGCATGCCATCCCCGCTCACCAGCGCCAGCTCTCCCGGATAGACTCCTCCCCCGTATACCCCGGCGTCCTCTTCATATACATCCACCAGATCCGGCAGCATCAGACCGCTTTCGTCCTCCACCGGCGCGCTCCAGTCCGCCACCCGGGTCACCCCAGGCAGCACCGGCGCGTCCAACTTCACGCGCTGCGCTTCTCCGCCGCTGACCTCCACGCTCACTTCCGCTCCCAACGGCGCACCCAGCTGTTCCACCTGCACCGGCAGCACAGGCAGACCCGCGGCAACCGTGCCAGCCCACCCTGGCAGGCTCACCCGCGTGTACTGCCGGCCGGCCTCTTCCACCAGCGTCAGTTCCAGGTCTTCCACTTTCATGCTCACCGTGAATGCCACCCCGTCCCCCTCCACACGATTGACTTCCACTAAGGGTGATGAGGACCGGGCTGGCGCAGACGCCTCCCCGGTTAAAGCCGGTGAAATGGCCGTTAGGATCAGCGCGAGAATGAGAAACATGGACACAAAAACCAAGCTGGGCAACTGCCGGATCTTCTTATTCATTTGATACCCTTCCACTTGTTGGGAATATTAATAATAGTTATTGGTTTGTTGATAGTAATATAACATGACCAAAAAAAAACGCCCTTTTCAATGTCTTAACAGATAACACCCTGTCAGACCGGGAGCGTGTAATGTGATTGTAAGCGTGGGGAATCAGTAAATCAATAAATAATAGAAGCGGCTTAGCTGCATCAGCCGATCACGCAGCCTGAATCATCGGCCAGGGGTTGGTCTCCAGGGTATAGCTCAGGCTGAAAAAAGGGTTATTTTCTGCCAATAACGACAATCGATCCAGTATACGGGGGAGCTGCTGCGGGAGATGGTAGGGAATTATTGCCAGCTGTAGTAATCGCGACACACCGTCGACAGGCTTTAGAGCGACTTTACCGGGTGGCGCGCTGCGGTCGAGAAAGAACATCTTTGTTAAAGGAACTCCAATTTGAGAACACATGTGAGGGTTCTGGTGCCAGGGGGTGCCAAAAATCCAAAACTGACCATCAAGGTAGCGCAGGATCACCTGGTCTTCTCCCAACACTGTAATACCGGGGTCCTGTGAAAGCATACCTGCCAGTGTCGATTTGCCTGCACCCGACTCGCCCAGGAAACAAAACCCTTCTCCATTTGTACTAATTCCCGAAGCATGCATAATAAAATCGCCCGTGTTCGCTAGCCAGACAGAAAAGAGCCGACTTTCTAGGTTACCCAATGGATAAAAAGCTTCCCCTTTAAATGAAATAAGTTCCAATAACACGTCCCCGCAAGTAAAATCCGGGGTAACCGTGATCTGAGTCGCGACAGGCCCGAAGGTGTATTTGAAGATATAGTTACCGTCACTTCTCTGCCATAAACCCCAGTTTTCCATTTCGAGAAGAGGCGAATCTGAAACCTCAGGGAGTGGTATTCTTCCACAAGAAAGATCAAGATCAAGATAACCGACAGATCCTGCACCAGGGAGATGTGATATATAAAATGATTCAGACTGCGCAAAAGTCGCAGTCTGAATAAACTTCTCATGGCAGACAGGCAAAGCGAACGGTAATTCGCATCCGTTCTCGTTCAGGCGCAAATTAAGGTTCGCTATTTTGAGGAGCATAAGAAATAATTGAAGAAAAACCTTGCAATCAACGCCTGCCTGAATCCATTAAAGTATTCCCCTGAAATCAGGCGTAAAAAGTGAACTAAGGGACTCCCCCATCTGAACGAATTGATATTAAGGAGTTGCCCCTTCAAAACACTGGATGGAACGGCATCCCACAGGAGGAGTATTATCGGCGTCAACCAGACTCGAATGGCAAACGGAAAGTAATGAGTTCTTTATCTCCAGGTGAACCTTGCGAACAATTGGCGATTCATAAATTTTCTTAATCATAATTCCTCTTCTCCTCAATGATATCTTATTTATTATACTGCCATTTTTCAATCTGTTTGGCTCGAGCATGGGCTAATTCACAAAGGAAATCAATACTGCTTTCATTATCCCCATGCACAGCCTGTGACCAACCCGGGCAAACAGAACAAATTCCTCCCAATTCGCAGGTCCGGCATTGATTATCCTGGTTGCGTTTTAATTTTCGGATCTCTCCCAGTCGTTCCCACGCTTCATTAAAACTCATTTCCAGCAAACTATAGGCTGGATTACGATACATAGTACAGCCGCTCAATCGACCCATACTGTCGATATGGAAAAGCTGCAAGGCTGCTCCGCAAGTAAAAACCATATTGCTGCGCGTTGCCACACCGCCAAATTGATCTGCCATTTTGATCCATTCCTGTTGCCTTTCAGGATCTTTGGCATCTAATTCCAGGATTTCATTAATGGATAGTTGGTAATTGAAAGGCTGTTGGCTGCCATCCAAGCGCGGCCATACTTGCGGGTCAAAACGGTATTTAAGACCTCTCTGCGCAGCGAATTCCCGTATGGCATCCAGTTCCAGCCTGTTTTTGGTAATTAGTGACGTTTTCAGAAAAACCGGTAGGTGACGTTCCACCAGAAGATCAATCCCCTGCACACACCGGTCATATGATCCGGGTACCCGGGTGATGCTTTCGTATGTCTCCTTTGTGGCACCGTAAAGGGTAATATCGATAAACTGCGGTCGCTCTGTTACGAACAAATCCGCAAGACCGGGAGTGATCAGCGTTGCATTGGTAAATAAACCAACCAGGATTCCCTGGCGCCGGGCATACCGGTAGATTTCGATAAAATCCGGACGTGCCAGGATCTCACCACCGGTCAGAATTAAGTTTAAGCAGCCTGCTTCTGCTGCCTGCTCGAGCACATACTTGACCTGTTCAGTGGTCATTTCAGTCGATCTTGCCGACTGGCTTGACGCCGGTTGATTGATATAGCAGTGAACGCAGCTCATATTGCAGCGATCGGTTAGCTCCAGTAAACCGCTCAGGGGATAACGACGCCCTTGTAAGCGGGTTTGCATCTCAGACCCCCATTCACCAAATTCGAGTTCAGGGATAATTGAGCAGTCCATGGTTATACCTGCCTCATGGCGCCGATCGATACCATCTCGGCGAGGAACCGGTCGAGATCAGCCACAACAAGCGCAGGATCGGCATCATACTCAGCCAGGACGGCCTGCTCAAGTTGAGCCCGGGTAGCGGGTTCAGCCAGCTGTTCCCAGATGAACGCTCCCATGCCATTCAGCGTATAAATGCAATCCATATCGGCAACATTGTTATGAAAAGGCACTAGAACAGACTCATCCACGATCTTGCGATAGATGAAATCCGGATTCCGTGCGTATCGTGCTTCTTCAACCATTAATACTTCTCCTGATCCAGGTAACCGGAAAATGCCGGTAATTTCTTTAACCACGCGCTGAGCAGCGCAGCGGCTTTTGAATGGCGCAATCCCAGGCGGCGCGCCATGACGATCAACAAACTGAGCAGTCGAAACGGTCCCGTTGTATTAAAGCGTTTCCCGTCCCGTTCGATCTCCTCCAGCCGGCCGTAGATGCGCGACGCATCGATCCAGCCATCCGGCCAGAGCACCTGGTCTCCCTGGATGAGGAATTGCCGATTGTTTCGGCTGCCCTTGCAACGGATCACGCGATGGACCACCACACACTGTTGGGCGCCCGCACAAAGCAGGATTTCACCGGGGCGGATGCTGAAAGGCTGGCAGGGCGCGATGAGCAGGGTATCCCCATCCCGCACCAGAGGGTGCATGCTGGAGCCTGTGGCTCGAAAACGCACCTGCTTGCCCATTTTCAGCAGGTCAGCAGCTAGATCGCCAAACTCAACAGCTGTACAAGGTATGTTGGTAATGTTCAATTCCTGCGTCATGATCGCGTGGCAATTGGTCTTTTATCGTATAGCAAAACTGTCGTGTTATCTACCAACAGGCGAATTAAATACATACCCCTGGAATAAAAAGCCGATAATTGCCTTCGCCTTACACTAATCATAGCAAACCTGATGGATATGTCAAGCCCTTGCGATCATTGAAATCAGAGTACCGAGCCCCTCCCCTGAAAAACAGGCTCGGGGAGGGATCGAAATTGATGAATAACCTGATCAGAAACTGATCAGCTGCCTACGCTGTGCCAAAGTACTACCTCTTGAGCTTCGCCTTCACCGGTCCATGCAGGGTGGCGTTGCCCTCAAATCCACATTATCAAATTATCAAACCTTATATGGACAACTCCCCGGAAAAATGATCATCCGGGGAGTTATTGAATTTATGGTTACTAATTACGGGTTCTTGCGCTTGGCTTTGACGTAGATCGGGCCGTGGATGGTGGAATTCCCATACACGTCATAATCCTCGAGCCAGAAGTAGTAGTATTTCCCGGGTTTCAGACCCTCCACCACAAATGTGTAGGTGGATCCTTCCACAAGGCCGACCGATTCCGCCTGGATCATCTGGGCGTTGATGGGGCGCATCGTCCCATCCAAACTGCCGCGGCGGTAGAGGTTGAAACCTAATGTCTCCAGCTCACTTCCGGTGGCCCATTCAAGGATCACCGAGTTCTTGGCGCCCTTGCCCTGGAAGTAGAGCAGGTCAACAGCGGTGGGCGCACCCACATCTTTCGGTTCAATTGCAATATTATCTGTCAGATCGATGTCATTGCTGTCCGTGTAAACGTTGACGGTATTGCAGACATCCGCGGTCTTTCCACCCTCTGAACAGGCATTACCGATCTCTAACAGCCCCGCGGTGGGCACGCCTGCTTTGAGATTGACCCAGAAAATGATCTCCTTTGCGGTACCCGCTGCCATTGGTCCAAGATTACAAGTAACCGTGCCCGCTGAGTGTGAGCAAACCGACGCATCCACCGCGGTACCATCCACTGTAATCGGTTTGGTCGTATCAAACTCGGTGTAAACATCCAGAGTATCGACTACGCGCACATTTTGAGCGGTATCAGGTCCGGTGTTGGCAACTGTGAGCTTGTAATCAAAATTCGGATTGTTGAGGCTGGGATAAGGCGTTTCGTAATCGCCGTCATCTTTCAACACGCTGACATCGACCGCCGAAGAGCACGCGGCAGTGGCTGAGTTGTTGCCCAGGTTAAGGTCAGTGCTCGTGGTGGTGAGGCTAACAGAGTTGGTCCAGTTTGTGCCGGTCGCGTAGTTGACGTAGATCTTTACTTCCCATTTGGCAGAAGAATCACCATTTGTCTCCGGCAAAGCCGCGTTGAGGTTGCAGGTAACCGTACCAGATGAATTTGTGCAGGTTCCCTGTGAGGTAGTGTCACCGCCGACGGTGCGGGTGGAGGTGTAACTCGCGAATGTTACCCCGCTCGGCAGGGTATCAACGATCTTGGCGCCAAGGGCTGTGCCTGGGCCAGAATTGGTGACCGTGATGGTGTAATACGGGTTAGCCGCGCCAAAGTTGGTGCAGCTCTTAGTCACCGCTGCATCCGCTTCAGGCCGGTCGATCTCCGCCCACAGGCAGGCATTATTGGTCGACTTTTCTTTGGTGATGTATTGGGTGCTCACCGCGCTTGGATCAAAATTAGTGGCGCAATCCGTGTTGGAAGTAAACCCATAAATATTGACCGTGTAATCAACTGCGGAACAAGTGAATGTGGTCGTGGCGGGCTGGGTAATGGTCACGGCATCCGCGCAGCCATTCGCATTGACCGGGTCGCCAGGTTTATATTTGCATGGATTGGCATCGTTCGTGGTTTCATCAAGCGCGAACCGCGGAACAAAAGAGAAGCTCGTGTCTGAGCTGCCATCCCCGTTGCAGTCAATAGGGACTGTAAGCGCCAGGTCGACATAATCAAATCGGTTTGTAGGCGAATAAATAGGATTGTTGTAATGGGTGAAACTTCCTAAATAGAAAGGTACGTCCATCTCCAATCCGGAAACCGGCCCATTGATCCCATTGAATCCGAAACCACTTTGGAGCTGAAATCCTGTCCAACCCCCAGGACAGTTATCATAATTCACCGGACGACCGTATGCCACCCGGTTCTCATCAGTTAGATTTCCACCGGATGATTGAATAGATGGAGTGGAAAAATCCACCGCCGGGATGCCCGCGCTTGCCCACCCATCGCATGAAGCCCCATCGGTATCGATCGTACTCCACACCCCATCCACGTTGCCAACGCCGAACGCCCACACATTAGCGATGACCAACAAGGATAAAACCGCCGTACCTAAAAAAATTGAAAAAATGCGTTTTGTGCGTTTCATTACAGAACCTCCTGATAAGATGCAAAAATGACTTTTGCCCAAAGTCCGAGCCCCCAATACATTCTGAAGGAATGACAAATAAGAACTTTCTATTATCATAGCAAACCTTACAAAATTGTCAAGTGGATTTCGGATTTTGTAAGGTTCTAAGGGTTGACAAATTCAAAGTACTATAGTAATGACAAAAATAATTATTTATCAAATTAATTCATACTTTAAACTATCTGCCAGGTTACCAGAGAGGTGTGAAAGGGTGTTTCCTCAGCAAACAAACACCCCGAGAGATCCCGGGGTGTTTGTTGTAGGGTTATGTGGTTTTAATGTTGTGACGCGGTTACTTTTTCAGCCTGGCTTTCACGGGTCCAATTAGCTCAACCCCACCTTCCCTATCGAAGGTTTCCAGCCAGTAATAATAGGTCTTATCCGGTTTGAGGGTTTTGTCTTTGAAGCTATACACCGCGCCGGTCAGTTCACCCGGCTTTTGAGCGGCGATATCCGCGGCGATCAGTTTTTTCTTATCGACATTATTGGAACCAGCCCGGTAAAGGTTGAAGCTCAGCACTTCAGACTCATTGACAGTTTCCCAACCCAGGGTGATCCCCGCGGTGCCTTTTTTGGTTACATCGAACCAGGCCAGCGCAACCGCCGTGGGATATCCGAGATCTTTGGGTTCGGAATCTTTATTATTGTTCGGATTGGTATCCGCGCTGGTAGTGGTGACCTCCACCAGGTTGCATACATCAGCCGGATCTGCTGGATCTTGGGTGCATTCACCTGTTTCGACCAACCCGGTCAAGGGTACACCGCTGGCCGCTTTGACCCAGAACTCGATCACGGCGGTATCACCGGGGTTGAGGTCGCCCAGCGCGCAGGTGAGGGTGCCGCCCAGTCCATCCGCGTTATCATCCACCCAGATGCAGGTCCGTGTTACTGTAAAGTTATTGATCTTGACCGTGTACGGATGAGCCACGTCTGTATCGCTGATGTAATCCAGGAAGGGATCCAGCGTATCGATCACCTGCACGGCGTAAGCCACCGCGCCAGTACCCGGAGTACTTGGATAGGCAACATTTACCGTGTACTTGTACGGGGTGTTCACTGAAGGATACGGCCTGACCGTGTAATCACCATCGCTCTTGGTGACCGCCAGGTCAACCTGCGCGGTGTTGACGAAGGTACAGGTCACCGTTTCACCGGCAGCCAGTGAGATGCTGGCGGGGGTTGGTGATTTACTAGGGTCGCTGCTCACACAGGTGGCGCTGGTCTGGTTCCAGCCGGTGAGAGCCGCCTCGCTGATCGAGTAAGTACCGGGACGCAAGCCGAAGGTGCGGGTTGCCGGCAGCGTTGGATCGTCATCATCATCCAACGGGAAGATGGTCGGGTCATTCGGTTTGCTCAGGTTGACCAGCGAGAAAGAGAAGTCCTGCGGGCTGTTGGGTTGCGCGTCTTTGATCACCACAATCGTCCCGGGCTGGCCGGCCAGCACCGTAGCTTGCGCTGTTCCGGTGATGGCAAGTGGGCCTACGTAACCGGTGCCGCTGGCGTTATTAACGCTGGTGAGTGCGGAGAAACCAGAAACGGTGACGGCGGTGAATGAAAGCGTCATGGTTTCGAAGAAGCCCAGATCCCCGATGTTATCCGCCGGGGCACCCCAGCGTAATGTGTAACCGCTCGCGGCATTACCCGTGATGGAGGTTGGCTCCGCGGTGGATGAACCACCCGGCCAGTTAATCACTGTGGAACCGGTTTTGTAAGCGAAATACGGCGGCAGGAAGTCTTCTATGAAGATGTTATCCAATCCAATAATTCCACTGCTAACATCAATCGTGAAGACGACTTCCTGGCCGGCAATGGACTGCGTGATCACTTCTGGATTGGCTGATTTGTTCACATCGATGATGATATCGATCCACCTGGAGGTCGGCGGGGGGATGGTGTAACCCGCGTCGATATAGGGATTGCCAGTGGATGAGTATTGGGCGTCCTGACCCCAGGTGAGCGCAAACGGGTAATCAGACCACAGACGCATGCCGGTATTATCATTATCCGGATCCCTGATCTTTTGAACCTGTAACAGATCGAGTGTGTAAGTAGCATCAACTACGCCATTGGTTGGGCTGAAATCCACATAGATCACCTGTCCATTCACCGTGGGAGTGACGAAGAGCGGAGAACCGTTATTCTGCGGCGGGACGTTGTAATCACCCGGCGCCCAAGGGACAAAGTATTCAACACCCAGCGAAGCAGCCGGGATGATGCTGAAACCCCAGTTACGAGCGGAGCTGCCAGTATCGTACTCACCTATGGCGTAAAAATCCTGGGTGGCGCTGAGCTTGACGCCTGAACCGACCGGAACATAACGACCGGCGCAATCCAGGCTGCTCATTGTGCCGCCCGCGGATACGTTGCAAACGACGCTGCCGATGGTATCCTGGTAGGTGACCGCCAGGGTGCTTGCAGTTGGATTGAAAATGTAAAGATTTACGGCTGTTGTGACAACAATTGTTGAGTCGTAAACGGTCACCGTTGAGGTACGTGAAGTTACACCACCCACACTGGCTGTGGCAGAATTCTGCACCTGACCGGCAGCCAGATCGGCAGCCGTTATGGTGTAGCTTGATGTACAGGTAAGTGTCTCATTACGATCCAGATAATTATCTCCGTTACCTACCGTTGTTACGGACGGGCAAGTTTCATTAGTTGTGCGGTTATCATTGATCGTTACAGGTCCCAAACGCCTAGTATTAGAGGTATTTGTTACCGCGTATGTGTAATGGATGACATCGCCCACTTTCGAGAAGTTTTGCTCTACGGGATTCTTTTGCAGTCGTAACCCATTGGAGTTGGGGTTATCTAAGACGGGAGATCTTAATTGTGTTCCATAGCTGGTGACCGGGCTGAAATAGTTATTATCCCACTCACCGGTGGGAACGAGGGTGTGGGAGCGGCTGTCATACCCTGAATCCTCGCGCCCCACGATCATTTGCACTTCGGTGGGGTTATTGGCTGTGATGGAAGACCCGGAGTAAACCCCGCCGCGGAAGTAGGTCTGACCCTTATTGAGCACAACCGTGCCATCCTGCCACCAGCCGGCGCCGCAAGTTCCAGCGCCTGGTGCGGTGGTGCGGGTGTTGTCAAAGTTAACGGTTGTGGCGTCCTGCCAGGCTGTCACGATCACATAGACGCAATCAAAGTCAGCATATTCGGCCGCGTTGTTGGCGTACAGGTCCTCACCGACAGGGATACGGTACGTGGTCTCCCACGGTTTTACCGGGTAAAGCTCCCATGCGTTGGCAAAAACGGTCCCCTCGCTCGTAGGCCAGTACACCTGCGAGAGAGAGACAGCGCCACCCATGATGAAGATGCGGTCTTTTCCGTCGTAGCAGTTGGAGGTTGTGCCGTTGGGGTTCGTGCTGTTCGCGCAGGCTGTAAGTGAGGCACCACGCGGATTGGGGATCTGTGTGGATTTAAAGGTCACGACATTTCCTACCGTAAAACCGGTAAAGACTTCATCTCCGGCAGCACCTTCCAGGTAGCCATTCTCCCAATGATCATAATAAATGGTCAGATTGGGAGCGGTGATCGGCATGGTGATCACGTTGGTAAGCGTACTTGCAGTAGTGTATGTATTTGTCAAATCTTTAAGAATGCTCTGGATATCATCCGCGGCGCCCGGCACGAAGTACTCAGAGTAACCCCCGGCCACGTCAGCGCTGGCCTGCTGCATGGGGGGGATTACCTGCAAGACCAGGGCAACGATGAATATCGCGGAGATGAATAGGCGCGCTGTGCGCGAGAGGCGGGATTTACCAGATGTTTCAATATAATGTGTGATCTTACGAACGAGATCTGCGCCGAATAAGCCTTTCATTATTCCTCCTGAAATAAAACCGAATGATGATCACGATCCATAATCAAATAAATACAAAATTGATTGCTTTCAATAGAATTAATCCAGTTCAAGAATTTTTTCACCCTTTTCTTAACAGGAATTATCGTCAGCCAGCCCCTCAAAAGCGACGAATCATTGGTACCCGGATTCCACGTCGCCAAATCAGTCAAATTGCAGAATTTGGTTTATTCACC
>ERZ795054.687-NODE-687-length-38803-cov-5.958449_pt1 | contig 38803 bp, 28 predicted proteins | sample MGYA00375138_ERZ795054 | MGnify/ENA primary metagenome ERZ795054 (study PRJEB30183, sample SAMN05720215) | anaerobic digester metagenome | isolation source: active sludge of municipal wastewater-treating anaerobic digesters | place: USA | collected 2014-12-23 ... | reverse complement strand
TTTTGGTAGGTACGGTAGTTTTCCTGGTCGATGCGGAAAGACTTCCTGTCTTCTGTGAGCACCAGGTTTTGCCGGGTCCACTGCAGGATGTCGTGGACACGGGAGATGAGCTGGGTCATCTCTGCCATGGTGGGTTGGCAGTTCATAATAAGGGCTGGTCCTGTGCCAGCAAGGCTGGAGGAATTGTCCATAATGGATTGTTTTTAAGAAGGTTGGTGTTTTTTTTGCCCGTTATAACATCAGATCGGGCTGGATGGGGCTGCATAGAATTGGTTGCGGATACCGGCAACCAACAGGTGGACCGGCAACCTTAGTTGTCGGTAACCTGGGGTGGACCATCAGAGCGATGCAGTCGCTTGATTTTCTCTGAAAGTTCCCTGGAGGAGGTCTCGAAGTCGTGCACCAGGTCGGCAGCACAATCGAAGATGGAAAAGCTCTTGGGTGAGAGTGTTCCTTTCAGCACCCGATAGACCGTAACCTCCGATGTCTTAGTCTGTTCAGCGATCTTTTTTGCGTACCCGGGAATCAGCTTCAGGGATTTCAGAAGCTGTTCTGTGTCATGTTTTGTGATCGTGGTCATAAAAAAGTAATAAAAAAGTGAATAAATGTTTGGATAATGAAAAAATATGTTGTAATTTTGAAGAATAATTTACTAAAACTTCTACAAATATACGTAATACTTTACACTATTGTTAACCGATCTTTACATAAATGACAAGAAATATCAATACCAGGCTTAAAGAGTTGATCGAAAAGACTGGTTATTCGATGGTTGACTTCTCGAAAAAAATTGATGTTTCGCGGCAGACCTTGTATTACATGCTTGCAAAGGATGCCAAACCAGGATATGAAGTCATTCATGGGATAGCCAGTAATTTTCCCTGGCTAAATCTACGTTGGCTAATAACCGGTGAAGGAACTATGGAATTGGAGACAGAGAGGCGAACGAACGAAGAGCTGCGCAATGAGATCGACGATCTGCGCGGCAGTCTGGAGAAACACCAGGCGAAGCTTGATGGTATGGAAGCATCAATTCAGCGCAAGGAAAAGCAGATCGATGAACTGCTTTCTTTGGTCACAAAGCTGGTCGAAAAGGGCAGTGAATAAGCCCGGAAAGTAGGTGAGGGAGGGTAGGAAAAAACTATCTAAAAAAGGTATATATGGGGAAACCGCTTCCCAATAACTTCCCAGAGGAGTTTTAAAAAGTGCTATAATAAACAGACAAACAAACGATTGAATCAATGAATGTTTTATACCTGGCGGGGTCACAAAACAGCAAGAGTGTGAGTATTGAGCAACAGCGAGATCTCACGCTCTTGCTGTTTTGTCCCTCAATACTCACACTCAAACTCACACTGATAATGTTTGATTTTGAAAAGCTTGAAGTATATACTAAGGCCAAGTCTTTCAATCTGTCGGTATTGGCCTATCTGGAGCAGAACAAATCATTAGATGGCTCAACAAAGGATCAACTAAGGCGGCCATCATTCCAACCTGAATCATAGCTCCGGTCTTTCACGCAAAATGAGGCCAGCCGAAGGATTATGAAGGAGGGGCGGCAGGGAAGGTATAGGCTTTAAATATTAGGGGGGGGTTATTGTTATTAATCCTTCACGCAACGCACAGACAACCCGTAGTTATTATCGTCGTAGCCACTGGTGACACCGCTGTTATTGTAGCACAGAACCCTGCCCCAGAATAAGGTCGGCGAGTAGGCCGAAGACGACCACCAGTAACCGTAGATACCAATGTTTTTGAAAAGTCCATCGTAGTCGCTGCGGAGGCCTCCCGGAAGAGCAGTAAAACCACTCGAATTTGTGGCACCTGTATTGGGTGTGTTCCAGTGAGTCGTACCTGTCTCCTTTAAAGGCCCGCCGGCGACATTTGATCCACCAAGAAAGTCCGTAAGAACCGTCCATTCAGCATCGGTAGGCACATGCCAGCCTGTGGGGCAAAGGTTTCCTGTCTCCACGGCAAACCAGTTGTACAATGCTCCATGAACAGAACCATAGGTGCTGTAATCATTGTTGTACCAGCAATAAGCAGGGGTTGAAAGGGTACTCCATACATTATTATCGGGTACCAAAGGTATTGCAGAACCATTATTGTATTTCGTGGTTTTCAGGTTCTCTTTCATCCAGCATTGGGTGCCGATTTGCACAGTATTGTAAACATTGCCGTTGTAGTCAGTCATCGTGGGCATGCCTGGGCATGGCGTACCTGTTGTTAAGTCTGAGGTGGTAAAGTCGACCTGGTTCCCATAAGCCGTTCCGGCACTGTTGACAGCATAAGCTCTTACATAATAGGTTGTTGATGGGTTAAGGCCGGTGATGTTTGATGTAAATGACCCGGTGCCGGTTCCGTTACTGGTGGTGTCGTCATTAATGTCGGGTGAAGGGCTGGTACTCCAGCATACACCACGTGATGTGATTGTTGCACCTCCATCGGAGGTGATATTTCCTCCAGAGGAGGCAGTGTGTTGTGATATGTTACTGACCGTATCTGTTGACAAAACAGGCAGCTGTTTTGCACCATCTTTTTTGCAACCCAGGGAAAAAATCAAAAAGACACTTAAAATTGCCAATTGGAAAACCAAAAAATTTGATTCATTTTTCATGGTTTAACAAATAATTGATTAATCCTATTGAATTCATTTGAAAAAGTAAAGATAACATAACTTAGGTAATCTGCAACGGTTTATATTGAAAATAATATTCTTGGGTTCAGCATTCAAGATACTGAATACATACTAACCTATCACGTCTAACGCTCTCAAATGGCTTTTTTGCAGGTAGGAGTTCAGGTACAATGCAGCCAGCAGATCATTCCATGATAGTAACACTACCGAATCAGGGTCTTTAAACATTCTATATACCTATATTACTGTTTTACTATGTGGTTAATATGATGTAATGCGACGCAATTACCCTGCTTGCAGACCGATTAGGTTTGGTCATAATGAAATCGCCTTATTACCAAATTATATTCGCTATTCTGCTATTCTGTACCAGTTTTCGCAGATTTTCTTACTTGTTTTCTTCCAGTCTGATTTTGTTCTCGCGTCAAACCTCCTGATCCTGGCGGTATCAGTAGTGTAAACAAATGCAGAATAGTGATCAATAAATCCACGATCTATAAAAAATGTTACTGTTATGCTTCCTCTGGGTTCATGGTCAAAAAGTATTTCATTACCTCCATTCGAAATAGGTGGGAAAGAATTCATTTTCAGTTTATTACCCTTAAATTCTCCTCTTCTGACTCTTTCTACAATCAATTCTCTTTCCTTTCGTCTTAATTTCCAATCAAGTTTTTCAACCAAATCCAAACCAAAAATCAAAGAAGTAATTCCAATGACTATTGCTATGATTACTCCATACAAATGAAATCTTGTAAACAATTTTCTTTTAATCAAGGGTTTTACAAGGATTCCAGTAATTGTTAGAGATATTAGTATATATGGTAAACCAAAAATAATTGATAATAATCCTGATGTGTAATAGTAGAAAAATGGAGATTGAACTAAGGCTAAGATAAGAAGTATGATTGTCAATGTTTTATACAATGGTGAAATAGAATTCACATCAGTTTTTAAACGAATATCTTTCACCATTTGAGGCAATATGAATAACGACACTCCAATGAACCCAATAGCAAGTAAAGTCCACATTAGCAATTCACTTTTATGATTAGCTGTAAATCGTATATCCTCCTATAACAGGTAGTAATGTCAGTCTGTTTCTAAACCCCGTTTTCAGGGTTCTGAGGATCAAAGATACACAAGTTGTTGATATAATGTGTCACTTTTACCGCTGAGACACAGATGACCTGGAGAAAACACGAAGTATGTATTATTATCAATTCTATGTGCATCAGTTCTTTTAGGTGAAATGGTTAAGTTGTTTAGTCGCATAGTCGCATTGTCGTTTAGTCGTATAGTCGTATAGTCGTTCTTTCGCTCAACCGCACTTTGAATCTCAACAGCGCAACGCTCAACCTTCCCGACAGCACAGCGCATTAACCTTTTGTAGCATTTCTGCTGTTTTCCTGAAGGTTCCCTATACTAACCTTGCTGTATTAATATATAGGCCAAGGATGACAGCCGGATGGGTAGAGGCTTTAGGAACTGGCTCTACACGCAATCCCCACCGGCGTAAGGTACTCGCCGATGAGAAAAACATCGAAGCCTACAAACCAGGGGCAGCCAACCGGATCGGTACTGCTCTCAGGGATGGGTGGGGAATCTTTGTGGCAGTACTGGAATTCATCGCCAGAATCTGGAGGCTCATCCTAATCGCTGCCCTTTTGATTACGGGTATCACACTGTGCAACAAACACTTCAGAATGAGGAACAATCGCGTATCGTAGTTCTGTTTTACAATTAAAGAGGCCATCGTGAGCCCTTCGACCAGCTCAGGACAGCGCCTCAGGCACCGGTTAATCTACTTCAAATCTCTATAGGCAATTGCCAATTCAGGCAACTTATTATGTGAGTTTTGAATTAGTGCTTCTTTCTTTTCTCTTCTCCATTTCTGAATTTGCTTTTCACGATAAAACGCCTGATCAACTCGATCAAACTCCTCAACATAAACAAGGTTAACGGGCAGTCTTTTTTTTGTAAAGTTAGCTCCATCGCCATTCTGATGCTGCTCTAACCTTCTATCAAGATTATTAGTGCTTCCGGTGTAGTAACTGCCATCTGAACACTCAAGAATATACATAAAGCCTTTCATTATTATAATGATTCAATTTATCCTAATAGATGATTTGACAAGAAAAAAAGGAGAAACCAAGAAACATTTTGCACCCATACGGTGGCTGAGGCTCCAGAAGCCACCGCCGCTGAGGCTCCCGAAGCCACCGCCGCTGAGGCTCCCGAAGCCACCGCAGCAGAACGGTGCCTTCGAGAGCCCTTCGACCAGCTCAGGACATCGCCTCAGGCATTTTATGTACCTCTAAAACGGTGCCTTCGAGAGCCTCAGGCACCTTAAATGCAAAAAAAAGGATGACATTTCGGTGGCTGAGGTTTGGCATTCCTGCGGTGGCTGAGGTTCCCGAAGCCACCGCCGCTGAGATTCCCGAAGCCACCGTTTTTGAGACTCCCGTACCCACTACTCCTTTTTTGCAAATGGATTATTCTGTCGGTACAATCTGCCCGAATGTCGATTATAGCTTCCTGATGCATATCAATCATTACTTTTACACGTTAAACCGTTTCAGCATTTATCCTAAACCCAAGACCAGGAATTATGAAGATTACTCAAGCCGGGCCTGCCCTTCTGATCATTTTTCTCTTTAGCCTGATCCATGTAAATGCACAGCAATGGGGCCTTTACACGCTGTATGCACCCTTCACAGGCACGAAAACCTATCTCATTGACACCAACGGTGTGACTTACAAGACCTGGACCCACCCATCAAATGCAAAAACAGGCTTTTCAGTTTATCTCACCCCCGGTGATACCCTGGTGCGGCCGGTTGCCTACTCAGGAGCTCAGTTTTTTGGTGGAGGCATCACCGGAAAAGTTCAGAAAGTGACATGGGACGGAACAGTGGTCTGGGATTATACCCACTCTTCTTCCACGTACTGCCTGCATCACGACATCCACCCAATGCCCAACGGAAATGTCCTCATGACGAGTTATGAATCAAAATCCGCGTCTGAAGTTACTGCTGCAGGTTGCACTTCAGCCATCACGGTTTGGTCAGAAAAGATCATTGAGGTTCAACCCACCGGACCAACCACCGGTACCATTGTCTGGGAATGGCATTTGTGGGACCATATTTGTCAGAGTACAGACAACACCAAACCCAACTATGTTGCTTCAGTGTCCCAGAACCCCCAACTGTTGAATATCAATTACATGATCAGCAAGGACTGGATCCACATGAACGGTCTGGACTACAATCCTACCCTTGATCAGATCACATTCAGTTCCCGTACAATGAATGAAATCTATGTCATCGACCATAGCACGACCACCGCTGAGGCGGCATCCCATTCGGGGGGGAATTCGGGCAAAGGTGGCGATTTTCTTTACCGGTGGGGTAATCCAATGGCGTATGGTGTTACCGGGACCAAGGTGTTCAGTGTCGTTCATGATGCCCACTGGATTTCAGAAGACAACGTTCATTATCCAGGGTACCTGTGCGGCTTCAATAACGGTGGAGGCACAGCAGGGAAATCCTGCATTGATATCTTCAACCCGCCGTATAATGGTTTCACATACAATTATACTCCCGGATCCGCCATGCTGCCGGCAACCTATGACTACCGTCACACCAGCAGTTATACCACCCCTTCCAATGGGTCTTCGGTGCAGTTGCCCAATGGGAACAGCCTGATATGTATCTCAAACTCAAATTATCTTTACGAAATTGATTCAAACGGCACTACCCTCTGGTCAAAAACAGTCACCGGTTTTCCTGCCAATGTGGAGCGTTATCAGAAATGTTATGTGCGTGGACCTGTTGTAACAGCCACATCATCAGCTTCATCGGTTCCTGCAGGCACTGTGGTTAACCTTTTTTCCAGTGCGGTTTCGCCCACTGAAACATCACCGGTATATACCTATGCCTGGTCATCGGATCCATCCGGATTCACTTCATCCCTTCAGAATCCAACCCTGACCGCCACGAATGTGGGGACAAACACGTACACTGTGACGGTCACCAATAGTGCATTGGGGTGTGAGAGTACGGCTTCTGTGAAGGTAGAGGTCACCCCATTTGTGGGAATTACTGCCCCCGACGATCAATCAGGTGACTTCAGCGTCTATCCAAACCCAACAACAGGTGAAGTGTTCCTGCCTGTTGGCCCGGACGATCATCCGTTCGGGGTGAAAGTCTTCAACAGTCTGGGGATGTTTGTTTTTTCCGGAACTAACATAAAACGCATTGATCTTTCGGAGTTTGGCGGCGGCACCTATTTCCTTCAATTCTATTTGAATGAGGTTCAGGTCGCTACCCGAAAGGTAATGGTTATGCGTTAATAGCCAGCACATCAGCATCCCGGATCGCTTCGCTCCCGGGACTTCGCTTCGCTCAGCATTTTCACATTTCCAAAGATGCCTTCCTGATCGCCTCCAGCAACTCTTCATAATTCCGGGTTACCGGATACATCGGGTAATCAGCCACTACATTGTCGGGCGGACGGAAAAAGATCCCTTTGTCGGCCTGTTCAATCATTCCCATATCGTTGTAGGAATCACCGATACCGATCACTTTGTATTGTAAATCCTGAAATGCCTGCACTACCTTGCGCTTGGGATCGGGTTGGCGCAGCTTGTACCCGGTAATCATATTCCGCTCGTCGGTAATCAGGTTATGGCACAGTACCAGAGGTTTTCCCAGCATGTTGATGAACGGCATGGCGAATTCCACAAAGCTGTCAGTAACTACCAAAGCCTGATGTGTTTTCCGCACCGTGTCGAAGAACTCCCGTGCCCCGGGAAGTAACCCCAAACCGGCAATCACCTCCTGGATATACCCCAGTGTAATGCCATGCTCCTTCAGAATGCCGATTCGGTAGTGCATCAGTTTGTCATAGTCGGGCTCGTCGCGTGTAGTGATCTTCAGAGCATCAATGCCGGTTTTTCTGGCAACGTTAACCCAGATTTCAGGGGTGAAAACACCCTCCATATCGAAACAGATGATTTGCATTTCAGGTTTTCAATTATTGGTTTTACTTGATTTAGTCAATTATTTTCCACAGATTAGAACAATTTTTCAGATATGCTTCAATACAAAAGGTACTGGTTTAAAATGCATTGCCAACATATTTCAAGGATCCGGAGTAAATGGTCTCACGCAGAAATACGCTGATATTCCGCAGAAAAGCGCAGAATGATTGGTTTTCTATTTCTGCGGAATTCTGCGAAATTTCAGCGACTCTCTGCGAGAGAAATGATAAGAATGCATAAATTAAAAATTGTTCAACCCCGGTAGTTCACTGTCAGAAACTTTTTAAATCCCTGATAATCTGTTGGTATCTTTTCAAATATCTCAGGTTTGTCTTCAAGATGCATCAGGGATGGGGGCAGCTCAGGGTCAAAACCCAGCAACCTGTTGATCTCTTCCGGGAATTTGGCAGGGTGGGCTGTTTCCAGTGATACAAACAGCTCCCCTGCATGGTTCTCAGGGTACTGCCCAAGGTACTCGTGCAGTCCTGCCCAGCCCACTGCCCCATGGGGTTCGAGCAGCAGCCGGTGCTGCTCCCATGCCTCCCTGATGGTATCGCGGGTTTTCCGGTCATCTACCGATACTGACCACAATTCCCTGTTCATCCGGTTCAGGTCTGCCTGTTGATGAATTATTCCCTTCTCGTCCATATTGCCGCCATACAATGCCACCAGCCGTGCGAGGTTACTGGGATGGCCCACGTTCATCGCGCTGGAGATGCAGTTTCTCGAAGGTTCAATTTTGAGGTAATCTCCCGAGGAGAGGTATTTCGGAAACTCATCGTTGTCGTTTACCGCGATGAGGAACCGGTGTACCGGGAGTCCCATCTGCACAGCCAGCATACCTCCCATCATGTCGCCAAAGTTACCGGAGGGTACACAGAAGGTAGCTTTTTCCCCTGCTTTGGCCAGTCTCGACCAGGCATAGAAATAGTACACCATCTGGGGGACCAGCCTCCCGATGTTGATGGAATTTGCCGAAGAAAGATTCATATGCCGGAGGTCGGTATCGGCAAATGCCTGCTTCACCAGCGCCTGGCAGTCGTCGAATTTTCCGTCAAGCGCCACCACACCGATGTTCTTCCCCAGGGTGGTCATCTGCTTTCGCTGCCGGTTGGTCACCTCAGCTTCGGGGAATAACACCAGCACCCTGATGCTGTCGAGGCCATAAAACGCATGGGCAATGGCACTCCCCGTGTCGCCGGAGGTAGCAGTGAGAATCAGCAGTTTCTGGTTGTTTTGCTGAAGAAAGTGATTGATCAGCCTTCCCATCATCCGGGCGGCAAAGTCCTTGAACGATGCTGTGGGACCCTGGTCAAGGCGCATCACATACTTCCGGTCATATACCTGTTCAAGCGGAACCGCAAAATCGTAGGCATCCTTTGTGATGGCAGCAAGGGTTTCTTTGCTGATATCCTCCATCATAAAGGGATACATCAGTTCACAGGCCAGTTCAGGATAGGACATTTCCGGCAATCGTTGCAGTAATTCATTGGAAACCTGTGGAATGGTCTCAGGCATATACAGCCCTTTATCGGGTGCCTGTCCCTGGAGCAGTGCTTCGCGGAAGCTTATGGAAGGCGATTTCAGGTTGGTGGAGTAGAAAAGCATAGAGAATGATTATTGAAGTTTGGCTGAAGAGGCTCCTGCAGCGGAATATTCGGGCGATCCTTTGAAAATCCGTTTTCTGTTCAGGGAATCGAGCGCCTGTTCAAGATCTTTGATTATATCGTCGGGATGTTCACCTCCAACACACAGGCGGATCAGGTTATCAGGGATCTGCGCCAGTTTTCTGCCCTCTTCGCCCTGCTGCGAATGGGTACTGATGGCCGGTATGGTGGCCACCGATTTGATCCTTCCCAGGTCGGTTGCCCTGTAGATACGCTGGAAGGCATCGAACACGTCGCGGGTGGGTTTGGCTCCCCCTTTCACCCTGAATGACATCAGGTGTCCATAGCGGTTCACCTTTTTGCCGTACCGGGCATCGTGTTCGGAGTCCACCAGGAACATATATTCGGAGGCAAGGGCATGGAGGTCGTTGGAGGGGAGTCCCAGATAGTCAACTTTTTCGATCTTCGGGTGGTTTTCCAGAAATTCGGCTACCTTTTGGGTAGAGCAGCTCACCATGTCCATGCGGCTCCGGATGGTGCGGATGTCGTTCATGGCAAACATGGCACTCATGGGCGAGATATTGGGTCCATTGTCGCGGTTGGGCAGCAGTTTGAGATAGGTGCAGAAATCTGCCTTCATCTCATCATTGTCGATGCTGCTCACGATATTCTTCCGGCTGATCACGGCCCCGCAGACGCTGGTACCACTGGTAGCCAGCGATTTTGTGACACTCTGTACCACGATGTCAGCGCCGTATTCGATGGGTCGAAGCAGGGCCGGGGTTGCTACGGTTGAGTCGATGATGATGGGGAGGTTGTACTTATGGGCCAGCTCGATTACCTTCTTCAGGTCGAAAAAAGCCAGTGCAGGGTTGCTGGGCATCTCTCCGTAGAGAAAACGGGTATTTTCGTCGATGAGTTTTTCCCATTCACTCAGGTCATTTGAATGCAGTACCTTACGCCATTCGATATTGCGTTCCTTCTCTTTGCGCATGGCGAACTGCTGGAAGGTTCCGCCATACACCTGGCATGTAGCCACGAAATTCATTTTGGCACCAGGTCGTTTTGGATCCACCACGAGGAAAGGATCCACAGCGCTCTGGATGGCTGCCATCCCCGAAGCGGTACCCAGGCATGAAGTTTCCGTACCGCTGCCATATCCTTCGAGCAAAGCCAGAACCCCTTCATAATAGTACATCGAGGGATTGGCAATCCTGGAATAGCACCAGGTCGGGATCATGTATCCCAATGCTGCCTCCATCTCATCCGAATCGCGGTATGCTTGTGAAGTACTCAGATACACAGGCTCAATCAGCGAACCCTGGTTAAAGTCAAGTGCCTCCTGCATCGAATAGATACCATGCACGGCAATGGTATCAAAACGACAGTTCCTGATCTCCTTAAGGTACTCTTTGTGCCAACCCATGGCGCGTTTTCCTGCCTCTACATAAAAATTTACTCCCCGGTTTTCCATGTCGTGTGATTTTGGTGAATGAGGCAAAAATAACAAAAAGGCCGCATTCGGGGATCAATGCGGCCTGAGTCCGGAAAAATTATCTCCGAAGCACAGTTTTGTCAGTGCACCAGTTCAAACCTGATGGGAAGGATGAATGATGATTCAGCAGGCCGGTTTCTCTGACGTGCCGGAATCCATTTGGGCATTTTTGCCACGGCTGCCATCGCTGCCTCTTCGCACCCTCCGCCAAGGTTGCCGCGCTCGATCATGATTCCTGAAATTGTACCATCAACGGCCACGATGAACCGTACAAATACAGTCCCTTCTATCCCTGCTCTTTTGGCGATTTCTGGGTAGGAAAGATTTGTACCGAGCCAGGCAAACAACGCCGCATCGCCTCCGGGAAACTGGGCCAAAACCTCCATGTTTAACGGTGGAACCAACTTCTCAATATGTCCGGTGTCAACCTTCTGCCTGGGATCTCTATAAGGGGGAAGCTCGATGGGTTTGGTGGGGTCTGGCCAATCAGGATCCGGAAAATCCGTAATCGAATCATCGGTAATGTCAATGGTAGTAAGCACTCTGATTACAGCGGGCAGAGAGCTTTTTGGTGGTGTTTGCTGTGTAACCGGGATCAGTTCCGTAAGTAAAGTAGATGGTCCGTCAGCAATCGGCAGCATCAGGGGTACTTTGTCTGCGTTCTTGTACTCGAACGCAAGTAAAACTGTTGAAAGGCTGAGGATCAATCCGATCTGGATGAACACCGGTTGCTTCTTCTGCAGGTCGAACCTGGGATTTTTTTTGCTTTCCATGGCACACTTGTTTAAAGGGTTAATGATGGATTTGAACAAGAGGCGGAAGCAGCAACACCTTAAATTACAGCAATTATCAGGCCGGAATAGGCGCAAATTAGAAATTAGAAATTAGGGGTGGTTGCAGAAAATGGGATACCCAACAGGTGGAATTTAATGATCCATTTATTTCTCCAGCGAGAATTGAATAGGCAGGATAAATATGGTTCGCACCGGTTTGTTGCTTTGTTTACCGGGGATCCATCTGGGCATTTTTTTTACCACATTCATGGCAGCCTGATCCAATTGAGGGTCAATACCCTTACGTACAGCTACATTGGAAATGGAACCGTCTTTTTCCACCACAAATGTCACATACGCGGTGCCTTCTTTATTCACATCCGGGTATACCAGGTTTTTTACCAGGTATTTATTCAGGGCATCCATCCCACCCGGAAATGAAGCAGGTTCCTCAACAACCTGGTAAATTACATCATTTGTATCAACCGGAGAGTTGGGTGAAACGGCCGGGATGGTGTCCTTACCGGTCTGGCACAGCGCAAAGGCCGGAAGCATGAGGAACTGTATCAGCAGGATGAAGATTGTCTTTGATTGCATCGCTATAAGTGGTTAATTTGCAAAGATACAAAGTACTGCTGACAAATGGACTCCAAAAGCCTGAATTCTGCCCGGGAAAGCTCTAAATTCCGCTCATTGTTCTTGATAATGTCAATAGGATGGATAATGATCTTCTCCTTGTCTCTCTCGGCCCAGAATGATACTGTTTTGATAGATTTCGGCAGCAGCAGTTCGGTTTCATCAGGCACCTGGAATAATGTTACTTCCTTTACGGGGGGGCAGATCATTGGAATGGTGAATTCAAAGGGTCTCAATACCCAACTGAATCTACAGGTTAACGATGCATTTACGGGTGTGAATACCAACGGAACCCAGAATCCTGATCCTTCATTGGGGATACCGGTCAGCGCTTCCGGGGATAATTTTTTCGGCAACACAGTGCTGTTTTCAGGGGTTACAGAGCCTACAGGTGGTGTGCTGATTTCAGGACTGAATCCTTTCATGGCCTACACTGTGATCCTTTTTGCATCCCGTGTTGCAACCGACAACCGTCAGACACAGTATGTTGTGAGCGGTAATGTCAGCGATACCCTTCTGCTGGACGTTTCATCGAATGCCAATCAGGTGGCTGGCACCACAATAACGCCTTCGCCAACCGGCGAAATACAGATTACTGCCTCACCGGGTCCTGCCAACAACAATACCTATGGATTTTTTTACCTGAGCGCCATGAAGCTGGTATATACCCATGAGCTTCCCGATACCAGTTATCTTGACCTCGTTTCACCATTGGGAGGTGAATTCTGGCAGGTTGGGAAAACAGCGGCCATTCAATGGCATAGCCGAAATGTTTCTCAGTTGGTTATTGAATATTCCACCGATGGGATGGTTAGCTGGAATATACTTGATACGGTTTTCGCCTTCCAGCAATCGTACCCCTGGCTCATCCCCAATTCCCCTTCAAAGCAATGTTTTGTGAGGTTAAAATCTGCTGCATTTTCAGTACAACCGGCTTTCCCTTTTGAGATTTCAAGTGATACCAATACCTGCAGAATTGTGGTGCTGGGCTCTTCTACTGCTGCTGGGGCCGGTGCAACCTTCTCAGACAGTGCCTGGGTAAATTTGTACAGGTCGCACGTTACTCATCATAATACCCGCTACGAAGTGATTAACCTTGCGAAGGGTGGTTACACTACCTTTCACATATTACCCACCGGTACAACCATGCCACCAGGAGTCACCGTTACGGTGGATACTGCCAGAAATATTTCAAAGGCAATGACTTACGCACCCGTTGCCCTGATCGTGAATATGCCTTCCAATGATGCTGCCAGTAATTTTTCGGCACAAATGCAGCTTAACAATTACAGGATTATCTCAGATATTGCAGATGCTGCAGGCATAAGCGTATGGATCTGTACGCCTCAGCCCAGGAATTTTAGTAACCCGTTACAGATACAGACCCAGATCGATGTAAGGGATTCATTACTGGCTATTTATCAGGATCATGCCATCGATTTCTGGACCGGAATGGCGACCGTCAGCGGTTACATCAAACCAGAATTTGACAGTGGCGACGGGGTTCATCTTAACAACCGGGGGCATCGGGAATTGTGTGAAAGGGTAATTCACAAGCAGCTGGATACGGTTTTCTGCGCTCCCTATCTGTTTGTGAATGAACTGTATCCGGATTATCCGGATGCATTTCAGGTTTACCCTAATCCTGCCGGCCACAAGCTTTGGCTGGAGTTTGAAACCCAGGGGCACGGTGAAGCTGCAGCAAAAATCTATGATCTGAGCGGAAGGGTACTGGAAGAGAGAGTCTTTTCATTCAGTAATCCGGGAAAACAAGCCTTTGAATGGGAATTGCTTTCAACAGATTCCGAAAGGCAATTCTGCCTGCTAAAAGTGGTTGTATCAGATCCGATGGGGACAAAATCGTTTGCTACCAGGTTAATCATCTATCAGAAATCACATTAGAGCAGTTTTTTACTGGCTACCCAGTATTTTATCATCAGGATCAGAAGGTAAAAAAAAAAAAAACTGAGAAGATCGAAAACGGTTTACCTTTGCCCGTTTTTTTTGAATATCATCGGCCCAGCAGTCTGAGCGATATTGTGCAGAACAAAGGAAAATATGATGAAACAGCATATACCCTCCCATGCGCGCAGAGCTATTTCGCTCTCAGGACTCATTATCACTCTGGGGATTGTTTATGGCGACATCGGAACGTCTCCTTTGTATGTAATGAAGGCCATTCTTGCAGGTTCGGGAGGATCGGTGGATCAGTCTCTGGTACTGGGTGCCATTTCTTGTATCATCTGGACGCTCACCCTTCAAACCACCTTAAAATATGTGGTGATCAGCCTGCGGGCCGACAACCGGGGTGAAGGGGGGATTCTTGCTTTGTATGCCCTGGTAAGGAGACAAAGAAAATGGCTGTTCATTTTTGCGATTATCGGGGCAAGTACTTTACTGGCCGATGGGGTTATCACACCCGCTATTACCATTATGTCCTCAGTTGAAGGATTGCAGTTTCAATACCCATCTATCAATGTTATTCCCATTGCCCTGACCATCGTAACAGCCTTGTTTCTGATCCAGCAGTTCGGAACCGCAACCATCGGCAAATCATTCGGGCCGGTGATGCTGATATGGTTTGGGATGATTGCCATTTTAGGATTGGTTCAGGTTGTACAACTGCCTCTGGTTCTGAAAGCTTTCAATCCGGTATATGCTGTGCAGCTTCTTGCACAATACCCCGGGGGCTTCCTGCTGCTGGGAGCAGTTTTTCTCTGCACTACAGGGGCTGAAGCCCTCTATTCCGATCTGGGTCATTGCGGGGCCAATAACATCAGAATCAGCTGGATTTTCGTAAAACTGTCATTGATCCTGAATTATCTGGGACAGGGAGCCTGGATTCTCAATCAGCCAACAGGTATGACAGACTGGCCCAACCCGTTTTTTGCCATCATGCCGAACTGGTTTTTACCGATTGGGGTGATCGTCGCCACAGCAGCCGCCATTATTGCCAGTCAGGCGCTGATCAGTGGTTCCTATACCATTGTCAGTGAAGCCATTCAACTGAAATTATGGCCCAAAGTGCGGATTTCGTATCCCACCAACCGAAAGGGGCAGATGTACATCTCATCGGTTAACTGGCTGTTGTTCATATTTGTAGTTACGGTCATACTGATTTTTCAGGGTTCCTCACGGATGGAGGCTGCCTATGGACTGGCCATTACGCTTACCATGCTGATGACAACCCTGCTGATGACCTTTTACCTGATCAGGATCAAAAGAAATTCGGCATTTATCCTTGGTTTTCTCATGATTTACCTGACCATCGAGGGAGCCTTTCTGATTGCCAACCTGGCAAAATTCTCCCATGGAGGCTGGTTTACCCTGATGCTGGCGGGGATCATCGCGTTGGTGATGTACGTATGGTACAGGGGCAGAACACTAAAGAACCGGTTTACCAGGTTTGTTCGGATATCTGATTATTACGATGCGATAAGGGACCTTTCGGAAGATACATCCGTGCCCAAATATGCAAGCAACCTGGTGTATCTAACCCATGCCGACAGGATCACCGACACAGAAGCAAAGATTATCTTTTCCATCTTCAATAAAAAGCCTAAAAGAGCCGATACCTATTGGCTTCTGCATGTACACACCACGGATGAGCCCTACTCAGCAAGTTATTCAGTGGACTATCTGATTCCCGGCAAACTCATCAGAGTTGAATTCAGGCTGGGGTTTAAGGTACAACCCAGGATCAACCTCTATTTCAAACAAATGCTCAAAGAGCTGGAAGCTGCGGGTGAGATAAAACTCGACTCCTCGTACGACTCACTTAAAAAACACCGCATCCCTGCGGATTTCCATTTCATCATTATCAGGAGGATCCAGAATTACGATTTTGACTTCCCGCCGGTTGACCAGTTCATTATGGACATCTATACCCTGCTTGGCCGCCTTTCCACTTCCGACATCCGGGCGTATGGCCTCGACACCAGCAATGTAGTTGAAGAGAAGGTTCCGTTTGTGCTGGAAACCGACAAAAAACAGGAAATGAAGCGATTACGGTAGTTTGACTGGATCAGCAAATTTCAGCTCAATGCGCCAATATTAGCTGGCTTTATAAACGTGATACTCTTTACTGACAAATAAGTGCGCCAGGGGGCGAAGTGCCTGCACCGCCTGATGTTCTGCTTCGAGTACCCTGAACCGGAATTCATCGGTGTTCTCCTTGCCGCGGCTCGACTGGGCCTTTTTGGTTTCATGGTAGGTAAGGTCAATCATTACGGCCAGGTCCACGCCGGGGGTTTTGATGGCGTACAATCCGTCGATCACGAGTACTTCGATCTCGCTGAAATCGGTGATCAGCCGGTCGACCCGCTGCGTTACCAGGTCCACACAGGGCATTTCACATCTGATCCCTTCACGGAATGACCTTAACACGGAACTGATTGCGTTCCAGTCGTATTCGCCGTGACCCACCACATTCTCAACTCCCTGTTCCCGGCGCCATGCGGTCCGTTCCAGCGGCAGGGTTTTGTAAAAGTTGTCGATGTGGATCGGTTTGGCTACGATACCCTTTTTAAAGAGCTCTTTGGCAATCACATGGGTGAGTTCCGACTTGCCTGAGCCCGACTCACCCGAAATGGCTACGATGAATTTCGGGGTGCGTTTTTCATCAATTACTTTCAAAATATCTTCAGCCGCCCTGCGGTGATGATCGGCAATGAGGAGTATGTCTTCGAGCATTGATTGGATGTTTATTAGTTTAGTTGTTTAGGTGTTTAGTTGTTGAGGTTTTTAGTCTTTTAGTTGATATAGGTTGCAGAATCCTTCGCTGTAAACTTTCTCATAGTGATGATTGAGCATATTTTGCAGAACGGAGTCTTTTAAAACCGAAGGTGACGAAAGGTCATGCATTGTAAGCACCCATGGAATGGGTTTTAATTCGTTCCGGATGTTTTTCAGGGAGAAGCAGGTAGAATCTTCTTTATTGATGTACGTCCAACCAGCCACATCAATGTTATTCACACCATAGTGGGCAAGGAAGTTTAGGTCATACACTTTCTGGTTCCATTTTACAGGAAACCACTCCAGTCCGGCTTCGTAGTTTTCAATAACAGCGATTGGCCGGTCTGCTCCAAGATAGCCTGTAATACGCTGGTGAAGCCAGTTGTCGCTTTCACTCAAGGTGAGTACCAGGCTGTTGTCAGGGATGTGTGCTGAAGCTTTTTCCATGGCAATTGCATCTTTCGACAATACGGGCATCGTCTTCCAGTACAGGCTCGTGAAAACAAGGTGGACGACCACAACAATTAAAAGTGCGGCAATACGGATTACACGATGGGTCCTGAGACTGGCCAGCCAGAGGATAAAAAACAAAAAGAAGACAATGATCAGCCTGTCAATCAGTACAATGGAATTATGCACAATGAGAAATAAAAACAGGAAGATAAACCAGCATAAGAACCAAACCCAGGAGAGGTTTACGGGTGTTGTCAGTTTTATCTTTCCATCAGCCCATACCACATGATGCCGTATGACCAGAATCAGATTGCTGATTATGATTAACATAAATGAGCCAAACAGCAGATTTGTCCAGAATGTCCACCGGTCGTTATAGGCGAGGGCGAGAAGTGGCCTTACATCAACAATCCACTGAAACAGCATGGGAAGGTCGGGTCGGGTAGCTGGCTCAAGCGTATCGACACTGCCAAAGAACAAAACCAGGAGGATCATGCTCGGCAGGGCAGCCAGTGCGATGAGGATTAACCTCCTGATCATTGAATTGGGTGCGGTAAAGGTAACTGATCCGGATTCGTATTTGCGGGGTGTGGTTATGAGTGCCAATGCTGCTATAAAACCAATAGTGATCATTAATATCATAGCATGGGAGAAATATACCGACAACAGCAACACCCCTAATATCAGCGCATTTTTAATGTTCAACCGGTTAAGATACCTCACAAACACAAATCCGGTGAGAAACATCAGCATAATCCCAATGGCCATGTTAAATGAGCCGAAGTAGAAAAGATGATTGTGGGTAAATAAAATGATAGGGTACGTAAGAAGTTGGTTTTGAGGATAGAGGTGCAGCACCAGTTTCCTGAAAAACAGAGGTGTCAGAATGAAATATGCAAGCAGGACAACTTTTTCCGACAACCAGGCAGGCAGTATTGCACTCCCAAGTACCATCAGAAAATGGCCTGACCAGTTTGGAACCGGTAACGGATTGATTGTGAACAGAGCAGGAATTTCAGAATTTTTTCCCAGGATGATTTCGAGGATAACCCTGGCGTTGTACAGATGTGCAGGGCCATCAAGGGTTACAAAGTATCTGGATATCATTAACGGAAGAACGCTTGTTATTACCATGGCTGTAAAAAGCCAGGGTTCGAATTTCCGGGATTGCCTTGATAACTCGTGTGTTTGAAATAGGGCCATTGCTGATATACCTGGATTAGTAAATAATATATATGGAAAATGATTGCTTCGGAATTGATGTTATTTCAACCTGTAAAGATCGAAAAAACTTTCGGAATCCACTTTTGCGTAGTGTTCTTCGAGCATTTGTGCTGCTTTTTGATGGGAAATATTATCCTTTCCCCTTGCACCATCTATCACCAATACATACCGGATTGGCACAAGATTTCCTCCGATGGCAGGAATGGAAAAACATGTTGTATCACTGGCATTCAGAAAAAATTCCTGTGCCGTATTCAGGTTGCGGATACCCCAGTTGTGCATCGTTCTGGTTTGGTATATTTTTGGATTCCACTGTACCGGAAACCACACCAGATCAGCTTCATAGTTATTCAGCATGGCCACAGGATCCGAGATGCCCAGGTAACCGGATATATGCCTGAACATCCAGTGATCGCTGTAATTCAGCGTTAAAACCAGGCTGTTATTTTCGATTTTTTTCCCGGCCTTTTCCAGGGCAGTGGCATTTTCAGATAAAGGGGGCACCGTTTTCAGGTACAATCCGGTTAAGATACCATGCACCAGCATTACCACTACAACACCTGCCAGGGCAATGGAGCGGGGTACTTTGAGGCTTGCCAGCCACAGGATAAAAAAGAGGTAAAACAGGTAAATCAGCCTTTCTGTAAGCAGAATTGAATTGGGTAAAACCAGGAATAGCAGCAGGAATGCCATCCAGACCAGCATCCAGAGTCCTGAGATATTCAGGGAAAAGCCGCGCATAAGGTTTTTTCCCCTGAAAGGGCCATGGTTTCTGAACCAGAGCCAGATGCTGCCAGCCATGGCCATCATGAACCAAAGGAACAGCAGATTGGTCCATGGGGTCCATTTGCTGTTGTACGCCAGGGCCAGCAGGGGGCGCACATCAACGATCCACCTAAGCAGTTCCGGCAGCGGAAGCTTATTGCTGGGTTCCAGTGAATCGATCCGTATGAAGTAAAGCACAGAGAGCAGAATTGCCGGTATGGCAGCGATGGCAATAAGCAGGATTTTACGTCCGGTTCCTGTGAGGCTGAAGGTTAAAGATCCGTTTCCTTCCTCTTTTCGGGGGATTGTTATCAACACCAGCACCACCAGTACTCCGAGGGTTATCATAAACACCATGATATGCGAGAACCAGATCATAAGCAGCAGAAGGCTGATGATAAGGACGTTTTTCCATGTCAGCTGATTCAGGTACCGCACAAACAGCCAGGCGGTCATGATCATAAATAGGATGCCCAGCGACATGTTCAGGAAGCCGAAATAGAGCAGTTGGTTATGGGCAAACAGAATGATAGGGTAGGTGAGCAGGGTGTTTCCGGGGTAAAGATGGAGCACCAGTTTTCTGAAGAATAGGGGCAGCAGGGTAAAACAGGCAAGAAACACGATTTTTTCCGCCATCCAGGCAGGAAGAACCATGCTGAACATGGCCATCAGAAAATGGCCGGACCAGTTGGGTACAGGAAAATCATTCAGGACAAAGAGATTGTGAATCTCCTGGTGATCTCCTGTTAACAGCTCCCTGATCAGGATTGCATTGTACAGATGGGCAGGCCCGTCGAGGGTGACGAAATAGCGGTTCAGGAGGATCGGCATCGTTCCCGCCAAAACCAGAATGGCAAAGAGCCAGGGCTCATATTTCAACCATTTGTTCATTCCGGTTTGATGTTTACCTGACAGGTTTCTCCTTTGAATCTACAGGAGAATGTGATTGATTTCCAGGTATTGGGCAGATTCGGTTTAAGAACCGGTGTTTCACCATGCAGGTTCAGGCCGGCATAGGCTTTCACAGCAATGAGCACGGTCCCTGCCATCACACCACAATGGATCCCTTCGGCAGTGGTTCCTCCCTGGACGTCATCATAATCGCTGGTAAGGGCATCGCGGTACAATTCCCATCCCAGGGTATCCTGTCCGATGAGGGTAGCGAGATAGGCATGGACCACCCGGCTCAGCGTGGAGCCGTGGGAGGTACGTTGCAGGTAATATTCGAGATTTTTCCGGATATAATCCTCCGGAAGTGTATATCCCATACTTGAGATGATGTCTGTAACAACCAATGGATCAAGGTTGTAAAATAGCATCAGCATATCAGCCTGTTTGGCCACTTTGTATTGGTCGGGCGATTTTCCTTCAGCTTTGAGGATGCGGTCGAGCCGGTAAATATTGCCATATTTTCCGCGGTAGTATTCCCAGTCGATCTCTTCAAGGTCGAAATAACCATCGTATTGTGCGATAATCCCATCGGGGGAAATCACAAGGTTCAGCTTTGCCGAGATATCCAGCCACTCAGCGATTTCATCCCTGGTGATCTTTAAGGTCCTGAAAAGTTTCCGGGTATTTTCATCCTGCAATGATTCCGACAGGGCTGCAGTTTCGCGGAACATCCAGGCTACCATTACGTTGGTATAGGCGTTATCCCTGAGCCCACCTTCCACAGCACCCGGATAGCCTTCATGGAACTCATCCGGCCCCATCACTTTGTGGATGGAATAACGTCCCGTATCAGGGTTGGGGGTGGCTTTGGAACGCCAGAAGCGGCATATCTCCAGCAGCATCTCAAGCCCGTACTGCTTCATAAAGTCGTGATCACCTGTATAATGGTGATACTGAATGATATTCCAGGCGATGGCGAGTGACACATGCCGCTGGAGCGAGCTGTGATCATCTCCCCATAGACCCGACAGCGGGTTAAAATGAAACAGCTGGGTTTCTTCCTCACCCGTGCTGCCGCTCTGCCAGGGGAACATCGCTCCCTTGTATCCGTATTTTCGGGCATACTCCCGCGCAGCATCCAGCCTTCGGTACCGGTACATCAGCACCGATTTTGCCACCTCCGGCAGATTCATGAAATATATGGGCAGGATATAGAGTTCATCCCAGAATATATGCCCCCTGTAGGCTTCTCCGGTAAGTCCTCGGGCGGGAATTCCGAAGTCGATATTTACATTATGCGGAGAGGTTGTGCACAACAGGTGGTACAGGTGCATCCGGAGGAGCTTCTGGGCCAGCCGGTCCCCTGAAACCTGCACATCGACCCGGTTCCAGAGTGATTCCCAGGCAAGGGCTGATTCCTGATGGAGTCCGTCAAACGAACTGATTTCATTAAGCACAAACTCAGGTTGGGATTCCTGTTCTTCTCCGGCCGGGTACATATCGATGAACACAAACTTCTCGAGGGTGATGAAATCACCCGGAATAACTGTGACATCAGACCATAGTGCACTTACCCGGTCGGAACAGGATCCCTCGAAAATCCCGTCAGCAGGCTGGCCATTCTGGTACAGTTCTATTCTGGCAGTCTGGGCTATGCGGAGTGCAGACTGGGTGGTCTCAACCTCAACATGCTGAAAATTGGCATAATACCACTCATTTACGGGCTTCAGGTGTTGCTGGTTCAGGTCCCGGTAGCGTGCCACCCCATCGTTGATATGGTCCCCTGCAAGGGATGACATTATCCGGATATTTCCCGTATAATTCTCTGAGGTAATCTCATACCGGAGGGCTGCAAGACGGGGATTTTCCATGGAGGCAAATCTTTGCGAGCGGATATGAAACCTGTTGCCCCCGGGGTCTTCGACGCGCATCGTCCTACTGAGCATACCGTCGCGAAAAGACAGTTCACGAAATATCGAAAGCAGTTTCCAGGTGTTGGGATCAACCCGGTCGCCATCGTCTGTAGCAAAAGTTACCGGTAACCAATTGGTTACGTTCACAAAATCCTCATTCCAAACCTCCTTTCCAGCCACGGTGGAGGGTAGTTTGTTGTAACACCCGGCCATATAGGTGCCCGGATAGTTGATGTCGTTGATCAGGACTTCTTCCATGGCACCCCGGGTACCAAAAAAGCCATTTCCCACCGACAGCAGTGCTTCACGCGATCGTTCCTTTGCCGGGTCGTAGTCATGGTATGAGATGGTCCAGTTATCATGGGGCAGCCCTTTTTCAAACCATTCCCTCATTTTTTCAAATCCGAAATTTTCCAGGTCATCCACCACAATATCAGCTCCATTGGCATACAGGGCTTCGGCATTGTCCTCCCGGGCAATTCCGAGTACCAGTCCGAAGTTACCGCGTCGGGCTGCCGTAACCCCCGAAATGGCATCTTCCACCACCACACAGGCATCGTAAGAAATGCCCAGATTGTCAGCAGCAGTGGTGAATATGTCAGGATCAGGCTTCCCCCGGAGCCCGAGCGCCGCGCTTACTTCTCCATCTACCCGGGTTTCGATTAAAGGTGATAACCCGGTGATTTCAAGAATATTACGGCAGTTTTTCGAGGAGGAAGCCACACCAACCCGGATCCCTTCAGTCCTGAGTTTGTGGATCAGGGCTACTGTTGAAGGATAGGTTTCAACCCCTTCATTCTGCAATATCTCATTGAATGCCAGATTTTTTCGGTTACCGATACCGCAAATGGTACGGGCATCCGGCAAATCTTCAGGGCTGCCGTAGGGCAGTGTAATGCCACGGGATTCTAGGAACGAACGCACTCCTTCGTAGCGCGGTTTACCATCTACATAGGTGAGGTAATCATGTTCCTTCGAAAACGGTTCGAAAGCTTGCTGTTGCTCTGACGACCAGCGCCTTAGAAAATCGTCGAAAACGGATTTCCAGGCTTTGCTGTGTACCAGGGCGGTTTGGGTGATTACCCCGTCGAGGTCGAATATTACGGCTTTGAAATCCATCTATTAATTAGAAATTAGAAATTAGAAATGTAAACCTGAAACCTGGAACATATACATTGATCCTTGATCTTTGAACTTTGAACTTTGAACCTTGATCCTGAAGCATTTACATTTGAACACTTGAACATTTACACATTTGCATATTTTTCACATTTTCACATTATTCTACCACAATCCATTGATAACCAAAAGGATGAATGGTTTTAGGTTCGAGTTCCGGGAGGGTAATGGTAACGGTATGAGGTGAAAGGTTGTGGAGGATTATGATGTGTTCGTTTTGCCATGTGCGTTCGAAGGCGAGTACCGCATGAGCATGTTCAGCCGGCGTAACTTCAGGTTGCAGCCATTTCAGGTCACCCCGTCCGAAGCATTTGTACTGGTTTCTGGCCCGGAGCATGCTGATTACCTGGGTGATGACACGGCTTTCGGGGCTGTGATCATCCCGGAAGGCTGTTTTCAGGGCATCCCAGTCGATTCTGCCACGCACCAGGAATCGGGTGTCGTCTTTTCCCACCAGCCTGATTTGTTCGCTGTAATAGGCTTCGTCGTTCAGTTTGCCGAATTCATCGCCATAATAAATTACAGGCGTTCCGGGTAATGAAAGCATCATTGAAAAGGCAAGTCCGATTTTTTGGGGATCCCGATCCATCAATTCTGCCAGCCTGGCTGAGATTCCCTGTCCTTCCCGAAAGTTCCACAGGGGCTGTCTGCAGTATTGCTGATGGATGTAAGCCCGGTCTTCTTCAGAGACATACACCAGTTCGAGGCTTAATTCATCATGGCACCGGAGAAAGGTGAACCACTGGGCGTTGGCGGGGGGGGCAGGCGTAACGGAAGGATCCAGGATGTGCATTACCGGTTCACGGGAGCCCATGGCAATGCTTTTAAAGAGCTGTGGCATCAGCGGAAAGTGGTATCCGGCGTTGCATTCGTCGCCGGTGCCGAAGTAGCGCACCACTTCTGCGGGTTTCTGACAAGCTTCAGCCAGCAGCAGGGTGTTGGGCCTTACCTCATCGAGCACTGCCCGTATGAATTTTACGATATCGTGCGTGGTTTCGAGGTTTTCACAATCGGTGTCTTCCTGTTTCCAGAGGTAGGGAATGGCATCGGCCCGGAAACCATCCACGCCCAGGTTGAGCCAATAGAGCATGTTCCGGATCATCTCAATGATTACCAATGGGTTTCGGTAATTCAGATCAGGCTGGAAATCGAAAAAACGATGGAAGAAATACTGGTCGCCCTCCTTTTTCCAGTTGCTGGTTTCAATCCCCTGGAAGATGATGCGTGCCTGGCTGTAGGGTTTGTCGGTATCGCTCCAGATGTAGTAATCCCGGTAAGGGTTGTCTTTCGATTTTCGTGCTTCCGCAAACCAGGGATGCTCTTCGGAGGTATGGTTCAGGGCGATATCAAAGATGATGCGGATCCCTTTGCTGTGTGCTTTTTCGACAAATCCGGCAAAGGCATCTGCCTGATTTTCCGCGGGTAAAAGGTCATGCCTGATTTTCCGGTAATCGCGGATGTCGAAGCCGGCATCCCGCATGGGGGAGTCGAGGATTGGGAGGAGCCAGAGGCAGCTGATGCCCACTTCGGCCAGGTAGTCGAGCTTTTCATCCAGACCTGCCAGATCCTTGTTGAAAAGGTCGACGTATAGTGAATACACCACTACATCCTTGTACCATTCAGGGGGAGGGTTGCCGTATTGATAGTGCAGTTTGAAAGATTCTGTTTCTGCAATAAAATCCGATAGAATCTGGTCATGACCGGTGCCGTAGATTCTGTGCCAGAGGGGGAGGAGGGATTCTTTCATATTTTGCGTTTTCTTGTGTAGGAAGGAGGGGCTCAAACCCCTTTGATTTTGACGAAGAGGGTGCTTACGGCTCCCAGAAGCATCAGTACACCAGCCATCAGAATTGAATTCAAAGGGTTACCGAAGAGCATATATTTCAGGATCAGCCCACCGAAAATACCGTTTACAATCTGGGGGATCGTGATGGACATATTGAAAAGGCCCATGAATATACCCATTTGTTTTGGCGGAATTGAGGATGCCAGCATGGCATAGGGCATTGCGAGAATGCTTCCCCAGGCAATCCCGATTCCGATCATTGGGATGATAAGGAGTTCGGCCGTTGGGATGACCGCAAAGGATAGAAAAGAGATTCCGCCAAGGGTGAGTGCCAGGGCGTGGGTTCTTTTTCTCCCTATTCTTGCTGCAATCACTGGTAAGCTTAATGCAATGATAGCTGAGATGGCATTGTACACTCCGAACAGGATTCCGACCCAGTTGCCGGCCTCGCTGAAGGCAACAGAATTCGGATCGGTGGTACCATAGAAATTCTGGGCTACTGCCGGGGTGGTAAACACCCACATCGAAAACAGGGCAAACCATGAGAAAAACTGCACCAACAGCAGCTGAATCATGGTTTTAGGGATTGTAAAGCGTTTTCTCTGCTCAGGTTCAGCACCTTCTGAAACGGGTTCGCTTTCATAAAATTCAGGCGGGTATTCTCTGGTTCGGATCACTGTCCACAGGATGGCTGCAAACAGTACAGCAGCTCCGATATAAAAGGAGTAGGTTACATTCTGTGGAACAAGGCCTGCCTGTTCTGAGGTTTCAGGTACATTAAAAAGGTTTGCCAGGATCCATGGAAGCCATGAACCGAGTACAGCTCCGATACCTATCAGCAGGGTTTGCATGGAAAAGCCCAGGGCATGCTGCTCTTCGGGAAGTTTATCAGCCACCAGTGCCCTGAAAGGCTCCATGGAGATATTGATGGAGGCATCCATAATCATCAGCATGCCGCCGCCGATGAACATGGGGGCTATAAAGGTGGCAAGATGCGGAGCATTGGGCATCAGGATGAGGGCAGTGGAGGTCAGGATGGCTCCAACCAGAAAATAGGGCCTTCTCCGTCCCAGCCTTCCCCAGGTCCGATCGCTGAAATATCCGATGATGGGTTGTACGATCATGCCGGTTATGGGAGCTACCAGCCAGAACCATGGCAGATGGTGTACATCGGCACCAAACGTTTGAAGAATTCTGGAGGCATTCGCATTCTGAAGGGCAAATCCGAACTGGATGCCCAGGAATCCGAAACTCATGTTCCAGATCTGCCAGAAGGATAAACGGGGCTTTTGTTTCATATAAGGTGGGATTAAGGTTCAAGGATCAAGGATCAACGTATAATATTCCAGGTTTCAGGTTTTATTTATAACTCATAACTCATAACTCATAACTCATCATTTATCTGCCAACTGCCGACTGTCGACTACCGACTAAAATTCAATAAACCACCAGCTTCAGGGTCTGGGTAGATTCAGGATCGGAGAGATTGGTGATCTTCAGCAGGTAAATCCCTGTAAGTAGTTTGAAATCAAGGTTATAAAGTGGTATTTGTTTTCTTTCGGATACCTGTATAGTGGAAGACGCCAGCTGTTTGCCGGTGAGGTCCGATACCTGTACCAGCAACTCTGCTGTAGCAGGAAAATTATTCGTGAGTACCAGGGTAACCTGCCCTGAGGTGGGATTCGGGAAAAGCATTCCGATTCCTTCTCCAGGCGATGCGCAGCTCTTCCAGCCGGACCCGATACTAAACGGACTTTCAATCTTCCTGTCGAGCCATACATGGTATTCTCCCGGAGCCATGGCCAGCACCAGGGAATCGTTGGTTACGCTGATGGAGTCGCCGCTGAGGTAGTCGTACCAGGTGCCGGTTTGAGGGAACGCGGGTTCAGCATCCTGCCATGTCACATCGAAGTTTCCCATAACCACCATATTGACCGTTGGGGAAGTACGTTCATGTCTTTTTACAGATTCTGCCAGACTGATGCTGAGCTGACCATCGTTGGCTGCAGGAAGATGATTGCGGAGATGGTTGAGTGAAGCATAGGTCCTGTACAGCTGTTGCCGGTCAGGATCGTTGTAATAGTCCCATCTTACTGGTTTTTCGCCTGTTCTGCCGTTGTAGTCGATGCTGTAGTCGTAGCCAAGTTCCCCGAACTGCCAGATCATTTTAGGGCCTGGCATGGTGAGAAGAAATGCTGCCACCATCTGCGCACGCTGCATGGCAGTATCGGGTTTTGAGGTGTTATAGAAAGAGGTTTTTGCCCCATACTGCAGGCATTTGTACACGACCCGTTCCTCATCGTGGCTTTCGGCATAGCCGATGGCTGCCGGTACATTCCATCCCCGCTGTTCCCAGGATAGCCATGAGAAATCGGACTTGCCGCTGCTGTGGTATCCCATAGCAGCCTCCGCAAAAGGATAATTCAGGTTCCCCCAAAGCAGCATACCTCTGTCGGCCAGCTCCTTCTCCTCATCGTTGTTGGCGAAGTGCTCCAGGATCACATAGGCGCCAGGGTTCACCGACCAGATGGTGTCTGCATACTGTTGCAGGATCTGGATCCGTGAGGCATCATACTGACCCCATGCGGAGACATTGCCCAGGGTGGTCTTCTGGGTAAATCCCTTTGAGAGGTCGAACCGGAAACCATCCACCCTGAACTCTTCAAGCCAGAATTTCAGTGCACGGCCGATGAATACTTTTGTGGCTGTGGATTCATGGTTCATATCAAATCCAACATTATAATCGTGCTTTGCAGTCATATTATAGAAAGGACTTCCCGCTGAGGGGCGGTTATTTGCCTGATCCCAGTAAAGCATCACATAAGGGGAGGTTCCGAAGGAGTGGTTGAATACCACATCGAGAATCACTGCGATACCCAAACTGTGGCAGGTGTCAATCAGCGCCTTCAGGTCGTTCTTCGTACCATAATATTTATCTACCGCAAAATAGTAATTTGGGTTATAGCCCCAGCTGCTGTTTCCTTCGAATTCATTCACAGGCATCAGCTCTATGGCATTGATGCCCAATGTTTTCAGGTATCCAATGGTGTCGATCACCGTCTGAAATGAATGTTCTGTCGTAAAGTCTCTGACCAATAGCTCGTAGACCACCAGGTCTTCTGCAGCAGGAGGCGTAAACGCCGGATTCTGCCATTGGTAAATGGGCGGGGTGGTACTGAACACGGTGGCAATGCCTGAGGTTTTTCCGGTGGGATAGGGGAGTATTCCCGGACCGCCTATCCATGCGTCGTTCCAGGGGTCACTTACCTTTTCCGCGTATGGATCTCCAATTCTGACCGTTCCATCCACCAGGTACTGATAGATATACTCTTTGCCCGGGGTAAGTCCCCTCAGGTGTGTCCACCAAAGGCCACCCGAAGGAGATCTCTTCATATACCCTGCTGAATCCGGAGTCCAGTGGTTGAAATCGCCGATGGCATATATATACTCTTTTGCAGGAGCGTACAGAACCAGTATTGCTTCCGAGGGATTGAGGATGTTGATGCCAGGACTAACGCCGGGAGGAGGTAAGGCGACCTGTACCGGTCCCTGGGTGATGCACCAGAAACTGTCGGTACGGCATTGCGTTGCGTCGCAGGCTGTGGCCTTTATGAGGGTGCTGCCGGGTTGCTGGGGCACGAAGATCCCCTGATACCCCTGGTTCTGGGTAGTGGCAATGAGGCTGTCATTCAGCATGATCATCAGTGAATCAGCAAGACTGGAGAAAGCCTGGATGGATACTGTATCACCAGGGGTGTTAATAATGTAGCTGTAGGGTGGCTTTACAAGGCTCACCTGCAGCCCCGGTTCCCAAACTTTAATAAAGATATCTCCTCCCCCTGCGGTTTTCCCCTCCAGAAAACTTCCCCCAACTTCGGTAGCACTGCGGAATACGAAAGCCATTTCGAGGATCTTCTCCTGCGCAGGAACCCCATAGTAGGCTCTTATAGATGGCATAATATCAAGACGATACAGGTTTGCTGCCACCTTTGTGAGTTTGGTGGCCGGGATATTTACACCCCAGGCAGCCTTGACATATTTCCAGTCGGATGGCGACTGGCTGGCAGTGGTTATAACACCGGTATGGGCATATACGTCACCGGTGAAGTTATTCAGTCCCTGGGAACCCTGATCTGCATAAAAAAAGACCGACACTGTATCGGAATCGGTAGGGAAAACAGGAACCGTAGTAACCACCTGACCATAGGAAGTGATTGATAATAAGAATAATATTCCTATGTAGATATTTCTTTTCATCAGTTTGGATTAGGGATAAAATCTAAACTTTTAATTATTAAATTTGTTGGGCTACTTCCGGTTTTGTTGTGATTGGATTGAATGGCAAATGTAAGGAAAATCGGAGGTTGACCAGCGATATAGTGTTGAGAAAACCAAAAACCAATACCATAATGGATATGAAGCGAAAATTACTCAGAATGTATGCCGTTACCTGGCTGATTGTGCTTTCAGCCTTTACGGCGGGAGCGCAGAACGTAACGGTGGGTGGTGTTGTCTCAGACAGCACTTCAGGTGCTGCGCTGTTTGCGGTGAACATCCTTCAGAAAGGAACCTCCAACGGAGTGATTTCTGATATCAACGGGAAGTTTACCCTAACAGTACCCAAGGGTGCCACCCTCATCTTCTCCTATATTGGTTATTTAACCAAAGAAGTGGTGATTCAGGAAGGAACCCAGCTTACGATCCGTATGCAGTATGCCACCACTCGACTCGACGATCTGATTGTGATCGGTTACAGCACCCAGAAGAAGACCGACAAGACCGGGGCAGTAAGCAATGTTACTGCCGAGGAGCTGGTTGGGGGTGTACTTACCGATCCGGTTCAGGGATTGCAGGGCAAAGCGTCAGGGGTATCGGTGACCAAGAAAGGGGGGGATCCCAACTCCGGGTTTTCGGTGCAGATCCGAGGCGCTTCAGGGTTTAACTCCAATACCCAGCCGTTGTATGTGATTGATGGTGTGCCGGGAGCTGACCCCACAGCGATTTCCCCGGCTGATATCGAATCCATCAATATCCTCAAGGATGCTGCATCTACAGCTATTTATGGTTCCAGGGGATCCAACGGGGTAATCATCATTACTACCAAAAAGGGTGTCGCCGGTTCCGGGAAAGGGCAGACCTTCTCGAAAGTGGAACTGAGTTCACAGGTATCAGTGGACCGGGTGGCCAAAAAGCTTAACGTCCTCTCTGCTGCAGAGATGCGCAACTTTGCCAATACACTGCTGCAGGAAGCTCTTACTGAGCATCCTGACTACACGGTTGACAGTGTGTTTACCGATGGCGGGGCATCGACCGACTGGCAGGATGTGATCTATCGGAACGGTATTTCCACAAGTTCAACCCTCAGTCTTTCCGGGGGGCATGCCAACAGCACCTACTTCGGTTCAGTAACCCGTTCAAACTGGCAGGGTGTGATGCATGGTACTGAAAAAGACCGGACAACAGCACGATTAAGTGTAACTCACAAAGCGCTGGCAGAGAAGCTGGTGCTTTCAGGGAATCTGATTACCTCTTTCGAAAATAATGATTATGAAGATTATGGAGGTTGGGGCAAGTCCGATATCATCTATCAGGCCCTGTCAAGAAATCCAACGGACCCAGTGTATAACAAAGATGTAAACAACAGTGATTCAGGGTATTATCAGACCAACCGGGTATTCAACTATGAAAACCCGATGGCCATCATCAATGAGATCACAAACCAGAGGGCAGCCAAGCGGATGTTGGGTAACATCAAGGCCGATTACGAGATTCTGCCCGGATTTATTGGAAGTGTGAACCTTGGATATATCCGGAATGATCACAACAACGACTATTTCCGTCCGGCCAATCTCTACGCTACTGCCGACAACGGATTTGGAAGAAAGAGTTACGAGAACAACACCCAGAAGCTTGTTGAGGTAACAGGAACCTATACCAGGGTTTTTAATAAAGTACACAACCTTAATGTGTTGGGGGGCTATTCGTGGCAGGAGTCGGTATACAGCGGCTTTTATGCACAGGGTGGAGACGCCCAGTCGGAATTTGCCGGACCGGACAATCTGGCAGTTCTGAACGATGTGAAGTGGGGCGATATCGGTTCATGGAAAGGGCAGTGGAACCTGATCGGATTCTTCGGCAGGGTGCAGTACAATTATAACGGCAGGTATTACATCACCGGTTCCTTGCGAAGGGATGGCTCTTCGAAGTTCGGCAAGAACAACAAATGGGGCTGGTTCCCTACAGCAGCACTGGGATGGAACCTTCTTGAGGAAGACTTCATGAAAGGATTGAAAAGCTTTGATCAGCTAAAGCTCAGGGTAAGCTATGGTATTGCCGGAAATCAGGAGATAGGTGAATACAGAAGCCTGGTGGTCTGGGAACCCAGCGGTGTGGCCATCAACCCCGAAACCGGCCAGGAGGTTATCACTTTCAGGCCAGCATGGAATGCCAATCCCGACCTCAAATGGGAAGAGACCTCAGAACTCAATGTGGGTATCGACTTTTCTCTGCTTAAGAACCGGCTGAACGGCTCACTGGAAGGGTATTACAAAAAGACCAAGGATCTGCTGGGTGAGTATACCGTTCCCGTTCCCCCTAACCTTGCCACTAAAACCTTTGCCAATTCCGGATCCTTACAGAATATCGGGGTAGAACTGTTTATGCAGTATTTTGCCATCGACAACCGGAATTTCTCATGGAAAACCAGCGGTACCATTGCCCATAACACTTCAAAGATCCTGGATCTGGGTTCCTATTTCAATGAAGAGGACGGCGTAAGGAAGGAGGGGTATATCTCGGGTCGCGGAATGGTGGGTGATGAGTACTACCTGACCGGTATCATTGTAGGTGAAAAGATCGGTTCGTTCTACCTTCCGATATACAAGTCCCTTCAGGAAGGGGAATTTATTTACGAATCCAAGAATGGTGGTTATACTGATAATCTGAGTGAAGCCAAGCGTGAGATTGTGGGTTGTGCAGCACCCTGGCTGGAGCTGGGCTGGTCGAACAGTTTCACCCTGTACAGGAACTGGACCGTTGATCTGGCATTCAGGTCGATGATTGGAAACAAGGTGTATAATGCCACCCGGATGTTCTTCGACAATCCGGGAAATCTTCCCTCTCTCAACTCCCTGCCGGATGCCATCGACTGGCGTGATGACGGGCGCACCTCAGGTTCCAAAATCGCTGATATATACCTCGAGGATGCCTCTTTTGTCAAACTCGATTATCTGGCAGTTGCCTATAAACTTCCACTCAGAAAGGTGAACAATATCAGCGGGTTATCGATATACCTCTCTTCAAACAACCTCTTTACCATTACAGGTTACAGCGGTATTGACCCTGAAACCACCATTAGCGGGCTCTCTTTCGGAATAGACCAGTACAATGTCTATCCGAAGACCCGATCCGTATCAATCGGTTTCAAGGCAACTTTCTAATCAACTCTGTATCAATAAAAAAAACATAACTGCAATGAAAAAGATCATACTGTTTCTCGGAGCGCTGGTGTTGATTCTCAGCGCCTGTACCGATCTGGAAGAGGTTCTATACGGGAAAATTCCCGGCAACAAATACCCGGAAAATGAAAATCAGATCGCCAATCTCACGGTAGAGGGGTATGCCCGCCTGAGGCCTCTGTGTGATGATGAAGGGTGGTGGTTTCTGGCACAGGAAATCTCTTCGGATGAGTTGTGTGGCCCTACCCGCGGCAGCGACTGGTATGATGGTGGTAAATGGGTTAATATGCACAAACACGACTGGACCAATGATGATGAAGGGGTGAACCGGATGTGGGATGTATTCTGGAAAGGGATCACTACCTGCAATCAAACGCTCGATATGATGCGTGATCTGCCTCAGAATGATGCGCTGAAGGCAAAAATGAAAGAAGCCGAAGTGTTGCGCTCTTTCTATTATTACCTCCTCATTGATAATTATGGTGACGTACCTTACATCACTGTTGCCAAAGGGGCACCTGAAAAACCCTTCAAGATTTCCAGAAGTGCCGTTTTCGACAGCCTGGTTGCCACCATTACTGACGCATTGCCCTATCTGAAAGCTATTGACAACAAGTATATGGTAACCCGATACGCCGGTTTTGCCATCCTGGCCAAGTTGTACCTGAATGCGGAGGTATACACCGGCACACCGATGTGGGATCTGGCAGGGCAGTATTGTGACAGCATCCTGGCAGGACCCTATCAGCTTGACCCTACCGTATCCGGTTCCTTTATCACCAACAATGGGCAGGCTCCTGAAATTATCTTCTCCATTCCCTATGATGAAAACACTTTTCAGGGTTTCAGACTGCATATGAGAACCTTACACTACCAGCACAACCTGAAGTACAATATGCCGGTAGGTCCATGGAACGGATTTGCGGTAGTACCCACCCATTTCGACACCTACGACCAGAACGATCTGAGGCGGACCGCCTATCATATCTTTGGCTTGCAGCTTACACCCGGAGGAAAGGTTATTCTGGACGGTGAAACCAAAAAGCCGCTGGATATCGTAACCCATCTGCCGGCTCTCACGATGCAGGCTCCTGCCTTTACCCCGGAACAGATCCGAATGACCGGGGCCCGGGTTGGTAAATATGAAATCAAGATGGGGGCAAAGGAAAACCTCAGCAATGATTTCCCGCTTTTCAGGCTTTCAGACTTTTATCTCATGAAAGCTGAGACTGAAATCCGGCAAGGCAGGAGCGGTGATCAATGGATTGCCCCCATCCGGACCCGTGCAGGGGTAACTCCTTTTACAGGCGCCACCCTTACCGATCTGCTGGCTGAGAGAGGCCGTGAATTATATTGCGAAGGGCACCGCCGTCAGGACCAGATCCGATTCGGAACATGGGGCAATGCATGGTGGGAAAAACAGGCTTCCGGTCCTGAACGAAAGACCTTTCCAATCCCCAAATGGGCTACCGATGCAAATCCAAATCTTCTCCGATAACCCTTTTTTAGAAAAATTGCCTTTATTTGTGTCAAAATAATTTGAACAAATCATTGTTTTATTTGTAATTTTACCGTTTGAAGAACACTGACTGAATCTTACACCCAATTATCAACCAAAAACTAGCTGCTATGAAGATCAATGTGAGACGTATTATGAGCCTGTTGGGGATGGTTTTCCTCTCCGCGCTCGTGGTGTTTACATCCTGCAAAAAGGATGATGACGATGATCCCATCGTGCTCGATGGACTTTATGTACTTGGTGGTGCATCAGCGTACACCGATTTTGATGCGAAAGCCAGGATGAAGGTTACCCGCAACGAGGTAAACCAGACCGAAAGGGCAACCCTCTATGAACTTTACATCCCGTTGAAGGCCGGTGCCACTGGTTTCCAGATCGCCCAGGTGGCAGGAAGTGTTAAGAAGTATTTTGGCCCCGGTGCTGTATTCGGTGATGTACTGCAGGGTACCACTGATGAACCCAAGGTTACCTTCCAGCGTGGTGAATATGCCGAAAATACAACCAAATTCACGGTTCCTGCCGATGGAATGTACCATGTGGTAATCGACACCGAATTGGGAAAAGTAGCCATCATACCCGTTGAATGGGGTTTGATCGGTGCAGCAACTCCGGATGGCTGGGGAAGTTCAACCCAAATGACCCCGAGCGCTTTCAACCTTACCACCATGGAATGGTCCCTCACAGGACTGGAGCTCCGCAATGGCGACTGGAAGTTCCGTTATTCACAGGGTTGGAAAGTTGAACTTGACACCGTCCTCGACCTTGGTGGCGGACAAAAAGGTGTTAAAGTGAATACCAACTTCGGCGGTGCCGTTGACGCACTTGTTCCCGGTGGTGCCAATATCGTAAACACCGTTCCCGGTATCTATACCGTTAAACTGAAGTATGTACTCGGAACAGGCTACACGGCCACCCTGACCAAAACCGGTGACCTTCCCCTGACCGACTGGACCGGCGTACAGCTGGATGCAGTAGGAACCGGTGTAAGTGTTGACAATACCGCTGCTATTCCGGATCCAAGTTCATGGGGATGGGGTAATGTGCTTCTTGCCGATAATGGCGCTGTGCCCACCAAGGTTGGTGACATCTACACCTGGACTTGGACCGGCATCATCCTCGAAGCCAACGAAGGATTCAAACTCAGAACCCTCAATGGCGTTGCTCCTCCGGTTGGCGGTGCCAACTTCGACGCAGGATACGGCGCTCTTGATGTAGCAGCCAGCTCTGCCAAAGTGGTGGATTCCGGCGGAAACCTTTCTGTAAATGCAAAGGGACCATTTAACATTGCCCTTACCATTGACGCTGCCGACAGCGATAAGATTAAAATCGTGATTACTGAGTAAGACCGATTGATTACTGAGGAACTGCCCCCTTTGCGGGGCAGTTTTTTTTTGCTGAATTTTTTCTATCTTAGTCGCAAAGTTATGTCTATGATTTTAACGCGATTTTCCGGGATTTCCCTCCTCATAATATTGTTTTTCATCTATATAGGAACCGGCGTTTCGGAAGCGCAGGTAAAAATTGAACGCCTTGAGCCACCCTGCTGGTGGACAGGGATGTCGGATCCTTCACTCCAGTTGCTGGTTTACGGAAAGGGCATCTCAAGCACCACACCTTCAGTTCAGTATCCTGGTGTATTGCTCGATTCTGTCGTTCGTACGGGAAACCCTGATTATCTTTTCCTTTACCTCTCCATATCACCCAACACTGCTGCCGGGAAGTTGGAGATATTGTTTGCCGCTCCTCAGAAGGGAAAGAAAAAGCCACCGGTCATCCACCATCCATTTGAACTGAAATCACGTGAGACAGGATCCGCCCAAAGGCAGGGTTTTACGTCTTCTGATGTGATATACATGCTGATGCCTGACCGTTTTGCCAACGGAGATCCCGCCAACGACTCGGTTGGCGGTATGCTTGAGAAAGCAAACCGCAGTAACCCCGATGGCAGGCATGGCGGTGATATACGCGGAATCAGGAACCATATCGGATATTTCAGGGAAACAGGCATAACCGCTTTGTGGATTAACCCGTTACTGGAGAATAACATGCATGCCTATTCCTACCATGGCTATGCAGCAACCGATTTCTACAGTATCGATCCCAGGTTCGGAACGCTGGACGAGTATCTTTCCCTTTCGGATGAGTTGCGAAAAAACGGCATAGGGCTGATCGCTGACATGGTGTTCAACCATTGTGGCCTGAACCACTGGTGGATGAACAACCTGCCAACCTCCACCTGGATCCACCAGTGGCCGGAATTTACCCGTTCAAACTACAGGGCCGAAAGCCTGATGGATCCCTACGCTGCAGCATCAGACCAAAAAGAGATGCTGGAAGGGTGGTTTGACCGTGGCATGCCCGACCTGAACCAACAGGACCCTCTGCTTGCCACCTACCTGATTCAGAACAGCATCTGGTGGATAGAAACTGCCGGGCTTACCGGTATCCGGATGGACACCTGGCCTTACGTGGATGCTGGATTTACTGAGAAATGGATCGACAGGATCAGGGAGGAATACCCGAAATTCTCCGTTCTGGGTGAAACATGGCTTCAGAAAGAAGCGCATACCTCATGGTTTCAGCAAAACCCCGCAACCCGTTTCAATTCCGGGTCAAACCTCACCTTTCTCACCGATTTCCCACTGAGTTATGCCATCAACAGGGCTTTCAGGGATGAGGATTCCTGGACCGGCGGATTGTACGACCTGTATTATGTGCTGAGCCAGGATTTTCTGTATGCCAACCCCAAACACCTGATGACTTTTGTCGATAACCACGATGTGCAACGGTTCTATTCGAACCAGGGCGATAACTACAACCTCTGGGATCTGGGCATGACCTTCCTCTTTACCACCCGTGGTATCCCGGTAATCTATTATGGTACCGAAATTCTGATGGAAGGTGAAAAGAGCAAAGGGGATGCAGACCTGCGGAAGGATTTCCCGGGAGGCTGGGCAGATGACACCGTGAGTGTACTTCTGGGCAGAGGGTTTAGCGCCGACCAGATGAAGGCGCTTAACCGCTTCAGGCAGCTGGTAAAGCTCAGAACCGAAGGGATTTACCATCAGGGTGATCTGGTGCATTTTGTACCCAGGGATGGCGTGTATGTGTATGGCTGGAGCCACTATTACGAGAACCTGCTGGTGATACTGAACAAGAATTCGTCGGAAACCCTGTTTGATCCGGAAAGGTTCCGTGAACTGACAGGCGGAAAAACCCTGGGGATTGAATACTTCACCCAGGAAGTTTACTCCCTGGATAAGCCTTTTGTAATTCCTCCTCAAAAACCATTGGTCCTGTATCTTAAATAACCCTTATCCTGATTACTATGGAAAGAAAGAGGTTGTTCACCCTGGTGTTTGCTTTTGCAGCCGTATGGTTGTTATTCTCCTGCAGACAGCAACCCGCCCCTGACCCCGGGGTCATAACGCTGCACCAGCCGGTTTGGCTTGGATATGATACCACAAGAATCTGGTATTCTGATTTTATGCCTCCGGATACAGATCCCGATTCTATAGTGATTCTGGATCAAAGAGTACCTGTGCAGAATGGTGAAAAGTCATTTCTGTTTAAAGCCGATACCACCGTGCCCCCCATGTTTGCCATGCATCTGTGGTATAAGGGAAAAAGCACCGATGTATTGCTGAAGCGTTCACCTGTGGTGAAGATCAGTTATCGGTTTGATCCTGGCACCAAAGTCTACCGGTCGGTGTCCCTCAAAGGGGAATTCAACGGATGGACCCCTTCGCGCACCCCTCTCCAGCTGAAAGATGGAGTCTGGCAAACCGACCTGTTGGTTTCCGCCGGCAGATATCAGTATCTGCTGGTAGCAGATGGTGCGGAAATGACCGACCCGGGTTGCAGCCTGAAAGAGAGCAATCAGATGGGTGGTTTTAATTCGGTACTTGTGGCAGGAAATGATGGCGGAGGATATGCCCCTTTGCTGATACCGGAGAGGTCTTCACGACGGAAGATATGGATCAGGCTGAAGCACCAGCCTGAACACTTTATCGTGCTGTGCAACAACAGGATCATTGATGAATCGCGTTACCGGGTCAATGCCGGTGAGCTGCAGATTCAGATTCCACGTGATGCATATAGGAATCAGAGATCGTGGATCAGGGTGTATGCCTGGAACAACGAAGGAGCTGGAAATGATGTACTGATACCGCTGGCAAAAGGCAGAGTCATAATGGATCCTTCGCAACTTTCAAGGAATGATCTGCACACCGCTATCATGTACAATGTGTTTGTCGATCGTTTCTTCAATGGCAATCCCGGAAATGATAAACATCTGCCTGACAGCATCGTTTTACCCAGGGCCAATTATTTCGGGGGTGATCTGGCGGGGGTGCTGCAGAAAGTGGAAGAAGGATATTTTAAAGACCTGGGTGTAAATACCCTGTGGCTCTCACCTGTAGTAAAAAATGCCGATGGTCCCTATGGCCAGTGGAATGATCCACCAACAAAGTTCTCATCCTACCATGGCTATTGGCCGGTGTCGTTTACGGAAACCGACAGCCATTTCGGTACGGCGGATGAACTGAAGGCCCTTTCGGAATCCCTGCATAAAGCCGGGATGAATATCCTGCTCGATTTTGTAGCCCACCATGTGCATCAGGATCACCCCTATTACAAGGCCAATCCGGATATCGCCACCAACCTGTACCTGCCTGATGGAACGCTCAATCC
>ERZ795054.684-NODE-684-length-38895-cov-6.313131_pt1 | contig 38895 bp, 33 predicted proteins | sample MGYA00375138_ERZ795054 | MGnify/ENA primary metagenome ERZ795054 (study PRJEB30183, sample SAMN05720215) | anaerobic digester metagenome | isolation source: active sludge of municipal wastewater-treating anaerobic digesters | place: USA | collected 2014-12-23 ... | reverse complement strand
TAGAACTTCAGCCTTCCAAGCTGATAGCGTGGGTTCGATTCCCATCACCCGCTCATAGAAAAAAGGGGCTGAATTGATTCAGTCCCTTTTTTAATTCGAAATAATAGCACTCCTGCCGGGATTGCATTATACCGTTTCCATTTCCCGGGCACATTCAGGCTGCTTATCACCTGTCAGATACTTCTCTGCAGACCTTTTCCATACCGCGGCAAGCATGCTCGCGATCAGGGAATGAAACAGGCTCGATATGGCGCTCGGAATGGCCGTTACCGGGTCTACGAAATTATTGCGCGCCAGCACTGCTCCCAGTCCCGAATTCTGCATGCCCACCTCGATGGATATGGTGCGCGCGGAGATAATGTCCCTGGTCACAATATAGGCCAGGATGTACCCGAACAGAAAGCCGCCGGAATGCAGTGTGAACACGGCGGCGACAAGCCTCCATCCCGCCTTCAGTATCTCTTCCCTTCCGGCGCCGATAATGGACGCAACGATCAGCGTGATGAAAATCACCGCAACCAGCGGAGCCGCGGGGAGAATCCTCTTGGTCGCCCGGGGGAAGAACCTGTTCAACAGCACGCCGACAGCCACCGGCAGCACGATCACCTGCAGCGTTGACAGGAACAATCCCATCGCCGGCACATTGATCCTACTGCCTGCAAGCATGGCGGTGAAAAACGGCGTCGCGAAAACGGCCAGAAGAGTGGAGAAGCTTGTCATGCTGACCGAAAGGGGCACGTCGGCCCTGGCAAGGAATGATATGACATTGGACGCGGTCCCGCCGGGACAAGATGCGACAAGGATGAGGCCTACAGCAAGCGGCGTCGGCAGGTTCCACAGCCATGCGAGGGCCCAGCCAAGCAGCGGCATTATGCCGAACTGGAGCGCGACGCCGGTAATAATCCGCAGCGGAGAGCTGAACACACGCTTGAAATCCTCCACCGTGAGCGTGACACCCATGCCCAGCATGATAATGCCAAGCCCTACGGTGATCATCCACCCGGTAAACCAGGTAAACGAAGGGGGATATACGAGGGAAATGATGCTTGCAGTAAGCACCATAAAAGGAAAGCTTTTTGTTATCGTATCGATGATTTTCATGAGGGCGCGTCCTGTGCTTGTTACGATTCTTAAAGGTATAAAGACCAGCAATCCCTATCCCACGCAAGGTTTTCTGTCAAGAAACTCATTTTTAATTTTCAAGCCGGCGGTGACAGGCCGGCATGTCATCCGCAATCCTGAACCCGCTGCCGGAAATTTCATCTGAAAGAGCATGTTCCTCAACCATGTCGGTCAACGACAACTTACGACGCGGCAGACGCCCGGCCGAAACACTTACAGGAAACTATACGGACACGTATCCAGGGCGGAAGGCATGGAATCATTCTGGGGAAAACAAGAGGCGGTGGAAAAAATAATCGGGGCAATTGAAACCGGTGCTGCCGGAATTCGTTCAAGAACGCCGGCAGCGGAAAGAAAACTACATTTTGGTCACTTTAAACTCGACACGCCTGTTTTTCGCCCTTCCCTTCTCGGTTTTATTGTCGGCGATTGGCCTGCTGGGGCCAAAACCTTTTGCCTCAAGCCTTTTGGCCGGGACCCTGCCATAGGAGACAAGCCATTCCTTGACGGATTCGGCCCTCTTCCGGGACAGCTCCACGTTGGCCCTGTGGTCGCCCACGCTGTCAGTGTGTCCCTGGATCTCCACGCGCATGCCCTTATAATTGCCTATTATATCAGCGATGTACTCCAATGTCTTTTTGCATTTTTTCACATCGAGTTCAGCGCTCCCGGTTTTAAAAACGATCGGTCCCTTCTCTCTCTGAGAATTCTGTAATTTCTTGCTCAACGCCTTGACTGCAGCCTCGCCTGCAAGGGAACCGGCCGCATCAGTCAATGCACCGGCATAAGCCGACGTCATCATCGCCACGAAAAAGAGAACAAGCAGTTTTTTCATCATATCCTCCAACTTCATTTAGTAATTATTATGGCCATCTCCAAGAACCAGGTTTTTCATTATTATTAAAATGAAAATGCTGGTTTTAGCAATGGTTGCGCCCGCAAGGGAATATCCTGAATGAAACTTGTCCTGATACCCTTATGCGAGTAAAAACATGTTTGATTATAATAACAATTCTGAAAGGTGTCAAATAAATAAATTTTCACCGGTCTGATGATATCTCCGTTTAGATGATTATATTGATTAATATCTTTAATGAAGAAAAACCGTATTTAATCAATAACGAGGAGGACCAATCATGAGTGCAGTCGCCCAGCTGAGCATTTTCCCTATCGGAAAAGAAGAAAGCCTGAGCCCCTATGTAGCCCGGGCGGTTAGAATCATTGCTGAAAGCGGGCTTGACTACAAGCTCGGGCCCATGGGCACGGTCATTGAAGGGGAGTGGCCCCAGGTGCTGCAGACGGTCTCGCAATGCATGGAGGATATGCAGAAAGATTCGGACAGGGTATACATGGTACTCACCGTTGACTGGCGCAACTCCCCATCAGGAAGGATAAAAAGAAAGACAGAATCGGTCATGGATAAAATACAGGCCCTCTGAGCTGGGGCCTGTACTCCAAGTATTATTAATTATCTGCCGTAAACGAGACAGCGTATAAAATTATTATTCGAACTATCATAAGATATTTGAATCAGCTGCCCCGGTACATCATACACTCTGCTGTACTCTGACACGCCACCTGAAACAATATCAAAGTCATCAATATATCCAATGGTGGTCCCCTCTTCGTCAACCGCATATACCTGGACAAACGTAGTTCCCGACCCGGTCTCCAAAGAAGTAGAGATCCTGATTTGATCGTAATCGCTCACATCGAGCGGACCGATTGTCAGGCTGTATGCCATGGTTCCGGTCAATTCCTGTGCCAGGCCCTCATAGACGAGTTCCGTGGATTCGTTGTCCAGATAGACATTGTCGGAATCATTGTTGTCGTCGCAACCGACAACAAAAGCGGCTTGTAATGCGATAAAAAAGAATAGAATTGCCTTTTTTAACATGGCCCTTTCCTCCCCTTGAAATGACTATTTTTAGACCGGCCACAAAAAAAAGACAACTCAAAAGCGTGTCAGAAAAAATTTTATAATGCGGCTCTAGTGTCTATACCTGGGTGACCCGGCTCGACCCGCACATGGGGCAGAACGGCTCGTCGCTCCCCTCTTCGGAAATCAGGTCCTCCCACTGGTGGCCGCAATCCTCACATACGATGATGGCGGCAAAATCGTCATCTTCACAAGCGGTTTCCTCGGATTCCTCCTCGACAACGACCGCTTTTCCATCGGCATAACTATCCTTGTAATACTCATCCTCATAAACAAGATCATCAATGCTCTGCTCAAATTTTTTATTCATCTGGTCACCTTTTATAAATTAAGATGTCCTGCTTTCCGGAACGGGATGAAAAAAAATACGTCCGGACTGTTTAATAACCAATATACAGTCAAACCAGCGGATAAGACCAATACAATCCAAAAAAAAGCAACAAAATAAAATTTTTTGCATAACCCGCATCACAGGAGGTTGGACGCAAGCTCGGCCAGATGGGACCGCTCCCCCTTTTCAAGCGTGACGTGCGCATAGAGAGGCTGTCCCTTCATCTTATCGATGAGATACGTGAGACCGTTGCTTCGTGAGTCGAGATACGGCGTGTCTATCTGGTACGGATCGCCGGTAAATATGATTTTCGTCCCCTCGCCCGCCCTGGTGATGATTGTCTTGACCTCGTGAGGCGTGAGGTTCTGGGCCTCGTCGACGATGAAAAAGGCCCTGGACAGGCTCCTTCCGCGAATGTATGCCAGGGGGATGATCATGAGCTTTTCCTTGTCGAGCATTTCGTTTATACGGCGGTACTCGGAGGAGTCCTCCCCAAACTGGTTCTGGATGAACGTAATGTTGTCATACAGCGGCTGCATATAGGGGTCGAGCTTGCTGGCAATGTCGCCGGGCAGAAATCCGATGTCGCGGTTTGACAGGGGTATTATGGGTCTGGCCATCAATATCTGGCGGTACTCCTTGCGCACTTCAAGCGCTCCGGCCAGGGCCATGAGCGTCTTGCCGGTCCCCGCCTTGCCGGCCAATGTCACCAGGCTCCTGTTCATGTCGGTCAGCGCGTCGAGCGAAAAAGTCTGCTCGGCATTGCGCGGCGTGACCCCGTACGCCCTTTTCTTCTCGACATGCCTGAAAGACCGCGTCTCGCTGCAATAAACAGACAGCACGCTCTTGCCGTTATTCCGGAAAATAAAATACTCGTTGGGCCGGGGATCGGTTGGCGGCCTGTAGCGGTCAATGGAGACCGACGACTCCTTGAAAATCGAGTCGATGATGTCGTCAGGGACATGTTCGATGAGATTTTTCCCGGTATACAGATCGTCGATGTTCTTGATTTTGCCGGTCTCGTAATCCTCGGCCTTGAGGCCGATACCCTTTGCCTTCATTCTGAGGTTTATGTCCTTGCTCACGAGGATGACCCGGTCCCAGCCGAACCTGAGCGCGAGATTGTACGCAATCGAAAGTATTCTGTGGTCGGGATTGTCCTCCCAGAATATCTCGCTGAGAAAATCGTCTTTAATAAGGTCCGTCTCGACCATGATGAAGCCGCCGGTATCCAGGGGGATGCCGTCCTTCAAGAGCCTGTCGCCTACGAGGGCGTCCAGCTCCCGGGAAAACTCCCTCGCGTTGTAATTGATAATTTCGTTGCCCCGCTTGAACTTGTCGACCTCTTCGAGAAGGGTTATGGGGATAACGACATTGTGCTCCTCGAAGGAATAGATGCAGCGATAGTCATACAGAACGACATTTGTATCCAGAACGAAAATCTTGTTGGAATTGTCTTTCAGCATGGGGACGTCCTCTGAACAGAAAATTGTTTTATCGTCTTCCTGTGAACTGTACCAGCAAAAAGGGCCGTGTCAACAGATTTAATGAGGTGTGCGTAATTTTAGTTTTGTTGACAAAATCCGGAAACATGACAAGGATGATCGGGGCGCGGCACTTCAATTTGCGAAACCGGCGCCTGAACAGCCCGTGTGCCGGAGACTTCGCGTCATGAACAAAAAAGCCATCCTCGCGATCCTGATCGCCCTGACCTGCGGAAGTATCGCCAATATCGGCCTTCGCGCCGGACAGCCCGATCCGCACAGGTCTGTCGTTAAAATCGTCACTACATCGATAAGGCCCGATTATTCTAATCCATGGAAAATGCTCGCTCCCACCGCGTCCTCGGGTTCTGGCGCGATCATCAAAGGAAACCTGATCCTCACCAACGCCCATGTCGTCTCTGATGCGACGTATATCCAGGTCCAGAAAGAAAACGATCCGGACCAGTACCAGGCCTCGCTCGCGTTCATCAGCCACGAATGCGACCTCGCCCTGATCAGGGTCGGCGATCAAAAATTCTTCGAGGGCACCGGACACCTGGAGTTCGGCGGCATGCCGGCCCTGCGCAGCACAGTGGCCACTTTCGGCTATCCGGCCGGAGGAGAAAGCATATCGATCACAGAGGGGATCGTGTCCCGAATCGAAACCGGGACATATTCGCACAGCGGCAAACAGAGCCTTCTCATGATCCAGACCGACGCGGCATTGAATCCGGGCAACAGCGGCGGCCCGGCCGTCCAGGACGGACTCATAATCGGCGTCGCGTTCCAGGTACAGGCCGGGTCCGACAATATCGGTTACCTGATCCCCGTGCCCGTCATCGATCACTTTTTCAGAGACATATCGGACGGCCTCATTGACGGCATACCTTCCCTGGGGATATTCACCCAGCCGCTGCAGAGCAGGCATTACAGGGAATATCTGGGAATGGACGGCCGGGACACGGGAGTCATGGTTTCGCATGTGGTTCCGGGCGGCAGCGCGGACGGATATATAACCGAGGGCGACGTGATCACGGCGATCGAAGGGGCGACTGTCGCCAACGACGGCACGATCGCAACCGGAATCGGGCGGCTTTTTTTCATGACCGCGGTTGACTTCAAGCAGATGGGAGACAGGGTCGGGATAGAAATTTTCCGAAAAGGCAAAAAAGAAAAGCTGTCGGTGCCGCTCAGGCCGTTCCCCGAACGGGTAAAATGGTACAATGAATATGAAACCATGCCCGAGTACTATATATTCGGGGGAATAATCTTCCAGCCCCTGTCCAGGGAATACCTGAAGACCTGGGAAAAATGGTGGATCAACGCGGACCGGGCCATGCTGTACCATTATGCCCATCATATTTCCGACAGGATCAGGCCCGAAAGGAGGGAGTTCGTCATCATCAACCGCGTGCTGCCCGACAGCGCAAACACATACGTATCGGACGTCAGGGACATGATCGTATCGGAAGTCAACGGTATCAGAATAACCTGCATGAAGGACGTGCCGAAGGCGTTCATGTCGCCCCGGGGAAAGTTTCACGTCATTTCAATCGACGGGACAAACGTGAGACTGCTGCTCCGGGTCGATGAAATGGAAGAAGCAAATCTGCGCTTGCAGCAGGCCTATGACATTCCGTCGATGCAGAGGATCTACAGCCGCGAAGGAGAACGATAAATTGTCATGGTGAAATATTTCATTTTCGCATTGGCGGCCATTTTAATTTTGGCCGGAGGCCGGGGTATGGCCAATAATATCACGATTACCGTGACCGCACAGCAGCACGACTACAATTCGCCCTGGCAGAAAAGGGACATCACGAAACACACGCTGAGCGGATGCGTGATAGAAGGCGACCTGGTCCTGACCGCGGCATATCCCCTGACCGATGCCGTGCTCCTCGAGGTGTCAAAGCCCGGCGGCACGAAAAAATACAGGGCCGATGTCGTTGTGAAGGACTACCACTGCGGCCTTGCCCTTCTCCGGGTGTCCGATCGGGAATTTTTCAGGGGGATTGCTCCCTCGCGCATAAGAACCGCGTCAGGCATCGCGGGGAAAAAGGGCGTCATCCGAAAATGGGACTCGCTCGGCGCCGCCAGGGAATACACCACTGAAACCATAATATCGTCGATGAGGACATACAAGCCGAACTACGCAGTGCTGATGCACCAGCTTTCTACGAACATGAGCGAAGGCGGGGACGGCGATCCGGTCTTCATCGACGGGGAACTTGCCGGGATCACCACCGGTTTCGACAATGAGACCAAGATGGTTTACGTCATATCCTCGGAAACCGTTCTCAGGATGCTCGGCGACATCAAAGACGGCCGCTATGACGGTATGCCTTTTTTCTGGGTAGACTACCTCGAGATCAACAGCGATGTGAATTTACGTGAGATGCTGGGGCTTACGGAGCGTGAGACAGGCGTCTATGTGAACAGGATATGCGGAAAAAGCAGCGGATTCAGGATTTTAAAAGAGGGTGACGTAATAATCGAAATTAACGGCCGCACGATCGATGATGACGGGATGTTCACATCGGACCATTACGGCAGACTCAATTTTTACGGTCTGCTGTACCTGAACACTTCGGTGGGCGACACCGTATCCATGACCGTTGTGCGGGACAAAAAACAACTCAAACTGAAATTCAACCTCAGGCCCGTGGATGACGAAAGCTTTCTTATCCCCGAATTATGCTATGACAGCAGGCCCGCGTTCGCGATCATCGGTGGACTTGTATTCCAGGAGCTGACCAGGGGTTACCTCGAAACATGGGGAAAGAACTGGAGCAAAAGCGCCGACAACAGGATGCTCTACATTTACATGACCAGGAATATGGACACGAGCACGGACAAAACACGCATGGTGATCCTGAACAGGGTACTGCCGGCGGCCTGCAATTACGGCTATCACGGCAAGAACAACCTGATTCTCGAAGACATAAACGGTCACGTCATAAATAACATACAAGAGATTGAAAAAATCATTTCTCAGTTGAAAGACCCATTCATCAGGTTCAATTTCGTCGGTGGGGAATCGATCGTACTCGGCAGGGAGGAAGCGATAAAAGCCACCGATAACATCAGGAAAACCTACAATATCCCCGATTGAAATGATGCGCTCCGTCAGAGCTTGAAAATAAAAAAATTTTTTACTACACATATAAATAGCTAAACATTTATTTAGCTATTCCGATATATATCATATAAAATAACAAAAGTGATATATGGAGGATACCATGAAAATATACCGGATGGAAAACAACAGACAGCGCAGGGCCGAGCGGCGGAGTTTGCCGATACGATGTGCAGGTCTTAAAAGGGCGGCCGGCGCCGAGGACATGGTCAGCCTGACACGAGAAGCGATTGAACTTTTCAGCAGCAACAATGTCGCAAAAATCCGGGAACAGGAGCTTAAACACCTGGCCCTGAGGCACATCAACGACCGGAATCCCGAGCTGGAAAACCTGGAGAGCGACCCGGAGTTTGTCAGGGCAGAAAAACTGGCGCTACTCGCCGAGCTGGTTATCAGGGTAGCGCCATCGGTTCCAGGCAACAAAATATATGACAGGGTAAGCGATTTTGTCGTTGATCAGCTTTGCTGCAGCAAATAGCGGATTACACTGTTATTCCCGCCCCTTCCCCCATTTTCGGGGGTCGGGCTGGGATGAATGACTCGATTCATCACGCAACGAACTTGTAAATAGTAATTAGAATCGTCACCATGGCAAAGCCTGCGGTAATAAGGGCGGTTATTCTCGAAAAACGGCGCTCCATTTGCTCAAATCGCCTGTCAAAGAGCTCAAATCGTTTTTCTGCCATTTCAAAACGTTTATCCATCTGTTCAAAACGCTTATCCACCTGTTCAAAACGCTTATCCACTTGTTCAAAACGTTTGTTCATATCATCACGAATTTCTTCACAGCGTTTATCCATCATGTCGAAGCCCTGCTTCATAAGATCCCTCTGGCTTTTAAGTTCTTCCTCGACTCGAACAACCCGCTCTCGCATCTCCATTTCCCAGTATAGGGCAGGCCGGTATCGCGGGAGGGACTCGATCCATTCGGGGAGCCTTTCCTGTACATACCTGCCGATGCGGTCCAGATCTTCTTCTCTCAGGGCCATATTTTTTTCTTCACCTTTATTAATCATGCTTGCCTCTCAGAATTTGTCAATTATTATTAAAGCAATGGTTATACGAACGGAACGGGGTATTATGAAAAATTTTTTTCATTGAATTGGCAATATCTGTTTATTTGACCGATAATTATTAGGAGTCATCCCCCAAGGCGGTCCAGAATGAAAATAATCCAAATGATCCTCTGCTCAGCGGCAATTTCGCTGATAGCTGTATTACCGATCAACGGTCAGAGCCAGAAACAGGAAAAAAATGGGACGAGTACCGCAGCGCCTCCCGCATCCGCACAGCCTGCCGCCAAACAGGCGCCTGAATCCGAAAAGGTAAAGAGCGGGACAAAAAACACCGTCGAAAAAAAAACAGCCGCGTCTCCCTCCCCGAAAAAAGAAGAAACGATCGAAGAAAAGGAAAAAAAGACTGCAGACAACATCGAAGAAGTGCTGAAATACGGGCTGCAGAAGGAGCGCATGCTTGCGGTGACCAAGGTCCTCTCGATAAAAACCGAAGCGATAAAAAAAAGGCTCCAGACAGTGCTTACCGGCTCACTGAAAGATGAAAAGGACTCCGACGTCAAACAGAAGATGATCATGGTTCTCGGTGAATTGAAATCCGAAGAGGCCGTGCCGGCAATCATTGCAAGCCTCGGTGACGATTCGGAAGATGTCCGGATCGCGGCCGCTTTCGCCCTCCAGAACATCAAGGCGGTATCGGCAAAAATCAGGCTCCTGGAAGAGCTCGACAAACAGGACCTCTCGGTCGATTCTTCCTATACCGAGACTCTCATAAGGGCGCTCGGAAGCCTCAAGGCCGCTGAAATCATCCCGAGGGCGATGAAGGCGATCGAAGACATGAAGACGACCAGAAACATACGGGAAGCGTACGTACTCATGCTCGGAGAGGTAGAAAGAAAGGACCAGGGTGATTTTTTGCTGAAGCTTTTCAGGGATGAAGAGGAAAGCGTGACAGTCCGTTCATATGCCGTCAATTCCATCGCCAAGCTGGAAATAAAGGAAGCGGGAAAGGACATCAACGCCATGATCGACGACATCAACTCATATTCTTTCAAGAAAAAAAAGCAGTACTATACTCTGTATATTTACTCGGTTGCGGCGCTCGCGAAGCTCGGCGACCCCCAGGCGGTGCCGCATCTTGAAAACGCGCTGAGAAGCGACAGCACGGAGGTGCGAGTCAAGGCGGTCGAGCTGCTGAAGCAGCTCAAGGACAAAAGAACAATTGACATTTTGAAGTATAAAATGGAATATGATCCGAGTTACAAGGTGCGAAAGCTGTCGAGGGAAGCCCTGAAAGAGATGGGTGTCGAAGTCAAGGAAGAGGGCAAACCCGGAGAGAACGAAGAAACCGAAGAGGAATGACCTCCCATGAATATAGGGAGCCCGTACGAAAAAGGCACGTTGAAAAACCGGCTCAGGGAGCTTGCGACCCTGGCCAGCTTTACGCTGTCTGCCGCGCTGCTCTCGATGGTCGCGATGGACCTTATAGCGCTTCCGCTGACCCTTTTCGCGGTAAACGAAACACAGGCATTCAACAAATCAATAATGGTCCTCATTATTGTATTCGCGTCCCTGATAACGATCTATCCCCTGACAAGAAAAATCCTGTTCCTTAAAAGAAGCGGTATCGACGCATCGGGCATCATTCTGCATCTGGTCAAAAAAATCGCGCATTATTTGATCATAACCCTGATGTTCCTCGGGGTATCCGCGCTGTTGATTTTTATCCTTTATCTGTTATTATCCAACAACCACTTTCTGCTCAGCAGGGCGCTGAACATCCCGTGACATGGCAATAGAAAACTTCGACAGATACATACTCAGCTTTCCGGACCTCGACCGGGAGGGGGATTTTCTGGCCTTCTGGGAGAAAAGCATCGCCGGATTGAAGGGCGTGCCCATTGAGCCGGTCCTGAAAAAGAACTCGAAGAAAAGCGCGGGCGGATTCACCTGCTACGACACGTCATACCGGGGATACGACAGAAGCAGCCAGACCGGAGAACTCTATCTTCCCCACGGCGACGATCGTAAAAAGGCGGTGCTGCTCATCCACGACTACAACACCATGCCCGATCCCGACCCCCGGCAGTTCGACGACTCGCTCGCATATTTCGTCATGACCCTCCGGGGGCACTCATCGCTTCCAATCGGAGACGAAGAGGCTCCGCCGAGTCCTGGTTACATGATAGAAAACATCCTGGACAGGGACAGCTACTATGTAAAAAATTTATACCTCGACGCTATGCGCGCCATAGAAATGCTGCGGCTGGTCAAAACGGTCGATTCCGGTTCCATAGGCATCGTCGGCCGCGGGCTCGGGGCAGCGTGCGCCGTATTCGCCGCCTCGTTCTCCGAAAGGGTCCGGGCCCTGGTGCTCGAAGCGCCGTCTTTCTGCGAGCTGCCGCTGTCCCAGAACATGGTCAGCAGCGACATGACCCGCGAGATAAACGAGTTCATCGCCGCCAGCAGGACGAAAAAAAAGCAGATCAAGAAAATCCTAACCTATTTCGACGCCCTGAATTTCAGCGACCTCATAAAAATCCCGGTGCTCACGGTATGCGGCATCAAGGACAAACTCTCGCCTGCCGAATGCGTTTTCGGCCTCTTCAACAGGCTGATGTGCGATAAAACGATCGAGGTCTACCCCGAGGAAGGGCACGACGCGGGCGGGATCAAACAGTTCAAAAAATCGATACAGTGGCTCAGGGAAAAACTCGAAGCGGAACAGTAGCGTCTCAGTTCAATACAAGGGGCACGAATACCGCCTCGCCGATCTCCTCCTCCATCACGGTGCCATCCTGGCGCTTCAGATACTTCTTGATCCTATGCCCCTCGCCGTCGCTGACGGGGATGACCAGCCTGCCGTTCGGACCGAGCCTGGAGAGAAGCTCGACCGGCAGGATGTCGGCGCCGGCGGCGACGATTATCGCATCGAACAATCCGTCGATGTCCCTGAAATCCCCCGAATGGATGAACGTGACATTGGAGCAGAAGCCCATGCCGGAAAGCACGGTGCGTGCACGGTGGTACAGGCTTTCAATCCTTTCAAAGCTCACCACCGTGCCCGAAACGGCCGAAAGAATAGCGGTCTGATAGCCCGAACCGGTCCCGATCTCCATGACCCTTTCGACGCCGGTAAGCGAAAGCGCCTGGACCATGCGGGCTATGACCGACGGTTTGGATATGGTCTGGCCGAACCCTATCGGCAGCGAAATATCGTCGTAGGCCCGGTACCGGAACGCGTCGGACACGAAAAGATGGCGCGGCACGGCCGACATCACGTCAAGGACTGCGCCCGAGGGAATCCCTTTTTTAAAAAGGCCGTTTATCATGTTGTGCCTGATGAGCTGCATCCCGTCAGGCTTTCTAAGGCACGTAGTATCCACCCCACTCCACTCCTTTCTGTCCCTTCTGGCTTACCTCCATCCTGACATCGGACCAGTAGCCTTTCATGGACGGTTTTTTATGAGTCGAATAAACGACCACGTAGCGGTGCTCCTCGGCGTCGCGTATGCGGTCGTAGATTTTCCTGAGCGAATCGACGTTGCTCGCCCTGTAGCAGCCGCCGCCGGTTTCACGCGCGATCATCGCAAGCGTGGCGTCGGGCTCCCTGAAGGCCACGACATATACCGGGATGAAATGCTCCCTGGCGTACTGGATCACGTTGTACGCCGTATAAGGCGTGAATGAATCCTCGTCAACGCTCCCGTCGGTCACGAGGATGATGCCCCTGCGGCTCAGCTTGCCGGCTAGGTCGCCGAGCGCGTTGTAGAGGGCTGCGCCGGTTTTTTTGCCCCGGGCGTAATCCCGCGAGCCGATCGCCTTGAGCGCGCGGCGCCTGCTCCAGTCGAAGTCGTTTCCGGTCCATATTTCGCGGTTGAAATTCAGCACCTTGAGCGAATCGTTTTTATGCATTTTCTTCAGGATGAACTCGGCGACCCAGGGAATGTCGTTGTGGTTGGGGCTGTTTTCCTGAGACCGGTCCACGCACAGCACCATCGACGCCGACCTGTCCCTTTCCTTGATGTAATCCACGCTATGGTTGGTGATGACAGCGCCGTCTTCGATTATGGCGAAGTTCGACGGCTTGAGCCCGTATACGGGATCGCCCTTGCGGTCACGGACGTTCACGTAAAACGCCATGACCGGAAACCTGTCGGCGTCGACCGCGGTGATGTCTACGTCGAGGTTCGTGTATATCTTCTGCGCGGGCAGAAAAAGGTAGACCGAATCACGGTCATGGTCGAGGCAGTAAAAATATCCTTCCCGGTCGACGGCCGAAGCGACCGGCCTGGCGAACCTTTTATTGTCGTCGCCCCACGAAGCGAACCATTCCTTCGTATCCTGCTCCGGCCGGTATATCAGGTATCCCTTTCTTTCATCGGCGATGATGATCGAACCCGCCGAGGCCGTAATCCCCCTGGGCGAAACGAGCTCCCCTTCGAGTATGTTGTCGATGAAGTTGCCCGAATCGTCGAAGCGGGCGACCCTTTTATTGCCGCCGTCGCTCACGTACACCACGTCGCCCAGCACCGCGACATCGGTCGGATTGTCGAGCTCCTCCTCGTACCTGCCCTTCCTGCCGAAAGAGAGGATGAACTTACCGGATGAGTCGAATTTCTGCACGCGGCAGTTCCCGCTGTCGGCTACATATATATTGCCGTCACGGTCGAAGCACACCCCCTCGGGGCCGTGAAAAGCCCCGGGCGCCGAACCGGTCTTTCCGAATTCGAGAGTCGTCTTGCCCTTCCGGTCCAGGACAAGGACACGATCGCCCGTGAAATCGCTCACCGCGGCTCGCCCGGCCCTTACATCGACGCCGTAGATCCTCCCGCTCAGGGACGGCTTTACGACCGTATCGCCCTGCCCCGTATTGTCGATGACCACGAGCTTGCCGGTGTCGAACGAGGTGATGTACAGCCTCTTGTTGTCGTCGACCGCGATATCCACCGGTTTGAGGAAGTTGAAACGGGGGAAGTTCCTGGATTTATAGGTGTCGACATAGACCAGGTCGCGCCGCTCCTCCGCCGGACGCATGCCGGTGTCGCGGTACTTCAGTGTTTCAATCTTGGCCATCACCGCGACGTTGCGCGGCGCGGAATCGAGCAGGGACGACCATTCCCTGCGGGCCGCCTGCGAGAAGCCGGAAAGCTTGTATGACCGGGCCAGGAACTCCCTGGCGGTGTGATAATCCGGGTAGCGGGAGACCGCTTTTCTGAAAAACTCGACCGCGGCCAGGTACTGCATCCTGTTGTAATGGACCAGGCCCCTGGTGAAATCCTTTTTAGCCAGTTCGAAAGCCGCCGAATCCCCGCCCTGCGGATAAATGACGCCTGGGCCGGCCGTGGCCGCCATGAGCACGAGAAGAAGCATCGATGCTGATTTCCGTATGCGCGTCGTTTTCAACTGGCACCTCGCGGCACGAAAGGCTTTATCAGGGAGTCAGGCCCGCAATAAAAGGCGCGCCTCAATATATTATCGTCAGATAAGGGTCCCGGTTAACAGAAAATTTAACCCCTGGAGGCCTTTCGGGGTTTCATGGCCTTTTTCAGGTACGCGCCGGTATGGGATTCCCTGATTCCGGCGACCTCCTCCGGGGTGCCCGACGCGATCACGGTCCCGCCTGCATCGCCCCCCTCGGGTCCCAGGTCGATGACCCAGTCGCAGGATTTGATCACGTCAAGGTTGTGCTCGATGATGATCACGGTGTTCCCACGGTCCACCAGCGAGTTCAGGACGCCGATGAGGCGGCTGATGTCGTCGAAATGAAGCCCGGTCGTGGGCTCGTCGAGTATGTAAAGGGTCCTGCCGGTCGCCTTTTTGGACAGCTCTGATGAAAGCTTGATACGCTGCGCCTCGCCCCCGGACAGGGTCGTGGCGGGCTGGCCGAGTTTGATGTATCCCAGGCCGACCTGGTTCAGCGTCTCGAGCCTGGCCCGCACCGGCGGGATGCTGTCGAAAAACTCCAGCGCCTCCGAAACCGGCATGTCCAGGACCTCGTAGATGTTCTTGCCCTTGTACCGCACCTCGAGCGTCTCGTGGTTGTAGCGTTTTCCCTTGCACACCTCGCAGGTGATGTACACGTCCGGCAGAAAATGCATCTCGATCTTCTTCACGCCGTCGCCCTGGCACGATTCGCACCTCCCGCCCGGCACGTTGAACGAAAAGCGGCCGACCTTGTATCCCCGCACCTTCGACTCGGGAAGACGCGCGAAAAGGTCGCGTATCGGGGTGAACAGCCCGGTATAGGTCGCGGGGTTCGATCTCGGAGTGCGGCCGATCGGCGACTGGTCTATGTCGATGACCTTGTCGATCTGGCCGATGCCGGTGATGGCGTCGAACTTGCCCGGATACTCCCTGGACCTCATGATCATGTTCGAAAGCGCCTTGTACAGTATCTCGATGATCAGGGTTGACTTGCCCGATCCGGACACCCCGGTCACCGCGGTCATCACGCCCACCGGGAACGTGACATTGATGTTTCTGAGGTTGTTCTCCTTGGCCCCCTTGAGGGTGAAAGTACCCGCCGCTTTTCTCCTGTTTTTCGGGACGGGGATTTCCCTTCTTCCCGAAAGATAATCCCCTGTAAGCGATCCCTCCGTGTTCTCGATCTCCTCCGTGGTGCCGGATGCAACGACATAGCCGCCGTCGAAACCGGCCCCGGGGCCCAGGTCGACGATGTGGTCGGCCTGCCGCATGGTGTCCTCGTCATGCTCCACCACGATCACGGTGTTGCCCAGGTCGCGCAGCCTCTTCAGGGTGTCGAGCAGCTTCTGGTTGTCGCGCTGGTGCAGGCCGATGCTCGGCTCGTCGAGCACGTACAGGACGCCGGTCAGGTTCGAACCGATCTGGGTCGCCAGGCGGATTCTCTGGGACTCGCCGCCCGACAGGGTCCCTGCGGCCCTGTCGAGTGTGATGTAATCGATGCCCACGTCCGAGAGAAAATTCAGGCGTGCGCGGATCTCCTTGAGTATCTGGTGCGCAATACGGGCCTCGGTCTCGCCTAAATTAATGCTTCTGAAGAAGGACGCGGCGTCTTTGATCGAGCGAGACGTTACGGCGTCTATCGTTTCGCCTGCCACACGCACCGCGAGGATTTCGGGCTTGAGCCGCTTCCCCCGGCACGCATCGCACACCTTGTTGGTCATGAATCCTTCCATCCAGGCGCGCATGTCATCCGACTTCGTTTCGAGATAGCGCCGCTCGAGGTTGGGAATCACCCCCTCGAAGTTCCTGGTGAACCTGAACTCGGCGTTTTCGCGCTTGATGTTGAAATCCATCTTGCTGCCGCCCGACCCGTACAGGATCACGTCCCTCACCTTTTTCGGCAGTTCCTTCCACGGACGATGCCCGTCGAAGCCCAGGTTTTTTTCGAGTGCCTGTATCTGCTCGAGGTACCAGTAGCTGGTCGACTTGCCCCAGACGTCAAGCACGCCGTCGTACAGCGACTTTTCGGGATCGGAAACGACCAGCGCCGGATCGAACTGCATGATGAATCCCAGGCCGCTGCATTTTTCGCACGCCCCGTACGGGCTGTTGAACGAAAACATGCGCGGCGTGAGCTCCGGGATCGATACGCCGCAGTCCGGGCATGAAAGCACGGTTGAAAAGAGCCGCTCCTCATCGTCGACCAGCACCGTTATCAGGCCCTCCGACATCTCCATCGCGGTCTCGACCGAATCCGCCAGCCTCGGCCGTATGCCTTCTTTAATCACGATCCGGTCGACCACGATCTCGACCGTGTGCTTTTTCTTTTTATCCAGGACGATCCTGTCCTCGAGGCTCATCATCTCGCCGTCGACCCTCACGCGCACGAAGCCTTTTTCGCGCGCGGCCGTGAAGCGGTCTGCGTGCTCGCCCTTTCTTCCGCGCACCAGCGGCGCCAGTATCTGCAGCTTCGTGCCGGCCGGGACGGTCAGCAGCGACTCGACTATCTGGTCGAGCGACTGCGAAGTGATCTTCTTGCCGCACCGGTGGCAGTACGGGACGCCGATGCGGGCGTACAGCAGGCGGAAATAATCGTAAATTTCGGTCACGGTCCCCACGGTCGACCGGGGATTGCGGTGGGTGGTCTTCTGCTCTATGGATATCGCGGGAGAGAGGCCGTCGATATAATCGACGTCAGGCTTTTCCATGAGGCCCAGGAACTGCCTCGCATACGACGAGAGGGACTCGACGTACCTGCGCTGTCCCTCGGCGTAGATGGTGTCGAAAGCAAGCGAAGACTTGCCGGAGCCTGACAGGCCGGTGATCACGACCAGCCTGTCCTTGGGGATTTCCAGATTGATGTTTTTGAGATTGTGTTCCCGGGCGCCCTTTATGACGATTTTTCGGTCGCTCATATCTGGGTGATATTTATCGAACCGCACATCGGGCAGATGACATCCATATCTTCCTGCTCTTCGTCTTCAATGTTTCCGGTCTTCTTCTTTATTATCGTGTCTTCCCATCTGTAATCGCAGTCTTCACAGGCAAAGCTCACGTGGACGCGCTTTTCATCGTCCCAATATTCTCCTTCGCTATCCGAATCTTCAGGGTTATCTCCTTCCTCGAGCAACTCTTCCTCCTCGTAATGCTCGTCGTAGTAATCATCCTCGTATACTTCGTCCTCGTAATCCCTTTCGTAATTGTCCTTGGCCATAGCGTCACCCTGCATTCAAGAATTAATGGATGTCAAACTCTCTTTGTAATATACACAAAATAACTATCGGACGCACAAATAAAAATACTTTTTCTCTGCGCCTGATATCAAAAAAAATGGCCCCTGTTTTTTGTCAAAAAAAAAACATCACGCGCCTTATTTTTATTCCAGAGGTTTTTCAATGACCTTCATCTGTTTTCCCTGAGCGGGCGGGCACTGGATGCTTGCGGGCAATTCAGCCGCCTCGCTTATGATCATGTCCCAGATACCCCATCCCCCGTATCGGGCGGCGTCCTCCCTGAATTCGATTGCGACATCTCCGCCCGAAACGATCTCGAGCGGCAGCTTCATGACATAAAGCGAGAAATTGTCGATATCCGAAATCCTGATTGTTTTTAAAAGAGTCTTTCCGGTGCGCAGGTTTTTCAGCGAGACCGCCAGGGGAGAAAAATAGGTATCTCCCGCGTTCCCGACAAAGCTTACGAAATCGATCCACAGCCGGTATTTTTTTGAGGGATCCAGGCCGCGGACAGTCACCGATGAGCCGCGTTCGTCAAGAACCGCGGCCTTCTTGTCAACCACCGGAGCCCGGTCATCCACGAGGAACAGCCCCCTGGCCCTTCCCCACTCATAGATTTCCTTGGCGTCCATGACGCCGCGCCAGGTCGCCTCAAACGCGCCCTCGGGCTCGCAGCCCGGGTTGATCGTGATGAGTCCCTGCGCCGGTGTTTCGCCCGAGAACAGAAGCCTGAGAAAAAATACGATGAAGAAGAGCGAGGCCGCTATGGTAATGGATTTGTTTTTCTTTGTCATTTGATGTTCATGCCGGCGAAATGTTATTATTGCGGTACGGATAAACCGTGACATAATCCGGGCCTTAGTCAAGCAGGAAATCGTCAAAATGGCAAATTTTAATTCTTGACCGTCCATAACGGCCGGATTAGATTTATTTTATATCATTAAAATTTCCGAAGCCCCCTGGACCCCGATGTGGGCACGAGAGAGGAATACAATTATGAAAAAATCGACATTAATTATCATACTCACGGTTTTTGTACTGGCGCTGTTTACAGCATGCACAGAGGAGGAGAATCCCACCGAGCTCAGGTGGAGGAACGAAGCAACACAGCTTGAGGAGATCAGGTGGGTGAATTACGAAGACACAAATGATATTGACCAGACATGGGATGGTGATTTCACTACCGGGACAACTACAGATTTCAAAGAGGTTGACCTGCTTAACGGACAAGGTATCGGTGCAAATGGCGGCTTGACATACAGGCTTGAGAGCGGATCAGATTATAATTTCGTTTTGGATGAAGGAAGTTCGGAGACAATCACAGTTGATTCCTATACTGAACTTTAATTGAAAATTTATAAAACACACGTAATTTTAACAAGAAAAGACATCTCTATTATTAGTTGAAGTTTTACATGAGCATCACTGGATAAAAACATAATATCTGATGAAAATTAATCTTATCATATTTTTCATATCGTTACTGTTCGTTAGCGAAGGGTTTTCTGATACCCCTGCGGAAAAACCGACAGCAACATGGATGAATATCAACGGAAACTGGACAATTACAAACGGCAAACTTGCACAGATGCAGCCGCGCTCAATCAGGTGGGAATACCACGAGCTCATGAATTACAACACCGTGGTTACCATCAATCCTGTCGCGCAATTTTCTGAATTGAGTTTTACCTCTAAAATCTACAATCCTGGACAGGACATGACTGCCGAATTCATGGTCCCTTTCGCGGTAACGAGCCCGAAACAGCACTACTACTACAATTTCCTGGCCTTCAAGTTTGCCGGGGATGAAAAAAAAATCAGCAGGATCTCGCTGATAAAATCAGAGCGCAAAGATCCGTCCAAACCCTTCACCGAAAAAAACAACTTCACCATAACCGAAATCGCTTCTGCCCGATGCAATATACCGTACTGCAAGCGGCTTAAGTGTTCAATCACGTTCAGCGACGGCTCGGCAATACTGAAAGTCAACCGCAAGAAGATGCTTGAGGCGCCGATTCCGGCCGATCATTCGGGGAAAGTCGGTTTCGCCGCGCGCAATATACGAATCAGCATCGATGACGTCAAGGTTTTGAAGGGAGACGAAATCCTGCTGTCCGACGATTTCTCGTCTGACACCCTGTATGTCCCCACGGTTAAAATCAAGCGTACCCGGGAATAAAAATCCGCGCTCTCCAGGCGAGCCGTGGGCGTGGTTTTTCAATCGGCCAAGTCCAGGCGCAAAAAAGCCCCGGCTGCGCCGGAGCTTTTCATTACCGAATAATCCTCACAACTACTTGATGAGCCTCATCACCGCATCGGGTCTGATACGCGAGACGCTTTCGATGCCGGCTGGGCCGACTTCCGCGAAAGCGCGGTCTATGCCGCTCACGATGTTCTCTGTTTTATCGGTCACCGCGAGGTTCGAGGCCATGATATTGTCGAGCTCGACCTGGAGCCTTTTCAGTTTGTCGACATCGGATGAGATCATCTCGGTTATCTTCGCGTTTCTGACATTGAGCACTTCCCCGGTCACGCTCTCGCCGACGAAAGATCTGAGCACGCGGTTGCCCTCGAAAGTTACGGTGTCCATGATCTGCTGCTGGTTCTGCCCGCCCTTGCCGTAATCGGCCCCGAGCTGCTCAAGCCCGTCGCGGATAATCTGGTTTCTGGTGAGAGAGGATTGTATTTCGCGGAATTCGCGGTCAATGCCGTCAAGCCTGGTGTCGATCCTGTTGCTCAACGATACGGAATCGGACCTGACTTCTTTTTTGCGTTTATCGGGAGTTTCCCCGTCAACCTGTCTCTGATTATTTATTTTAACTGCGGAGCCGAGTATGGCGTCAACTGAAACTTTCATCATACACCCTCCATTGTGTTATTACCGCGGGCGCCAGCCATGCACACCCGCCTCCTTAAAATGCACCGAAAAGCATACTATGTATCAATAATGATAATATCGGCCAAAAATGTCAAGTTTTTATTGAATATTATTCAGTTGACAGGGGAACCCTTCTTCTCGATCTTCTCCATCCGCAGGGATACGAGTTTCGATATCCCCGGTTCCTCCATGGTGACCCCGTAAATGGACTCGGCGATGCTCATGGTCTTCTTGTTGTGCGTTACGATGACGAATTGCGTGCCCCGGGAGAATTCCCTGACCATCTTGACGAACCTGCTGATGTTTTCCTCGTCGAGGGGCGCGTCGATCTCGTCGAGGAAACAGAACGGCGACGGTTTCACCATATAGGTCGCGAACAGGAGCGCTATGGCCGTAAGGGCGCGCTCGCCGCCCGACAGGAGATTGATGCTTTTCTGTTTTTTCCCGGGCGGCCTCACCGTGATCTCGATGCCCGACTCAAGAATGTTCGACTCGTCGACCAGGTCGAGCGCCGCGTCGCCGCCCTCGAAAAGCCTCCTGAACACCTCGGTAAAATTTTTCTGTATGTCCTTGAAAGTCGAGAGGAATATATCAATGGAGGTCCTGTTGATGTCCTCGATGACCGAAAGGATGTCTTCGCGCGCCTTTTCGATGTCGTTTTTCTGGCCGATGTAATACTCGAAACGCTTTTTCAGGTCGCGGTATTCCTCGATCGCCAGGTTGTTGATCGGGCCAAGGTCGCTTATGCTTTTCTTGACTTCCTGGATCTGCTGCTGAAGGTCTGCGAGCTGGAACGAACCGACAGGGATTTTTTTCAGGTCGGAGATTTTCTTCTCGTATTCGACCCAGAGATGGTCTTCGATGCCGTTTTTCTTGAATATTGTCTCGACCTGGGACCTGTCGAGCGAGCCTATCTTTTCGATCACTTTCTCGAGCTCTTCCTCGTCTTTCTTGCTCATGCTCTTGCGTTCGAGGATGCGCTTGTCGATCTCGGTCCTTTTCTCGGTTATTTCGCGGATGTTCTGCATGAGGGACTGGCTGCGCTCGTTGAACTCGATGAGCCTGGTCTCCCACTCCTGAATTTCCCTGGACAGGTTCTCCATGGCCTTGTCGCAGCGAACGAGGTCCTCGCCGTAATTTTCAATCTGCTTGTCCAGGTCTTTTATCTGGTGGTCGAGCGACTGTATGTGCTTCTCGATCCAGTCCTTTTCGGTCTCATTGCGGGAGAGGTCCTTCTCGACCTTGGTGATCATGCCGTTCACGTCGTCGAGCTCGTCCTGTTCGCTGCGGATGGACCCTTCGAGGGTGCCGATTTCGGCGCGAAGCTCCTCGATCCTGGACACTTCCCCGTTGATCCTGGCGTCAAGGCCCTCTTTTTCTGCATGGATGCCGGTCTTGTCGAAAAGGATCGACCTGAATCCGTCCTCGTAGCCCTCGAAAACGCCGAACTCGCTCCTGAGCGCCGACAGGTCGATCGACCGCAGCGCCGACAGGGCCTCTTCGGGTATCCCGGCCTCGAGGCTCTGGAGGGCCCTGTTGAGAAGCGATTCGATCTCCCTGAAGCTCTTGTGGATTCCGTCGCGAACCCGGTTCCGCTGCTCCTCCGAATCCATGAGCTCGGCCTTTCTCTTTTCGATTGCGTCGACCAGCCTCTTAATGACCACTTCGAGGTCCCCGCGGAGCTTCTTGAGCCGGTCCTCGCTCGCGGCGATGGTTTCCTTGTTCTGCTCGATCCTGTCGCGCAGGCCGTGTATCGACGCGATCTTTCTTTTTCTGGTCTCGAAGAACTTTTCGAGACGCTCGCGGTCGTCGGCGATTTTCTGCCTGATTTCCACGCCCGATGCTGCCGATTTCTCTTTCTGGTCGAGCAGGTCCTTGCGGCTGCGGGTGCGTTCGTCCAGTTTTTTCTGCAAAGACTCCTTCCTGGCCTGCTGTTCCAGGATCATCTCACGGTTCTTCTCGGTCTTGGTGTCGATGTCCTCGACCCTGATCTTGTATGCATGCAGCCTCTTCTCGAGCTCGAAAAGCTGGTGCTGCAGGTCGTTCTTCTTCTTTTCGTCCTTTTCGTTGTCGGCGGATATTGTTGAAACCCTGGACGATATGGCCTCGCGCTCCTTCTGGAGGCGGTCGATCTGCTCCTGCACCTTGTCCTGCTTCGACTGCAACTCGAGGTACCGTATGCAGTTGATCTTGACGTCGAGATCGACGAGCTGGGAGCGCAGGCCGAGATATCCCTTGGTGCGCTCGGCCTGTTTGGCCTTCAAGTCCTTTTCGCGCTCGATCTCCTTGATGATGTCGTTGATCCGGTTCAGGTTCTCGCCTGTCTCCTGAAGCTTGCGCAGGGACTCCCTCTTCTGGAGCTTGTAGCGGGATATGCCCGCGGCCTCCTCGAAGATATAGCGCCGGTCCTCGGCCCTGGTGGAAAGAATCATGTCCATCTTTCCCTGTTCCATGACCGAATACGACGACTTGCCTATTCCGGTGTCCATGAAGAGCTTCTCGATGTCCTTGAGGCGCACGGGAGACTTGTTGATGAGATATTCGGATTCGCCGTCCCTGAAAATCCGCCTGCTCACGGTCACGGCGTCGGAATCGAAGTCCAGTATTCTCTGCGCATTGTCAATGGTCACCGACACTTCGGCAAGAGAGACCTGCTTGCGATGTTCGGTCCCGGAGAAAATGATGTCCTCCATGGTCGCGCCGCGGATGTTGCGGGCCTGCTTTTCCCCCAGAACCCACTTGATCGCGTCGACAACGTTCGACTTGCCGCAGCCGTTGGGCCCGACAATACAGGTGATCCCCGGCTCGAACTCGACCTGGGTCCTGTCCGCAAAGGACTTGAACCCGAACATTTCCATCGATCTTAAAAACATAGGTTCTTCCGATTGTTTCTTAATACGAGAAGACGGACCGGACAAAGCTAAGAGAGAAGCTATTGCCAGAAAAATAATAAAAAGTATCCGCTCGGCCCATGGCAAGGAGAATTTTTTTTATTTTACAAAAAAAAGCGGCGTGTGTACAATGTGGCGCAATCAATGACGGATACAAAATCCAAAAAATGAACAAAAACGTCCCCATTTGCCAGAAAGGCGCTTTTGCGATATAGAGTAATACCCATGAACGCTATACCGAAAAAAAGCCTGACACTGCTCATTACTGCGGCCATTGCCCTTTTGCCGGGCTGCACTAGAATGAACACAAAGGGGACATACAGCTCGGAGCAGACCAGCACGGGCACGGTTTCAGAAAAGATAAAATCCCCGGACTCTATCGACCGGGCGATCACCTATGAGATATACTTCAGGCCCGAAAAGCCCCTGCGCTGCATGATGATCGGCCTGACCGCCGCCTACAACGACCAGGGGCTTTCCGGGAAATCAAAGCCCCTCAGGATATTCTTCATGGTCGACCGGCTGATAGACGTGACCCGTTACGGGAAAACCGAGAACAGGTTCGTGCATACCGAAATGGCGAAAAACTACAACAACGACTGGGAGCAGACCAAGGAAATCACCCTGTGTTCCAGGGACAACGACCCGATGATGCAGATAGAGAACAATTCACGCTACAGGGTCAGGTTCACGAGCTTCACATCCGAGAAATTCGATTACATCCTCACCTTCAAGTCCGACGTGAAAATCACGATCTGGGAGCCCTGACCGGGCTGCCGTTCCGGAGTATCCATGAAAATAATTTTCTTCTTAATGCCGCTCATACTCTCCGGATTTCTCATCGGTGGGAACTGGGATGCACTTCTTGCCGGGGCCTATACGGCCACCGGCATCGGCGGCTCGACCGGAATGATAACCACGCCCACGGCAAAAACCGGATGGGACAATTCAGACCTCGGCTTCGCAGTCGGATACCATTTCATCACCGACAACGATTACAGCCACGCGCCGACAATCACCGTTTCCTTCATGAAGCAGGCCGATATCGGGTTCGCCTTCGATGCACAGGGCCCCAAGGGTGATGATTTTCTCTTTCACGCGAAATGGAACTTCTACAGCGCCGGTGAGGCCGCTCTCGCGGCAGGAGCAAATATCCAGGCCGTCAGGTTCAACATGCATGACGCGCCCGAGCCGTTCGGCCAGGTATATCTTGCCTTCACCTACCTCGGGGATTTTTTCGGCATGCCTGCCCAGACCTCCATTCTATTCGGGAAAACCCTCGGCAGGGGATACTACAACGGCGACATCGATTTCTCCATGAGCTTCGATCTGAACCTTTTCCCGGATTATCTTCAGAACTACCTGCACTGGATAAGCGATTTCGCAAACTATTCGTACACGGTCGATCCGAACGGCACGAGCCACGAGCGCAGGGGCGCCTTCAACACGGGCTTTCGTATCGTCGTTCTCAAGGGAGATGAGCGCTTCAAACTGAACTTCGATCTTCTGGTCACCGATTTCTTCGACGAGGGAGAACGCAGCTTCGTCATCGGCACCATGTTCGGGTACGCGATCCTCTAACAAGCATAAAGGAGTGCCGAAATGAAATATTTAAAAAATGCATTCATCGCCGTCTCATGCCTTTTCCTGTTTTCCGTATCAGCGGAAACCGGAAGCGAAAACATGATAATTGTTCCCGTCAAAACAGACGGGGGCTGGGGCTATATCAACAGCTCCGGCACATATGCAGTCAGCCCGCGTTTTGATCGCGCATGGCTGTTCTCCGAAGGCCGCGCGCCGGTCAAAATAGGAGGATATTGGGGTTACATCGACAAAACCGGCAACTGCGTAATCAGCCCGCAGTTCGATCGCGCCTGGTGGTTCTCTGACGGCCTTGCGCTTGTCAAAACATCGGGAAGATGGGGATACATCGACAGATCGGGAAATTTTATCATCAGTCCTCAGTTCGATGATGCGCTTGTTTTCTCCGAAGGCCGCGCGCCGGTCAAATCAGCCGGTTTCTGGGGTTATATTGATAAAACCGGCAGGTTCGTGATAAGCCCGAAGTTCGAAGATGCGCTCGTTTTTTCCGAGGGAGTCGCTGCAGTAAAATCAGGAGGAAGATGGGGGTTCATCGACAAATCCGGAAATTATACTATCAGCCCGCAATTTGATCGGACCTGCTGGTTTTCCGAGGGAGTCGCCCCGGTCAAATCCGGATGGAAGTGGGGATATATCAACAAGTCCGGCAACTTCGTGATCAATCCCCAGTTCGATCATGCATGGTGGTTTTCAGAGGGGCTTGCTTCTGTGTATAAGGGAGGAAAATGGGGTTACATCAACAAATCCGGCAACTATGTGATCAATCCGGATTTCCTCGAGGCCTGGTGGTTTTCCAATGGACTCGCTCCGGTCAAAAAGGGATGGAAGTGGGGATTTATCAACAAGTCCGGCAACTTCGTGATCGAGCCCCGGTTTTATGATGTTTTCGTCTATTGACCGCCGGGAAGATGATTATCCCCTACTTTCCCAGCCTTCGCTTATCGAAATCGCTTCTGGTGAAAAGCGAGATCACCTCCACGCCTTCCTTCTCGATGTTCTCGCGGCCGCCCTCCTCGCGGTCCACGATCACGGCGGCCCTGACCACGACGAGGCCCGATTCGCGCATGCGCTCGATAGCGGTTATGGTCGAACCTCCGGTGGTGATGACGTCGTCGATGACCACGACTTCCTTCACTCCCTCGAGGTTGCCCTCGATCCATTTCTGCGTTCCGTGCTTCTTGGGCTCCTTGCGCACGATGAGCGGCGAGATCGTCGTTCCGTGGTTGAACGCCTCGATGGCGGTCGACACGCTGATGGGGTCCGCTCCGAGCGTGAGGCCCCCGATGCCCTGAACGGCCTTATTCTCTATAAGAGGCTTAAGCGCCTCGAACATCACCTTGCCGGTAAGGGCGACTCCTTCGCCGTGAAGAGTCGCGCCCTTGCAGTCAAAATAGTAGAAGCTTTCCTTTCCCGACACCAGCTTGAACGGGGGATCCTCCCGGTACATGAATGACCGTGTATAGAGTAGGCCGAAAAGTCTTTGCCTGGCGTCGCTCATAATGATCTCCTCTTGTTCACAATTTATTTTTTTCTGACATCGTCCCTCTCCCTCAGGGAGAGGGATCAAGGGTGAGGGCATATAAAAAACACCAAACCTGCCTTTCCGGGAGTATGCCCACTCGGACACAAATCGCACGAAAGGGGTTTTTTATCAAGAAGATATTTTTCAACGAAGCAAACACCGGAGATCATCCCTGACTGCCAGCAGAAGATTCCTGCTCTGTTGTCCGTTTTGAAAAAATTAAACGACTTATCCTTTTACCGAGGGCATTCGCCGGTAATTCAAGATATCGATTCACAAGGGTTGAAATGATTAATACCAGCGGAACGGCCACTACCATCGATTGAAATGGAGTCAGGAAACCTCTTGAGGCTTTGATGCAGGCAAGAAATATAATAAGATGAAACAGATACAAACTGTACGATATTTTCCCTAAAAATTGAACGATACTGTACTCAAAGAAGCGTATCGTACTCTTCGAGGAAACTGCCATTACAACAAACCATCCTGAAGCCAGCAGAATGCCGGGCTTCCCGTTTTCGGGAAAGGGATTCGAATACAGTATTATTGCAGCCAGCGCCAAAATTTTTCTTATTAACGCTGGAATTCTGCAATACACTTCCTTGATCCTTCGTACATGGAGTGCGATCGACGCACCAACCACAAAGTTTAATTGGAATATCATTGATTGCCTGATGCTTGTATGATCAATGGCAAAAAATTTCGGGTGGATGTAATATATTGCATAAAAGGCGACGCAGATGCCCATCAACAGTACAACGGCCGACCCCCAACGTCTGATTGCCAGATAAACAGCAGGGAAAACAAGGGAAAGCCGCATCTCGTGCACCAGCGACCACACCAACGCGTTGATTTTCCATGTACTAAAATTAGTGATCATGATGGCATGATCCAACAAATCTCGCGCAGTGATGGTGTATCCCAGAAGTAAATTATAAAATGGGTTGAAGCTGTTGCTTTTTTCGTTACCGAAGAGAAAAATGAAAAGAAAGCCGACCAATACTGAAAAGAAATAAGGCACCCATAGTCTGAAAAAACGCCGGATATAATAAGCCAGGTAAAGCTCCTTGAGCGAGTCCATCATCCTGAAAAGAGCATACCCCGAAAGCACGAAAAAAAGCATGACCGCCTGGGGCCCTCCCCAGATCGCTGCGAGAGGGGTTCGTTCAAGAACAGAAAAGAGATGATCACACCATGCAAATTCGGGAAACCGGGTATCCAGAAAAAAATTGATGAAGTGCCATATGACCACCGACAGGGCTGCAATGCCACGCAACCCGTCGAGGCCATGCTCATGGCCGGCCCACCTTGAAAAATCTCGGTCGAAGGTGTTATCATTTGCAGCCTTGACTTCATCATTCCTGATTGTTGACATTATAATTCGTATTCCTTAACCGTACGCTCACGAAGTGGCATTTTTATCAAGAAGATATTTTCCTGTATTTTTCAGGCCACAACCGGGCCAGGCGTTCGGCTATCGCCTTTTCCTGGCCCTCGACCGTGGGTTCGTAGAAAACCATGTCTTTTATATCTTCAGGCAGGTAATTCTCCTTAACGAAATGGCCCTCATGGTCGTGCGGATACCGGTAGCCCTTGGCGTAGCCCAAATCCTTCATGAGCGAGGTCGGCGCGTTTCTGATATGCATCGGAATTTCGTGTGCGCCGCGCGACGCCGCGTCCTTGGCCTTCCTGATGGCCAGGTACGATGCGTTGCTCTTGGGACACGACGCGAGGAATGTCGCGCACTGCGAAAGTATGATCTCGGCCTCGGGCAGGCCGATGTTCTTCACCGCGGTGAAGGCGGATACCGCGAGGTTCAGCGCGACGGGTGAGGCGTTGCCGACATCCTCGGAGGCGAAGATGACCATGCGGCGCGCGATGAAGAGCGGGTCCTCGCCCGCAAGAATCATGCGCGCCATGTAGTAAACCGCGGCGTCAGGGTCAGAACCGCGAAGCGACTTGATGAAGGCCGAAATGGTATCGTAATGCCGGTCCCCGGCCCGGTCGTAGTACATCATCGAGTTCTTGACCGCTTCCTCGAAATGCTCTTTGCCGATAAGCCCGTCTTCCGAGAGAGAAAACGCCGTCTCCACGATATTGAGCATGCGCCGGGCGTCGCCCCCGGCTGCGGCGACGATCATCTCCTTCACGCCGTCGGCAAAGCGGATGTTTCCCTCGCGGAGCACGCTGTCGCGCGCGGCCGCGTTGTCCATTATCTTCATGAGATCTGCGTCAGCCAGGGTCTTCAGCTTCAGCACCCTGGTGCGCGACAGGAGCGGCGATATGACGTTGAACGAGGGGTTCTCGGTGGTCGCGCCGATGAGCACGATGTCGCCCGACTCGACCGAGGCCAGCACCGAATCCTGCTGGGCCTTGTTGAAGCGGTGTATCTCGTCGAGGAACAGCAATGTCTGCTTCCCGGCCTTCCTGTTCTCCCGCCCGATGTCGATCACCCTGCGCACGTCGGCGACGCCGGCCGAAATCGCGCTCAGGAAATGCGCTTCCAGCGAGCAGTACCTGGCGATCAGCCGGGCCAGGGTCGTCTTGCCGGTACCGGGGTCGCCCCAGAGTATCAGCGAGAATGCCTCGCCCCCGTCGATCATCGAACGGATGATCTTCTTTCCGGTGAGCAGGTGCTCCTGGCCGATGAACTCCTCGAGGGATTCGGGCCTGCAGCGCTCCGCCAGAGGGCTTATGTTGTCGGCATTTCCGGTCATGGTGAGGACTGTAGGACGGGGCCTTTTTGTCGTCAAATACTAATTAAGCGCCATACGTTTTCAGGTCATCAGGGTGATTTTTGTGATTAAAGTATTGACACATTGCTTAAAATTATTACTGTTTCAAAATTTAGAAAACAAATATAAGGGAGCCTCTGTAAATTATATTTTTGATGTTCCCTTACGGGCATCCAGATTCCTTGTAATGTTTCATGAAAAGAAGTATCTCATCCTTCTTTTGAACCAGCCCCACCGAAGAGTGGGCAAAAACCATATTTTTATAGGCGCCCATAATCAATACTTGAGTTATTAATGATTATTTCGTATAGTAGTTATTAACCCTATTGACAGGAAAGAATATTGCCCACGGATTTTAATAAAAAGATTTTTTCATCAATTCTTCAGAAATTTCCTGAAAATGCCCGATCAGTAGTCCTGACCTGCATTCTCAGCCTGAGCGCCGGTCTTTCCGCGGTAGCCTTCATCTTCCTGACCGATTTTCTTTTTTCTCATACATTCATGATGCTCGCCGAAAAATCCAAGGCAGTATTCATACTGACGAGCTTAATCATCATAACCGGGACCTCGCTTCTGTCAGGTTACTTAGTGCATGGATTGAGCAGAGAAGCCGTCGGCAGCGGAATACCCGAGATCAAGACCGCATACTGGAAAGAACTGGGCCACATGCACATCAGGGCCGGAATAGTAAAATTTTTTGCGGGGATTCTCAGCATCGGAGGCGGCAGCAGCCTCGGGCGCGAAGGCCCATCGGTATACATCGGCAGCAGCGTCTCATCAAATTTAAACGGCCTGTTCGGCGCCGCGCCACGGCAGAGAAGAAGCGCGACATTGATAGGGGCCTCCGCAGGCCTCGCGGCCGCTTTCAATACGCCGGTGGCCGCAATCATGTTTGTCATTGAAGAAATACTCGGCGACATGAACAACCGATATCTAGGCCGCGTTGTCCTCGCCGCGGTGACAGGCGCATTCACGGTGCATGCGATACTCGGCAGGCATCCGGCCTTCTCCATCCCGTCGATCGAAAATATAAGCTGGTCCCATTATATTATCGTCCCCCTCGTCGCAATTACCGCATCCTATGCCGGCGTGTTTTTTCAACGTATGACGCTCTCTCTGAGAGAAAAAATCAGGAAGGAAAAACGAATCCCGGCATGGGCATTCCCGGGAATCGGCGGTCTTATCACATGGGTAATCGGCTGCAGCGCTTTTCTGGCATTCGAAAAAATCGGCATATTCAGCCTCGGGTATCAGGATCTTTCAAACGCTCTCAACAACAATTTCGAATGGGAAATCGCCGGATTTCTTTTTTTCGGAAAATTGCTCGCCACCACCGCCTCATATGGATTCGGCGGCTGCGGCGGCATTTTCGCACCCTCGCTGTTTGTGGGGGGCATGGCCGGATTTTTTATCGGAGGCGCGGCCTCTATCTGGCTGCCTCTGACGCCCGCTGACCAGATCGTTTTAACCGCGGTGGGAATGAGCTCGTGTCTCGGGGCGATTGTCCGCGCGCCCCTTACATCAATGCTGATCGTATTCGAGATGACGCACGAATTCTTGATGGTTCCCGGACTCATGATCGGATCAATTATCAGCCAGGCCATAGCGCATCGCTCATCCAGCCTGAATTTTTATGACATGCTGCTGGTCCAGCAGGGCCACGAACTGCATAAAATCAGGCCCCCCGTTGATCTTCAAAGCTGGCAGAACATGCAGATTTCAGCCATCGCCAGCCCGAACCCGGTCGGCCTGCGTGATCTCTCGGAAAAAGAAATGCAGGAAATAATAGAGCGCTATCCGTATAACGTATTTCCCGTTTTCTCGGGCGGATCCCTGCAGGGCATCGTCACCCGGCAGCAGATAAAGGCGGCCCTTCTCAGAAAAAAAATCCCCAGAATAGAGGAAATAGGAACCTGCTATGCGGACCAGACGGTGAAAGAGGTGGGCAACAAGTTTGTCGAGTCCGCTGAGCAGGTGTTAATCGTTCTTGAAAGGGATAAGAACACGATCAGGGGCATAATCACCCTGCACGATCTGATTCGGGCCCAGGCCTCAATACAGAACTAGTCTTACGGCATTTAAAAGTAATACCAGATGCTGTCGTACTCCTCTGCCGGTTCGCCGTCACGCTCGAGTCTCTTCAGGTAATCGTATATCGGCACGTCCGTTCCGACATACGTTTTCTGGTCGGCGATCTTCTTCTCCCATGGATGGAATTCGTATACGCGCGAGCCGTCTTTTTTGATCGATATGAAGTCCCTGTGCTGCCAGGCATTGAGGTCATTCTTTCCGAGTCCGGGAACGTTGTATACCGGTTCATCGGTGCGTGAAAGTCCCGGCATCAGCCTGGATTCCTCCTTCTGTTCCTGGAGCATGCGCGCGATGGGAACCATGTAGTCTTCGGTTTCAATCTTGCCTTTCGGATAGAACGAATAATACGGATCAACGCCGCATAACCTTATCAGACTGCGGAGCCTGGCGGCTTCGAATTTCCTGGATATATAGTAGGTGAACACGAGCTGGTTGTAAACCGGAATCCCCCTGGTTTTCATGTTTTCCACAGCCCTGACAAAATCCGGGGTGACCTCGTATGGATGCTGGATATGGGTCACAACCGCGATTTCCCTCCTGCCGGGCGACCTGAACGATGCGAGCATGTCGCAAAACCCTTCGGTCAGCCTCATGGGAAGCGTCACCGGGGTGCGAGTGCCGATCCTGATCCTTTCGACATGGTCTATGCGCGACACCTTCTCGAGCAGGGTTTTAATCCGCGAATCAGGCATGACCAGCGGGTCGCCGCCGGTGATGAGGACCTCGGTTATCGCATCGTGATCCCTGATCCACCCGATGGCCGCATCGAGCCGTTCATTATCGGCCATGGAACCCGCTTCGAGCGGTCCCTTGATCTCCCAGTTGCGCTGGCAGTAAACGCATATCTGCGGGCATGAATTGTAGGGCTTGAGTATCACGATGCCCGGGTAGCGCCGCGTGACCAGATCAACAGGAGAGGTGTCGGATTCGAGCATGAAATCGTTGATGTATTCCTCCCTGGCGCCGCCCTGGTAGGAACATATATAGCTGTCCGGAAATATCACCTGAGTGCGGATGGCCCGGCCCCCCCTTTCATCCGGTCCGGTAAAAAGAGAGGCGTAATACGGTGTGACACCGAACGGAATTCCGAGGTCCGAAACCTTCCGTATCCGCCCGATTTCGTCATCCGAAAGATCTGCATAAGCCCCGAGCAGCCTTGCATCCCTTGCGATGTGCCTGAGCTGCCATCGCCAGTCGCGCCACTTCGACTCATCCGAACCCGTGAAAGAAAGAATCCTTTTCCTGTTGATATCCCTGATCCTCACCAGCTTTTCATCAAGACCCGAAGCGTATCTCGACATTTTCTCTTCGACAAGCTTGTGTATCTGGTCGAGCTCCAGGGAGCGCTCCTGCGCTGCGTTACGACCCTTAAGATCGTCCCTTTCGCCGAATGAAAATTCGGTTTTTTCGTGGAGCCTGAATCCGCCCTCTATGCCCCTGACAAGATGGCATATATCGGCCCAGAAAGCCTCTGAAAGTGAGGGATCAGGACTGCCTTCGGCCGCATGAATCAGCTCATTCAGCACGCTGAACCCGGCGAGGCCCTCGCTGCGGGGATGAAGTATCCCGCGCCACGCCCTGGCGCAGTCCCTGATGATGACGAGATCGAGATCGTGCATACCGGTTTCTTTTTCCGAATATGTTATAAAATGACGCTTATTGACATGCTGCAGCAGCCTTTCCCTGATAATCTCGCTGTCCTCGCCCGATCTCAATATCGCGGTCCAGTCTTCAGAGATCGAGAGGAAAAGTTCCGGTGTATACTTTTTGTTCATGGTAAAATCCTGTCATTCATTATTGCGACAGCATTGTTTTAATTCTATCCATAATAAGCTCCTGCAATGATTTTTTGCGCGACTACAGATACCGTAAACACAGATTTTTGCCGTATTTGAATAAAAGCATCAGCGGTCAGTTAGCGGTGGAAGGATTCCGCCTGTTGGATGTTTGACAAACAGGCATCACCGTTCAGAACAGCAGGGTAATAAGGCGATGTCCCCTCTCAGCACTACTAATGATGTATATCTAATAAGTTGAAAGGAAAATAACAATATTGCAACCTTTTTTATTAAGGCTCGAAGCGTGTTTATATAAGTAAAAAATCGGTTAATTAATAAAAAAAATGTAATTTAAAGTGGTAACATCAAATCATGAGGGAGACTTTAAGGTACACCAAGTGGTCAGTCTTTTCAGTGCCGCGGGGGGCGTCATTGTTGAAATCGCGTCTGTATCCACCGATAAAATACAGACCGCTTTTGCCGCACCCGGTTTCAGTTTCCCTGATTCCTGGAATGGAAAACGAGGTTATCCTTATCTGGGCGAAAGAATCGATATTGAAACGATAATCTTCGCCATTGTAAAAAGTGGGGATATAAAATGCCGTGAACTGTAAAAGCAGCCAGTCGAGGGGCGTGATTTTAAGCCTGAATCTCAGCGAGGCCCTGGCCTCATGGCTCTCGGCCCGGGATGAATATTTTTCGTACTGATATATCGGCGCTCCGCTCAGGTCAGTCAGCAGATATCGGTTCCTGAAAAAAACAATCTTTGCACCGGCTCCCGAGTTGTTCCTGAAAGAAAGCCCGCTCATTTCGTTATATTCCGCCGATGAAAAGGCGAATATTTCCACCCTGGGATGCACAAAATGGTCGAGGTTGACGATTCCCAGTCCCCTGTGCTCAATAACGATCGAATCGTTTTCCCCGTAAAACGTCTCGTAGGAGAGAATAAGCGACGTGTAACCGTTGTCGTATCTGAATGAGGTTGATCCGTTGACGCTGAAAGAATCAGTATTGCCCATGTTGCTCTGGAGGCCGGCGGCGAGCGAAAAGAATATTTTTTTATCATCGGCAGCTTTCTTCTTAAGCTCGTCCAGTGAAAAAAACGCGCATGCGGCCTTCCTGCCTGTTTTCACTTCCGTGATCTGCCGGGCTGCATCTTCAGATCTTTCCGCTGTAACCTGCGGGTCCGCACCCGGTTCCTGTGCATAGATGAAGGCAGTTGAAATGAGAGCCAGAAATAAAACCATAACTGCGATTATACGGACTCTAATCAACATGACGGGGATACTGCCACTCTCGCCAAAATCAAGTTAAACCGGAAAGGTCATTCAGATTTTCATCCAGGGCGAAATACCTGTTCACATGATCGATTTTTTCCTTTCCGAGAAGGCCCAGTTTCCGGTCCGTTACAATCCGTATTCCCAGGGACTTGAGCAGAAGGGCGACATGAAACGGCCACATGTAGTATTTGCCGAAACTGGCGAGAAGTAAAAACGCATCCCCCCTGCCGTTGAAATCGAGGCCTGGCGGCAGCATCTTCTTTATCCTTTCCGACGTCCTGTGGGTATGATCACACGGTTTCAGCGATCCGGGAAACACGCTCTTCAAAAAAAACGGATGGCTATCCTCGACCAGCGATGCGTCCTTTTTCTCGAGAATGTAATCATGAATCTTCATCAAATTCGGCGAGGGATTGAACGTCGTATCAAGCAGGCGGATTATATGACGCATCCTGTCCATGACATTGACGAGCCTCAGATTGGGAGTGAGGCCGATGAAAATCATTTTTTTGATGTGCTTCGTCACGAGAACCTTGAGATAACAGGTGCGGCACGTCACCGCTGAAACCGCAAACGCGAGGCCGTTTCCGCGGTACTCCTTTAAAACCATGGTTTCGTCGAGGTCAAATATGAAATTCTGCCCGAGAACCCAGTAGGATGCGATCTGGAACCCGATTATTTTACCCTCTTTCATGATGTACGTTAAAAGGTCTTTCTTCTTCGCATATTCAGAAAAATTTTCCTGGGGGATCCAGCACGCCTTTTCGATCGCTTCGCATTTTTTTATTACGGCCTCGAGCCTCGGCGCCGGAGTATTTTTGACATCGATCGTATAAAATTTGAATCCTCTGAAGTCATACGCTTTGTTCTCGGGGATGTCAAAATACAGCTTCTCTCTCAGGGCATCATCAATTGATGAATCGACTGTATCCAGGTTTTCTGTTGTATCGGCTGAAATGTTCATATAAGTCTCCTGATCATGATTAGTTCTTTTTTTTTATTATTATGTCAACCATGTATGCGAACCGAAGCCCATCTCAAAAACCGTCCGGTTAGTCTTGTTAAATCATGAATAAAGCCGTGTCAATATAAAAACCGTGAGGGATGATCTTTTATTATACAATGAATATTGACCTTTGCTTCCCGATTGTACGGATTAATTGCGTGATCATGTCAAGATCATTCTGAATCCCCGACTATTCGATCACGAATGATTCAACCCTGGCCTTGAGGGTATTGGTCAGGTCGAGATTGTCTTTCGTATTGCGGGCTATGTCTTCAGAGCCGGTGCTTATCTTCTGCGTCAGCTCGTTTATCCCGTTCACCGATGAAACCACTTCGTTCATGGCGGTCTTCTGCTCGACAATGGCGTTTTCTATCTCGCCCGATTTTTTGAGCACTCCATTGACGTCCGAGTTCAGCCTGATATTGGACTCAATATGGCGGTCCATGAAAACGGAAATGCTTTCCATCATGGTGTTTATCTCGCCCACTCCGCGGGTGATGGTGCTGATTTTCTCCACAACATCGTTCACCGTTCCGAGGCCGAATTCGATCTCTTTCTCGCTCGATGCGATGAGTGAGCCTATCTGCTTGACGCTCGTCGCGGTCGAATCCGCCAGTTTCGATATCTCGTCGGCGACCACCGCGAATCCCCTGCCGGCATCGCCGGCCCTGGCCGCTTCGATCGCCGCATTGAGGCTGAGAAGGTTTATCTTGTCCGAAATGTCGTTTATGATGCCGATTATCGAGGTCATCTGCCGTGAGCTTTCGTCGATCCTGCCCATGCTTTCCTTCATCCTGGTCAGGGCCTCCTCGCCGCTGGCAGCCTGTCCTGAAATGTCCTCGGTGAGGGCGCGGGCCCCGGACGTCCGGCGGTTGATGTCGCCGGCGGCTTCGGTCAGCACGTTCATCTTGTCCATCAGCGCGTCAAGCTCGCTCACCTGAACCTGCGCGTTGTACGCTATATTGTCCATTCCCGCCGACACTTCTTCGAGAGTGGCGGTTATCTCCTCGACCGTCGAGGCCTGGTTCTGCGTGTCGACGGTAAATGACCCCGTAATCCCCGATATTTCGTTCGTCGAACGTTCCAGCTGGGTCGATTTGCTCCTGATCTCCCTGATGATGTCGGCCAGGCTCTCTTTCATGTGATACACGTCCCTGCTTATCATGGTGAGGTCGTCAACAACGGCCATGACCGATCTGTCCGACGTGAAATCCCCCCTGCCTATGTCGTGAAGATAGGCGGTTATCATGTTTACTTTTTCCTTGATCGAGGAGGTGAGTCCATACACCAGGCTCCCGGCCGCGATCACGCCGAAAACCAGGATGAACCCAAGCTTGACCATGTCCAGGCCTCCGGTCACCCCGGCCCTTTCGAGGATCAGCAGAAAATACCCGATCACGGCGATTACCGGCAAAGTCAGCATGACGCAGATCGAAAGCACCATCCTCAGCAAAAAATTCACATGAATGGCTTCAACCCCGGCGACTCTTGCTGAAAAGAAACCGAGATTCAGGTAACGCTGGACGAATTTTTCGGTAAGGAAAAAATAAAGGACCATGCCGAGAGGCGGGACTATGGCCATGGTCAGCCATACGTTGATGGTCTGCACTCGCGAAAGTTCCGCCATAACGGTAAAGGGAATGTACGCCATCAAAAGGCCGGCTATCCAGCGCAGGAGAGACCCGATAGTATGGATAAAGGTAAGCGAAAAAAACCTCCTGCGGCCCTTCTCAAAGATATCCTCCGGCACGGCGGCGCCCGAAAGCGCGATTTTCATGTACTTCCTGACCGGACCGAGCACGATTGCATCGCTCAAAAAGGTCGTCGCCATCGATACCGGAACCACGACAACGAGTATTGCCAGCAGCAATTTGAGGTTTTCCATCGATATATCGAGGTTTACGTAGAAATAAAGAAACAGCATGGGGATGATGACAAAATAGCTGAAAAATTCCGTGGAGAGCAGAAAATATAATGTAAACCTCGACCCCGCGCTGCGGGCCTCGCCGCTTAACTGCATACAGTCCTCCTCGTCATTACCGGTACGGCGCCCATATCATGCGGCCCTGAAGACCGGGATGATTATTTATACACTGCGGGCCCCGAGGAGGCAAGAGTTTTTTGGAACTATCCGGGATGGGCCGAAGAGAAGGTCATATGAATCCGCCTTCGGCCCGCCAGGAAGTCATGCGCCGCTGCCGCTCCCTTCACCGGCATTTTCGCGTATCATCTCGTCCAGGTCCCTGGCCCTGTTCAGCATGAGTCCCGCGAAACCCACGATCTCGCCGGTCGACCGCGCCATGGCGGCGGCCATCTCTGCTATGCGGAGCACCATCCTGCCGCTCTCTTCCATGGATTGCTTGTGTTCGGATGTGGATATCGCGATTGATCTGGTCATCGTGTCGAGCATGGCGGCCTGGCCGACGATGCCGTTGATCACGTTCCCCAGCGACGCCATCTCACGGGCCACCGTCTCCACCTTGCCGTTGATGAGGCCGATGCCGCTTAAAATCTTCTCGATCGAACTGCGGGTGTCCTGCATGATTTTCAGACTGCTCTCGATGTCCTTGATGATGCTCCCGATCTTTCCGGATATTTCCTTGGAATTGTCCACCGTTGCGGTCGCGAGCTTGCCGATCTCGTCGGCGACCACCGCGAAGCCCCTGCCGGCCTCCCCGGCCCTCGCGGCCTCGATCGAAGCGTTCAGCGACAGAAGATTGATCTTATCCGTAATGTCGTCGATGACCGACATGAAGTTGCGCACCGTGCGCCCGCCCTCGGCGATGACGTGAATGACCTCCTCCATCCGCTCCATGTTGCCGCCGGTCTCGTCGGCCGAACGGGATATCTCGTTTACGCTCCTGAGCGCTTCTCCGCTCATCGAAATGACCGTCTGCTGCGTCGCGCGCAGGTCCTCGACCATTTTACCGACCCGTTCCCGCTCAACGACCTGGCTCTCGCCCGACGACCGTATCGTTTCGATCGCGGCGGTCAGCTCCTCGAAAGCCGCGCTCATCTCCTCGCTCATGCTCGCCTGTTCCTGGGACATTTCAGAAAAGGTGCGGCTGATGCGCTCCTGGTCGGTTCCCACGCTGAAAAGCTCCGAGGACATCTTCCTCGCCGAATCCATCATGTCCTCGAGGGCCCGTGTGCGCCTTTCGAGCCTCACTTTCGTCAACTCGAGCTCGGAGGTGGTTGTCCGTATCCTCTCAGCAAGGGCGAGCGAAAGAAGAAGCACCATGGCCGCGGAGCCTCCTTGCAGCGACCAGTCAGTGACCACGCCCGACGGGAGCGCGCCGAAGCTCTTCAGCAGATAGATGAAGCTGCCCAGAAGAAAAATGCCGCAGGCCAGAAGATACAGCCGGGCGTTCCGGTTGCCGAGCATGACGACGCGCACCCCGGCCGTTATGGCGCAGACCACGAC
>ERZ795054.682-NODE-682-length-38957-cov-5.103594_pt1 | contig 38957 bp, 19 predicted proteins | sample MGYA00375138_ERZ795054 | MGnify/ENA primary metagenome ERZ795054 (study PRJEB30183, sample SAMN05720215) | anaerobic digester metagenome | isolation source: active sludge of municipal wastewater-treating anaerobic digesters | place: USA | collected 2014-12-23 ... | reverse complement strand
CTTGCTCAGAGCCGTTGTGTCCTTCGCCGAAACCCACGACCTGGACATAACCCCCGCGCTGGAGTTGCCCGTCCCCGCGCCCGAGAAGCTTTCCGCCTCGGGTCTGCACGCCGGCCCCGCCGCTCACTGGGTTCAGCGTCTGTCGAAACTGACTTTGGCGGCGGGCCTTCCCGGCGGCCTCCCGGAACGCGTCCTTCCGCTGTCCGCCCCGCAAATCCGCCCCCTCTTGAAAACCCTGGCCGAGGCCGGCGGAGACCGGGTCGTCGGGGAACTGAAAAAATTCGGCTTGGGCCTGCCGGAGGTTTTCTCAGCCCTTCTCTCCCTGTGGGTTTCCCGGCACGAAATCTCCGCCGGCAACGCCGTGCCGGCGGAAATGGAAAAAATATTCCGGGAAAACGCCGCCCTCCATAAAAACGCGGGTGTCAAAAACGTTACTGTCCGCGTCTTCGACGGCGCCGAACTGATCGAAGGGCCGGACAGCTTCATCCTCTCCCCCTTCTTTGTGGACCGGGACGGCAACGCGGTCTTCTATATGAGCCGGCTGCTGGTGGAGGCGCTGAATCGAATGGACGGCCGGAAACGCACCGAAATCCTTGGCGCCCTGGCCGAACGGGAACTGCTCCTGCAACAATACCTGCGCGGCGGAATGGATTTCGATGCGGCCCACCGGAAAATACTCGACCTCGCCCCGGCGCAGAAAGAGCTCTTCGAATGGGCCTCCGCCCTCGCCCGCACGCCGTTCGTCGACATTCTCACCGCCGCTCCCGACTGGAAAATCCAACACGATTATTTGATGCAGGCGGCCAAAAAATTAAACCTCTATCTGAAACTGAAATCGGAGTCGGTTTCGCTGACAGAAAAACTCTTTGCGGAAGGCGGACGGCCGCGGCTCTATCTTCATGAACTTTTGCCGCGTTTCTTTGGCGGGTATCTTTCCATGCGATCCCGAAAACTGCGCGCCCCTCTGGAATCCCATCTCCCCATCAACACAGAAAAAGAACGCACCCATCTCGCGCGCGAACTGGAGAAGGGGCTGGGGCGGACTTCCGGCATCTCGGCGTTCTTCGAAGGGTCGAGCCAATGGAATTTCGACGCCTACCTCGACCGCGTGATCGCCGAAAAGGTCTCGAAAAACGACCTTACGCTCACCGTCAAAAGCGTTGGGAGCGCCCGGGGCGAGGAGCCCTATTCCATCGCCTTGATGATCCTGGAAAAGTTGGAGGATTACCACAAGAACAACGCCGCCCAACTCGGGGTTTCCCTCAACAAATGGCTGGCCCGCTGGCGGGTGGACATCCAGGCCTACGACATCAACATCTCCAACCTCTACGCGACGCAGCTCGGTGTGTTCGATTCGGAACAGATGGCGTCCCTGCCGGACCGATACCGCCGCTACTTCCGCCAGGAGGGTGAAAATTTCCACGCCGACGACCGGCTGCGGAGCTGGATCCGGCCCCAGTACCTCGATTTGAACGACGCCGAGCAGACGGCCCACCTGGGCCGGTCTCCCGCGGACGGCGTATTTTGTCTGCGCACCCTCCTGCAAGTCCCGCCGGAAAATCGCGGCCGGATTGTGGACGATCTCACGGCCGCCCTTAAACCACAAGGCCACTCCACCTATTTCGCCCTGACGGTGGGCGTCTATGAAGAATCGCTGCCTTACTTCCATTTCATCCGCGACGCCGAGGGAACCATCGTTTCCTCTCCGCTGCACAAACAACAAGCGGCTCGCCGAGACGAGATCCTTTCAACCTCGAAAGACCCGGCGGTCCTGGAACGATTCCGACTGGTCGAGCGGGCGGCCAAGCTGCTGGCCGAAGGGACGGACGCCGGGCGGCGGATTTCACCGGACGCCATTCTTCCCGTCGACGCCAAGGACGTGCCGGCGGCGATCATCACGTATTTCGAGAACCAGCGCCGGTCGGAAGCGCTGATGGACGGCCACGTTCCGAGCACCGTTGAAATGTATTTCGTCCTCACGCACCCCAACGGGGATAAAACGTACTTCTCCCAACAGGCAAACAGAAACACCGAGGGCGGCCCCGTCACGGAACGACTGACCCGTCTGGCGGATTGGCGCCAGGACAAGATGATCGGATGGGGCATCGTGCGGAACAATCTCACCGGAAACCGGGAGGAACCCCACGTCGGCTACACCCACACGGAAGAAAATCTCCGGGAAGAGGGGCTGGGAATCCGACGGATCCGTTCCATGAACGCCATCTCTCAAAAGTTGTATGCCCTGCCCCTCGCCTCCGACACGACCAGGACTTCAGCGGCGGAGGGCGTCTGGGAAAAATTGGTCCGGCGGGGAGAGGCCCGGGTCCTCGACGCGGGAACGCACAAGAAACGCTACGTGTATTCCGTCTCCCTCCCCGCGCCGAAAGCCGAACCCGCGAAAACAGCCGCCTCGTTCGCGGACGAGATCAACAAACTTTCGGTTTACCCGGTCACCATCTCTTCTCAAGAAGACCGCCAAAGAACCCTGAACGCCATTTCCGAACTTCTGGAGGAAATCGACCGACCCATTGTGTTCATGTTCGACATCGACCAAACGCTGATGGAAAAAAACGGCCGGCCGCTGGTTCGGAATTTCAAGGAATTGCTCCGGGTCTTACGCCGCCGGAACCACCTCGTCGGCGTCGTCACCCATCGCGCCGCCGTCATTGAAAAATTGTCCGGCGACACTGACGGAGACGCCGCCCGGGACATCACACAAAGCGCCGAATACGCGGAACTCGAGCAACAGCTGGCCGGACTGGGCGTCCGGATAGACGACCTCGATTATCTCGCCATGGGCGGCGTCGTTCTCGATGAAAATCGCTACATCGGTTACGTACGGACGCAAAACCGGTTCGATAAAAACCGGCCGGGGCCCGCCCAAAGGATTTACCCCGTCGACGCCCCCTGGAAAACCAGCAAGCTCTTCGCCCTGTCGCACGCGGACGATCTTCTGGCGGACCGGCTGGGCCGCGACAATTTCGACGGCGCCGACCTCGTGACCATCGGCGACGACCTCGAAAAAGACCATTCCACCGTCCACATGCAGCCCCACATCCCAAAACACGCCGACCGGGTGGCGGATTTCTTAACTCAAATGAAGGGCTCTGCCGTGATGCAAAAAACGCTGGCCCACCTCCGGAAATTCACGGGGATCATCCCCCCCAACGTGTCCGTGCACAGCAAAAAGATTGGGTTCACCAACGCGGCGGGGGTCAAGGATTTCTCCCTGCCCGACGACGCGGTGGAAAAGGACGCCGCCTTTTTCGCCATGGAAGAAACCATCCTCCGGCAACTCCGAACCCTCCAGGCATCGAAAGAATCGGAGCGGGTCCTCCCTCTTCTCCCGGTGCCTCTCTCGGCCGAACCGAAAACCCCCCAGACCGCCGAAGAATTCCTGGCGCAGCGGCATGGCGCCCCGAGGCACGACGGCCTTCTGGCCCGGATCCGGTCCGTGTCCGAATGGAATGTCCTCGGCGAAACCGGGGAATTTATGACGGTTCTGGAACACCCCGACGTTGACTTCATCCTCAAAGTCCCCAACGCCGCGACCTTGCAGAACGAGGTCCAGGCGGACCGCATCCTCGAAAATTATGAACTGGGCGTGGAGCGCCTGGGCGGACTGATCCCGTTCACCGCGATCCTGCGCAACGTGACGCTCCGCACGGAAGGCAAACCGGCAGAGACCTACCCCTACGTCATCGTGCAAAAGAAGATCCGGCCACTGCAGACCGTCGTGTTCGAGCCCGATCAACACCGGAGGACCGTCCGAGAGTTCGTCTCGCTGACCCATCGTCTCTGGGAACGCGGCGTGTTCGACAAGGACATGGGCAACGTCATGGAGAACTACGGCTACGACGACGCCGGGAACCTGGTCCTGTTCGATCTCAGCCACCTCACCGACGCGCCGGACGCGCTCCCGGTGTATATCGAAAACTGGAAATCGCTGGCGCCGCCGTTTTATCGGGCTTTCCAATTTGACGAAGTGGAACCCCATTGGAGGCGCGGCCTCGACGCGACGCGGCGCGCGGATATCCCGGCCGAAGAACCGGGCCTCCTCTCGCTTCCCAAAGCGCTCCTGCCGTTCTGGCCCCAACGATGGGTCCAGCGCCATCCCAACCGCCTGGCGACCATAGAGACGTTCCTCTTCCAGGGGCTCCTGGTGGGTGGAGTTTCCCTTGTCCTGCATGCGTGGCTGGGGTGGGACCTGAAGCCCCTCCTGGCCGCCACGGGGCTGTTCAGCTCGCTGCTTTTTACCGTTCTGCATTACGCGGTTTATTTCGACGCCCAGGCGCCGCCGGTCCGACTCGGATGGAACCCGTTCCGTCATTTCGGCGTCCGCGTGAAACTCCTGGCGCTGGCGCTGGTCCTGGGATCCGCCGTCGGGATCGGGATCCTCGTTTCGCCCGTCTGGGGCGGCCTGCTGGGACTCGGGACAGCCGTCCTGATCCATCTCTCCTATTTGAAACTCCCCGGCATCGTTTCTTTCCTCCGTCGACTGTCGGCGGAACCCCTGCACGATATCCTGTCCCCTCAAAAAACAGGGTGGGCGCGGACGCTTTCTTATATCTCGCATCCCGCCTCCGCCGGCCTCTTCGAGGCCGTCGGGCTCGTTGGCGTCGTGGCCGTGCTGAACCCCGTGACCCCTCTCTCCTGGATGTTCGTGTACGTCGGCTTTTTCTTCGCCCACCCCCGGAACATGCGTATCTTCATCGACTCCTGGAAAAAACGGAAACTCGACAAGGAAGACGCCCTCACCGTGGCGGCGGAGGCGTTCGCGGAGGCCCTTTGGGCGGCGACGTTCTTCCGGTTCACGTCCCATTGGATCACCGTGGTGGCCGTGCTTTACTGGCTGTCCTACCCCCAAACGCTCAAAACGCTCTATGCCCTCAGCAAACGCCGCATCGGACCACGGGAACTTCTTTACAGGGGAATCCAGTTGATCGGAATTTTCGTCTGGATCGCGCCTTATTTCACCCCATGGTCCCTGTTGACCGGCGGGCTGATCAGCGGCGCGTTCCTGTTGTTCTGGGACCTGATCTTGTCCCCGCGGCTGGGCCTACCGATCCTGGCCGCCATCGGCGACGACCCGGACAAAGGCCTCCTGAACCGCTGGAGGGCCCGTCAAACGCCGCGCGTTTCTCCCGCCGGCGCTCGGAAACCGGACCTCCGCAGCGCCAAACGGCGCGACGTGCTCCGATACTTCGTCGGGCTGGGAATGGCCGGGGCCGTGGAATTGCTCAACCCGCAACAATTGTTTGGGAAAGTGGCGCAGCCGGCCGGGATGACGGCGAAACATCGGATCCTGCCCGGCGAAAAACTCTCCTCCATCGCCGAACTGTACGGCGTTGACGAAGAAACCGTCCGGCAGGCCAACCGGCTCCCCGGCAAAGCCGCCCTGAAACCCGGAACGTTCCTTAAAATCCCCGGCGTGTCGGAACTGCCGGCGCCGGACGACATGCGGGCCCTCCTGGAAGGATTCAACGTCGTTCCGACGCAGCAGGCCATCCGGCTGTGGAACGCCGCGGCGGACATCCCCTCCAAGACCTCGGCCGTGGCCCGGGCCATGGGTTGGACGACCGTGGCCTGCAAAAGTTCGGCCTACAATCCCTGGATCATCTACGAGGTGAAGTGGCAGATCGACCACGCCGTCGAGACCGGCCTGAGCCCGGAAAAACTGGCGCGCCTCAAAAAATTCTACGAGCAGGTCAAAACGAACGCTTCCGAGGTGAGCATCCAAAAAATGACCCGGGACCTCGACAAGCCCCAGATGCCCGTCTCCGCCCACCGGGGGGACGTCTGGGAACCGCTCCTCATCGTGCGCGAAGAGAACGGGAAAGTCGTGGGGTGGGACATCAACCGCTTCGGCCACGTGGCCGTCAACCCGCGGAAAATCCCCATCGGTTCCCTCATCCTGATTGAGATCGACGGTAAATACACGCCGGACGGGAAGACCATCGTCATCCCGGCCAAGGCCTACGACACGGGCGGTCATTTCCTGAGCGGCCGGCTGGACATCGACGTGGGCTACGTGCGCGCCCGAAAAGACACCAACCCCAAATCCGGGACCTGGAATCGGCCAGACATCGCGGATGTGGTGCGAGAAACGCCCCAACTGGCCGCAAACGACCTGGTACTGCCGGTGGACGGCCTGCAAATCTTCCTCCCCTTCGGGGCTTTTTCCTTCATCACCATCGGCTACCACCAAGGGGAGACTCTGCGCTGGTACGCCAAAAAGGACGCCATCAAGGTCCACGTGGTGAAACGGCCGCTCGGCCTGTTCCCCTTCTGGCCGCGGGCGTGGGTGCAAAAATATCCCAAAACGCTCGCCACCGTCGAAACCGTGATCTTGGGCGGCCTCGTCGGCGGCGTCTCTCTCCTCCTCAACCACTTCCTCGGCTGGGACCTGAAATGGGTGCTGAGCGGCATCGGGCTCCTTTTCGCCCTGGTCTTCTCGCTGATGCACCCTGCGGTTTATTACGACATCCTCGCGCCGCCCCGATCGCTGGCCGACATGACGCCCGGAGAACGGTGGCGCGCGCGAGGAGCGCTGTTCGCCCTGGGCTTGACCATGAACGCGGCGGTGGCGGCGGGCGTCCTGCTGGGACCCGTCCTGGGCGGTCTCCTCGGCTTGGCCGCCGCCGGCCTCCTGCATCTCGGATACAACCTCCGCTTCGCGCCGCGGTGGTCTCTCCCCCTGGCCATCTTCGGACGAAAAACGGTCTCCCCAGACCGACCAAAAGAGGCAACGCCGCCCGCAACGATATCGACCGTCGAGACCGCCCGGCTCCTGGCCGAACTCCTCAACGGCATCGAGCCCGACCAGCTGATCGAGTGGGCCGCGGCCGACGCCCGAACCGGCCGAGATTTCGATCGTCTCGCAAAAGACATCGCCGTCCGCGTGTTCGAAAAAGGCCCGCGCGGGGTCTCTCTCGGACAAGTCCTCGCCGCCCTGGCCGTCCTCCACGCGCGGGAGGGTCGCCCCATCGGCCACGTCGCGGCGGCGTTGGACGGAAACGAGAAAGACGCCGGCCTTTTCTTCGCCCTCTTGACGGATAAAAAACCGGAAGAATCCGCCCATTTCCTTCGATTCCTCGGTAAAACCGCCGAGGTTTTGCCGCCGCAGGACCGTCCGGCCCTGGAAAAATTGATGGAGGAATTCATCTCGGCCCAACTGAAAAAATCGGGCGACATGCTGTTGGATTTCGTCCGGCAAACCCTGGACGAAGCCCTCGCCGCGCAACGCCAAACCGGGGAACCGGCGGTGGTGGCGTTCCTTTTCACCGGCGCCGAACCGCTCTATCGGGTCGCCCAGGCGATAAAATCGTCCGATCCGAAATACGTCTCGCTCTCCCTGAAGCCGCTGTATCTCACCAAAAAGATCATCAACGGCCACGAGAAGCCGGAGGTCTTCCGCTACCTGCAGGCACAGGGACTGTTCGATTGCCGCACGCTCATTCTGGCGGACACCGGGTTCCTCGGCAGTATCCCGCGCTACGTGCACCGCTTGGTGCGTGAAAACGGTCTCCGCGCCCCTCCCGAGATCAAAGGACGGATGCTCTGCTACAACACCGACGAGGAGGACAACCGGCACCTCGCCCAGGACCAAAGAGCGGGCTTCGACATCCAGGGATACAACACCCGCTCCCGGAAATTCCCCCGCCGGACCGAACTTGAAAATTTTGTCTGGTTCCTCGACATGGCGCTGGCCCACACGCACAACTCCCCGGAAAAGATTGCGAAGGACCGCCCCGTCCTGTCGGAAATGCCTCTGCCCGTTCTAAGGAACCTGGGAAACCGCCTCCTCGCCCAATTCCTCGGTTCCCAACGGTCGCCCCTCGATCCAGAGGTCGTGTACGAGCCGCCGACCTTCCTCACCGATCCCGGCCGCCTCCTGATCGACGGAGAAAAAGCCCGCTGGCTGGCCTCCGGCATGGAAAACAACATCTTCCAGCATCCCACGCAGCCCTGGGTGGTGCGGGTCCGACGCCTCAGCGGGGCCGACGACGTGAAACTGGAGGCGGCCAATTTCGCCCTGCTCGCCAAAAAGGGTCTGGCCCCCGCTCCCATCGCCAGGGGCGTCACCAACGGCCACGGCTACCTGGTGGTCGAAAAAATCGAAGGGCTCTCCCTCGATCGAATCCGTCGGACGTCCCCCTCGGCCCTGGAGCCGGGGCTCTCGGCAACGCGGCAACTTCTGACCGAACTCCTCCGGGCGAGACTCTTCCTGCAGGACTGGAAACCGGAAAACGTCATGTTCGGCCATCGGCCCGGCGAACCCTCCCGGGCCCTGGTGGTGGACGCCCGTTATTTGGAAAAAACCCCGCAACTTCCCATCCGGGAATTGGCTCTCCGTTACCGGCAAGCGCTTTACGGTTTCGACGGCTGGAAAACGTGCGACCCCCAAAAGAAACTGCTGGCCTTCCTCAACGACGTCATCGAAGGTCACACCATCCTGGAGGGAGAAGAAGAGATTTTCCGACGAGGCGCGGTCGCGCACGACATTTCATCCAAAACAACCCCCGTGCCGAACGAACCGTCTGTCGTCCTGGTCGGGGCCGACAACTCCCGCGATTTCGACGCGGAAGCCCTGACGCGCTTGGAATCCGCCCGCCGGAACTCCGCCGAGGCTTTTTCGGAAAAACTCCTGGCCGAACAGTTAGCGCGGCTGGAAAAGAACCTCTCCAAGGTGAACGGTTTCTCATTCCGATGGGCGCAAGCCATCGCGGAACGTCTTCGAGCCGAGCACAGCATCAACGTGGACCTTGCGCCGACCCATTTCACGCTGGCCTCCGTCATCCAGGAATTGATCAAGAACGCTTTTGTTCATGGCAACCGGCTGGATCTCTCCCGCTCCGTGCGGATCAACTGGGCCGTAGAAAACGGCCAACTGTCCGTGACGGTCACAGACCACGGCACGGCCCCTGTCGAGTTCACGACCCCGCCCCGCGCACTTGATGCGGAATTCGAAGCCCGTCTCAAAATCGCCTCCGTTGCCGGGACCGGCGAAATCACCAGCAACCACCTGGGCGCCAAACTGATGCGAAAAAATGGGTATGACCTCCGCGCAATGCCGTTTGAAAACGCGGAAGGCCGACAAATCGGCAATTCTGTTGTGGCCACGATTCCGCTGACTCAACTCTCCGGCCCCGTCGAGGATCCTGTCCTGGCCCGCTGGCAGGCTCGTCGCTCACAAGAAACGAGCAGCCGATCCGAATCCTCCGGCAAATCGATCATTGACGCGACGCCCCACGGCCTGTTCCCCTTCTGGCCGCGGACGTGGGTGCGGAAATATCCCAAAACGCTCGCCACCGTCGAGACCGTGATCTTGGGCGGACTGGTGGGAGGCCTGTCGGCCCTCCTCACCCATTACACCGGTTGGGATCTGAAATGGGTTCTCTCGGGCGTGGGCGCCGCAACCGCCCTTTTCTTCGCCCTTCTGCACGGAGCGGTTTACTACGACATCCACGCGCCTCCCCGCTCGCTGGCCGACATGACGCCCAGCGAGCGGTGGCGCGCGCGAGGGACGCTGTTCGGCCTGGGATTGGCCATGAACGCCGCGATGGCGGCGGGCCTCCTGATGGGTCCCGTGGTGGGCCCCCTCCTCGGCTTGGCCGCGGCGATCCTTCTCCACATCGGCTACAACCAGTGGCTCGCCCCCCGCGCGGGACTTCCCCTCGGGACGATCGGCGGTGAAAGCTGGCGTGACGACTACGAAGCCCCCCTGAGCCGGAGCTTTGAATGGTTCATCAACCAGGCGAAGGAACTCGTCCTGCCGGCCAAGACGCGGGAAAAATTCCACGAGACCGGCAAAGCGAAAGATTTCCCGGGACTCTCCGCCGTCCTGACGTTCAAGAAGGGCTCGCCGACGCACGATCGCGTAAGGACGTTGATGGGCCAATTGAAAGGGGATTTGGAGCGGGCCGGCGTCTCCCATTACTTTGCGTTCCTGGATGCCGCGGACTACGAGCCCCACATGACGCTCTACGACACCGCCCTCCGGCCGGACCGCCCGCTGACGGACGAATTGACCCGCAAGGTCAAGGACGCCTTCACGGGACTGGCGCAGGAAAACCTCGTCCCCGCGGAATGGTCGGCCGCCGGCTGCGCCATCTCCGCCGGAGAAGGCGGGGCCTCCATCGTCCTGCGGACCCACCCGAAACAAAAACAGGACCTGGACACCGCCCTCCGAGTCCGGGACCGCCTGCACGCCGCCCTCCGATCCCCGGACAGAGGCGTCGGAACGGACGTCCCGTTCATCGGCCACACGACACTGGCCTACATCGTCAAGGACATCCCTCCCGCCGATTATCGAAAAGTGCAGGACATCCTCCGCCGCTACGTGTTCCAGTCCGCCGGCAACTTCCTTTTCGACCGGGTCGAGTTCAGGAAATTCAACACCATGTTGGACTGGGACGACCCCCTGGCCGAATTGACATTGCAACCGGGCAGCGCCGTCCCGCAGAAGCCGAAGAAGAAATGGCTGATCCACGACACCGGGGCTGCCCCCATCGCGGAGATCGCCGGGTTTCTGTCCGTGACCGGATATCCCCAGCTCATCGCCAGGGAACTCACGGAAGCCATGAACCGGCGGCTCGCCGAAGGGAAGAAAGTCGCCCTGCTTTCGCCGGAGGTCGGGCGCCTGCTCATGGAGTACGGCCTGTGGACGGGAGACGCCGCCATGAATTTCTTCGGAAGGTTCGAAAAGGCGGACAAAGCGGTCATTTTCACGGCGCTCAAAAAAGCCGATATCCCGGTGCTCAAACGCTATTTCCAAAAGGACCACCCGCCGAAGCCGGACCTGTCGCGATCCATTTTCGAAGTCCTGGCCAAAATATTGGCGCGGCGCAAAAACGACACCGTTGAAAAGGTCGCCCGGTTCCTGAACGCCGACGGCCGGCAGAAGGAGTCGGATTACAACGACCTGCCGCACATGCGGGAAGCCGTCAAACTCATCAAGGACGCCGTCAAGAAACAGGAGAAGATCGTCATCTTCGGCGACTACGACGTGGACGGCGTCACCGCCACCGCCATCATGCTCAAGACCCTCCACCGGATTCTGAAAGCCGAGGGGATCCCGCCGGAAGACTACGGAAAATATCTCGGCTATCACATCCCCAACCGCTTCACCGAGGGCTACGGCATGTCCGTCGCGGGGGTCGACGAGGTCATTGCCGAAGGGGCGAAGCTCCTCATCACCGTGGACAACGGCATCCGCTGCCGCAAACCCGTGGAACGCGCCCTCGAACTGGGGATTCGCGTCATCGTGACCGACCACCACCAGCCCGACAAAGAAAACGCGGACACCCCCGTCAACGTCCCTCTCATCCACGCCATGTACATCGAAGAACGGGATCATCCGGCCAAACACATCTCCGGCGCCGGCGTCGCCTACAAACTGGCCCAGGCGCTCATGGACGATTACGGCATCCAACGACCGGCCGACGACCTCCTCGACCTGTTCGCCTTCGGCGCGGTGGCGGACCTGGTTCCCCTGCGCGGAGACAACCGGCTCCTGGTGACACGGGGGCTTGAACTCATCAACAGCCCGCGCGTGAGTCTCGGGATCCGAAAGCTTCTGGAAGTCGCTCGGAAGAACGGGAAAATCAAGGAAGACCAACTCGTGGAAACAGGCACCATCGGCTACTACCTGGCCCCCATGATCAACGCCTCCGGTCGAATCGCCTCCGCCACGGAAGCCCTCGACCTTCTGATGACCGAGGACGCGGCGATGGCCGACGAATATGCCGGCCGACTGTATGAACTGAACATGGAACGGCGCGAGATCGAGGCTCAGATGGTGGAACTTGTCGAAACGCGGCTGAAAAAGGAATTTGACTCGCAAACCAAGGGGGCCATCGTGGTCGGCGAGGAAGGATGGAACGAAGGCGTCATCGGCATCCTGGCCTCCCGAATCGTCGAAACGTGGGGATTGCCGGCGGCGGTGTTTTCCATCGACAGGGAAAAGGGCATCGCCAAGGGCTCCATGCGCACCATCCCCGGCGTCAGCGTCATCGACGCGCTGACGGAATGCCAGAAGCAGGGGCTCGTGCTCAAGGGCGGCGGGCACGAGGCCGCCGGCGGGTGTTCGGTCGCGCTCGACAAGTTCGAGGAATTCAAACGCGCCTACAGCGACGCCGTCCGGCGCCAGATGGAGACGAAGAACATCGAACCGTTCATCGAACTGGACGCGCTCCTGGCCACCGAAGATATGGGAATCCCGCTCATCCAATTGCTGGAAAAACTGGCGCCGTTCGGGGTCGGCAACGCCCGGCCCGTCTTTGCCGGCCGCGGACTGCGGGTAACTTCCTACAAAATCAGCAAGGACGGGAAACACGTTCGCGGAATCCGCCTGGATTCCCCCAACCGTTCGCTTGAAGCCGTGGCCTGGCGGATGGCCACGCCGGAAATCCTCCAACTGCTCAACGACTCGGTCCGCACCGGAAAAAAACTCGATCTTATTTTTACCCTGGAGACGAGCGACTTCGGCGGCGTGCACCCCCAGCTTGTCCTGCGGGACATCCGGCCGGCCTCCGAGACCTCTCCGGCCGAAACCGCCCGCCTCGCGAAAGCCGTCGTCGCCGGCGGCCCCCTCCGCCCCGTCACACCTCCCCGCGAACGACTGGAAAAAATATTGACCCGCGCGGGCAACGGGGACCTCCCCTCTGACGACATCGACGACATCCTCCAGGCTTGGGAAGGACTGCGGGTCTACAAATACAAGACCCTGGAAAAAGAGAGTGTCGACTTTTTCATCCGGCTCCTGGAACGTCTCAAGAAATTGCCGGACGTTCAGCGTGAAGAAATTCTCGACCGGCTTCATCCGCTTTTTGAAACAATGTTGGACGATCAATCTGAGGATTGGCGGCAGTCGTTCCTCAACCTCCGGTCCCCGAAAGATCAACCCCGGCCCCTCTGGGCCCAACCTCTGGACTTCAACGCATTGTTCGACGACACGGACGTGCTTCTGTTCGGCGACACGCACACAATGATCTCCCAACGGGCGTTCCTGGCGCAGCGCATGCGGGAGCTGAAAGAAGCCGGTGTCACGCATTTCGTTTACGAAGGCGTGGGGAGGCAGGTCAACAACCGGGTGAGGGAAGACAGACGGGTCACGCTGATAAAAGGCGACAACATCGCCACACAAATGCTGCGCCGGGCTGCGGAAGAAGCCGGAATACAGTTCGTTCCCATCGACATGTCGGCCCAACTGATGGATTCCATACTGCGGAAGTTGAGTTCCTTTGCAAGTGCGCGTTTGGGCAGGTCTTACGACTTTGAAACTCTGAAACAGTATCTTACAACAGACACCGTCTACGACGAATTGGTCATGAGACGGCGAAACATTTATTTCTCGAACTTCATCAAAACGATCCTGCGGAACAACCCGAACGCCAAAATCGCCGGAATCATGGGTGAAACTCACCTTACGTCCAAACGCGTCCGAGGCGGCGCCACGGGCGTCGTTGAACGACTTCGTTCCGCCGGCATCCATGCGAAAGGCGTGCGGCTCGAAAACGCCGAATCCGCCGAGGCCCCCCTCTTCGACGGGACACGATGGGACGCGCCCGGTCGGGGATCCACCGTCTACATCCCTCGTGACATGACCTACTGGGGACGTTATATCCTCGATACCTTTCTTACCCCGCCGGCGACCCCTCCCGAAAAAACGCCCGCCCGCAAAGACGGCGGGTCGCTGGCCGATCGAATCTCTCGGGCGTCCTGGCGAAGGGTCTCGGAACCCTCCCTGGTCGGCCACGAGGTGGAGGTTTTCGTATCGGATGAACTGGGTCTCGTGGTCAAAGTCCCTCGTCCAAAAAACAAAAAGAAATGGAACACCGTGGTCAAACCACACGCTCAAACCGCCATTGAGAGGCTGGGCCCCGAGGCGGCGAACGCCGCGCCTCTCGCCCCCCCGACCGTTCTTCTGAAAAACATCCAATTGACTGTGGACGGGCAAACCCTCCGCTTTGACGAAGGCATCGCACAGGCGCGCGTTCCGTTGCTGGGCGAGGTCATGCACGAACTGGACAAGACCGGCGACCTGGCCGGCACGACCGCCCTTTTGAACCAGCTGATCGGACTCCTGACCGACCTGGCCCGACGCGGCCTCATTTATAACGACGAGTTCGTCCTTAAGAATTTCGGCGTGTGGCGCGGCAAGGACGGCCGGCTGTCTGTCGTGGTCATCGATTTCGGAGCGCTCACGCCCGGCCAGGGACTCCTGGACAAAGACCCGGACCTCATCTATTTCTACCCCGCCTACGTCGATTCCCTCAAAGATAACCTGAAGGGCTGGCACACCCCCTACGGAAAATTCCGCTATGCGGAAAAACTCATCGCGTGCCTTGACGCGGAAAAATATTTTCTGACACTGAACCATCTACTGGGCGAACTGGGAGGATTGGCCAAACCGCTGGCGCCGCCGACGCCGAGCTCTCCTCAAAAAGCGGCCCGGCCGTTCGACGTCTCGCACAACGCAACGGCGTGGCTGGCGGGCGCGGTGGCCCTCTCCCTGGGACTCCTCCTCACCGTTTTCGGCGCCGCGTTCGTGGCCCACACCGCCGACCCCGCCGCCTTTTGGGTCAGTCTCCTCGTCCTCGGCTGGGGCCAGCTTTTCACCTGGAACGGCCAGGCCTATCTGCGACGCTATTATGCGGACTGGAAAAAAGCCAACTCGTTCCGGGCCGGCACCACAACACGGCCGGCCCCCTCGGAAGAAACCACCCCCATCGACGAAGAGCTCTGGCAGTCCTACGTGGCGGGACTAAAGAAGATGAATCCGGACTTCCGCGCCGAAGATCTCCGGGTGGACTGGGACGGCCAAAAAACCCGCGGCTCCCGTCTGGCCTCCACCGACGAGGATGGGAATGTCTGGCTGGACCCGTGGCTGGTGACGGACGTTCGCCAATGGGTCACGGCCCAAAACCGGACGGCTCTGGAACAGTCGGACGTGCGCCTCCTCTTGCTCCAAAAGGAACTGCTGCCCCTCATCGTTCAACACGAAGGACTGCGCGTCCGCTACACGCAGCATCCCCTCCTTCAAATCCCACTTCTGCAAACCCTCTGGATCTATCTCACCAAACCCGCGCCCGAACCCATTGACGTTGCGGCGGCGTCGGCGAAAAAAGAACCGACACGTCTCGAACGGGTCCTTCAAGACATCCGGTTGTTCCGGAAAAATTTTACGCGCCTTGAATCCCTCCTTGCCGCCGATACGCAAGGGGATCCTCTTCATATCCACGGGCACGTCGCGAACGGCCTGGCCCTCCTGTCATCGCTGGACGGGGAACCCGTAACCCGGCCGGTGGAAGAATGGGAGGACCTGCGTGACCGCCTGGCGCGGACACTGAACGACATTGAGAGGCGCGTCGGAGCCTCGATGTTTCCCCGCAGCGGACGGCCGGAGTCGGAACTGCAACAAAAACTCGAGTGGCTCAAAAACGACGCGGGCATCACGTCGGAAACCACGGCCGAGTCCCGGCGGACATACGAACGATATTTATCGAACCGGCAATCGGATCCCCTCCAATTGGGAATCACCGGCGGCCTTTACGGCGGCAACACGCGTCTTCTGCTGGCGCGCCGGCTCGGTCTGGAACCTTACCGAATTCCCGTAACAACGGTCGTGAGAGGCGGCGAACAACCGGAGACCCTTCTGACGGCCGCGGTGGCGGGCCGGCTGGACGCCCATCGACGGGAAAGCCAAATCACCGACGCCGACCGGGCCGCCCGGCTGGGCGCCCTCGTTTCGCGACTTCTGCGAAACCTGGTTGAATCCGGATATATGTCCGCCGCGGACAGCCGGGATTTCGTCACCGCGGAAAAGTCCGAGAGCTGGCGGCGGAGCCTGGCGGCCGACAACCTGGATCCGGTCAAACACGCCGTCTTCATCGAAGGCGCGCTCTGGCAGAGACTCTACGGAGCGGTTCGGGACCGCGCCCCGGGAGTCTCTCTCTCCTCGGACGAATTGACCGCTGCGCTCGATACCGCGATGATGCGGTTGACCGCCAAAGACGAGAAAAAAGCCGCGACGACGGCGGCAAAACCCGTTTTGCCCACGACACCGGAAAAACCGGCCGCCCCCTCTGAACGGACGGTCGAAACGCCTTCTTTCGATCTCCGCTCCGGCGGGTTCCCCGCCCTTCTCCACGGACTCGGCGTGTGGACGCGGCTGGCCCGCGCGACCCGGCTCGTCTATGCGGGCCTGACGCTCGGCGTTTCCCCCGTCCAACTGGCCCGCGCCGAATCCATGGCCTATGCCCTGGCGGAAACCGCCGCAAAAGCCATGTTGACCGCGAAAACCGGCATCAAGACAGAACAAAAAGCGGACGGCACTCTGGTCACCGAAATGGATAAACGCATCCAGGACCTGGCCGCGGCCGAGATCCGTCGCCGCTTCCCCCGACACACGATCTTCGCCGAAGAAGGGGCGGCCCAGCGGACCGTGAGCGAATGGATGTGGACGATTGATCCCATCAACGGCACCAAAGCCTACGCCGAAGGCGGCACGGAATATACTTTCGACATGTCGTTGTTGCACAACGGCCGGCCGGTCTTGGCGGTCAGTTTCGCGCCGGAAATGACGGCGGCGGGCCAACCGGGAGTGCGCGCCATCGGCAGCCGATGGACCGGCACTCTATTGAACGGAAAACCGGTCCGTTTTGATCGCTCCCAAGATGGAAAACGGGACTGGGACGTGATCTCCCGCTCGAGCGTCTCCCGAAAAAAAGACGATGCGTATCTGCGGACCTGGCGGGACCTCTATGGGGAATCCCACGTCCGGCAAGTCAGCAACGGAGCACTGGCCGGCCTGCAAATCCTGACCGAACAGAACGACGCCGTGTTCTCCAACGTGGTGGCGGAACCCTGGGACCCGGTGGCCATCTCCGCTCTCCTGGAATGGGCCGGGGGAGCACCCCTCCGATACGACGGCGCCTCCTACTTCCCGCTCACTCCGGCCGATTTCGACCGCGCCGGGCAGGGATCTTCCGGTTACATTCTGACCCGCGGCGGGATCCACGGCAAGCGCGCCGCGGAAGCGGCCTCTCTCTCCAACGGCCTTCCGGAACCCGCGAACACGCCGATCGACATCGGCGTCGACATTCAACTCGCCGTGCCGCCCGTTCAACGGCCGCTTTCCGAAATTAAAGATTCCGATGTTTTGGTCGCCCGCCTCCTACCTTTGGCGGGCGATTCCAGCGCCTCCAGTTCTTCCCCCTCCCTCCTGGAGGCGCTGACTCTTTCCTCCGAAAAAACGGCGGCCGGAACCGGGAACCGGCTGCCGCTGGAACGACTGTCTCCCGAGGCGGCCCGACGGCTCCTTCCTTATATGACGGATGCGGAACGACGCGCCTACGGCGCGACCCTCCGGCGAGAGGCGAAAAACATCCGGGATTCCCTGTCGGCCGGCCGCGCCGACGAAGGCGCGTTCCGGGAACTCCTGCGGAACGTCGGACGAGTCCACGGACAGGGCGGCGTCCTGTTCATGCCGGCCAACGCCGCGGACATCCCCCGACAAAAACGCCGCGAAATGGGCCATCTCGTCCGTCTCGCTTATGAGTCCGGACTGATTCCCGCCGGCGCCGTGGACGGCGTCGCGGCCCAAAAACTTCAGGGATACATGGACGTCTATAACCGCGCCCGGCATACCGCCGAAATGCGGACAAACCGGTCCGCCGTCGACCGGCTGAGGGAATCGGCCTCCTCTCTCCTCCGGAAACTCCGCGAACTCGTCCTGGGAGACGCCTCCCTGCGGGTGTTCCACATTCCCGTGTCGCGCGATGCGGCCGGAAAACTCCTCCTGCTGGACGACGCGCGCACCGGACTCTGGCTGGACCGCCTCTCCCGCACCCTATCGACGGAAGGACAAAAAGTCAGGACCGTCCTGGTGACGAACGAATCACTTTCGTCAAATGAAAAAGGCGAACTTTGGGACCTGGTCGTCGCGGCGCTCGCCCGGCGAACGGCCTCCGCCGCGGAGGCGGCGCAGATCGCCGCCCGGTTGAAAGCTTCTCTGGCCACGGACCGACCGATCCTCTTCCGGGAAGACGTCGGTGACGAAACCCGCCCAGGCATCATCCAGGCCCGGTCCCTTTCCAAATACCTGAAAGGCGTCCCGGCCGGGGCGGCCATGGACATCTACACGCTGTGGGAGGATCAGTGGGACCTCTCCGGCCTGCGCAAAGAAGCCGTCCGGCTGCTCGTCCTTTTTTCCGGCGACATCCTCTTCAACGCCGCCGAGTCCCTGGAGAAATCCATCGCCACCATCCGCTACATCCAGATCCAGGCCTGACCTTCCGCCTTCCGGCGTCACGCCGCCGGACCGCAAAAAATTCGTATAATACGCGCATCTTGAACAGGATCTATTTCCCCGAAGAAAGAATCCCGCTCGTCAAACTCCTCCCCATGGGGATGCAGCACGTGGTAGCCATGTTCGGCGCCACGGTGCTCGCGCCCATCCTGATGGGATTCGATCCGCAGGTCGCGCTCTTCTTTTCCGGCGTGGGAACCCTCCTCTTCCTCCTCATCACCCGTTTCAAGGTCCCGAGCTACCTTGGCTCCAGTTTCGCCTTCATCGGTCCGGTGCTGGCCGTGACCTCGGGCCGGCCGGAGAACATCCCGTTCGCCCTCTTCGGCATTGCGGGAGCCGCGGTCCTCTACGCCGCCGCCGCGGGGATCACCCTCCGGTGGGGGTCCAGCTGGATCGACCGCCTCATGCCGCCGATCGTCACCGGCACGGTGGTCTCCATCATCGGGTTGAACCTCGCCTCCTCCTCGGTGGCGAACGCCCTCAACGCCGATTTTGCCATCCGCACCGGCGCCGATGCGATACGGCTGACGGTGGCCGCCGCCACGTTCCTCACCGCGGCCTTCGTCTCCATCTACATGAAGGGGTTCCTGCGGCTCCTTCCCATCCTCACCGGCGTGGTCGTCGGCTACATCGTCGCGGCCGTCGCGGGGATACTCGACCCCGCGGCGCTGCAAAACGTCCGCGAGGCGGCGTGGATCGGCCTGCCGCCGTTTCAAACACCCCGCTTCAGCGTGCAGGCCCTGCTGGTGATCGCGCCCGTCTTCGTGGTGCTCGTGGCCGAGAACAAGGGGCACATCGCGGCCATCTCCGGGTACATGGGCCGGGACCTCAACCCCCATCTGGGACGGGCCTATCTGGGCGATGCCGTGGCCAGTTTCGTCTCCGCCCTGGGCGGCGGGACGCCGCAGACCACCTACGCGGAGAACATGGGCGTGATGGCCATCACGCGCGTTTTCAGCACCTACAACTTCCTGATGGCGGCGGGGATCGCCGTCCTCCTCGGCCTCTGTCCGAAATTCGGGGCCGTCATCCAGTCCATCCCGGCCCCCGTCCTGGGCGGCGTCACCCTCATCCTCTACGGCCTCATCGCCCTCATGGGCGTGAAGATATGGACCGACGCCAAGGTGGATTTCTGCGACCATCGGAACCTGGTGGTGGCGGGTTCCTCCCTCATCGTGGCCACGGGATTGGGCGTCCGCGGACTCACCGTGGGCGGCGTCAACGTGGCCGGCATCGCCTTCGGCACCCTTCTGGCCCTGGCGGCGAATTTCCTCCTCAACCTCCAGAAACCGTCCCCTCGCGCCGCCGAAGACGTGCCGGACGCCACCAGCATCTGAGCTTTTGCCGTCTCTGGACAAAACCCGAAAAATATCACATCATCTTTTCAAGAAAGAGAGGTGATTCACACATGAAAATCAGAATGATCGCGTTGCTTGCTCTGGCGAGCCTTTCTCTCGTGGCGGGCTTTGGTTGCAAAAAAGAAGCTCCCATGGAAGAACAGCCGATGCAGGAGCAGGCGGCCGCTCCCGAAGCGGCGGCTCCCGAAGCCGCTCCCGAAGCGCCGGCGGAAGCTCCGCAAGGCAACTAAGTCTTCATTCATCTGTTCTACTGTTCTACAAAATCCGTCGGTCCTCCCCTCCTTGGGGGCCCGGCGGATTTTTTTATGCCCCGTTTTTTCACGACTCGACTTCTCCCGTCGAAATGATAAAATAGCGGCCGCTTATGCCACGTTTCCCCTCAAAAACCCTCCCGCCTCCCCTTTCGAGAAATCCGCTCGACCGCCGAGACGCCGCGCCGCCTTCTCCGAGGAGGCCCGATGCTCTTTAACTCCTTCGAATTCCTGATATTTTTCCCCGCCGTCACCCTTCTCTATTTCGCGCTCCCGCACCGGTTCCGATGGGCGCTCCTCCTGGCGGCGAGCTGCCTCTTCTACATGGCCTTCATCCCTCAGTACATCCTCATCCTTTTCCTGACGATCGCCGTCGACTACACGGCGGGCCTCTACATCGAGAAAAGCGAAGGGCACCGGCGGAAAATGTTCCTGGCCGTCAGCCTCGTGTGCACCGCCGCCATCCTTTTCGTCTTCAAGTACTTCAATTTTTTCAACTCCAACTTCGCCCGCATCGCGGAATTCTTCCACTGGAACTACCCCATCCAGGGGCTCTCCATCATCCTGCCCATCGGCCTTTCGTTCCACACCTTTCAAAGCATGAGCTACGTCATCGAGGTGTACCGCGGACGCCAGCGGGCGGAGAAGAACTTCGGCATCTTCGCGCTCTACGTGATGTTCTATCCCCAACTCGTCGCCGGGCCCATCGAACGGCCGCAGAACCTGCTCCACCAATTCTACGAGGAGCACCGTTTCGACTACCGGCGCGTCACCGACGGCCTCAAACTGATGGCCTGGGGCCTGTTCAAGAAGGTCGTCATCGCCGATCGCCTCGCCGTGTTCGTGAACCACGTCTATGCCGACCCGGCCTCGTTCCCGGGGATCTCCCTCCTCCTGGCGACCGTCTTCTTCGCCTTCCAGATCTACTGCGACTTTTCCGGATACTCCGACATCGCCATCGGCTCGGCGCAGGTGATGGGGTTCCGCCTCATGGACAATTTCAACCGTCCTTATTTCTCCAAGTCGGTCGCCGAGTTCTGGAAACGCTGGCACATCTCCCTCTCTTCCTGGTTCCGCGATTATCTCTATATCCCGCTCGGCGGCAGCCGCGTCTCCGTTCCCCGTTGGTATCTGAACCTCTTCCTCACGTTCCTCATCAGCGGGCTCTGGCACGGCGCCAACTGGACCTACGTCTTCTGGGGCGCGCTCAACGGGGCCTACCTCGTCTCCGAGATCGTCACCGCCGGGCCGCGCCGGCGTTTCGTGCAGGCCGTCGGACTGGACAGGCTCCCCCGTCTCCACAAAATCGTTCAGGTCTCCATCACCTTCTCCCTCATCTGTTTTTCGTGGATTTTCTTCCGCGCCGAAAACCTGAGGGAGGCCTTCTACATCGTCGGACACATCTTCTCCGGCGTCGGACCCTTCGTCAAGAACTTCACCCTCTATCTGCTGAACGTCAACTTCAAACTGGGCCTGACGGTGGACAGCGCCGTCCGCGACCAGCTCCTCATGGGACAGACCATGCCCGAGTTCCGGCGCGCCCTGCTGGCCATCGGGTTCATGGAAATCGTCCACCTCATTCAGCGGCACAAGAACATCCGGCACTTCCTTTCCCAAAAACCGTTCCTCGCCCGCTGGACCGTCTATTATCTCCTGGTCATCAGCATTCTCCTCTGGGGACTTTTCAAAGATGAAAAATTCATCTACTTCCAGTTCTGACGTCCGCCGCCCCCTTCTCCTCTTCGCGGCCAAGCTGGCGTTGATGGCGGCGCTCGCGGCGGCCACCTGCCTGGCCACCTTCGTGCTGCCGCTGCCCTACGACCAAAACCTGGCCGTCATCATCAACAAACGGGACCGGCTCAGGAACATGCCGGGAGAGCGGCTCATCTTCGTCGGCGGGAGCGGACTCTTCGGCGGGCTGGACGTCCGCCGCCTCGAGGCGGAGCTGAAGAAACCCGTGGCCAACCTGGGCTTTTTCGCGGGGTTCGGGATCTTCCATCTCCTGGACGAAGTAACGCCTTTCCTCCGTCCGGGAGACACCGTCCTCATCGTCCCCGAGTACGGCCTCATCCGCCAGGATTTCCAAAACAACGAACAATCGCGGAAGTGGATCCTCCGGCTCTCGCCCGGGCGCCATGCCCTTCAACTCTACCCGCCGTCAAAGGACGGGCTGGTCAATTTCGTTCAGGATTCCGGCGCACTGCTTCTGAGCCAACTGGCCACCCTCCGCAAAGCCGTGGAAACCCTCTTCAAACGGGATACCCGTTTCTACACCCCGCGGGGATTCGTCAAATACCGGCTCATCACGGACGAAACGGGCGAACCGACCGAACATCACCGCTTCGCCGTGGTCCCGGCGGACCAAGTGGCGGGGAAAGGGGATACTTATCCGGACCTCACCGTAAAACCCGAATCGATGGCCCTCCTGAACAATTTCGGGGAGGCGGCGGCGCGCCGAGGGGCCCGCGTCCTCTTCGTCTTTGCGGCGTTTCCACGCGAGGAATACGAACTCAACAAAGCGGCCATCGACCGGCTCCACCGGCAACTGAAAAACGAACTGCGTTTCGACATCGTCGGCCAACCCGAGGATTTCATCTATCCCGGCCCCCTTTTCGCCAACTCCATCGACCACCTCAACGCGGACGGCGTGCGCGAACGAACCGACAAGCTCCTCGCGCTGCTCCGGCCCCACCTTCAAAACAAATAGGACGCCGGACCCCGTCGGAGGAATAAAAAAAAGACCGTGACGACGTCACGGTCTTCCTCCCGCCGGCCAATCCGACGGCGCTTATCGAAGGCGGCGCAAACGGCCGTCGAGTTCCTTATAGTGGAACAACGTGCGATAATCCACCAGGGTCGACAACGCCCGGGAATGGACACGGATATCGTTCTCCACCAAGATGGCCACCGGATTCAGCCCGCCGATGACCACCGCGCCCGCCCGCCCCTCCCCCACCGGGATTTCCAGGAGGGGTTGCCCCGGCCAACCGACCGTCATGAACCCGCCCAGCCCCGCTTCCTCCAGTCGTTTGGCCAGTTCGATCACGCGCTCGCGGCTGTCCGCCGGGATTTCGCGAAAGCTGGCTCCGATGCGTCCGCTGCCGGTCTTCACCGCGCCGGTGTAATCGGTCATGCCGCTGCGGATGAAAATCTCCAGCGGATCCAGCGTGGTCCCCTCGTAATGGATGAGTTCCGCAAACCGGACCGGTTTTCTGTCTCGCAGCTCCAAAAGACCGCCGAAGCGGGAGGTGGTGGGGATGCCGTGCGCCAGAAGAACGCCGTTGATGGTGATGGAACAAACGGTCCCCAGCCCCACATGCCCCGGCGGAACCACGATATCGCCGATCTTCTCCCCCTGCGGGAACAGCGCCACGAGGTGCCCCATGGCGTACCCTTCCTCGAACACGCGGCTCAACAGGGGAATGTTTTCCTGCAAGCGCTTGGTTTCGATGATGCTGATGTTGATGACGACCCCGCCCGTGCGGTTATCCAGATTGAAGTTCATCCGGTAGGTCATCTGGTCGATCTTGGCCGCCAGATAGCCCACCTTCTCGATCACCCGGGCGGTCGAAAGTTCGCGGCTCCCTTTCTCCGTGATCTGCCGCCCGCGTTTTCCGAAACTTTTTGTGAGCCCCTCCTCATCCATGGCCAACAGATGGAAGCGCACGGTCCGCTCGCTGATGTCGTGTCCCATGGCCAACAGATGTTCCGTGATGGCGGAACTGCTCAGGGGCCGGACGGACTCGTGAAGGACCTTGAGTATGGCGAGAATTTTTTTCTCGGTTTTCTCACTCATTGAAATTTCATGATACCAAATAATTGCCGGAAAACAGTATTTTTATGGCAATTTTGCCGATAATCCGCTCTTTTTTGAATAAATAGATTCATAATTTCATAAATAATAAAAATTTCTTGCATTTTTTTCGGTAATAAAATGGCGGCATTGCCAAAAGTATCTGGCATTATTGCCATATAAATTTTAATTAATGGATGAAATTTATTGATATCTTATCCATATTATCCTATAATTGGTATACGTTTACCAGATAGATCCCGCCCATACTGACCGAAACATCCGTTGTTCGCGTTTGTCATGGCATCGTCTTCCCTGGTCGCGACATCTTGATTGAGGCAAGTTTCTGCCACTAAATTTATGCGCATCATCGAAAAAAACACACTGAACGACACCCAAGGAATGCGCCTCACGCGAATGCGTTTCGAGGCGCCCGCCATCGCCCGCAAGGCGTTGCCCGGCCAATTCATCCTCCTCATGGTCCACGAGAAGGGCGAACGCATCCCCCTCACCATCGTGGAAACCGACGCCGCCGCGGGGACCCTCACCCTGATTTTTCAGGAGGTCGGGCACACCACGAAACTCCTCGGGAAGAAAAACGTCGGCGACTCCCTCTATTCCCTCGTGGGCCCGCTGGGACATCCTTCGGAAATCCCGCGGAACGAGCGCGTCATCCTGGTGGGCGGCGGCGTGGGCATCGCGGAGATCCTGCCGGTGGCCCGGGCGGTCAAGGCCGCCGGGAACCACGTCGTCTCCGTCCTGGGCGCCCGGACCAAGGACCTCCTCCTCCTGACCCGCGAAGTCGGCGAAACCTCCGACCGGCTCCTGATCTGCACCGACGACGGCAGCGCGGGCGAAAAAGGACTGGTCACGGACGTTTTGAAAAAACTTCTGGCGGAGCCGGAACCCACCCACCGGATTTTCTGCGTGGGGCCCGTCCCCATGATGAGGGCCGTTTCGGAAACGACCCGCCCGTCGGGGATCAAGACCATCGTGTGCCTGAACACCATCATGATGGACGGCACGGGCATGTGCGGCGGTTGCCGTCTCATCGAGGGAGGAAAAGCGAGGTTTTGCTGCGTGGACGGACCGGATTTCGACGGCCACGCCGTGGACTTCGCCGACCTGGTCCAACGCCAACGCCGCTTCCGCGAAGAGGAAATGAAAAGCCTGGACCACGCCTGCCGGCTGGAAGGGACCGCCGCCCCATGAGCACGCCGTCCCGCCCCCGGCCCGAACCGGGCCGCATCCACAAGATTTCCATGGACGAACGGAAGACCTCCTTCACCGAGGTCTCCCGCGGGTTCCCGCCGGAGGAAGCCGTCAAGGAGGCGGCCCGCTGCCTGCAGTGCAAGAACGCCCCCTGCTCCAAAGGCTGCCCGGCCGGCATCGACGTGCGGGAATTCGTCCGTTTCATCCGCGAACAGAATTTCCAGTCTTCCATCGACAAGATCCGCGAGAGCAACAGCCTCCCCGGCGTGTGCGGCCGCGTCTGCCCCCAGGAAGAGCAATGCCAGAAGGCGTGCGTGTTCAACGCCAAGAAAATACCCATCCAGATCGGATACCTCGAACGGTTCGTGGCGGATTGGGAATTGGCCCACGGGAAAAGACAACCCGCGCGTTCCGCCGCCCCCAAAGAAAAAGTGGCCGTCATCGGCGCGGGGCCGGCGGGACTGACCTGCGCGGCCGATTTGGTCCGGGAAGGGTTCGACGTCCACCTCTTCGAAGCGCTCCACGTCGCCGGCGGCGTCCTGATGTACGGCATCCCGGAATTCCGTCTGCCCAAGGACATCGTGAAAAAAGAGGCCGACTACATCGGCAGCATGGGCGTCAAGATCGAGACGGACGCCGTGGTCGGCCGCACCTACACCATCGACGAACTCCGCCGGGACGGCTACAAGGCCTTCTTCATCGGCGTCGGCGCCGGACTGCCCATCCTTTTGAACATCCCGGGCGAAAACGCCAACGGGGTGTACTCGGCCAACGAATTCCTCACGCGGGTGAACCTGATGAAGGGATACCGTTTTCCGGAATACGACACGCCGGTGCGCGTGGGAAAACGGGTGGGCGTGTTGGGCGGCGGCAACGTGGCCTTGGACTGCGCCCGCAGCGCCCTGCGCCTGGGCGCCGAGAGCGTGACGCTCCTCTACCGGCGCACCCGCGACGAGATGCCCGCCCGCCAGGAAGAGATCGAGAACACCGAGGAGGAAGGCATCCACCTGCAGTTCCTCGTCACGCCCCGGGAGATCCTTTCCGACGACAAAGGGAACGTCCGCGGCCTGCGGTTGTTGAAAAACGTCCTGGGAGAACCCGACGCCTCCGGACGACGTTCCCCCGTGCCGCAGCCCGGCACCGATTTCGAACTGCCGCTGGACACGGTTATCGTGGCCGTGGGGACCGCGGTGAACCCCCTCCTGCTGTCCACGATGGAAGGCCTGGAACGGACGAAGAAGGGCTACATCAAGGTCGGGGAGGACATGCGCACCTCGCTGCCGGACGTGTTCGCGGGCGGAGACATCGTCAGCGGTTCCGCCACGGTCATCCTGGCCATCCAACAGGCCCGCACCGCCGCCCGGGCCATCACCCACTATTTACGCAACGGGAAATAACGTTGCCCGACGGCCGAAAAGGCCCGTCACATTCTCATTAAAGGGGAGCCTCATGCATACAGCGTTCATGAAAATGGTCGTCGAAAAAAATCCGGGGGAAACGGAATTCCACCAGGCGGTTGAGGAGGTCGTCACCTCCCTCCTGCCGTTCATCGAAAAAAACCCCCAATACAAACACGCCAAGATTCTGGAGCGGATCGTGGAGCCCGAACGGGTCCTGATGTTCCGCGTTCCGTGGGTCAACGAAAAGGGCGAGGTCCAGGTGAACCGGGGCTTCCGAGTGCAGATGAACAGCGCCATCGGCCCCTATAAAGGCGGATTGCGGTTCCATCCCAGCGTGAACCTGGGCATCCTCAAATTCCTGGCGTTCGAACAGGTCTTCAAAAACAGCCTGACCACCCTCCCCATGGGCGGCGGCAAAGGCGGTTCGGATTTCGATCCCAAAGGGAAGTCCGACACGGACGTCATGTGGTTCTGCCAAAGCTTCATGACCGAACTCTGCAAACACATCGGACCGGACACCGACGTCCCCGCCGGAGACATCGGGGTCGGCGGACGGGAAGTGGGTTACCTCTTCGGCCAATACAAACGCATGCGCGGCGAGTTCACCGGGGTGCTGACGGGCAAGGGGCTGGGCTGGGGCGGCAGCTTGATCCGTCCGGAAGCCACCGGCTACGGCTGCGTCTACTTCGCCCAGGAAATGCTTAAGACTCTCCACAAAGCCGTCGGCGGGCATGTCTGCGCGGTCTCCGGTTCCGGAAACGTGGCCCAGTACACCGTGGAAAAACTAAACGAACTGGGCGCCAAGGTGGTCACCCTCTCCGACTCCTCCGGATTCATCCACGATCCGGACGGCGTCGACGAGAAAAAGCTGGCGTTCGTGATGGAATTGAAGAACCTCCGGCGCGGACGCATCAAGGAGTATGCCGATAAGTTCAAATGCAAGTTTTACGAAGGGAAGCGGCCCTGGGGCGTCAAATGCGACATGGCCTTCCCCTGCGCCACGCAGAACGAGATCGACAAAACCGACGCGGAGACGCTTCTTAAAAACGGCTGCCTCTGCGTGGCGGAAGGCGCCAACATGCCCAGCACCCTGGACGCCGTCGCGGCGTTCGTGAAGGCGAAGATCCTCTATGCCCCCGGCAAAGCGGCCAACGCCGGCGGCGTGGCCACCAGCGGCCTGGAAATGTCCCAGAACAGTCTGCGGCTCAGCTGGACGCGCCAGGAAGTGGACAAGAAACTCCACGACATCATGATCAACATCCACGAGTCCTGCGTGAAATACGGGCAGGAAGGAAAATACGTGAACTACGTCAAAGGAGCCAACATCGCGGGGTTCGTGAAGGTCGCCGACGCCATGCTGGCGCAGGGCGTGGTCTAACCGGCCCGCCGGAACGGAAAAGATTTTTCTTCGTTCGTTTTAAGAAAAATCTTCGCCCTTTACGGGGCCGTTAAAAACGAAGAGCGTTCGTTTGCATACCCCTGTGGTATGCAAACGAACGCTCTTTTTTTCGGAAGATCCCGGGCGCTTCAAAAATAACCGGAAGGCGAAACCGATGTTCGTTAAAAAATGCCGGGGCTTCGATGACGAAAAACGCGGGGGCTGACGTTGAGGGCGGAAGGCCGCGCCGGACCGGCGCGGGTCAGGCGGAGAGGAGACTCTTGATCTTCTGGATGAGCTCTTCGGGGTTGACGGGCTTGCTCATGAACCCGTCGGCCCCGACGTTCTCCGCCTGGCGGCGGTCCGCCGGGAAAGCTTTGGCGGAAAGCATGAGCACCTTGATCTTTTTGAGGGCCTCGTTCGACTTGACCTGATGACAGATGGAAAAACCGTGGACCTCCGGCAGCATGATGTCCAGCACCACCAGGTCGGGCGGGGCGTTGGTGATCATGTTCAACGCGATCTGGCCGTCCGCGGCGGTCGTCACCTCGAAACCAGCGCTCATCACGATGTATTTGAGGAGTTCCCGGGTGCTTTCGTCGTCTTCGGCGATGAGTATCTTGGCCATACCGGCGTGATTATAACGGTTTCCCCTCCGGCCGTCAACCACGCCCTCCGATGGAAAAACCGGGTCGAATGTGATACCATGGACTCCGATTTTCACACGGAACCGACACCCAATGATCGAACTTCCCAGCATCTATAATCCCGAACAGACCGAATCGAAGCGGTACGACGTCTGGATGAAACACGGCCTTTTCGGGTCCCAACCGGACCCGAAGCGGTCCCCGTTCACCATCGTCATCCCCCCGCCCAACGTCACCGGCTCCCTGCACATGGGGCACGCCCTCAACAACACCCTTCAGGACGTTCTCATCCGCTGGCACAAGATGAAAGGGGACAACACCCTCTGGATCCCCGGCACCGACCACGGCGGCATCGCCACGCAAAACGTGGTGGAAAAGATGCTCAAGAAGGAAGGCAAGACCCGCCACGACCTCGGCCGGGAAACCTTCCTCAAGCGCATGTGGCGGTGGCGCCAGGACACCGGCGACACCATCCTCCATCAGCTCCGCAAGATCGGCTGCGCCTGCGACTGGGACCGCACCCGCTTCACCATGGACGAGGCCTCCTCCAAGGCCGTGATGACCGCCTTCGTGGAACTTTACCGGCGGCACCTCATCTACCGCGGACGGCGGCTGGTGAACTGGTGTCCCCGCTGTTTCACCGCCCTGGCCGACGTGGAGTTGGATTACGTCGAATCCGCCGGACACCTCTGGCACATCCGCTACCCCTTCGCCGACGGCAGCGGGCGCACCCTCGTGGTGGCCACCACCCGCCCGGAGACCATGCTGGGGGACACCGCCGTGGCGGTGCATCCCGACGACAAGCGTTACGCCGACGCCCGGGGGAAAACCCTCCGCCTGCCGCTGATGGACCGGGAGATCCCCATCGTTTTCGACGCCGCGGTGGATCCGGCCTTCGGCACCGGCGCGGTGAAGGTGACGCCCTCCCACGACGCCGCCGATTTCGAGATCGCCCGCCGGCAGAACCTGCCGCACGAGATGGTGGTGGGTTACGACGGCCGCATGACCGACCGCGCCGGGAAATACGCCGGCCTTTCCCTCAAGGAATGCCGCGAAAAAGTGCTGGCCGACCTGACCGCCGGCGATTTCCTCGAGAAGGAAGAACCCTACAAACATTCCGTCGCCACCTGCTACCGCTGCGCCACGGTCATCGAACCGCTGGAATCCAGCCAATGGTTCATGAAGACCGGCGACCTGGCCAAACGCGCCGCCCACGCCACGGAGGTGGACCGCGTCCAGATTTTTCCGGAGTCCTGGGAGAAACCTTACATCCACTGGCTCACCAACAACCGAGACTGGTGCCTCTCGCGCCAGATCTGGTGGGGGCACCGCATCCCGGTGTGGTACTGCCTCCGGTGCAGCCGCCTGAACGAGGACCAACTGGGCCAGATCGCCCGGGACCCGACGTTCCAGCTCGAATCCACCAAAATGATCCTGCGGGAATCCGCCTCCGACCCCATCGTGCGGGAGGAGGACCCCGTGGTCTGCCCGCGCTGCGGAAAAGAGGAGATCATCCAGGACCCCGATGTGCTCGACACCTGGTTCTCCTCGGCGCTGTGGCCCATCTCCACGCTGGGCTGGCCGAAGAAAACGCAGGACCTGTCCTACTACTACCCCACCTCCGTCCTGGTGACGGGTCATGAGATACTCTATCTCTGGGTGGCGCGCATGGTGATGATGGGAGAAGAACTGGCCAGCGAGGTGCCGTTCCGCCACGTGTTCATCCACGGCATCGTGCGCGACAAACACGGGAAGAAGATGTCCAAATCCCTCAACAACGTGATCGATCCCCTGGACATCATGAAGAAGTTCGGCACCGACGCGCTCCGTTTCGCGCTGATCTCCTCGGCCATCCCCGGCCGGGACATGCAGTTGTCCGACGACAGTTTCGTGGGAGCGCGCAACTTCGCCAACAAGATATGGAACGCCTCCCGCTTCGTGCTCACGAACCTGTCGGACCACCGCCGGACCGGCCTCCCTCCCGATAAAATGGACCTGTCCGACCGCTGGATCCGCCGACGGTGCGTGGAGACGCTGAAGAACGTGGACGCCTTCGTGGAAGGGTACGACCTGGCCCAGGCGGCCCGCACGCTTTACTCCTTTTTCTGGGGCGAGTTCTGCGATTGGTACATCGAACTGGCCAAGATACGGCTCCAAGGGCTCGGGGGGCCGGCGGAGAACCCGCCGCCGAAACCGCCGACCACCGACGCCGCCCTCGCCGCCAAGGAGACGCTGGCCACGGTGCTGGATTCCGTCCTGCGCGCCCTGCATCCCATCATGCCGTTCATCACGGAAGAACTCTGGGGCGCGCTCGGCGAAACCCTCGGCGAGAAAACGGAAGGCTGCCTGATGGCCGCGCCCGGCCGCGTCCCGGCGCTGTTCGATTCCCCCGCCGCCTCGGAAGCCGACATGCGCGCCATGGAGGTGCTGATGGAGACCGTCACCGCCCTCCGCACCGTACGCTCGGAAATGAACGTGCCGCCGGGCAAGTCGGTCCCCTTGCTGGTGAACGCGCAAAACGCGCTCCCCTTCAACAAGGGCCTCTTGGAAACGTATGGGGATTACGTGAAGCGGCTGGGAAAGGTCTCGGAGATACGGTTCATCGGCAAGGGAGAGAAACCGGCCCAGGCGGCCGCGGCGGTGGCGTCGGACTTCGAACTTTTCATCCCACTGGAAGGACTGATCGATTTCGAAAAAGAGAAACAGCGCCTCTCGAAAGAGGTCGTGTCGCTGGACGCGGACCTGCAGAGACTCCAAGCCCGCCTGTCCAACCCGGATTTCACCGCCCGCGCGCCCCAGGAAGAAGTGACCAAAGCGAAGGACCGGCACACCGAGGTCACCGCCAAGAAACAGCGCCTACAGACACACCTCGCCGCCCTGGCGAAAGATTAATTCCCCGGCGCCGCCGGCGCCTTTCCAACCCGCAAGATATTATAGTCCCCGAAAACGTCCACCCGTTCGAACGACCCGCCGTCCTCCGCCAGTTCCTTCTCCGCCCTCTCGGAGGAAACGACCGCCACCCCCGCTTCGCCGCGGCCATCCCAGATCCGAACCTTCCCCCACTCCGTCTCGGTGGACGGGAGGAGGCGGAACCGTTCCGGCATTCCGGAGAACACAAGCACGTTGGGCCAGCCGCTGTCCGCGACTTCCAACAGGATGAGGGATTCCGGACGACCGAGTTTCCCCTCGGCATTCAATTCCCGAAGCCTTCTCCCCAGCCCCCGGTTGTGGTCCTCCAGGGAAAGACGGGCGGGGACCTCTTTCATGGCCCGCTCCCACGACCACCCCACGGGGCCGGCCGCGAGCAACAGCCCCAGCAACATCCCATAACGTCCGAGAGCGGACGCCGCGGCCCACACCGCCGCCCCCGCCGGCGCCATGGCCAAGAACAATACCGTGTTCATGTTCCGCTCGGTCTCCCACGAAAAGAGATAGAACCAGGAACCCGCCCACAACAGGAAGGCCTGCCCCAGAACCAAAACGGCGAACCAGCCGAGCGGCCGGAAGAACCTCTTCCCTGAAAAATGCGCCAACCCGGCGCACAGGAACACGTTGAACGGGAACGATTCCTTCAACAACCACGCCGGCAACCGCAGGAAACGCTGGCCGAACGACAACCATTGGTCGGCCGCGTTGGCCGTTGAGGCGCCGCGGCCGTGAACCATCAACGACGGCAATATCACATAGAGACAGACCAGCCCGGCGCCGACGAAGAACGGCCAAAAACGCGGCCGGCGCCGCCAACGCAGGAACAGAAAGATCCCCGCGAGACCGAACAATCCGAGACCGTCGGAACGGACGGAGGCCGCGTAGCCCAACAGGCAGAACGCCGCCAGGTCCGCCCAGAAATTGGACGGCTCGTCGAGGAAGAGCCCGTAACACGCGATCCAAAACGACAGGGCCGTGAACGCCAGGGCGGTCATTTCGGTCTGCCCGGAAAAGACCAGCCGGCCGAACGACGGCACGCTCAACGCCAGGACCGCGGAAACCGTCGCCGCGCCGGGACCGGCCAGCCGCCGCACCGCGTCGAAGAGCAGCCACACCGCCATCAATCCCAACGCGGCGTTCACCGCCCAGGCGGCATAAAAAACGTCCAACCCCATCCGCGTGGCGGCGGCGTACAGGAATCCGGCCAGGGGCACGCGCGGGAAGGACCACTTCAGCACCCCGGTGGCGTGCCACAAGGCGTTCAAAATGTGGGAACTGGAGTCGGTGTAATAATAGGAGGGGGTTCCCATGGCGGACGATATCCGCCAGAGTCTTCCGGCGAAAACGGCCAGCACAACGACCGTCCCCCACAGCAGCGGCCACGGTTTAACGATGGGTCTGGGGAGGACGGGAGGCACGGGCGGCGGGCCGGTTCAGGCGTTCCAAAAAATTCCCGGGAGAACTCTCATCTTTTGATAGGTCGACAACCGCGCACGGCCGAGAAAAACGTTGTAGCCCCGCTTTTTGATCTCCCCCAGGAGCGCCCGGTAGAGCCGGGCCATGATCAACGCCGGACGGGCGGCGCGCCGGCTGGTGTCCGGAAGCTTTTGCAGGGCGGCGGCATACGCTTCTTCCGCCCGGGAGGCCTCGAAGCGCATGAGCCGGACGAAATTGTCGTTGTATACGGATTTTTTCAGTTCCTCCTCTCCGTATCCGAACCGATTCAAATCCTCCGCCGGAAGGTAGACATGGTCCACCGCCGCATCGGCGGGGATGTCGCGCAGGATGTTGGTCAATTGCACCGCGCGGCCGAGGGTCACGGCGAACTCCCGGTGGGACTCCTCGTCCAACCCGAAAACGGGAAGACAGGCGAGGCCCACCGTCCCCGCGACCCCATAACAGTACTCCTTCAATTCCTCGAAAGTCCCGTATCGGTTCTTCAACAGGTCCCGTTCAACGCCGTCCACCAGTCCCAACAGCGGCGCGGCGGCGGTGGGATAACGTTCCAACGTCTCGAGGAGAGCCGGCCACACCGCCGCGTCCACCTGTGCCGCCGATTGTTCCAGCGTCCCCTCTTTCCGGGATTCGACGGCGGTCCGGCCGTCGCGCAACGCGCGCAACAATTCCCGCCAGGCGGCCAGGGTCCTTTGCGGCCCGTCCGACGGCCGTTCTCCCCGCGCCCGACGCAGCACCTCGTCGTCCACGGTATCGTCCACGGAACGGCAAAACGCGTAGACGGCTTGGAGCGCCCGCCGGCGCGGCGCGGAAAGGAAAAAGAAGGCGGGGGCGAAGTTGCTGGATTTAAAGGAATCGAGGAGGGACATCGGCGGCGCTCAGGAACCCCGGGGCAAGACGGCCGCCGGATTCCAAAAAAACAACCGCTGCATGAGACGCGGAAGATCGGTCTTGCCGAGGGTGGGCCGTTGGCCCCACACGTCCCCGTCCTGCGCGCCGATCTTTTCCAATATGCGGGTCCCTCCCAACCAGACCAGCCGAAGCTCCCGGCGCAGCGGGTTCGGCACGTCGTCGCAGAGCGGGACGCCCGCGCGGAAAAAAGTCCAGGTCCTTTCGACCTGGAACGCGATCAGCCGCCGGAGCGGTTCGATGACCGGACCGCGCAGTATCTGTTCTTCGGCGAGGCCGTGCGCCTTCATGTCCTCCCGGGGCACATAGATCCTGTCCTTGGCCGCGTCCACGGTCACGTCCTGCCAAAAATTGGCCAGCTGCAGCCCGGTGCAGACGGCGTCCGACCATTTCCCCCGCTCTTCGTTCCAAAACCCGAAAACGCGAAGGACCAGTTCGCCGACCGGGTTGGCCGAGTAACGGCAATAATCCAGCACCTCGTCGAAATTCTCGTGGCGGTTCTTTGTGACGTCGCGCTCGAAAGCGGTGATCAGGCGTTCGAACGGATCGAGGGGGAGCCGGAACCGCTCGACCGCGTCGGCCACGGCCCAGAAAACGGGGTGTCGGTTGTGGGAGGAGCCGCAGGCGCGGAGCCGTCGCCGCCAATCGTCCAGCAGGGAGAGACGCTCCGGCGGAGTCCACCCCGGCTCGTCGGCGAAATCGTCGGCCACCCGGGCAAAGGCGTAGACCGCGGCGATGGGGCCCCGCTGTTCGGCGGGGATCATCCGCGACGCCACGGGAAAATTTTCGTAATGGGACCGGCAAAGGGACAGACAGGCGCCGTACGCCTCCGGCAAGGAAGCCGCGGCGAGGGCGGACGAAGCCAATTGCGTGGACGCGGGGAGCGGGGTCATCTTTATTTCTCGGTCAGAGTAATAAACCACTTTTGGCGGGTCTCCCGCAAGTCGGCTCACGGGCGGCAGGGGGCGGCGACGCCCCGGCCTCTGGCCGGGGCCGCGGCCGCCGAAAAAAGTCCCGGGTCGAGCGGGTTTTCCGCGCGGCCCGGGACGGGCTCAAACCAACGGTTCTTTCCTGGAGAAGCTTATTTCAGGTGCTTGCTCACCAGCTTGGTCATTTCGAACATGCTGACCTGCTTTTTCCCGCCGAACACTTCGCCCAAGGTGGCGTCGGCGTTGATGTTGCGCTTATTGACCTTGTCCTGCAGGCTGTTCTTCTTGATGTAGACCCAGAGTTTTTTCACCACTTCCGTCCTCGGAAGCGGAGCGGACCCCACGATTTTCGCCAGCGCTTCGTCCGGTTGCAGTTTCTTCATGAAAGCTGCGTTTGCCATGTTATTTGATCCTCCTGAAAATATGATTTCGACTACCGGCACAAACGGTAGCAAATCCTTGCCCCGTTGTGTAGGGGGCTTCAAAAAGGGGGCGGGGCGGCTCAACCGCCGCCGGTTTTTCTGTTGAAGATGGACCGCATGAACCCGCCGCCGCTTTTTTCGTGGGCCGGGCGGCCGGATTCCGGATGTTTATCGTGCGGCGGTTTGGCGCCAGGCTTTTCCGACTCCGGCGGTTTCGGCGGGATCTCCGCCTTGGCGAGCTGCTTCCTCTCCGCCTCCTCGTCCTGCGGCAGATGGCATTTCTTGTATTTCTTGCCGGAACCGCAATGACAGGGATCGTTGCGGCCCAGGGTGCCGGCCATCTCCCCTTTTGCGGGGGTCAATTTCGACAGAATTTTTCCAAACGCCATGGTGAGGTTCTCCTTTTGTTCTTCAGCGGTCTTCGTCCCAAAGGGGCGCGTGCCAGAGCGTCTCCATCAGCCAACGGATCTCGGAGTCGCAAAAAACGATGTCGGCGTAATCGGGTTTCCCGTCGTCGTCCAGGAACGTGATGGCGATGGTCACATCGCGGTGTTTTGCCGCCTGCTTGTTGGCCGACCACGCGGCGGAGACGCAGAGGATGCCGGCGGGGATGTCCAAATGGGCGCGCCAATCGGCCTTGCGGCAGGGCGCACGACAGACCAGCCCATGGGAGCCGCCGGCCGTCTTGTTTCCCGACGGTTTGCCGCTCATCCCGGCCTCTTCACAAAGAGAAGAGAGGAAATGGTCCAGCTTTTTCCGGGTGAGCCGCGGCATCGTCCGCCGCGAATTTTTCTTGTTCTTTTTCCTTGAATCCGGGGTTTCCATCGCGGAACTCCTGAAAAACACGCTTTGACGCGGGAAGAACGGCAACATCCCCGGACCCCCCGCGTAATTTCGTTATTTTAACATTTCATCCGCCGCCCGCAAGCCCTTCGGCCTTTTTTCCAAAAAAATAGTCGAAATTTATTTTTGAATTGACAATACAAGCCATTTTTGATAAAAATTAACGTTCCGAATCAGTCTTATTTTGTTGCATCGGAGGCCTGATGACGCTGTCTTTCTGGCACCGGTGGCGGAAAGAATTCGCCCGGCGCCTGACCATTATGGTGATTCCTCACGGAATTGCCCGCCCTCGCCAACTGTCCTTCTCCGTTTCCTTCCTTTTGTTCCTCTTTCTTTGCTGGACGGGCGTCACCGCCTGGGCGGGCTACATGGCCTCCCAACGGTTCGATTATTGGCGTCTGAAGGCGAACACCCACGTTTTGCGCATCAAAGTCGAGTATTTCGCCAACGAGGTCAAACGCGCCCGCGAAATGCTGGACGACGTGAAGGAGATGGAGACCCAGTTGCGGACCATGATGGGCATGGGCAGCCGCGACGCCATCATCCAAAGCGAAGAGAACCCTCTGCAGAACCAGGGCGGTCCCACGGCGGGGGACGAGATGGAACTGCAAAAACTCCTGGACGGACGCGTCTCCGAATTGACGCTGCAGGACGTTTCCCTCCAGATCCACCAGTTGCGCCAAGAGATGGACCAGCGACTTTCCAGTTTTTCCGAACTTACCGAAAAGATCGATTATGAACGCCGGCTTTTCCGCTCCCTTCCCAACATCTGGCCGACCAACGGCTATCTAACCTCCCATTTCGGCCACCGGCTCTCGCCGTTCAGCGGCCTGGACGACTGGCACAAAGGCGTGGACATCGCCGCCCCGCCCGGCAGTCCCGTACACGCCTCGGCCGACGGCGTGGTGATCCTGGCCGGCTGGGCCGGCGGTTACGGCAAGGTGGTGGTCGTCGATCACGGCTACGGCTATTCCACCCGTTACGGCCACAACAGACAGATTTTAGTGAAACGCGGCGACCGCGTCCGCCGGGGACAGATCCTCTCCCTGGTGGGCTCCACCGGCAACGCCACCGGGCCCCACTGCCATTACGAGGTGTGGTTCCTGGGACGGCCGGTCAACCCGCGTCGATTCATGCATCTCGAAGGCTGATCGGGGGACATCATGTTCGGAAAAATGAAGGAAGCAGACGCGCGAATGGAAACCGTTTTGGGGATGGAGACCCACTTTCAGGGGACCATCCGATCCAAAGGCTCCATCCGGGTGGATGGACGCGTGGAAGGCGGCATCTCCGCCGAAGGGGTGGTCATCGGCGAAAGCGGGCAGGTCCAGGGCGACATCACCGCCAAGAACATCGTCATCGGCGGAAAAGTCACCGGCAACCTCATCGCCTCCGCCGTGCTGGAACTGCAGGCCCACAGCCAGGTTTTCGGCGATCTCCGAACCGCCCAACTCTCCATCGCGGAAGGCGCCATTTTCGAGGGGAATTGCGTCATGACCACCGAAAAGGCGAAAGTCATCGCGATGGACGAGGTGATGGCGAAGAATTCCCGGGGCTGAGATTTTCCCGGCATTTTTCAAAAACGGCTGGCCGACCCGTGGCCGGCCTTTTTTGTTCCGCTCGATCCGATGACCAAATTCCTCCGGCAAAGGTGAGACCTCCTCCATGATGAAATGGCTGCGCAAACACCGCTACACCATCTTCCTCATCACCGTGGGCGGGTTCCTCGTGGGCTCCTTCATGGGGTTCGGCAGCTACTTCTTCACCCAGTCCCCCTACGATGCCGCCATCGTCGTCAACGGCGACAAGATCCCCTACAAACGCTATGTGACCCGCTACCACCAATACCTCAACCAGCGCCGCGACAACAACGAACCGCTCAACGAAGAGAACATCAAACGCATCAAACAAGAAACCCTTCAGGACCTGGTACGGGAGGCGGTGTTCCTCCAAGAAGCCGACAAGTACGGCCTCACGGTGACGGACAACGAGGTGGCCGCGTACATCCAACGCAGTCCGGCGTTCCAGCGGGACGGGCAGTTCGACCAGGGAGCCTATCTGCAGGTGTTGACCCAGGTCTTACGGATCCCCGCCGATGAGTTCGAAGACGACCGGCGGAGGGAGATAAAAATACAGAAACTCCAGGCCCTGATGGCCTCCGCGGTGAAAGTTTCCAACATCGAGTTCAACTGGCAGTATCAGAAAAGGATGGCCCTCGGCAACGCCGAGGAAAAGAAAACGGCGAAGGACAAGCCGAACGAATTTCGGGAACAACTACGGCAGGAACAGGTCTCTCATGTGTTTCAGGAATGGCTGAGTCAAATCAACAGCCAGCTCAAGGTGAAGGTCTATCTGGACAAATGGGAAGGGCGCGGCGAAGGATAGGTCCCGCCGCGACGGTCCGCCGGAAAAACGTCCTTCCCGTGCGTCGCTCCTCGTTAAAAATCAAATTCCCTTTCGAGACCGCCCCGCCGAACGGCTCGGCGCATAACCGGCCGATCGCGCCTTGGCCAGGAGCCGCCGCAGCCCGCGCCGCGGCAGACCGACCACGTTATCGTAGTCTCCCCGCAATTTTTCCACGAACGGCGAGCCCTTTTCCTGGGCGGCGTAGGCCCCGGCCTTGTCGTGGTTCCTCTGGGACCAGTACCGCAATCTCTCCGGCGAAAGGGCCCGCATTTTGACCCGCGTGGACCAGACACATTCCCAATGCTTTCTTCCCGGCCGCGCCAGGAGCGCCAGGCCGGTGTACACCGTGTGCCACCGGCCGGCCAATTCGGCCAGCATCCGCCGGGCGGCGGCCACGGAAGAGGGTTTCCCGAAAACTCTCCCCCGACGGAAAACCAGCGTATCCGCCCCCAAAATCAATCCTTCCGAAACGGCGGCGGCCGCTGGGGCTGCCTTCAGCAGCGCCAACCGCTTGACCCAAACCGACGGACGAACGCCCCTCTTCCAACGGGGCTCCTTCACGCGGCCGGGCCGGACATGCACCGGAAAAGGGAACGTCGCCATCAGCCGGCGGCGGCGGGGCGAAGCGGAAGCCAGGACGAACGGCACGGAAAACCGAATCTTTTCTCTCCCCATCCTTCTCGGTCGACCCCTTTCTTTCGAAAATACCTTCC